>Ga0326731_1000083_pt1 | contig 22716 bp, 27 predicted proteins | sample MHFSIPfraction_FD_207645 | JGI IMG/M metagenome (GOLD analysis project Ga0326731, IMG submission 207645) | Lab enriched peat soil microbial communities from Michigan Hollow, Ithaca, NY, United States - MHF9FY SIP fraction | ecosystem: Environmental > Terrestrial > Soil > Wetlands > Peat | place...
CGGGTTGTCGGGCTCGGTGCACAGCGCGAGCACCGGGCGCGCGCTCGCCGTCGCGCGGCGCATCCGGACGGGCACGGTGTCGGTGAACGGCGCGCAGTGGTTCCACGTCGACAACCCGTTCGGCGGCTACAAGCAGAGCGGTGTCGGGCGCGAGAACGGCCGGCCGGGCCTCGAGGAGTATCTCGAGACCAAGGTGATCGCGCTGCCCAGCGAGGCGAAGACATGAGCGCGGTACCCGAGACACCGGAAGTCTCGACGCCCTCCCCCGCGACTCGAGCGCGCGGCATGGCGCCTCCGGTCCTGTCGCGCGGCTGGCCGCTGCTCGGCCACCTCCAAGAGCTGCGCCGCCGCCCGATCGAGCTGTTCGCGCGCGTGCGCCGCGAGTGCGGCGAGATCGGCGAGATGAACTTCGCCGGAAATCGCGTCGTGCTGCTCAGCGGCGAAGAGGCGCAGGAGGCGTTCTTCCGCGGCAGCGACGAGCAGCTCGACCAGGCGGCCGCGTATCCGTTCATGAGCCCGATCTTCGGGCGCGGCGTGCTGTTCGACGCCACGCCCGAGCAGCGCAAGCAGGGCCTGCGCAACCAGTCACTGCGTGACTCGTTCATGCGCGGCCACGCCGAGGTCATCGCCGCCGAGACGCGCGGCATGATGCAGAAGCTCGGCGAGCACGGCGAGATCGATCTGCTCGACTTCTTCTCCGAGCTCACGATCTACACCTCGAGCGCGTGTCTCATCGGCCGGGGCTTCCGCGCCGAGCTCTCGCCCGAGTATTTCCGCGTCTTCTACGAGCTCGAGAAGGGCACGGACGCGATCGCCTACGTGAATCCCTATCTCCCTCTGCCCGCCTTCCGGCAGCGCGACCGCGCTCGGCGGAAGCTGGTCGAGCTGCTCACGGGGGTCTTCGCGCGGCGCGCGCGGCAGCCGAGCGAGAAGCGCGAGCTCTTCGACGTGCTGCTCTCGCTGAAGCAGCCGGACGGCTCGCCGCGCTTCACGATCGACAAGGTCACCGGCATGTTCATCTCGATGATGTTCGCCGGCCATCACACGACCTCGGGCACGGCGGCCTGGACGCTGATCGAGCTGCTGCGCCATCCCGAGTTCGGCGCGCGCGTAGTCGGCGAGCTCGACTCACTCTACGCGGACGGGCGCGACGTGAGCTATCAAGCGCTACGAGAGATCCCCGAGCTCGAGGGAGCGATCAAGGAGGCGCTGCGCCTGCACCCGCCGCTGATCCTGCTGATGCGCAAGGTCATGCACGACTTCCACTACAAGCACTGGACGGTTCCCGCGGGCAAGCTCGTCGCAGTGTCTCCGGCGATCTCGAACCGCCTGCCCGAGTGTTTTCCCGAGCCCGACCGCTACGATCCGGACCGCTACCGAGAGGGCCGCGAGGAGGACACGAAGCTGTTCGCGTGGATCCCGTTCGGCGCGGGACGGCACCGCTGCGTGGGCGCGGCATTCGCGATGATGCAGCTGAAGGCGATCTTCTCGACCTTGCTGCGCGAGTACACGTTCGAGCTCTCGCAGCCGCCCGAGAGCTATCGCAACGATCACTCCAAGATGGTCGTGCAGCTCGCGCAGCCGTGTCGCGCGCGCTACCGCAGGCGAGCGCCGTGAAGATCCGGGCCGACATGGATCTGTGTCAGGGCCACGCAGTCTGCAAGGAGGAGTCGCCGTCGGTGTTCGACGTCGACTCCGCGTCGAACAAGGTCGTCGTCAAGGTCGCGCGGCCCGACGAGTCACTCCGCGCGGAGATCCAGCGCGCCGTCAAGTTCTGCCCCACCCGGGCGCTTCGCCTGGAAGAGGATTGAGGAGAGCCCCATGCCCTTCCCCCGAGCCGAGCTCGAAGACATGATTCGCCGCTTCGTCGCCGAGAACAACCGCGCCGGCAAGACCGGCGACTGGTCGAAGATGTCGGAGTTCTACACCGAGGACGCGCTGTATACCTGGAACGTCGGCCCGAACTGGGAGTTCGCGGCGCGCGGCCGCCGCGAGATACACCAGTTCGTGTTCGGCGCCGAGATGCGCGGCCTCGAGACCTGGGTCTACCCCTACGTGCGCACTCTGATCGACGATCAGAGGGGCGAAGTCATCGGGGTATGGCGCCAGATCGCGCCCGAGAAGGACGCGGAAGGGAAAGCCTACGAGATCGCCGGCACCGGCGGCTCGTGGTTCCGCTACGCGGGCAACTCCAAATGGTGTTGGCAGCGCGACTTCTTCGACCACATGAACGCCGGCGCCGTGTTCGGCGCGCTCGCCAAGGCGGGCAAGCTGAAGCCGGAGATGCTCGAGCGCATGAAGAAGGGCTCGAACCAGCCGGGGTGGGTGCCGCGGAGCTCGTTCGATTGGTACTCCACCATTGCGGATCGCGAGGACTGAAGAGGGTCGCTGCGGCCGGCGCTTCGGCGGGCGCCTCCTCGTGGGTCCCTTCTCGCTCGCGGACTCGCTGCGAAACCCACTCGTCGGCATCCCGCCGAAGCGCCGGCCTCGTGCCACTTCGAGCGTCAAGTCACTCTTCCACTCACCAAATGTGTGTGTGAAGAGGATCTTTGCCGCTGCGTGCATTCCCTCGTCGCAGCCCGAGGAGCGGCCGGACGCCGAGCGGGCGGCGCCCCGGGATCCGAGAGATGCAGCCCGTGTGGTGGCCGGACGCCGAGGAGCGGGTTTCGCAGCGAAGTCCGCGAGCGAGAAGGGACCCGCGAGAAGGCGCCGGCCACCGCACGGGCGGCGAGTCACTACAACGGGCAAACCCCGGCCTCGCCGCGGTAGAATCCGCTCTCAAAGGGAGATCCAACCATGGGCATGCACCACCTCGCGTTGGCCGTGAAGGACATCGAGGCGACTCACCGCTTCTACACCGAGGCCATGGGCTTCACGCTCGCCAAGGTCGAGGTCGTCCCGAAGAACGGGGCCGTCGCGCGCCACGTGTTCTACTCGACGGGACCGGCGCGCGATCAGCTGATCGCGTTCTGGGACTACGGCAAGCTTCCGCTCGACGCACCGCTCAAGACGGACATCAGTCGGGACCTCGGCTTCGACCCGGGCACGAATCACGTCGCGTTCAGCGCGGACGACCTCGAGGACTTGAAGCGCCGGCGCGAGCGCTGGCTCAGCCACGGGCTCGCCGTGTTCGAGATCGACCACGGCTGGGTGCACTCGATCTACACCCAGGATCCGGACGGCATCGTCGTCGAGTTCGCAGTGCTGACCCGTGACTTCACGGCCCAGGACGCGGAGGAAGCTCTCGCGCTCCTGCGGGCCGACTCACCGCAGCCGAGCGCTGCGCCGAAGCAGATGACGAGATACAAAGCCAGCGCCCCTCGGGAGAAGTGACGCGTGCCGCGGCTGCGCGAAGTCCCGCTCGCGGAGGCTCACGAAGGCGCGAAGCGCGCATACAAGCTGCTGTTCGGCGAGCGCGATCCCGTGCGGTCACCCGGCACCGCGACCGGCACCCCGGGAAACTGGTGGACCGTGTTCGCGCTCGTGCCCGACTGCTTCGACCACGCGGTGAGCGGCTTCGCCTTCTACCGCAGCCCGAAGCGCAAGCTCGACCCGAAGCTGCGCGAGCTCGGCCAGATCCGCGCCGGCTTCGCGCGCCAGAGTCAGTTCGTGTTCTCCCAGCACTGCAAGGCGAGCCGCGACGTCGGGCTCACGGAGGAGCAAATCCGGGCGACTCCGAGCTGGCCGCTCGCGACCTGCTTCTCGCCTCTCGAGCGCGCGGTGCTCGCCTACACCGACTGTCTCGTGCTCGAGGGCGGCCGCGTGTCCGATGCCGTGTTCGAGTCACTTCGGGCCGGTCTGTCCGACGAGCAGATCCTCGAGCTGACCTACGTCACGTGCATGTACGAGATGCACGCCACGATGTCGCGCGCTTTGCGCCTCGAGTTCGACGACGTACCGGAGCGCGTCGTCGAGATCGCCGCGCCGACGGCGGGCCAGTCACAGGACGTGATGGCGGCCGTGGACGCGACGCGCCGCTAGAGACGACTCAGGCGCGCGCTCGCCTCCCAGAGCGCACGCGCGCGCTCCACGTCGTACGACTCGTCCGAGGAGCGCGTCTCCTCCCAGTGCGTGTGCGACGGAAAGTAACAGCCGCTGGTGTCGGCCAGCACGGGGTCGATCACCATGCGCGCGAGTGACTCGCCGGATTTCCGCGCGGTGCTGATCGACGGGTAGAACGGCGAGACGACGGCGGCGAGCGCGGGCAGCGCGTAGTTCCAGATGAGCTGGAGCGCGGCCGGATAATCGCGCGCGAGGCCCGAGCCGGGCACGAGCCCGGGCTCCCAGGCGTTCACCGTGATGCGGTTCGGGTCGACACGGCGAGCGAGCTCGTAGGTGAACCACAGGTTGCAGAGCTTGCTGTTGACGTAGGCGAGCCGGCCGTTGAACTCACCCGGGGTCGGGCCGCCGGTCTTCGCGAGCGTGTCGAAGTCCGAGATCGCCGGCTTCGGCATGCCGGTCCGCATCGCCGGGTCGTGCACGCCCGAAGACACGACCACGATGCGCGCGGGCGAGTTCGCGGCGAGCCGCTCGAGCAGGAGATTCGCCAGCAGGAAGTGACCCAAGTGATTCGCCGCGAACGTGAGCTCGAAGCCGTCACTCGACAGCCGCGGGCCTTGGTTGAACTGGAGGCCCGCGTTGCAGACCAGCGCCCGCAAGGGCACGTTGCGCGCTTCGATCTCCCGCACCAGCGCGCGCACGGAATCCATCGAGGCGAGATCGACCTCGAGGACGTCGACCTTGCCGTGCATGTGGCGGGCAGCCGCGTCGGAGGCCGCGCGATTGCGGCTGGCGATCCAGACGTGCCATCCCTCTCGCGCGAGCTCGCGCGCGCATTCGAGCCCGATGCCGGAGTTTCCGCCCGTGATGAGCACTGAGTCCGTCATGTATGCAGTGTACTCCCTCAGCCCGCGCTCCTGTGAACGGTCAAAAAGTGCAGCTGACGCATCTCAGTTGACATTGCGTAACCGTCCGGTTACAAGATGCACATGGCTCGGGTGGCCCGAAGAATCACTCGCCTCGACCGGACGCTGCTGGCCCTCGCGGATCCCACGCGCAGGGAGCTGATCGAGCGGGTCGGGCGCGGGCCCGTGCGCGCGACGGATCTCTCGCGCGGATTTCCCATGTCGCGCCCCGCGGTCGCGAAACACTTGCGCGTGCTGCAGGGCGCGGGTCTCGTGATGGCGGTGCCGCAGGGCCGCGAGGTGCTCTACCACCGCGCGGAGGACACGAGCTCGATCGACGAGGCGCGCGCGTACTTCGAACGGATGAGCAGCGATTGGGACAAGGCTCTCGACGCGTTCAGGCGCTTCGCGGAGGCGCAGGAGGATTCGTGAAGATCTCGAAGTCGATTCTCGTGAAGCGCCCCGTCGAAGCCGCCTTCAGACACTTCACCGCGGACATCGGCCGCTGGTGGCCGCTGAAGGAAGGCTTCTCCCGCGGCGGCGAGCGCGCGAACGAGATCTTCATCGAGGGTCGCGTCGGCGGGCGCTTCTACGAGCGCTACACCGACGGCGAAGAGTCGGTCATCGGGCGAGTCACGGCATTCGAGCCGCCGGGGCGCGTCGCATTCACGTGGCGTCAGTCGACCTGGAACGCGGATACCGAAGTCGAGGTGCGCTTCGCCGCCGAGGGCGACGGCACGCGCGTGACACTCGAGCACCGCGGCTGGGAGGCCCTCGACGAGGCCGCGCGCAAGAGTCACGACCGCTACGGATCGGGCTGGGAGTTGTTGCTTACGCGCTTCGCGGCGTGACCGCGAACGCACAAGGAGAGGTCATGATGAAGCTGCACGTTTTCCCGCCTTCCCCGCGAGCGCTCAAGGTGCGCGCGCTCGTCCGCCACCTGAATCTCGAGGTCGAGGAGTGTCTCGTCGACCTGTTCAAAGGCGAGCAGCGAGCGCCCGCGTACGCGGCGCTGAATCCCAACATGCGCATGCCGGTGCTCGAGGACGGCGACTACGTGCTCTGGGAGTCGAACGCGATCCTGCAGTATCTCGCGGCGCAGAAGCCGGAGAGCGGTCTCTGGCCGAGCGACATCCGCGGCCAGGCCGACGTGTCGCGCTGGCTGAACTGGGAGTCGGCCCATTGGAGCCCGGCGTGCACGCCCTACGCGTTCGAGCGCGTGGTGAAGAAGCTCGCGGGGCTCGGCGATCCGAACCCGGCGGAGATCGCGCGCGGCGACCAGCTCTTCCACCCGGCCGCGAACGCGCTGAACGCGCTCCTGCGCGGAAAGAAGTGGCTCCTCGGAGACCGGCTCACGATCGCGGACTTCGGCGTCGCGACGGGCATGGTGTTCGCGGACGCCGCGCAGTTCCCGCTCGAGAAGTACGACGAGATCGTCCGCTGGTACGACGGCTTCCGCGCCCTGCCCGCGTGGCAGAAATCGCTGATCCCGCCGCAGAGCTAAGGGAGCTCGGTTCGTCATATCCTTCGGGACATAGCGAAGCTACTCCCGCTCTCGTCCTTCCTCTCGATCACGCCCCTGGAATGGGAAGCGCTCCAGCTGAGCCTCGCCGTCGCGCTGCGCAGCGTGACTTGGAGCCTGCCGCTCGCGATCGGCGTCGCGTGGCTGCTCACGCGGGGGCGCTTCCCTGGGCGCACGCTCTTCGACGCGGCCGTGCACCTGCCGCTCGTGCTGCCGCCGGTCGTGGTCGGTTACTTGCTGCTCGTCTTGTTCGGAACGCGCGGGCCGATCGGCGGCTGGCTGCAGAGAGACTTCGGGATCGAGCTCGTGTTCACGCGCGCCGGAGCTGCGCTCGCGACGGCAGTCATGTCGTTCCCGCTCATGGTGCGCGCCATCCGCATCTCGCTCGAGCACGTCGACCGCGGCCTCGAGGACGCCGCGCGCACGCTCGGCGCAGGGCCGATCGATCGCTTCCTGACGATCACGCTACCGCTGATGCTGCCCGGCATTCTCGCGGGCGCAGTCACTGCGTTCGCCGCGGGCCTCGGCGAGTTCGGCGCGGTGATCACGTTCGTATCGAACATTCCCGGCGAGACACGCACCCTGCCCCTGGCGCTGTACAGCGCGCTGCAGATGCCCGACGGCGAAGCGATCGCGGCGCGGCTCGCGCTGATCTCGTTCTCGCTCGGCGTGGCCGGACTGCTCGTCGCGGAAGGCGTGGCTCGCGTCGCGCGCCGCCGGCTGGGCGCGTAGTTGCTCGCGGTCCGGCTGCAGCTCCGCCGCGGCGAGTTCGCGCTCGACGTCGGCTTCGAAGTCCCGACTCCCGGCGTGATCGCGCTCTTCGGGCGGTCGGGCTGCGGCAAGACGACGGTGGTACACGCGATCGCGGGGCTGCTCACGCCCGCGGAGGGCCGCATTGCGCTCGACGGCGAGGTGTTCTTCGCCGCGCGCGAGACCGACGTCCCCGCGGAGCGGCGACGCATCGGCTGCGTGTTCCAGGACGCGCGGCTCTTTCCGCACCGCAGCGTGCTCGGCAACCTGCGCTATGGAGAGCGCCGCGCGCCGCGCGAGGCGCAGCGCATCGGGCTCCCCGAGGTCGTCGACTTACTGGGGCTCCGCGAGCTGCTCCGGCGGCGACCGAGCCAGCTGTCCGGCGGCGAGCGGCACCGGGTCGCGATCGGACGCGCCCTCCTCTCTCAGCCACGCCTGTTGATGCTCGACGAGCCACTCGCGTCGCAGGACCTCGCGCGGCGCGCCGAGCTGCTGCCGTATCTCGAGCGCCTGTGCAGCGGGCTGCGCGTTCCGATCGTGTACGTGAGTCACCAGTTCGACGAGGTCGTGCGCCTCGCCACGCACGTCGTCGTGCTGGAGAACGGCGTCGTCGCGGTTCAGGGCGACGTCGCGAGTCTCTCCCGTTCGGCGGCGCTGCGCGCCATCGTCGGGCCGGAGGGCATCGGCGCCGTCGTCGAGGGCGTCGTCGATGCGCGCGACCCCGACACCGGGCTCACTCGGGTCCGCTTCGGGGCGAGCTCGCTGCGCGTCGCGCTCGAGGGCGCGAGGTCCGGCCAGCGCGTCCGCATTCACCTGCTCGCCCGCGACGTGCTGCTCGCGCTCGAGGCTCCCGGCGCGGCGGTTGCGGCGGACGTGCTCGCGGGAACGGTGTCTCTGGTCACTCGCGATTCGAGTCAGTCGCTGCTCGTCGAGGTGGACGTCGGGGGTGCCGCGATCCTGTCGCGCGTCGCGATCGGATCGAGAGCAGCGCTCGGCGTCGCGCCGGGGCGCCCCGTCCACCTGCTCGTCAACGCCGCTTGGTCGCGGGCGTACGCCCTCGGCGAGCCTTCCCGAGCGGGCGACTCAGCGGGCGCCGCAGCACCCCGCTAGCGGAGCGGGCTTCCGTCCGAGTGACGCGCGTCGCCGCAAAGCGCCGCTTCGCGGCTTCCGCGGCGATCCGCACGACTTCCCGATACGCGGCGATCAGCTCGCGGCCGAACTTCGTGAGCTTCGCGCCGCCGCCGCCGGCCCCGCCGACGCTCGCGCTCGCGACCGGCTCGCGGAGGGCGCGGTTCAGGTCGTCGAGCAGTCCCCATGCGCGCCGGTAGCTCATGCCGAGCTCGCGCGCGGCCTGAGAGAGTGAGCCGCTCGCCTCGATCGCCTCTAGGAGTGCGATCTTCCCCGGTCCCACCGAGCCCGTCGGTGCGAAGTCGATGCGCAAGCGCACGTCGATAGAGACTCGCTTCGCCATGACCGCGATGATACTCCGCCGCGCGCGCGGCGGGTCGAGTTGTAGTTCGAAACGCGCGCCGGGTATCGTTGTGTTCAGATGAGCATAACGAGACGCTCGATCCTGCTCGCGCTCGCGACGCTCTGGCTCGCCGCGCCCGCACGCGCGCAGGACGGAGCGCAACCCGACCTCCTCGTCTTCGCGGCGGCTTCGCTCACCAACGCGTTCGACGAGATCGGCGCGAGTTACACGCGCGACACGGGCCAGAGCGTGAAGTTCTCGTACGCCGCCAGCTCCGCGCTCGCGCGCCAGCTCGAGGCCGGAGCGCGCGCCGACGTGTTCGCGTCGGCGGACGCGGAGTGGATGGACTACGTGCAGACCCGGAAGCTCATCGACAGCGCGACGCGACGCGACCTGCTCTCGAATCGCCTCGTGCTGATCGCGCCCGCGGCGAGCGACGTGAAGCTCGCGATCGCTCCGGGCTTCAAGCTCGCCGAGGCGCTCGGCACGACCGGCCGCCTCGCGACCGGCGATCCCGAGTACGTACCCGTCGGGAAGTACGCGCGCTCCGCCCTCACCTCACTCGGCGTCTGGACCGACGTCGCGGATCGGCTGGTGCGCGCCGACAACGTGCGCACCGCGCTCGCCTTCGTGTCTCGCGGCGAGGCGCCGCTCGGCGTCGTCTACGCGACCGACGCGCAGGTCGACAGGGGCGTGCGCATCGTCGACACGTTCCCGGAGAGCTCACACCCGCGCATCGTCTATCCGGTCGCCGTCACCGTGTCGGCGCGCCCGGGCGCGACCCGCTTCGTCGAGTCACTCCGCAGGCCCGAGGCTCAGGCGACCTTCCAGAAGTACGGCTTCATCGCGCTGCCGTGATGCCGGCGAGCGCCGCGTCTCAGCTCGCCTTCTGAGTCGAGCGCGCGCGGGTCCAGAGCACGATGCCGACGAAGTCGGTCGCGACGTGCGCGACGATGTTGGGCGCGAGGTCGCGCTGCCAGAGATAGAAAAGCGTGAAGACTCCGCCGGCGAAGAAGGTGGAAACGGCGGGCGCGACGCCCCAGAGCGGCACGTGAGCGAACGCGAACACGACGAGCGGCAGGAGCGCCGCGAGCCAAGACGCTGCCCCGAGCTGCTCGAGCTGAGCGATCGCGTAGCCGCGATACAGGATCTCTTCGGCGCTGCCTCCGATCACGACCGCCAGCGTGAGATACCAGAGCGGCAGGTCCTCCATCTTCGCGAGTCCCCCCTCGAAGCCGCGCACGCCGAGTCGCCGCATCACCGCGAACAAGGCAGGTCCGTAGATTCGCTGGAAGAACACGAGCAGCGCCGCGCCCCAAGCGAGTGACTGCCAGCGCAGAGGCCGCAACCCGAGCGTCTCGAGGGACAGACCGGCGTGCGCGACCGCGATCCAGAGCACGGCCCCGACGATCGCTGCGTACACCGCCTCGCCGGCGAGTGACTCGTAGAGCCCGGGTCGCCCGCCCCGGCGCTCGCCGGCGAGCGCCAGGCCGAACGGGCCGAACAGCGCGAGGCCCAGGCCGAGCAGGGTCACGCGCCGCCCGGCTGGTAGTGGAACTCGACCAGGTACACGTTCTCGCCGGGCCCGTGCTTCGCGACCTTCAGCAAGTCGACGATCCCGGCGAAGCCGGACTTCTTCGCGAGCGCGGGAGTCACTTCCGAGAGGTCGATGCGCCGGATCGAGTCGACCTCGATCATCCCGTCCGCGAAGCGGTAGCGGCCGCCGACCTTCACGTGCGGCCGCTGCCAGATGCGCACGCTGCAGGTGATCTTCCCGCTGCGGATGCCGGCGTGGAGGCGCTTGGTGAAAGTCACTTCGCGTCGTCGAGCTCGAGCGCACACCAGCGGCGGACGGAGTTGATCAGGAAGAGGCGATCCGCGCGCTCCAGCGCCTTCACGGGGACGACCTCTTCCGCGATCTCCCCGCGTTCGAGCAGCTCCGCGCGGAACGTGCCGGGCAGAAGACCCGACTCGAACGCGGGAGTGACTCGACGCCCATCGAGGTCGAGCACGAGATTGCAGGTGCAGGAGTCGGTGAGCTCTCCGCGCTCGTTCCAGAGCAGCACGTCCCGCACGCCGGGCCGACCGCGCAGGGCATGCTCGTAGATCGCGCGGCGCGAGGTCTTGTGGCGCAGGAACTCGTCGAGGCTGTCGACCGGGTCGCGTGCGAGCGCGGCTCGCACGGGCGTGCTCGGCTTCACGTCGACGTGCTCGAGAAACAGGTCGCCGTTCGCGGAGAGCTCGAGCCGCACCTTGCGCGACACGTTCGGCAGTCGGCTCGCAAACGCAGTGAGTCGCTCGCGCACTGCGTCCATTTGGAACGCGAAGCGGAAGTGGGCGGCCGAGGCCGCGAGCCTGCGCAGGTGGCGCTCGAGCAGGAAGTAGCCCTGCCCCGGCTCCCACAGCATGCCCTCGTAGAGCTCGAACTCGGCCATCGGCCGGATTCTAGGCGAGAAGCGCTTCCGCCGCGCCGACGACCCCGAGCGCGGCGCCCAGGCGCAGATCGTTCAGCGCGAGCACGAACGCGACGTGCGCGCCGGACGCGCGCAGGCGGCCGACCGCGACGTCGTCATGACCGAGCGCGGCGCGCGGCGTCGGAAGCTCGGTCTCGGGGAGCAGCGTGATGCTGTGCTCTGCGCCGAGCAGCGCGCGCACCTCGTCGCGGCCGAGTGACTTCTCCAGCTCGAGGTGCACCGTGGCCAGGCTGCCGCCCAACGTGGGAATGCGCACGCGCGTGAGTTCGAGCGCGAGGCCGCTCGCGGGAACGAGCCGCCGAAGGACGCGGGCGAGGGCGAGCTCGTCGGTCGTGTCTCCGCTCGGCTCGAGCGCGCCGATCTGCGGCAGACAGTCGAATGCGAGTGACTGCGCGAATACCTCGGACTCGGAGCGCTCGCCGCTCATCCGATTCAACACCTGCACCGTGTGATCGGTGAGCTCGCCGACGCCGGCGATGCCGGCGCCGGATGCCGACTCGAGCGTGACGGCGGTCGCGCGCCGCAACAGCGAGGCGCGCGCGAACGGCGCGAGCGCGAGCGCGAGGCCCGCGGCGACGCCGCGCGGAATCGCGACGAAGCACGGCCGCGCCTTCGGGTCGAGCGCCGGAGTCACTCCGGGAAGGAACAGCGGCACGGCCGGATCGGCTTCGAGCGTCCCACTCACGTCGATCACCGCGGCACGGGCGCGGCGCAAGGCCGGCAAGACCTCGGGAAGCGCGGTGCGCGCGGCGCAGATCACGAGGTCGCACGCGGCGACCTCTTCCGCCCGCAGGCGGCGCAGCTTCACGGACTCGCCGCGAAACTCGAGCTCCTGACCCTCGGAGTCCGCCGACGCATAAGTGCGTAGCTCTCGGACGGGGAAGCGGCGCTCCTCGAGCACTTGCAAGATCTCGGCGCCGACGGCGCCGGTCGCGCCCAGCAGCGCGACGCGCGGGTTCTGCGCGGCCACTAGACCAGCGCCTCGCGCACGCGGGCACCCATCGCGCGCGTGCCGAGAATGGTGAGTCCCGGCCCGCGGCCGAGATCACCCGTGCGGTAGCCCGCGTCGATCACGGCCTCCACCGCGGCGCGCACGCGCGCCGCTTCCTTCGGCCGCGCGAGCCCGTGGTCGAGCAGCATCGCGACCGACAGGATCGCGGCCAGCGGGTTCGCTTTGTCTTGACCCGCGATGTCGGGGGCGCTGCCGTGAATCGGCTCGAAGAGCCCGCGGCCCGAGTCACCCAGGCTCGCCGACGGAAGCATGCCGAGCGAGCCGGTGATCATCGCGGCCTCGTCGGACAGAATGTCGCCGAACAGGTTCGGGCACAGCAGCACGTCGAACTTCGGCGCGTCGCGCAGCAACACCATCGCGGCCGAGTCGACCAGCTGGTGCTCGAGTCGGACGTCGGGGAACTCGCGCGCGACTTCCTCGACGATCTCGTTCCAGAAGGCGCTCACCTCGAGCACGTTCGCCTTGTGGATGTTGGTCACGAGCTTCTTGCGGCCCTGCGCGATGCGGAACGCGACGCGCGCGATGCGAGTCACCTCGTGCTCGTCGTAGACCTCGGTGTTCAACGCGCGGCGCACGCCGTCGCGATCGGCGCGGCCGCGCGGCTCGCCGTAGTAGATCCCGCCGGTGAGCTCGCGCACGACGATCAGATCGACGCCCTCGACACACTCGCGGCGCAGCGGGCTCGCGTCGCCCAGCGCCTTGAAGACGGTCGCGGGACGCAGATTCGCGTAGAGCCCGAGCTCTTTGCGGATGCGCAGGAGCCCGCGCTCCGGCCGCGTGCCGGGCGGCAGCTTGTCCCACTTCGGCCCGCCGACCGCGCCCAGCAACACGAGCCCGCAGGCCTTCGCGCGCGCGACGGTCGCGTCGGAGAGCGGCGCGCCCTCGGCGTCGATCGCGCAGCCGCCGATCAGCGCGGACTCGAGCTCGACGTCGGGCGCCACCGCGCGCAGGACGGCGACCGCTTCGGCAGTCACTTCGGGGCCGATCCCGTCTCCGGGAAGTACGAGCACGCGCGGCATCGCCTGTTCCTAAACGCCTTTGAGTGACGCGACGCCGAGCTTGCGGCGCTGCTCGAGCTTGTTGAGCGCGTGGATGTACGCCTTCGCCGACGCGACCAGCACGTCGGTGTCGGCCGCCTGGCCGATCACCCGCAGGCCGTCCTGCTCGAGCGTGACCGAGACCTCGCCCTGCGCGTCGATGCCGCTCGTGACTGCCGAAACGAGATACTTGAGGAGCCGTGCCTTCACGCCGGAGACCTGCTCGATCGCGGAGAAGATCGCGTCGACCGGGCCGGTGCCCATCGCAGCGATCTTGCGTTTGTCGCCCTTCACTTCCATCTCGACCGTCGCGGTCGGCGTGGCGAACGTGCCCGAGACCACGTGCATGTTCTCGAGCTTGTACATCTCCTCGACGCGCAGCAGCTGGTCGGTGACCAGCGCCTCGATGTCCTCGTTGTAGACGACCTTCTTGGCGTCGGCCAAGTCCTTGAAGCGCTTGAACGCGTGGTTGAAGTCGATGCGCTCGGGGTCGAAGCCGAGCTCGCGAAGTCGCTCGCCGAACGCGTGCCGGCCCGAGTGTTTGCCGAGCACGAGCTCGCTGGAGGCGCGGCCCACCGCTTCGGGAGTCATGATCTCGTAGGTGAGTCGGTTCGCGAGCACGCCGTGCTGGTGGATGCCCGCCTCGTGCGCGAACGCGTTGTCGCCGACGACCGCCTTGTTGGGCGGAACCGGCACGCCGATCACCGACGAGAGCAAGCGACTCGTCGGGTAGATCTCCTTTCCGACGATGCCCGTGTCGCAGCCGGCGAAGAACTCCTGGCGCGTGCGCAGCGCCATGACGACCTCTTCCATCGCGGTGTTGCCCGCGCGCTCGCCGATGCCGTTCACCGTGCACTCGACCTGGCGCGCGCCGGCGCGAATCGCCGCGAGTGAGTTCGCGACGGAGAGCCCGAGATCGTCGTGGCAGTGCACGGAGAAGCGCGCGAGATACGACTGCGGCACGCGCTGGCGCAGATACGTGATGAGCTCGGAGTACTCGAACGGCGTCGTGTAGCCGACCGTGTCGGGAATGTTCAGGGTGCGCGCGCCGGCGGCGATCGCACGCCCGCAGATCTCGACCAGATACTCCCAATCGCTGCGCGTCGCGTCCTCGCACGAGAACTCGACGTCCTCGCAGTAACTGCGGGCGCGCGTCACGGCGCGCACGGCCTCGTCGAGCACCTTCTCCTTCGACATGCGCAGCTTGTCGCGCATGTGGATCTCGCTGGTGGCGATGAACACGTGGATGCGCGGGTTCGCCGCTTCGCGCAGCGCCTCCCAGGCGCGGTCGACGTCCTCGTCGTTGGTGCGCGCGAGCGCGCAGATGATCGGGCGGCGCACCGCGGCCGCGACCGCCTTCACCGCGTCGAAGTCGCCTTGCGAGGCGACCGGGAAGCCCGCCTCGATGACGTCGACGCCGAGCTTCTCGAGCTGGCGCGCGAGCACCAGCTTCTCCTCGAGGTTCATGCTGCAGCCCGGCGATTGCTCGCCGTCGCGCAGAGTGGTGTCGAAGATCAGGACGCGTTCAGCGGACATCGCCGAGTGACTCCCGTTCGCGCTCGCCCGGCGCGATCTCGGTCTTGGGCTTGTGGCGCTCCACCCACCAGAGCACCGGTCCCGAGATCAGATAGGCGATGCCGAGCGAGAACAGCATCGTCTCGTGATTCAACAGCACGACGACCAGGAACACGAGGATCGCGACCAAGGTCGGGTAGGCGCGCCGCCCCTCGATCTTCAGCCCCTTGATGCTCGGGTACGGGATCGTGCTGACCATGAGCAACGCGAGCAGCGCGAAGAGCGAGGTGATCGCGATCCCGAGCGGGCGCGGAAACGGCGGCGCGATGTCGAAAGAGCCGACGAACCAGACCGTCGCCGCGACCATGCCGCCCGCGAACGTGGTCGCGATGCCCTGGAAGTGCTTCTGGTTCGGATCGTCGACCTTGGCGTTGAAGCGCGCGAGGCGCAGCGCCGCGCAAAGCGCGAAGAGTCCCGCGATCAGCCAGCCGCGCGGGCCGAGCGGCAGCAAGGTCCAGTTGTACATGAGCAGCGCCGGCGCGAGCCCGAATGCAGTGAGATCCGAGAGTGAGTCGAACTCGACCCCGAAGCGGCTCGACGAGTGAGTCGCCCGCGCGACGCGGCCGTCGAGCATGTCGCAGACCATCGCGAGCACGATGGCCAGAGCGGCCTTCTCGAACTCGCCGCGGATCGAGAGCGTGATCGACCAGAAGCCGAGCATGAGCCCGGTGCTGGTGATCAGGTTCGGGAGCAGGTACACGGCTCGGCGTCGCTCGCGGCGACCGCCGCGCCGGCGCCGGCGCCGCTCCCGGAAGCCCTCGCGAGCGCCCGCCATCAATTCTTGCTCCGATCGACGAGCCGATGCTCGCGCAGCCAGGGCATCATCGCGCGGAGCTCCTTGCCGATCTTCTCGACCGGGTGCTGCTCGCCGAGCTTGCCGAGCGCCGTGAAGACGGGCTTGCCGACGCGCGCCTCCTGCAGCCACTCACTCGCGAAGCGGCCGCTCTGGATCTCGCCGAGGATGCGCTTCATCTCGGCCTTGGTCTCGTCGGTGATGATGCGCGGGCCTCGGGTCAGATCGCCGAAGCGCGCGGTGTTCGAGACCGAGTAGCGCATGTTCGAGATGCCGCCTTCGTAGATCAGGTCGACGATCAGCTTCACCTCGTGGATGCACTCGAAATACGCCATCTCCGGCGCGTAGCCCGCTTCGATCAGTGTCTCGAAGCCCGCCTGCATGAGCGCAGTGAGTCCGCCGCAGAGCACCGCCTGCTCGCCGAAGAGATCCGTCTCGGTCTCCTCGCGAATCGTGGTCTGGATGATCCCGGCGCGCCCGCCGCCGATGCCCTTCGCGTACGCGAGCCCGACCTCGAGCGTGTTCCCCGCGGGGTCGCGGTCGACGGCGACCAGACACGGCACGCCGCCGCCCTTCGCGTACGCGTCGCGCACCAAGTGACCGGGTCCCTTCGGCGCGACCATGAAGGTGTTCACGCCCTCGGGCGGCGTGATGCACCCGAAGTGGAAGTTGAAGCCGTGAGCGAGCGCGAGATAGTTGCCCGGCTTCAGGTTCGGGCGAATCTCGGCCTCGTAGATCTGCGCCATCGTCTCGTCGGGGAGAGTCATCATCACGACCGACGCCGCCGCTACCGCATCGGGAATCGAGAGCACGCGGAGCTTCTCGGCCTGCGCCTTCTTCACCGTCGGCGAGCCGGGCCGCAGCCCGACGACGACGTCGACCCCGCTATCGCGCAGATTCAGTGAGTGAGCGTGCCCTTGGCTGCCGTAGCCGAGGACCGCGACCGTCTTGCCTTCGAGTCGCGCGAGGTCGGCGTCTTTGTCGTAGAACACGCGCATGGCGAGGGATCTCCTCTGGGGGGCCGTGGGGGGCGAGTGAGAAAGACAGGGATTCCGCGGCCTTATCGCGGTCGTGATCAGGGTATGGGTTCGGCATTCGGGTGTAAAGCCAAGCGCTTGGCCTCGGCCTCGGCGCGGCGCAGATAGCGCAGCTCCACGCGCTCGGGCGGCAGATCGGCGCCGGCCTGTGCGAGCCGGTGACCGAGAACACCCACGGAGCGCGCGCGCAGCACGCCGCTCGCCGCGGGCAGGAAGCGCGCGCGCGCGCCGAGCGCCGACAGGAGCTGGGCGCGATGCAGCTCCGCCCCGCTGCCGAGCAGCGCGATGGGCTCGCGCGCGGGAAGCGCCGCGAGCCAGTCGCTCACTGACACGCAGGCGTCCGGCAGGAGCGGGTTCGCGTCCGCGTCGTAGAGGCCCGCATACACTTCTCCGCGTCGGGCGTCCACGAGCGTCGCGACCCGGTCCGCGCCTCCGGCCTGCAGCGACAGAGCGGCCAAGGTCGGCACCGGCACGAGCGTCCGCTTCGTTCCGAACGCCAGGCCGAGCGCGGTCGCGAGACCGATGCGCAGTCCCGTGAACGATCCGGGCCCGATCGCGAGCGCGATCCGCTCGACCTCGCCGAACTTGCGACTCACTCGCGCGAGCAGGCCGTCGAGACACAAGAGAAGACTCGCCGCGTGGCGCTCGCTCTCGGCCACGTCGGCTTCCCCGACGAGCGCGCCGCCGTCGAACAGCGCCACGCCTCCGCGCTCCGCGGAGGTCTCGAGCGCGAGGAGCACGCGCCCCTAGCCGAGATCGCTCAAGAAGGACACCACGCCCGACCAATGCCGCGCGATGTCGTTCCAGAACGCGACGCCCATGAGCAACAGAATGAGCGAGAGACCGACGGTCTGCGCGATGTCGCGCGCGCGCGCCGGCAGCGGGCTGCCGCGAATGCCCTCGGCGGCGGCGAGCGCGATCTGCCCGCCGTCGAGCACCGGGATCGGCAGCAGATTCAAGATCGCGAGATTCACGCTGATCACCGCCATGAGCCACACGAACTGAGTCCACGACGCCTGATACGCGTCGGCCGCGATTTCGCCGATGCCGATCGGGCCCGAGAGACTGTTCATCCCGACCGAGCCGGACAGAACCTGCGCGATGCCGCCGACGATCATCGCGAAGACATCGGCGGTGCGTTCCGCGCCGCGCGCGAGCGCGACGAAGGGGTTGCGCACGACGTCGTCGCGGAACTCGGCGCCCACGTCGGTGGAGCCGAGCGTGACGCCGATGCCGTAGTGAGTCTCCGTGCCCGTGGCGGTCCGGACCGGGCGCTCCGTCGGAGTCACCTCGACGGTCACCAGCGCGTCGGCGCGCAGCACCGCGAGCGAGATCGGCTTCCCGCCGCTGCCCCAGATCTTCTCGCGAACCTGATCGGGGCCGGTCGCGAGCTCGCCGCCGACGGAGAGAACCACGTCCTTGGGTTGCAGACCTGCGCGCTTCGCGGGAGTCGTCGGCTCGATGCCGACGAGACTCACGCCGATCGGCACGATGCCGAGTGACTCGAACGTCGCCGCGCCCGAGAGCCTGCGCACGGTCACCCGCACCGTCTCGCTCGCGCCGTCCAGTGGGCGGCGAACCTCGAGCTCGAGCGGCGCGCGCGACGTCGCCAAGCGGCGGCGCAGCGCATAGAGATTCTCGACGGGCTCGCCGTTCACGGCGACGATCCGATCGCCGGTCACGAGACCCGCAACGGCCGCCGGGCTCTGCGGATCGGTTACACCAATCAGTGACGCAGGCGCGTGCGAGGAGAGGCCCGCTTCCTTCCAACCGCCGCCCTCGGCCTTCTCGCGCTCGAGGACGACGTCCCGCTTCGCTTCGCCTCGCTCGATCGAGAGCGTGACTGCGGCGGGTCCCGGCGCCTCGAGCTTCTCCTCGAGATCGGACCAGCGCCAGAGCGGCTCGCCGCCCACCGAGACGACGCGATCGCCCTCGAGCACTCCCGCGCGCTCCGCCGCTGTGCCGGGGAGCACGCCGCCCACGCGCGAGGTCAGCGTCGGCACGCCACTCATCAGGATCGCGGCGATCAAGGCGACGGGCAGCGCGAGATTCATCACCGGCCCCGCCAGCGCGATCGCGATGCGCTGCCAGACGGGCCGCGCGTTGAAGGCGCGAGAGACTTCGTCCGGCGGAAGCTCTTCTCCGGGAACTTCGCCGAGCATCTTCACGAAGCCGCCGAGCGGCAGCGCCGCGAGCACATACTCGGTCTCACCGACGCGGCGCGCGAACAGCGACGGTCCGAAGCCGATCGAGAACTTCTCCACCTTCACGCCGAGCCACTTCGCGACTGCGAAGTGACCGAGCTCGTGAATGAAGATCAGCACGCCGAGCAGCAGCAGGAACGGCACGAGCCAGTTGACGACCGCGGGCAGATTCAATGGACTCGCTCCTCGATCCGGCGTCGGGCGTGGGCGCGCGCGCGCTCGTCGACCTCCCAGATCTCCGCGAGCGACAGGCCGGGGAGGACCGGCAGAGCCGCCAATACCTCTTCGGCCGTTTCGGCGATCGCCGTGAACGGAATCTCGCGCGCAAGAAACGCCGCAACTGCGATCTCGTTGGCGGCGTTCAGCGCGGCCGGCGCGGTGCCGCCGGCGGCCAGCGCTTCGAACGCGACGCGCAGCGCGGGGAAGCGCTCCAGGTCCGGCGCTTCGAAGTGCAGCGCACCGAGCGCAAGCAAGTCGAGCGCAGGCAGGTCCGGCAGGGGGAACCGTTCCGGCATTCCCAGAGTGTATGCGATGGGAATGCGCATATCCGGAATTCCGAGCTGCGCCAGCCAGCTTCCGTCGCTGTATTCGACGAAGGAGTGAATGATGCTCTCGGGATGCACGAGCACGCCGATGCGTTCCGCCGGCAAGTCGAAGAGCCAGCGCGCCTCGATGACTTCGAAGCCCTTGTTCATCAGCGTCGCCGAGTCGATCGTGATCTTCGCGCCCATGTCCCAGTTCGGATGCTTGAGGGCTTGCTCGGGACCGGCCGCCGCGATCGTCGCGCGATCCGCCTTGCGGAACGGGCCGCCCGAGGCAGTCAGCCAGATCTTCTTCACCGCGCTCTGCGGATGACCCGCGAGACACTGCGCGATCGCGACGTGCTCCGAGTCGAGCGGAAGAAGCTTCGCGCCCGAGCGCCGCGCCTCCTCGAGCACGAGCGGGCCGCCGGTGACGAGCACCTCCTTGTTGGCGAGCGCGACGTCGCGGCCGAGCTTCAGCGCCGCGACGACCGGCGCGAGCCCCACGCTGCCGACGAGCGCCGCGACGACCAGGTCGACGTCGTGAGTCGCGACCTCGACCAGCCCCTCGGGGCCGGAGACGACGCGCAGCTTCGGGTCGCCGACGGCCTCGCGCACGCGCGCGATGTCCTCGGCGCGCGCCACCGAGACGAGCTCGGGCCGGAACTGCTTGCACTGCTGTACGAGTAAGTCGATCGAGCGACCCGCGGAGAGCGCAGTGACGCGGAGCTTCTCGGGGAAGCGAGTCACCAGATCGAGCGTCTGGGTGCCGATCGAGCCGGTGGAACCCAGGAGCGCGAGTCGCTTCACGACTCCGAGTCCCGCTTTTGCGCCGGGGTGCGGCCGAAGCGGCGCTCGCGCTGCTGATACGCGCAGACCGCGTCGACGAGCTTGCTCTTGGTGAAGTCGGGCCAGAGCACGTCGCTCGTGAAGAACTCGGTGTACGCGAGCTGCCACAGCAGGAAGTTCGAGATGCGGCGCTCACCGCCGGTGCGGATCAGGAGATCGGGGTCCGGCATGTCCTTGCAGTAGAGGTTCGCCTGCACGCACTTCTCGTCGATGGCGTCGGGCTCGATGCCGCCGGCTTCGACTCCGCGCGCGATCGCGCGCACCGCGTCGACGATCTCCGCGCGTCCGCCGTAGGAGAGCGCGAAAGTGAGGCGCATCTCGTCGTTGCCCTCGGTGCGCGCGATCAGGCTCGAGAGCAGTGACTGGAGATTCGGCGAGAGATTCGAGAGGCGGCCGATCGCGTCGACGCGGATGCCGTTGCGCACGAGCTCGTCCGCGTCGCGAACGATGTACTCCTCGAGGTGCGCCATGATGGCGTCGATCTCTTCGCTCGGCCGCTTCCAGTTCTCCGTGGAGAACGCGTAGAAGGTAAGCCAGCCGATGCCGAGCTCGTGGGCGCCGCGCACGATCTCGCGGACGATCTCCGCGCCGTCGCGATAACCGGCGACGCGCGGCAGGCCGCGACCCTCCGCCCAGCGGCCGTTGCCGTCGGGAATGATCGCGACGTGTCGGGGAATGTTGCGCGGATCGAGCTTCGACATGGAGTCTCTCAGACCTTCATCAGCTCGGCTTCCTTCGTCTCCACCGCCTTGTCGATCTGCGCGGTGAAGTCGTCGGTCAGCTTCTGGACTTTGTCGGTCAGGTGACGCGCGTCGTCCTCCGCGAGGTCACCGTCCTTCTGGAACTCCTTGACCATAGCGATCGCGTCGCGGCGCGCGTTGCGCACGCCGACCTTGTGCTCCTCGCCGAGCTTCTTCACCTGCTTCACGAGCTCCTTGCGGCGGTCCTCGGTGAGCTCGGGGATCGGGCAGCGCACGATCTTGCCGTCCGAGACAGGCGAGAAGCCGAGGTTGGCTTTGTGAATCGCCTTCTCGATCTCCGAGATCGCGCTGCGGTCGAACGGCTGGATCGTGATCAGCCGCGCCTCGGGAGCGTTCAGCTGCGCGAGCTTCTTCAGCGGCGTCGGCGTGCCGTAGTAGTCGACGGTGACTCCCTCGAGCAGCGCGGGATTCGCGCGCCCCGTGCGGATCTTCGCCAGGTCATGCGTGAAGCCAGCGACGGCCTTCTGCATGCCTTCCTTCGCCTCGGCGAGAATCATCTCGGTGTTGTCGTCGGGCATGTCGTCCTCCGCAGGAACCGCGTCAGGCGCTGACCAGCGTGCCGATCGCCTCCCCGCAAACCACTCTCAACATGTTCCCCGGCACGCTCATGTTGAAGACCACGATCGGCAGCTTGTTGTCCTGACACAGTGAGATCGCAGTCGAGTCCATGACGCCCAGATTCTGGTGCAGAAACTCGCGATAAGTGACTCGATCGAAGAGCTGCGCGTCCGGGAACTTCTCCGGGTCGGAGTCGTAGACGCCGTCGACGCGCGTGCCCTTCAGGAGGATCTCCGCGCCGATCTCCATCGCGCGCAGCGCCGCGCCGGTGTCCGTAGTGAAGAACGGATTTCCGGTCCCGGCCGCGAAGATCACGATGCGGCCCTTCTCGAGGTGCCGCACCGCGCGCCGCCGGATGTGCGGCTCCGCGACTTGCTTGATCTCGATCGCCGAGAGCAGGCGTGTCTCCGCTCCGCACTTCTCGAGCGCGTCCTGGAGCGCCAGCGCGTTGATGACTCCGCCGAGCATGCCCATGTAGTCGGCCGCCGTGCGGTTGATGCCTTCGGCCGAGGCGGTGATGCCACGGATGATGTTGCCGCCGCCACAGACCACGCCGAGCTCGATGCCGTGACTCGACAGCTCGACGATCTCGCGAGCGGTGGCCTGGATCGTCTTCGAGTCGATCCCGAAGCCGCGCTCGCCCGCGAGGCTCTGCCCCGAGATCTTGAGCAGGACGCGCTTGTAAGCGGGTTTCATTCCTCCGTGGCTTCCCCGAGTTGGAAGCGGCGGAAGCCGACCACCTTCGCGCCGGCCTCTTGCGCCGCTTTGCCCACGGTCTTGTCGGGATCCATCACGAGTCCTTGCTCGAGGAGCACGACCTCCTTGAAGAACTTCGCGAGCCGTCCCTCGATCATCTTCTCGACGATCTGCGGCGGCTTGCCTTCGCCCGCCGCCTGCGCCGCGAGCACGCGCCGCTCGGCGTCGACCGTCGCCTTGGGCAAGTCGTCGCGCGACAGACTCGCCGGGCTCGTGGCCGCGACGTGCATGCACACGTTGTGCGCGAGCGCGCGCGCTTCCGGCTTCACCGGTATGGAGGTCTCGATGGCGACCAGCGTGGCGATCTTGCCCCCGGCGTGGACGTAGCTCGCGACGAAGCCGGCGGCCGGCGCCTCGAGCCGAGTCATGCGTCTCACCGCGAGGTCCTCGCCGAGCTTCGCAACCGCGGCCGTGAGCTTGTCGCGCAGTTTCTCGCCCTTCACCGACAGGTCGAGGAGGTCTTCGACACTTCGTGGTGTATGAGCGAACGCG
>Ga0326731_1000085_pt1 | contig 22536 bp, 26 predicted proteins | sample MHFSIPfraction_FD_207645 | JGI IMG/M metagenome (GOLD analysis project Ga0326731, IMG submission 207645) | Lab enriched peat soil microbial communities from Michigan Hollow, Ithaca, NY, United States - MHF9FY SIP fraction | ecosystem: Environmental > Terrestrial > Soil > Wetlands > Peat | place...
TTGGTCGACGTTCGCGAGCAGCTTCACCGCGACGCCGTCCTTCGTCTCCGCCGGCAGATCGACGTAGCGCATCAGCTCGCGCGAGAGGGCTTTCATGTCGGCGAGCTGCTTGCGGTACTCCGCGATCGTGGTCGCGTCGGGATCCACGATCACGCGGCCCGTACGCCCGTCGACGATGAGAGTCACTCCATCGGCGAGCTCGCGCGCGAGCTCGCTCCCGGCGCTGACGACCGCGGGGATCTCGAGGCTGCGCGCCATGATCGTGACGTGCGACGTGCGCGAGCCGGTCTCGGTGACGAAGCCTGCGATCGTGTCGCGAGTCACCTGCGCGACTTCGCCGGGCGAGAGGTCCTCTGCGACCACGACGACGCCAGGCGGCGCGTTGCGCAGGCCTTCGGGCTCGCGCCCCATCAATGCCTGCAAGACGCGGCGCACGATGAAGCCGATGTCACTCGCGCGCTCGCGCAGGTACGGATCCGGCATCGACTCGAACAGCTCTTCGAGCCGGCGCAGCTCGCGCTGCAGAGCCCACTCCGCGTTCAGCCCGTGCTCGCGGATGTTCGATTCCGCGTGCTGCAGCAAGGTCGGGTCTTCGAGAAACAAGAACTGCGCGTCGAAGATGGTCCCGACGAGACCGGTGCCCTGCATGCCCCGGCGGATGTCTTCGAGCTTCGCGCGCGTCTCGGTGAACGCGATGCGCAGGCGCTCGACCTCGCCGTCGGCTTGCTCGTCGCGAATGCGGTGTTCGGGAACCACGAGTCGCTCTCGGCGTAGGACGTACGCGGGACCGATCGCAATTCCCGGCGAGACGGGCGTCCCCCGGCGCTCGTTGCTGCGCGGCTTCATGCGCCTTCTCCGAAGCGATCCGTGATGAGCTGCGAGAGCGCGGCCACGGCCTCGTCGGCGTCGACGCCGTCGGCGGTGACGCGCACGCTCGTGCCGGCGGGCGCGGCGAGCGTGACGAGTGCGATGATGCTCTTGCCGTTCGCGCGCGTGCCGTCGCGCTCGAGCGCGACGTCGCTCTTGAAGCGCTCCGCGACCTTCACGAACGCCGCGGCTGCACGCAGGTGTAGACCCAGCTGATTCGCGATGGTGCAGTCGCGCTCCGCGCGGCTCATGCGTCCCGCTTCTCGCCGTCCCGGTTCGCGAGCAGATCGCTCGCAACGGAAATGTTCCTGCGCCCGTAGTCGCGCGCGGTCTCCGCGAGCTCGTGGATCCCGATCCCGGGCTTGGGGCGCGCGACCTTCACCAGCATCGGGAGATTCATGCCGGTGACCACCTCGACCCGTCCCTCTTCGAGGAACGAGAGCGAGAGATTCGAAGGCGTGCCGCCGAACATGTCGACCAACACGAGCACGCCCTGGCCCAGATCGACCTCGCGCAGCGCCTTGTCGATCTGCAGGCGCATGTCTTCGGGCGACGCCGTCGCAGGATCGAGTCCGATCGCGCGCACGTGCGGCAGCTCGCCGACGATGTGGCGCAGCGCGCCCACGAATTCGTCGGCCAACCCATAGTGAGACAGGACGAGTATTCCGATCACGTCTCGGTCCTCCGCGCTCGCGCAACGTCGCGGTGAGTCACGCGCACGTCAATCTTGCGCTCCAGGAGATGTGTTTCCAGCGCCCGCGCAACCGCGACGGAGCGATGCTGTCCGCCGGTGCAACCCAGCGCGACGGTGAGATGGGCCTTGCCCTCCTCTTCGTAGCGCGGCACGAGGAAATCGACGAACTCGCACAGCTTGGCCATGAACTCGCGGGTGCTCGGCGCGTCGAGCACGAACGCGGCGACGTCGGGATCGAGCCCGGAGCGCTCGCGCAAGGTCGGCTCGAAGTTCGGGTTGGGAAGAAAGCGCACGTCGATCATCAAGTCCGCCGACTCGGGAGCGCCGTGCCGGAAGCCGAAGGAGACAAGCTCGATCTCCATGGGCGCAGTGCGCTGCGCGCCGGTGAAGTGACGGGTCACTTGGCGCTTCAGGTCGTGCACGCTCATATGGCTCGTGTCGATCACGAGGTCCGCGCGGCGCGCGATCGGCACGAGCATCTCGCGCTCGCGGCCGATGTCCTCGAAGATCGACCCGCTGCCTCTCGTGGGGTGGACGCGGCGCGTCTCGCTGAAGCGCTTCGCGAGCACCTCGTCGCTCGCCTCGAGATACAAGAGCTGGTTCGGCAGCCCGCCGCCGCGCAGGCGATCGTGCACCTCGGGGAACGCGGCCAGGAACGAGCGCTCGCGCACGTCGACCGCGACCGCGAGCCGGTCACTGCCCGCGCGAAACAGCTCGACGAAGGGCTCGAGCAGGACGACCGGCAGATTGTCGACGCAGAAGAAGCCGAGGTCCTCGAGCGCCTTCATCGCCGTAGTGCGGCCCGCGCCCGAGAGACCCGACACGATGACCAGAGACGGCCCGAGACTCACGGGCGCTCGCCGCGCAGCAGCGCGAACAGGCGCTCGTCGAGCTCCGCGGCGCCGCTGCGGCCCTGTCTCTGCAACAGATGAACGCGCGCCGCGACCTCGACGAGCGAGGCAATGTTCCTTCCGGGCGCGACCGGCAGGTGCAGCGCCGCGATCTCGAAGCCGGCAAACACTTCCTTGTGTTGATCGAGGCCGACGCGCTCCACCTCGCCGGCGCCCCACGCCTCGAGCTGCACGACCAGCTCCACGCGGGCCCGCTCCACGACCGAGCGCTCACCGAAGAGACTCGGCACGTGCACGATGCCGATGCCGCGCAGCTCGATGTAGTGCCGCACCAGCTCCGGGCTCCAGCCGACCGGCTGGCCCTCGGGGCCGACGTCGAGCAGCACGACGTCGTCCGCCACCAAACGGTGTCCGCGCATCACCAGCTCGAGCGCGCACTCACTCTTCCCGATGCCGCTCTTGCCCAGGAGAAGCACGCCCACGCCCGCCACCTCCACCAGGCTTCCGTGGATGCGCGACGGCTCGGGAGTCACTTCGCCCATGCTACTGCCTCGACTCCTCCTCCTCGAAGGCGCGAAACAGCTCGTCGGTGGTCTGCACTTGGCGCAGCCGCGTGCGAAAAGCCTCCGACCCGAGCAGCCGCGACAGGCGCGCGAGCAGGAGCAGATGCGCGCTGCCCTCCTTGCCGGGCGCGACGAGGAGGAAGAAGAGGTGAGTCTCCTGGCCGTCGAGTGAGTCGAACGCGACGCCCGCGCGCGACAGACCGAAGACCGCGAGCAGCCGATTCAGGGACTCGACGCGCGCGTGCGGAATCGCGATGCCGTCGCCCATCGCGGTGGTGCCGAGCTTCTCGCGCTCGATCAGCATCGCGTAGAGCTGCGCGGGATCGAGACCGGGAACCTGGCGCGCCAGCGCGTCGGCGAGCTCGCGCAGCACTTCGAGCTTGGTCGCACCGTGCAGGTCTACGCGGCATGCGTCTCGGACGAGTACATCGGTGAGCTTCATCGTTGTCACCCCGCCGCAGCGCGCGCCAAATCTAACTGATCTGCTTGCGCCGCGTCGAAGAGAGAATGCGCAGCGCCTCGCGATACTTGGTCACGGTCCGACGCGCGATCTGGATGCTCGCATCGGAAAGCATCTCCGCAATCTTCTGGTCGGAAAGCGGATTGCGCGGGTCCTCGGCCTTGATGATCTGCAGGATCTTCTCCTTCACAGACTCGGATGCGATCCCATCGCCGTCCGACGTGCGGATGCTCGAGTTGAAGAAGAACTTGAGCTCGAAGAGCCCGTGCGGCGTCTGGGCGTACTTGTTGGTCGTGACCCGCGAGACGGTCGACTCGTGCATGCCGATGTCGTCGGCGACGTCGCGCAGATTCAGGGGCCGCAGGTGCTCGGGCCCCTTGTCGAAGAACTCGCGCTGGAAGCGGATGATCGACTCCATCACGCGCACGATCGTGCGCTGCCGCTGGTGGATCGACTTGATCAGCCAGATCGCGGAGCGGAGCTTCTCGCGCACGTACTCGCGCGTCTGCTTGCCGTTCACTTCCTTGTTGGCGAGCACCTCGCGGTAGGCGGCGGAGACTCGCAGCTTCGGCATGCCGTCTTCGTTCAGCACGACGTGATACTCGTCGCCGAGCTTGTGCACGAAGATGTCGGGCGTGATGTAGACCGGCTCGTCGCCGGTGTACTGGCGGCCCGGCCGCGGCTCGAAGCTGCCGATCAGCTTGGCCGCGGCCGCGACCTCCGCGAGCTCGACGTTCTCCGCGCGCGCGATGCCGCGGAAGTCGTGCTTCTGCAGCCCGTCGAGATGCTGCATGACCATGCGCACCGCGAGGCCATCCGTGATTCCCGCGAAGCGCATCTGGATCAGGAGACACTCCGAGAGCGTGCGCGCGGCGACGCCCACGGGATCGAGTGCCTGCACTCGCTGGAGCACCTTCTCGACGACCCCGACGTCGGTCTTGGTGTCGGCGGCGATCGCCTCCAGGTCCTCCTCGAGATATCCGTCGTCGTTCAGGTTCCAGACGATCCGCAGCGCGATCTCGCGCTCGAGCTCTTCGAGCTCGACGAAGCCGAGCTGCCAGATCAGGTGATCGGTCAGTGAGGTGGCGAGGGTCAGGTTGGCGTCGAGCGCAGGCCGGTCGTCGTCGCCGCGCGAGAGACTCGTCTGCGGCTTGGACTCCATGTACGACTCCCAGTCGAGATCGCCGACCATGTCGTCGGTGCTGGGGGTCGGCGTGTCGACCTCGGGCGCCTGCACCTGAGTCGGCTCGGGGGTCGTCGCCGGCTCGCCGGGCTCGTTCTCGTCCTCCACGAGCTCAGCGGAGGACGACTCCTCCTCGAGCGCCTCTTCGAGCACCGGGTTCTCGACGAGCTCCTGTTGGATCGTGTTCTGCAGCTCGAGCCGCGAGAGCTGCAGCAGCTTGATGGCCTGCTGCAGCTGGGGAGTCATCACCAGCGACTGAGTCAGTTTGACGGTTTGCTTGAGCTCGAGCGCCATGAGTTACAACCGGAAGTTCTGACCGAGATAGATCTCACGCACGGTGGGATCCTCGGTGATTTCGGAGGGCGAGCCTTCGCGGATGATGCGCCCGTCCTTGATGATGTACGCGCGGTCGCAGATCGTGAGTGTCTCGCGCACGTTGTGGTCGGTGATCACGATGCCGATCCCGCGCTCGCGGAGCTGCGAGATGATCTTCTGGATGTCGATCACGGCGATCGGATCGATGCCCGAGAACGGCTCGTCGAGCAGCATGAAGCGCGGGTCGAGCACCAGCGCTCGCGTGATCTCGACGCGCCGCCGCTCGCCGCCCGAGAGCGTCGCGCCCTTCTGCTTGCGCTTGGCCACGAGGTCGAGCTCGCCGAGCAGCGCCTTCGCGCGCTCGTGGCGCTCGTGGCGGCGCATGGGCAGTGTCTCGAGAATCGCCAGGATGTTCTCCTCCACGGTCAGCTTGCGGAAGATCGAGGGCTCCTGCGGCAGGTAGGTGATTCCCTTCCGCGCTCTCTGGTACATCGGCAGATCGGTGATCTCCTCCTCACCGAGAAACACGCGACCGGCCGTCGGCCGTACGCGACCGACGATCATGTTGAACGTGGTGGTCTTGCCCGCCCCGTTGGGGCCGAGCAGACCGACGACCTCGCCGGGACCGACGGCGAGGCGCACGTCGCGCACCGCTTCCTTGGCGCCGAACCGCTTGCACAGATCGCGCGCGTGCAGCGTCGGCGTCATCCGCCCTTCACCTTCGCGGGCTCGCGGGTCGGCAGCGGCGACGTCGGCGTCGGCGTTTCCCCCGGCTTCTCGCGCACCCGGACCTGCACCCCACCGACCGCCTTCACGGTGCCCTTGCAGAGGTCGAAGTAGATGACGTCGGCCTCGACGTCGTCGGTGCCGCGCTGCAGCGTCGCCTTGCTGCCGGTGCTGCGGCACTCGGCGGTGCAGGCGACGTTGTCGATCTGCGCCTCCATGCAGTGAGCCACGTTCGTGCCCTGCGTGATCACGACCGCGCCCTTCGCAGAGATGTTGTCCGGGCGATGCGCAGTCTCTGCGGGATAGATCGCCTCGAGCCAGTCGGACTCGAGGTTCATGTCTCCTTGGCGCGCCTTCACGTGCTTGGTGAACACCACGCTCTGGCGCCCGCCCTCGTGCTTCACGCCCTCGGCCTCGTCGGAGGTGATCACGAGCTCGGCGTTGCGCGTGAACTTGAGGCCCAGCCGCTCCGCGGCCTGACTCGAATCCTTGGCGTCTTCGGCAGCGCCTCGGCCGGCGGCGAGCGTCACGAAGAGCGCGAGCGCGACGCCGGCGCGAGTCACTTGGGCTGAACCCGCGCGCGCACGTTTCCCGTGAGTCGCAGCTTGTGAGTGTGAACCTCGAGCTCCATCCCGCTCGCCGTGAGGTGCAGGCTCGAGCGGCGCAGCTCCACCGGCGAGTGGCTCGCGAGCACCTGGCGCTTCGAGATGTAGTTCACGGCTTCAGTCGTGAAGCGCTCGCCTTCGGCGGTGTGGCCGGTCACGCCGTCGGACAGCGTGAAGTCGTCGCCATCCAGGTGAAACACACCGACGGGCGCGGAGATCTCGACCTTGCTCGCGTCTTCCGTCGAGAAGCCGATCGCCACGTCGCGCAGGTTCGCGACGTGCTCGGTCATGTCGACGGTCGCGGACGCGGCGGTGACCAGGAGATCGCGGAGATCGCCGTGGTAACCCTCGAAGATCACGCGCTCCATCTCGATCGGCGGTATCTCGATCGGGCCACGTGACGAGCCGTTCTCGAGCAAGTCGAGGCCGGAGCTACAGCCGAGCCCGGAGCTCAGGAGCGCGCCGACGAGCGTTCGCATTGCCCTCCCCCGCGTACGCAAACGCTTGCTCTCCTCGAGGTTACCCCACGCTCCCCCTCGGAGCGTCGTGCCGCACTAGCAAGAAGCATACCTTGATCGGCGCGGGCGCGCCGCTCGCGATCGCGGGAACCTCGACTCGCTCAGTCTGTTGGGGCTTGAGGCTCGGGCTCGGTCGGCGCGGCCCGCGGGGCCGACTCCTGCGCGCGGCGCGCTTCGAGCTCGCGCGCGACTTCCGCGGAGTCGTCGATCACGATCTCGACGCCGAACAGCGTGCGCAACGGCTCGTGAGTCCCGAGCCACCACGCGGGATGGAACACCAAGGTGTCGGCGATCACGCCGATCGGGTGCAGCGCGTACGCGATGATGCGCAGCGGGTGACCCGCGCGCAGCGGATCGTAGCGCGTGGTCCCCGCGCGGGCGGGTAGCGCTAGTGCGGCGAGCGCGAGGACAACGGCGAGGGTTCGAGTCAGCATCTCTGCTTCCCCCTTTTTACCAGGCTTTGGATCGGCGCGCAGCGGCGAACACCAAAACATTCAAGGCTCGATCAGCCCTTCTTGCGCGACGCTCGCGACGCGCTCGCCGCCGCGCCCGTACACCGCGCCGAATACGAGGCCGCGGCCAGCGCTCGCCGCCGGACTGCGACAGTCGTAGAGCAGCCAGTCCGAGAGATCTGGGGGACGATGCAGCCAGAGCGCGTGGTCGAGGCTCGCCGGGGGGCGCTCCATCCACTGGATTCCGTGCGGCCGCGCCGCCGCACGCAGCAGCGTCCGATCGGTCGCGTAGACCAAGAGGGCGACCTGGATCAGCGGATCTTCGGGCGGCAGACCGCGCAGGCGCATCCACGCCGCGCGCTCGGGCGCCGAGCGCGCGCCCGGTGCGTCGCGTTCCGCCTCGAGCACGCGCACGTCGAAGGCCTCGAAGTCGCGCCGGGGGGGCGCGCGCGCGGCGAGCTTTGCGCGCGCCTCCTCCCAATCGGCGAGGCCCTCGGGGCCCGAGTGAGTGGGCATGGTGTCGGCGTGGCCGATTCCGCTCGTCACCCTCGTGAAGCTCGCGGCGAGGTGGAAGATCGGCCGCGTGTCCTGAAGCGCGACCACCCGCCGCGCGGCGAAGCGGCGCCCGTCGCGCGTGCGCTCGACGTCGAAGCGGATCTCGGAGTCGCGCCGGCCCGGGCGCAGGAAGTAGGCGTGGAGTGAGTGGAGCGTGAGTCCGGGCGCGGAGCGTCCCGCCGCGACCACGGCCTGCGCCGCGACCAGCCCCCCGAAGAGTCGCGCGCGCCCCGTGCCCGCGTCGGCGAGATAGCGGTCGCCGCCGAGGTCGCGGAGCGCGAGCCGCCCCAGAAGCCGCGCCAGCCGCGGCGGGTCCGACTCACTCATCGGTCCTCGTAGCATATCTCGAGGATCGTGAGTCGCACGCGACCCGCCGGGCGCTGCACCTCGACCTCGTCGCCCGCGCGCTTGCCGACGAGCGCGCGGCCGATCAGTGACTCGATGCTGATCGCCCCGGTCGCGACGTCGCTCTCGTCGGGGCCCACCAGGCGATAGCGGAGCTCCGCTCCGCTCTCGTCCTCGAGCGTGACGAACGCGCCGAAGTACACGCGGTCGCGCGCGACCTCGCCGGGCTTCACGACCACGAGCTGGTCGAAGCGCTTGCGCAGAAACTGGATGCGCCGGTCGATCTCGCGCAGCCGCTTCTTCCCGTAGATGTACTCCGCGTTCTCGGAGCGATCGCCGAGCGCGGCGGCGGCCGCGACCTCGCGCGTCACGCGCGGGCGCTCGACTCGCCACAAACGCTCGAGCTCTTCCTGCAGGCGCTGCGCGCCTTCGGGGGTGATGTGGACCTTCTTGCTCGGCGTCGACACGACGCGGCCGAGATAGCGCGGGCGACGCGTGCGCGCACCTTGTGCTCCAATCGGCGCATGACCGGCCTGCACGAGCCCGCGCGCGACCTTCCGCTGCTCGCGCGCACCGACGTGCTGGTCGTGGGCGGCGGCAGCGCGGGAGTCGCGGCCGCAGTCGCCGCCGCGCGCTCGGGCGCGCGCGTCGTCCTGGCCGAGGCGTCGAGCTCGCTCGGCGGGCTCGCGACCAACGGCCTGATCGCGCTCCTGCTCACGCTCGACGACGGTCGCGGCAAGCAAGTCATCGCCGGCTTGTGTCAGGAAGTCACCGAGCGGATGCAGTCGCTCGGCGGCGCGTTCGCTCCGCCGCCCGAGCACTGGGGCCGGCCCGACCCCGAGCTGGTGAAGCGCTACGCGAGCTGGGGACTCGTCTGGGGCGGCGCGCGCGCGGAGCACGTGGTGCGCTACTCGGTCGCCTACGATCCCGAGGTGCTGCGCGAGGTGCTGAACGACCTCGTGACACAGGCCGGTGTAGAGCTCCTGTTCCACATGTGGGGGGCGCGCGCGCTGCTCGAGGGCGGGCGGATCGCCGGCGTCGCCTTCGAGTCACGCGCGGGCCGGCACGCGATCGCCGCCGACGTCGTCGTCGACGCGACGGGCGACGGCCACGTGCTCGCGTCCGCGGGCTGCGCGTTCGAGCTCGAGCGCGTGCACCCGTGGCTCTGGTTCCGCATCGGCGGGGTCTCGGACGTCGACGCCGCGATCGCCGCGGGCGCGCCGCTGTTCCGCACGCCGAACCCCGGCCAGGCGCTCCTGCCGTGGGGCAGCGTGACTCGCATCGACCGCAAGATCGACGCCACCGATCCGCGCGACCTGTCGTTCGCCGAGCTCGCCTGCCGGCGGATGGTGATGGAGGAGTTTCGCGCGCTGCGCGAGCGGCACGCCGAGCTGCGCGACGCACATCTGTGTGAGATCGCCCGCCTGATCGGAGTCACCGAGAGCCGCCGCCTCGTCGGGCGCGCCCTGCTCACCCACGCGGACCGGCAGAAGCCGCTGCCGGGTGCGATCGCGATCACGGGTCACTGGACGAAGTACGGCGCGGTCTACGCGATTCCGTACGGCTGCCTGCAGGCGCGCGAGGTCGAGAACCTGCTCGTCACCGGGCGCTGTATCTCGGCGGACCACCACACGCACAACGCCACGAAGGAGATCCCGCCCTGCTTCGCCACCGGCGAGGCCGCGGGCAGCGCCGCGGCCCTCTCACTCGAGTGCGGCGGGCGCGTCGGCGACGTTCCGGTCGAGACGCTGCGCGAGCGCTTGCGCGCGCGCGGCGCGATCGTCGACTACGCCTTCTGAGTGCGCGTGGCGGACGCCGGCGGCAGCGTGAGGGCCCGCGTCTCGAGCACTTCCGAGACGACGATGCCGCTGGCCGTGGCGCCCTCCGCTCTGAGTGACTCGATGGGAGTGAGCGTGCCGACGAGCTCCTCGAGCTGACGGCGCTGCTCGGGTCGCAGGCCCTGGAACATCAGCCCGAAGCCGCGGGCGCCGTGGTCGCGCACGATTTCCGCCTCGACCACGAGCGGCGCGCCGCCCGCGGCGCCGTAGAGACCGAGCGCGAGCCGCTGCCCGATCTGCAGGCCCGGCTGCCGGGCGATGCGGATGCCGTCGGCGGACAGATCGTGGCCGAGCACCACCTGCGGCGCATCGGCGTCGGAGCGAGTGAGTGCCGCGACGCGGCGCCGGTAGGCGCGGCGCTCGGTCTTGCGTCGCTCGCGCGGCCGCTTCTTCGGGATCTCCCGGAGCGGCGAGACACGGGTGCCCGGGTGACTCCCGCAGAGGATCGCCTCGAGCTCTTCGTTGGCGTCCGGCGGCAGCGGATCGAGCTCGACCGCGACCGACCACGCGCCGCTGCCCTTCGCTCCGCTCTCGCGCTCCGCGCGCGAGACATGGCCCTCGAGCGTGTCGAGCGCGGCACCGCGCAGGTCGTCCGGCAGCTCGAGCGAGATCCAGTCACCGGCTTCGAGCGGCGCGTCGACGCGAAAGCGCGCGGCCGAGGAGGACAGCTCGAGCAGCTTCGCTGACTGGGTCTTCTGGCCGACGCGCACCCGCACGTCGCCGCCGAGCGGCAGTCGCGAGCGGGTGCGCCGCTCGTCGCGGTCGTGCAGCAGCGTCGAGACCAGGAGCCGGAGTGTCTCCTGGTCGACCGAGCTATGCACCAAGTAGTGTACGCCGAGATCGCGGAGCTGTTTGCGCAGCTCGCCGAAGTCCTGGCCGTGAACGCACAGCCAGAGCGGACGCGGCGCGCCGCCCGTCGGCTTCACACGCGCGCCGAGCTCGAGCGCCCGGCGCCCGCTGGAGATCAAGAGATCGCGCGCCTGGGGCAGCTCCGCGAGATCCGCGGGCTTGCGGCAGACCGCGAAGTCCGCGCCGAGTTTCTCGAGAATGACCCGCACGCGGTCCAGCTCGCCGTCGTCGAGCAGCACGACCGAGACCGACTTTCCCACGCCTTCGTGTTTCGGCTGTCGCGCAAGGCAGCTGAAGGCGCTCCCTTCGCTACTTGAGGGACGGTCCGCGCTCGGCCTAAGGAACGGTCCGCGGATACGCAACGAGCTCCGAATCGAAGCTGGGATCCCCGCCTTCCGCCGGCACGCGGTGAAGCTCGAACGCGAGCGCGTTGGCGCCGGCGACCAGCAGACCGGGATCGAGCAGGCGGTGCACGAGGATCGGCTCGGCCGTCCCGTCCGCGCGCGGTCCGCGCGGCACGAGCCACTTCTCCTCGCGCAGCGGCGAGCGCTCGATGCGCGCCACCTCGCGGCCGTTCAGATACGCCACGCCCGGGTGATCGCGCGGCAGGCCCAGCTCCAGCGCGGCGACTGACTCCGGCCGAGTCACTTGGAACTCGATGCGGTAGTAGGTCGTGCGCGGCGGCGCGCCCGCGGCCGCGCCGCGGTCGACGATGCGGAACGGCGTCGCCGCCGCCGGCCAGAGACTCGCGTCGAAGCCCACCGCGAACCAGCCCGCCCGCGGCTCGAGGCCGTCGAGCAGCTTCCAGCTCGAGCCCGCCGGCACGAGCGGCGCCGGCGCCGGCAACTCACTCGACGCCGGCAACGCGAAGCGATCGCGGCTCGCGTCCTCGGTGCTCACGAACTCCGCTTCGGCGCCCGCGCGAGTCACGTCGATGCGCAGCGCGCCGTGCTTCTGGATGCGCACCGCGCTCCCCGCAACCGGATCGCGGAACGGATACAGGTGCATCCCGCCCGTCCCGACGACGACGTAGGGCATGCCGCCGACGTCGAGTCTCTCGTAGTCGTGATCGTGCCCGGTGAACACCGCGGTGGCGCCCCACGCGCGAAACGGCCACTGCAGCTCCGCCGTCGAGCCGTGCGGCCCGGACGAGAACGGCGGGTGATGGAAACACACCCACTTGTGTGGCGCCGTCGAGCGTGCGAGCGCGTCGCGCAGCCAGAGCGCCTGGCGCGAGTCACGCGTGACTCCATCGGGCTCGTGCGGATCGCTGTCCACGAAGAATAGGTGCACCGAGCCGCGCTCGAGATCGTAGTAGCGCTCGTTGCCCGGCAGCTCGAAGTAGTCGAGATGGGGTTGCGCCCCAGCCGTCTTCCAGTCGTGGTTGCCGAGCGCCGGGAAGAACCGGTTCGACGCGCCGCCTGGACCGAACGCGCCGCGATACGGCGCGATGAACTTCGCGTAGTACTTGCCGATGTTCCGGTCGATCGTCTCGGCCGAGCCGTCGGGGTAGTTGTTGTCGCCGACCGTCGCGACGAGATCCGGTTGAAATCCGGCCACTAGCGCGGCGACTTGCGCCTCGGCCGGAGTGTCTCCCCCGAAGTCACCGATCACCGCGATGCGGAGCGCTCCCTCGCGCCGGCAGCCGAGCACGAGAATCAGCCCCAGCCCCATCACCCACGCGCGTATCATCGAGGCGGCCGAACTTAGCGGCGCAACCCGGACGCGGCACGCCGGTTTGTTCATCCAGTGGCTCTTCGCCCTGAAATCAAAGGAGGGACTCCATGAAGCGGAAGTGGATCGCAGCGCTGGGGATGGGGATGGCGCTGCTCGCGGGCACCGCGCGAGCGAACGACAATCACAACAACAACGACAACCCCCAGCATCAGTGCATCGCCGGCGCGCGCTCGGACCGGCAGGCGTGCAACCAAGTCTGCAGGGACGATTTCCTGTCCGCGATCGACACCTGTCGGGGGCTGAATCACGACTGTGCACAGCAGGCTCGGGATGCCCGCGATGCGTGCGTGTCCGACATCCTCACGGCGCTGCGACAGTGCGTTCAAGACACCTGCGGCGACTTCCAGACTGTGATCGATCAGTGCCGCAAGAACTTCCCGGCTGGATCGCCGGAGCGCGACAGCTGCATCGACGGCCAGCAGGTGCTGCGCTTCCAGTGCCGCGACGCGTGCCGCGAGAGCGTTCAGCTCTTCGCGGGCCTGAAGGCTTGCCGCGACGAGTTCAAGGCCGACATCAAAGCGTGTCCGGCGCCGACTCCGACGCCGACGCCGATGGGACCCTGAGTGAGTCGCTCTGCCGAGCGAGTAACTCGAGACTGAACCGGGGTGGCATCGGCGCGATGCCACCCCGGTCTCATTGACTGCGCTCGCCTTCGGCTCGCTGCGCGCGGCGGACGCCGCTTGCAGCCTCGCTCAGGGCGGCCTTCGCTCGGCTCTACGCCTGAGTCATTTCCTTGATGAGCTGCGAGACTTTCTGGGCCTCGGGGCTCGGAGCGCCGGCCATCTGCATCTGCATCAGCTTGGCCATATCGCCCTCGACGCGGATCTGACCCGACATGAACGCTTGCATCGCGGCCTGCTGGTTGTTGTCGACCAGCATCGCCTTCGCGACCGGGAACGGAATGACGAGCTTGGTCGGCGCGTCGGCCGCGTGACCCTTCACCATTCTCCCGCTGTCCATGCGGAAGGCGACGTCGCCGCTCGGGCCGCCGGTCACCTGCATGTTGATCTTCAAGTCCTTGATCGCGGGGGGCACGGGCGGATTGACGTCGGCCTGGATCTTCTCGGCCGCAGCAAACCAGCCGTCCGAAAGAAATACTTCTGCCACTGGGAAACCTCCTCTAGGGGTCGGGGTGCGCGGCGATTATCGACTCGCGGCACGAGCAGTTTCAAGTCACGCCTACCTCAGCGTAGCTGAGACGACGAATATTCCAGGATCCGGCGCGCGACGATCAGCTGGTTGATCTGCTGAGTGCCTTCGTAGATGTCGTTGATCTTGGCGTCGCGCATCCACTTCTCGACGAGCAGCTTCTTCGAGTAGCCGACGGGGCCGAGCAGCTCGACGGCCTTCTGCGTGATCTTCGTGACCGCGAGGCCCGCCTTGGCCTTGGCCATCGAGGCCTCGAGGTTGTTCGGCTTGCCGCGGGTCATCATGCTCGCGGCGCGCCAGGTCAGGAGCCGCGCCGCTTGGAGCTCCGCCTGCATGTCGATCACGTCGCGCTCGAGCGCGGTGACCTCGCGCGGCGGCGCGTCGACGCGCAGCGGGACGCCCTGCCGGCCGAGCTCCTCGACCAGAAAGTCGAGCGCGGCGCGGCCGACGCCGACGGCCATCGCGGCGACGATCGGACGGCTGGCGTCGAAGGTCGCCATCGCGCCCTTGAAGCCCTTGTCACCCGCGCGTGTCGCCTCGGCGGCCTTCTCGGTCTCGCTCTTCGGCTTCGGCGGACGCCCGAGCAAGTTGCCGGACGGAACGCGGCAGTCCTCGAACACGAGGGTCGCCGTGTCGGATGCGCGGATGCCGAGCTTCTTCTCGAGCCCGACGAGCCGCATGCCCGGCGTCTTCGCGGGCACGACGAACGACTTGATGCCGCCTCGCCCGAGTGACTTGTCGATCGTCGCCCACACGACCACGAAGCCGCCCTCGACCTGCGACGCGCCCTCGCCCGCCGTGCAGAAGATCTTGGTGCCGTTCAGGACCCACTCGTCCGTCGCCGCGTCGAGGCGCGCCGTGGTCTGGATCGCAGCGGAGTCGGAGCCGGCGTTCGCCTCCGTGATCGCCATCGCGCCCCAGATCGGGTGAGTCGCCTCGCGGAACGGGCGCAGGAATCTCTCGCGCTGCTCGGGGGTGCCCGCGGCGGCGACCGCCGAGCCGCCGAGCGCCGCGGTCGGCATGCGCAGATACAGCGCGGCGTCGCCGAAGCACAGCTCCTCCGCCTGAATGCAGACCTGCACGAAGCCGTCGGTCTGGCCGGTCGGATTTCCGGGCGCGCCGCCGCGCGCGTGACTCCAGTAGTATTCGACCCACTCGACGGGCAGCGCGTGCTCCGCCTCGTCGTACTTGCGCGAGATCGGGCGCATTTGCTCGAGCGCCATGCGCCGGTACCAGGCGCGCGCCTGCAAGCTGTTGTCCGTCGGATCGAACGAGATCACTGCGTGCCCCCTACACCAGAGTGAGTGCTTCGAAACAGGCGAAGCCGCGGGCGTTCCGCAGCAAGAGCTCGGGCAGATACTCGCGCACGTAGCCGTGCCCGCCGAAGACCTGAACCGCGCCGTCGGCGACCTCGAGCGCGACCCGGCGCACCTGATGGATCGCGAGCGCGGCCTCGCGGGTCGCGTCCTCGCCGCGATCGAGCTTCCACGCGGCCTCCCAGGCGAGCAGGCGCGCGCCGTCGATCTCGATCGCCATGTCGGCGAGCTTGAAGGCGATCGCCTGCTTCGTGGCGATCGGCGCGCCGAAGGCGTGGCGCTCCTTCGCGTAGTCGCGCGCCAGCTCGAACGCCGCGCGCGCGACGCCGACGCCCAGCGCGGCGAGCCCGACGCGGCCGCGCGCGACCAGCGCTCGGAGGTCCGGGCCAGTCACTCCGCCCAGCCGCGCCTCTGCGGGCACGCGGACTCGCTCGAGCGCGAGCTCCGCGAGCGGCAGCGCGCGTACGCCCATGTAGGCCTCGGGAGTCACTCGGAGCCCCGCGGCCTCGCTGGGCACGACGAATCCGGCAAGTGACTCGCCTTCGCGCGCCAACACCAGCACGTGTCGCACGCCTTCGAGCCAAGGCACGAGACACTTCGCGCCGTCGAGCACCCAGTCGCCGCCCTCGCGGCGCGCGCTCGTGCGCGGGCGATACGCGTCCGAGTCGAAGCGCGGCTCGACCAACGCCAGCGTGCCCGCGCAGCTGGCGCTCGCGATCAGCCCGGGCAAGAGCGCCGCCTTCTGCGCGGCGCTGCCGAAATCCGCGACCGGCAGCGCGAGCAGACTCGGCGCCAGCACGGCGAGCGCCAGCGCGAGGTCGCCGAACGCGAGCTCCTCCGCGACGAGCGCGCCGGTGACTGCGCTGCGGGCCCCGCCGCCGCCGAACTCCTCGGGCAGGTGGTGTGCGACGAGCCCGAGCTCATGCGCGCGGGCGAGCAGCTCGCTCGGCGTCTTCGCGGACTCGTCGGCCTCGCGCGCGAGCGGACGCAGCTCGCTGGCCGCGAACTCGCGCACCGTGTCGACGATCAGGCTCTGGTCCTCGGTCGGTTCAAATTCGATCACGTACGCGATTATGTCAGACTGGGTCCATGGCTGAACCCACGAGCGACGCAGAAATTCGGCGCATCCTGTCCGAGACCCGCACGATCGCGTTGGTTGGCGCCAGTCCGAAGCCCGAGCGCGACAGCCACGAGGTCATGGCCTTCCTGCAGTCGCGCGGCTACCGCGTGATTCCGGTGAATCCCGTCTGTGCGGGCGAGACGATCCTGGGGGAGCGCGTGCGCGCGAGCCTGGCCGAGATCGACGAGCCGATCGATCTCGTCGACGTCTTCCGCAACTCCGAGGCCGCCGGCCCAGTCACCGACGAGGCGATCGCCGCCAAGGCGCGGGTCGTCTGGATGCAGCTCGGCGTGATCAACGAAGCGGCGGCGAAGCGCGCGCGCGCGGCGGGACTCACGGTCGTCATGGATCGCTGCCCGAAGATCGAGATCCCGCGGCTCAGGATTCCGCCCAAGCCCTGATCAAGTGATGCGCGATCGCGACCGGCGGCGGCACGAACACGCCGCCGGCGCCGGGCTGCGCGAGTGACTTCAAGATGTCGGCGCGCGTGAACCAGCGCGCGTCCTCGAGCTCGCTCTTGTCGACCGTGACTTCCGTCGTGAGCGCGCGCGCCATGCAGCCGATCATCAGCGACGACGGGAACGGCCAGGGCTGCGACGCGAAGTAGCGCACGTCGCCCACCGCGATGCCCGACTCTTCCTGGACCTCGCGGCGCACCGCCTCCTCGAGTGACTCCCCCGCCTCCACAAAGCCCGCGAGCGCCGAGTACATCTGCGCGGGCCAGCCCGCCTGACGGCCGAGCAGGCAGTGATCGCCGGACTCGACGAGCATGATCACGACGGGATCGGTGCGCGGGAAGTGCTGCGCGTCGCACTCGTCGCACTCGCGCATGTAGCCGGCCTCTTTCACCGTCGTCGCGCGCCCGCAGACCGCGCAGAAGCGGTGGCGTGCATGCCAGTCGAGCATCTGCCGCCCCTGCGCCGCGATCGCCGAGTCACTCGCGGGCAAGGTCGCAGCCGCGGCGCGCAGCTCGACGAAGCTCGCCGAGCCCGCGAGCCCGAGCTCGGTGACTGGATCGTGCAGCGGCGTGATGTCGAGCGCGAAGTGCGAGATCTCGTCGCGCACGCCGAGAAAGACGCTGCCGGTGCGCGCGTCCTGCACCGAGCGAATCGCCGCGGTGGCCCAGGCGAGCTCGGGCTTCTCCGCCTTCACCAACACGTTCAGGCGCCAGAAGGGCAGGAAGCGGCTGGTCTCGTTCTCGAGCTGCGCGGCGATCCACGCGACGTCGCGGCGCCGGTGATTGGCGCGATCCAGGGGATTTCCGGCGAACACCAGAGCGCTCGACACGCGCGCAGCGTACACGAGCCGGCAAGTCACGCGCAGCCACTGGCGGACAGGGAGCTAAAACTCCGCCGCGCTCGCGCCGAAAGAGCTGCCACAGGGGGGAGGATCAAGGCCGCTCATCGAGCGGCGGGGGTGGGCAGACATGGCTGGCAAGGTCGGGAAGCGCAGGATGCTCGAGCGCGAGTTCGAGGAGCTCCTGCTGGACGTCCTGGAGCAGGACTACGATCTCGCGGTGCGCCACGCGAAGACCGATCGCCTCGAGCGGCGCAAGCGCGGCATCGCGACGCTCGAGTTCGAGTTCCACCACGAGTCGGCGAACGAGGCCAAGGCCGTGGTGCGCGTCGCTGGCGTGGCCGACTTCAAAGCGATCCTGCCCGTCGACTTCTCCTCGCCCGACGGCATGCGCCGCTCCGCCGAGGACTGCGAGGCGCTCGTGCTCTATCTGACGGAGTATCTCGAGGCGGCCCGCGAGAAGACGCTCGTGGCGGCGGCCGCGGGTCGCGTGCGCTGGGGGCGACGCGAGGACGACTGACGCTTTACCGGGCCGGCGCCACGCCCGCATACTGCGCGCGTGAGCCCAGCCGAAAAGCCCCTGTCGATCCGACAGAAGCTCATCTACAGCGCGCCGACCTTCGCAGGCGCGGCCATCGCGATCCCGCTCTTCATCCACCTGCCGAAGTTCTACTCGGACGTGGTGCTCGTTCCGGTCGGCTACATCGCGCTCGCGATCGCGGTGGCGCGCGCGCTCGACGCGATCGTCGATCCCGCGATCGGCTGGCTCTCGGACCGCACCGAGACGCGGCTTGGCCGGCGCCGGCCGTACATCCTGCTGGGCGCGCCGCTGTGCGCGATCGCGCTGTATTTCATGCTGAGCCCGTCGCCGGCGCTCACGCCCTCGCAGGCGGGAGTCTGGTTCGGCGTGACGTTCGCGCTCTACTTCTTCTTTCACGCGGTCTACGAGATTCCCTATCTCGGGCTCGGCGCCGAGCTCACTCCCGACTATCACGAGCGCTCGAGCTTGTTCGGCTGGCGCACCGCGTTCCTGATACCCGGAACCTTGGTCGCGTCGGTGCTGCCGGGGATCCTCGAGCCCAAGCTCGGCGCGCGCGGCTCGATGTCGGCGCTCGGCACGGCGTTCGCCATCTCACTCGTCGTCCTGTTTCTGCTGCTCGTCGTCGGCATACGCGAGAAGGTGCGCCTGGTGAGACACACGCCGAGCGCGCTCGTGCCCGGCGTGCGCGTCGCGCTGCGCAATCGGCCGTTCATGATCCTGCTCGTGACGTTCGTGATCGCGAGTCTGCCGGCGGCGATTCCCGCGCTCTTGATCCCGTTCTATACCGACTACGTGATCGATCCGGCAGACACTCAGAAAACACTCTCGATGTTTCTCGGCTTGTATTTCCTGTCGAGCTTCATCTGTGTGCCGCTCTGGGTCGCCGCGGCGAAGCGCTTCGGGAAGCTCCACACCTGGCTCGTCTCGTTCGGGATCGGAATCAGCGCGGGCATCGGCCTGTTCTTCGCCGGCAAGGGCGACGTCGGCTGGGTGGCGCTGCTCCACGTCTGGGCGGGCATTGCCTTCGGCGCCGGCTTCCTGCTCGTCCCCGCGATGCAGGCGGACGTCATCGACTACGACGAGCTCTACACCGGACAGCGTCGCGAGGCGCAGTTCACCGCCTTCTGGGCGATGGTGCCGAAGCTCGTCGCGATTCCGGGCGCGGCGCTGCCGATCGCACTGCTCGCCATGATCGGTTACGTCCCGAACCAGGAGCAGACACCCCAGGTCCTGCTGGGTCTGCGCACCCTCTACGCGCTGGTGCCCGCGGCGTTCGGCGCAATCGCGTTCTTCCTGGCGCGCCTGTATCCGATCGACGAGAAGACGCACGCGGCGATCCGCGTGGGCATCGCCGCGCATGCACGCGGCGAGGTCGCGACCGATCCGCTGAACGGCAAGCTCGTGCCGCCGCCCAGTGCGCGCGCGGTCGATCCCGAGACGAGCTGGTTCCTCGACTTCTTCTCGCCGGGTGAGCTCGCGCACGTCGCCGCGCACGGCGCCGCGGGCTTGCGCGCGCGGGTCGCGCTGAAGACAGGCGCATGTCTCGCGCTCTTCGCCGGCGCACTCGTGGTCTGTTTCTCGACGGTGGGGAACCTCGGCGAGCAGCCGGGCCTGGCGCCGGTGTTCTCCGTCGTCGGCGGCGGCTTCGCACTGACCGGTGCGTGCTTTCACGCGCTGCGCCTGCGGCCGGCCGCGCAGCTCGCGAGTCATCCGCTCGATGCCGCGCTGATTCGCGCGCACCTGGCGCACTCGCGCCGCGGCATGTCTGCGGAAGACACTGCGGCCGAGCTGCTGCGACGGGCGTCCTAGCGCGCGCTCAGCGCTTGCGCGCCACGAGCAGGACGTTCGCGAACGGCGTGCCCGCGCTCATCGGCAGCGCGGCGACCGAGAACCCGAGTGACTCGAGTCGAGCCGTCCACTCGGCGGCGCTGCGCAAGTAGGTCCGCGCGACGGCTCCGCGCTTCGTCAGCGTTCCCACGACGTCACTTACTCGAGTGAGAAACGCGCGCAGCCCAGCCGCGCCGTCGCAGATCCGCAGGAGGAGAACGCCGCCGGAGTCGAGCGCTTCACTCACTCTTCCCAGCAGGCGCTCCTGCGCGGCGGGCTCGAGGTAGTGAATCACGTCGACGATCGCGATCACGGAGCTCGGTGGAAGCTTGGCGTCGCGCAGATCCCCCTCGTCGACCGTCGCTTCGCCTGCGAGCGCGATGCGCGCGCGCCGCACCTCGGCTGGATCGAGCTCGATGCCGCGCAGGCTCGAGAAGATCGGCGGCGGCGCCCACTCACTCGGCCAGACACCGGCCCGCGCCGCGTCGCGGACAGCGACGAGGAGCGCGAGCAGGATCCCCTGACCGCAGCCGAGATCGAGCAGGCGCGCTCCGTCGGCAATCAGGCCGCGCTCCAACAGCGAGAAGTAGATCGGATCGCGCAGCAGCTTCTCGCGCGCGTAGTATCTCGCGAAGATGCGCGCGGGCGCGAGGGTGCCCGCGGGCGCGAAGCGGGCCGCGACCGCTTCGACCAGCTGCCTAGCCGGCGTTCGCAACGCCGAACGCCATGCGCAGCGAGACGGACCGCAGACCCGCGTGCTCGAGGCGCTCGAGCAGATCCGGAAGCACGCGCAGCACCGTGGCCTCGCGGCCAGCGCGGCGATCGCGGCGCACCGTCGACCCGTCGTGCAGGAGCAACACGTCCGCCGGCGCGAGTCTCTTCAACAAGCGTCCGAGGACGCGCGGCGCGTTGCGATCGACGGCGTCGAAGCCGCGCCTCCGCCACGAGACATACGTCAGCCCGAGGCGAGCGAGCGCGAAGTCGAGCATCGGACCGCGAGTGCCGTACGGTGCGCGAAAGAAGACCGGGGCAACGCCGGCCGCATCGCCGATCGCGTGCTGCGCAGCCGCGATCTCACGACGCAGCGCGCGCGGTCCGTAGAAGCCGAACGCGAGCGAGTGTCTGTGACTGTGACTCTCGACGGAGTGCCCGCGCGCGACGATCTCGCGCACGATGCGCGGGTGCGCCGCGGCGTGCTCCCCGATGCAGAAGAAGGTCGCCACCGCTCGGTGTCGGTCGAGCAGGTCGAGGACGCGCGGAGTCACATCCGGGTCCGGCCCGTCGTCGAAAGTCAGCGCGACCTCGCGCCGCTCGCGCGCCGCGGCCGGAAGGCGCACGACGTTCTTCCCCAATAGCTGGCTGCGCGGGACCATCGTCGCCGCAAGCAGAATGCTGTGGTTCGCGATCAGAGTGCCGGCGATCCAAGGCCACCGCACGCCCGGAATCGCGAGCGCGAGCGCGCCCCCGAGGTGCAGCGCGGCCGTCGCCTGAATCGCGGGCGCCGGATACCACCGGCCGCCGATTCGCGGCGTCCCGAGGTGCGGCGTCTCGAGGTCGCTGGCGATGTCGCGCTCCGATCGCATGGCGGTTCCGGCAGCCTACTCGCGGGCGCGCGCGCGATCCAGTCCCCGCCCGCGGCTCGCCCCTACCCTCCGGTACGCCTCGAGCGCGCGAGTGACTCGCTCAGTTCTCGCACTTGGTCCCGTAGACGATGTACACGCAGTCGTACTCCTTCATCTGCTTGTACACGCACGTATCGCCGCGATCGCAGCCGCTGCAGCCGTCCGGCGCATCGATCAGGCAGCGCACGAGTGTCTCGGACTTGAGATCCGCCGGCGGGTGATCCTGCGCGGGCTCGGTGGCAGGCGCAGCACAGGCGGCGAGCAGCGCGGCGAGAGCGAGTTTCTTCATCGCCCGAGCCTACGCCGCGTCGACGCGCGTTGGATTTCACGCCTGGCCCTGGAAATCGGCTGCCGGATCGCTACGCAATGCGCCGCGCGGCGATCCATGCCGGCGGTGAAAATCCATGGGTAGATTCCTGGCGCTTGTCGCGCTGATCCTCGTCGCCGGGAGCGTTCACGCGGCGACGGCGCGCGTCGCGGTCGTTCCCGACGTGCAGAACTACGTCACCACGATCGACCCCGGCGACGACGCCATGCGGGTCAAGCTCCTGGACGCGATGGTCGCGGACATCGTGGCCTGGAAGCCGGACTTCGTGGTCCAAGTGGGCGACCTCACCGACTCGACGGGCGGCGGCGATCAGAACACGCGCGGCTGGCTCGACGACGACCCGAACTCGAAGGGTGCGCCGAACGACGCCGAGTGGAAGCGCATTCGCACGAAGATGTTCGACCGCTTCGACGCGGCCGGCATTCCGCACCTCGAGGTCGTCGGCAATCACGACTCGGGCGTGGACTTTGGGCGCTACTTCCCGGCCGCGGAGTTCCAGGCCCGCCCGTACTTCTACGCCGTACTGACTCGCAAGCCGGCCTGGACCGATCCGATCGCCGACACGACTCAGCGCGCAGCGCTGATGCCGACGCCGATCGGGACGATCTGCGTGATCGGTCAGCCCTTCGAGGGACAGCACGGGGGCATCGACACCGCGTGGCTCGTCGCGACGATCGGCTGCGGCGCGGGCCGGCCGACGATTCTGGTCCAGCACGGCGGTCTCACGGGACCGGTGCTCTTGGCCCTCGCAACCGCGCCCGCAGAGACACGCGCCCTCG
>Ga0326731_1000086_pt1 | contig 22498 bp, 21 predicted proteins | sample MHFSIPfraction_FD_207645 | JGI IMG/M metagenome (GOLD analysis project Ga0326731, IMG submission 207645) | Lab enriched peat soil microbial communities from Michigan Hollow, Ithaca, NY, United States - MHF9FY SIP fraction | ecosystem: Environmental > Terrestrial > Soil > Wetlands > Peat | place...
AGGAGCTCAAGCCGCAGCTCGAGCGCGCCGCGGGCCAACCGCTCTCGATCGAGTACGGAACGTCAGCCGGCGTCCGCCAGAAGATCGAAGCGGGCGCCGGGTTCGATGTCGCGGTGCTCACGGTCGAAGTGATCGACGCGCTCGCGAAGGGCGGCAAAATCGCGCCGGACTCGATCGGGGCGCTCGGGCGCTCGCCCGTCGGCGTCGGTGTGCGTGCGGGGGCGGCGCTTCCGGACCTCGAAACGACCGACGGCGTGAAGAAGGCGTTCCTCGATGCGAAGTCCGTGACCTGGGTTGGCGCCGGCGCGGCTCGTGCGCAAGTCGACAAGATGCTAGCCGCGCTCGGCATCAGCGACGCGGTGACCGCGAAGCTCGCGCTCGTGCAGAGCGTCGAGGAAGGCCTCGATCGCGTCGCCGACGGCAAGTCCGACCTCACCGTGATGCTCGCGAGCGAGATCCTGCCCGCGCCGGGCCTGAAATACGCGGGAGCCTTCCCCGCGCCGTACAAGAGCTACGTGTCGTTCGCGGGCGCCGCGGGCGCGGGCTCGCGCGCTCGTGCGGCCGCGGATCGCGTCGTCGCCGCACTGCGCGCGCCCGCGACCTTGAACACCTACGCGGCGAAAGGCATGGAGTTGCCGCACTAGCCGCGGCGACGCAGACGGTCGGGCGGTAGCGGGCGCGGACGCGGCCGCGAGCAGCGACCGTCGAGCGCCGACTCCGCGTCAGATCGGCGGCCGGCGCTCGCCGAACTTCGTCGCCTGCTCGAACGCGCGCGCGAGCTCGAGCACCGAGCGATCCTCGCGGTGCCGGCCCACGATCTGTATTCCGACCGGCAGTCCCTCCGGGGTGAAGCCGGCGGGCACCGAGATCGCGGGGCGCTGCGTCGCGCTGATCCAATAGCAGGTCTTCTGCCACGCGATGTAGTGCTCCATCGGCACGCCCGCGATCTCGTGCGGCCAGTCGATCTTCGCGTCGAACGGCGGCAGCTGATTCACCGCGCACAGCGTGAACGCGTAGGTTTCCTGGAACCTGCGCATCCGCTCCATGAGCTGCGCATGCATCAGCATCGCGCGCGCTACCTCGGCGGTCGTGAGCGCTCGGCCCCCTTCGATCTCTTCGATCGCGTCTTTCTTCAGCAGGTCGCGATGCTCGTCCAGCAGCGGCCCATACGTCGCCGCGCTGCGGAACGAGCGGATCGTGATGAACGCGTACTCCGCGTCCTTCAAGTCGGGCGCGACGTCCTCGACGACGCAGCCCAAGGACTCGAACGTCGCGCGCTGCGCGGCGAGCACGTCGCGCACACGCGAATCCAGCGGCAACCCGCCGAGGTCCGGGCACCAAGCAACCCGCACGCCGCGAAAATCGCGCTCGAGCGGGCCGCGAAAGACGGCGGGATCCGACGGATAGCAAGCCGGGTCACGCGGATCGGGCCCCGCCATCACGCTCATCAGGAGCGCGATATCATCGACGGTGCGCGCGAGAGGGCCGTTCACTGAGACGCCGAGAAACGGCAGCGAGTTCGGCGCCGTCGGCACGAGCCCGAACGTCGGCCTGAAGCCGACGACGTTGTTGAAGTTGCCGGGGTTCCTGAGCGAGCCGCCGTTGTCGCTGCCGTCGGCGATCGGCAGCATGCCGCTCGCGAGCGATGCGCCCGCTCCGCCGCTCGAGCCCCCCGCGCTCTTCGTCGTGTCGTACGGGTTCACTGTGGTGCCGTAGACCTTGTTGAACGTGTGCGAGCCCATGCCGAACTCGGGCACGTTCGTCTTGCCGATCGGAATGACGCCCGCCGCGCGTACGCGCGCGACGAAGAGCGAATCCTCGGTCGGCATTGCGTCCTTGTAGGCGAGCGAGCCGCGCGTATACGGGAAACCGACTGCCGGCTGCAGATCCTTGAATGCGGTCGGCAGGCCGTGCAGCGGCGGCAGCGGCGCGCCGCTCGCCGCGCGTTTATCCGCCTCGTCCGCGAGCTTAAGACATCGCTCGTCGTCGAGCTTCGCGACGATCGCGTTGAGCTTCGGATTGACGTGCGCGATCCGCTCGAGATGCGCGGCCATCACCTCGCGTGCCGACACCGCGCGGCTGCGCAGGAGCCCCGCGAGCTCCGTCGCGTTCATGAAGTTGAGATCGCCGGACCGCCGCGCCGCCGCGCCCGCGGCAGCGCCCACGGCTGCCCCGGCCGCGGCCCCACCAGCCCGCTCCGATGCCGCGCCGCCCGGCGCTGCGTCGCCCGCCGGCCGTGCGGCGGCCGAGGCGCTCGCCGCGGATTCTGCACTCGCGGGCTCGCCGCGCCGACCGCAGCCGGCGACCACTCCGGCCGCGAGACCCACGCCCGCGAGCGCGAGCAGATCACGGCGCCCGAAAACATCGCTCGTCATCTTTCCCCTCCCCGCAAACTTCGCCGCCGACGACCCCGCACCACGCCGTACGCGAGCAGCACGACCGCGACGGCAACGAGGCTCGCCTCGAGCTCCGCCGCAAGCTCGGACGCGAACGCCATCGCGACGAGCACGCCGAGCATCGCCGCAATCGTGAGCCAACTCAACCACGGAAACAGCCAGACCTTGATGGTCAGCCGCTCGGGGCTCGCGCGCTCGATCCGCCTCCGGAGACGCAAATGCGCGAAGCATGCGAGCAGGTAGATCACGATCATCAGTGCGCCCGACGCGTTGACCAAGAACGCGAACGCCTTCTCGGGCGAAAGCACGGACAAGAGCACCGCGAGATAGCCGAACGAGCTGCCTATCAAAATCGCGCGCCACGGCACGCGCCGCGAGCTCAACGCGACGAGCGACTGCGGCGCGTCGTCGCGCGCAGCGAGCGTGAACAGCACGCGCGAGGTTACGTAGAGCCCGGAGTTCAGGCACGACAACACCGCCGTCAACACGATCAGGTTCATGATCGTCGCGGCGCCCGGGACGCCGGTGCGCTCGAGCGCGAGCGCGAACGGCGAGCTGCCGGGCGCGACGTCGCGCCACGGCACCACCGTCACGATCAGCAGGATCGACAGCACGTAGAAGAGGAGTATCCGTAGCGCTAGCGTGGTCGTGAGCCTCGAGATCACGCCGGCGGACTCGTTCGATTCCGCTGCCGCGACCGTCGCGATCTCCGCGCCGCAGAGCGAGAACACGATCGTCGTCGCGCCCGCGAGCGCTGCCGCCCAGCCGAACGGCGCGAAACCGCCGTCGGAGTAGAGGTTCGCGAACGTCGGCCCCGCAGGCGACGTGAGGCCGAGCGCATACGCGCCCGCGATCACGATGAACGCGACGATCGCGCCGACCTTGATCGACGCGAACCAGAACTCGAACTCGCCGTAGCTGCGCGACGACATCAGGTTCACGGCCGTGAGAGCGAGCATCAGCACGAGCACGATCGTCCAGGCCGGGAGCGCGATCCACGCGTGCAGCAGCGTGGCGCCCGCGATCGCCTCGATCGCGACGACGACGACCCAGAAATACCAGTAGAGCCAGCCGCTCACGAATCCAGCCCACGGGCCGAGGCCGAGCCGGATGTACTCCGTGAACGAGCCGAGGCCCGGGGTGGCCGTCGCCATCTCGACGAGCATCCGCATGACGATCAGCACGACCGCGCCCGCGAGCAGGTAGCTCACGAGGATCGCCGGCCCGACCGTCGCGATCCCGGCGCCGCTGCCGACGAACAGGCCCGCTCCGATGATTCCGCCGATCGAGATCATCGCGACGTGCCGCGCGCGCAGTCCGGGGCTCAGCGCGGGCGCGGCGGCGTCTAGAGCGGCGTCTCGTGTAGCCACGCTCGCTTGCCTTCAGAGGATCGCGGCCGTGCGCTGCACGACCCAGAACGCCGCGACCGAGCCTATCCCGTACGCGGCCGCGCGCGGCCACCACGCGGGCGCGCGAATCGCGGCGCGGCGGATCGACCAACCGAGAGCGAGAACGGCCGCGATGAACGCGAGCTGCCCGATCTCGACGCCGACGTTGAAGAACAGCAGCGCGAGCGGCACGGCCTTCTGTGGCACGCCCACCTCGCTCAGCGCGCCCGCGAAGCCGAAGCCGTGCAACAGGCCGAACGAGAACGCGACGAGCCACGGGAAGCGGGCCGTGAGGTCCGCGCGGGTGTCGGCGCCTTGGCGTGCGAGCTCCGACGCGAGGAACAAGATGCTGAGCGCGATCGTCGCCTCGACGGGCGCCGGCGGCACGTGCACGAAGCCGAGCGTCGCGGCCGCGAGCGTCACGCTGTGCGCGAGCGTGAACGCGGTCACCGTCGCGACCAGCCTGCCGACGCCGCGCACGAGCAGGAGCAACGCGAGCACGAACAGGAGGTGATCGACGCCGCCGAGAATGTGGCCGATGCCGAGCACCGTGTACGTACGGATCACCTCGAGCGCGCTCGGCCGCTCCGGGATCACGACGCTCGGCGCGCTCGGCGTGAGACGTTGATTCGACGCACTGCCGTCGAGATAGTCGACGCGGAGCAGCACGTCGGTTTGCGTGAGCTCGAGCCCGTCGACCTTGAACTCGCGGCCGCCGATGCCGCCGGCGCACGACATCGTGCCGTGCTGGAAACGCACGTCTTCGTTCACGACGTAGGTGCGCACGTCACCGGTTAGCGAGCACCCCTGCGGCACTTTGGGCTCGAGCGCCGCGGCGAGACCGCCCGACATCGACACCTTCCACTGCACCGCATAGACGCCGGGCGCGGTCTCGGTGAGCCCGAAGAACGCTGGGCTGAGCCGGTGCGCGAGCGCGGGCGATACGAGCAGCGTGGCCGCGAGCGCGGCGACGAGCGCCGCGGCGCGCGCGCGAATCACTTCGCCGACCTCGCCGGCGGCTTCTCGATCACGACGTCGTAGCGCGCGCGCATCCGCCGATATTCGGCCTCGTTGCGCTCTCGCCTCCGCTCGGCGGCGAACTCGGCCGCGACCTGGTCCCGAATCTCGTCGAACGGCGGCAGGCGGCTCGCGGTGCGCGCACGCAGCCGCACCACGTGCAAGCCGAAGTCGGACTTCAAAGGCCCCGTCCAGTCGCCCGGCGGCAGCGTGAACAAGGCCTCGGCAACCGCGTCGCCGAAGAGCACGTCGACCTGATCGCGCGGCGCGTTCTCGTAGGTCGCGCGCAGGGGCGTGTGGTCGCCGACCTCGTCCGGCGATCGGCCCGAGCGAAGCGCCGCGATGCCCGCCTTTGCGGCGGCCTCGACCGAGTCGCCTCGCTCGGCGGGGCTGAAGAACACCTGATCGAACGTCGCGAGCTCGGGCGTCTCGAACCGCGCGGGCGATTCGTCGTAGAACTTGCGCAGGTCGGCGTCGGAGCTCGGCGCCGGATCCGCCGTGTCTTGCGTGAGGTAATTCATCTTGTCGACGAGCCGCCGACGAACTTCGTCGTCGTTCACGTCGAGCTTGAGCGCGAGCGCTTCGCGATAGAGGACCTCGTCGCGGATCGTCGGCTCGATCAGCGCAGCGACCTCCTCGTCGGTTGGAGCGCGGCCCTTCAAGACCTCGGCCGCGTCGCGGACCTGCGCGACCTGGTCCGCGCTGATCACGATCCGCTCGCGACCGGCGCGTATCCACTCGCCGCGCCACGCGGAGAGCGCGAACAAGCTCGCGCCGATGACGAGGAAGTGGACTAGCGGGTCCTTGAGAAACCTGCGCATCGCTGCCGCGAGACCTCGACGCCTCGCGGCAGCGAGAAGGTGCGGGTCTCGGGCGCCGGAGCGTTCTTACGTGTTGTCGAAGGCCCGGTATGGTAGCGCGAAAAAAAGGGCCCCGGCCTCAGGGGGGAGGATTAGGCCGGGGCCCTAGGTTGCCGCTTGGCGCGCCTGAGTCAGGCGCCCGAAGCCGCAATGCTCACGAGAAGCTCAACGCGACGAACCGCTGCGTGTCGCCGCGCCGCACGAGAAGCAGCGCGTTGGACTTGTCCTTCTTCGCCGTCTTCAGCGCCGCAACCGCCGCGCTCGCAGAGGTGACGGGCTTCTGATTCACTCGCGTGATCAGGTCGCCGGGCTCCAACCCTTTGTCAGCCGCGGCGCTGTCCGGTTCCACGGCCACGACGAGCGCGCCGTTCACGTCCGACGGCAAGCCGAGCCGCGCGCGGTCCTGATCCGTGAGGCCGCGCAGCGAGAGGCCGAGCAACGCATCGGCGGCCGCGTCGTCGCCGGCCGGGCCGTTGGAGGCGACCTCCTCGGCCTTCGACGACTCGCCGAGCTTCACCGCCAGATCGCGGCTCTTGCCGTCGCGCCAGACGCTGACCTTCGCGCTCGACGAGGGGCTCACGTCAGCGACTGCGACGCTCAGCGCGCGCGCCGAGTCGATGTCGTGGTCGTTGAAGCGCGTGATCACGTCACCCGCCAGCAAGCCCGCATGCGCCGCCGGGCTGTCCTTCACGACGTCGGCGACGAGCGCACCCTTGCCGCTCTTGAGACCGACCGACGCCGCGAGCTCGTCGTCGAGATCCTGGATCTGCACGCCGAGCCAGCCGCGTTGCACGCTGCCGTTGTCGCGCAGCTGCTTGATCACGTTCTTGGCTTGGCTCGCGGGGATCGCGAAGCCGATGCCGATGTTGCCGCCGTTCGGGGAGAAGATCGCGGTGTTGATGCCGATCACCTGCCCCGAGACGTTGAACAAGGGACCACCCGAGTTGCCGAAGTTGATCGGCGCGTCGATTTGCAGGTAGTCGTCGTACGGACCGTTCTCGATGTGCCGGCCGCGGGCCGAGATGATGCCCGCCGTCGCCGTGCCGCCGAGGCCGAACGGATTGCCGATCGCGAGCACCCAGTCGCCGACGCGCGCCGCGTCGGAATCGGCGAACGCGACGTGCGGCAGGTTCGTGCCGTTGACCTTGATCAACGCGAGGTCCGTCTTCGGGTCGTGGCCGACGAGCGTCGCGTCGAGCTTGCGGCCGTCGTTCGTCGTCACGACGATCTTCGTCGCACGGTCGACGACGTGATTGTTGGTCACGATGTAGCCGGAGGGATCGATCAGGAAGCCCGAGCCCTGCCCTTGGACGCGGCGCTGCTGCGGGACCTGCTGCGGCGCGTCGAAGAAGCGGCCGAAGAACTGCTCGAGCTGATCTTGGCTGTCGCCGCGGTCGCCGCGTTCGCCTCGCCCTTCGCCCTGGGGCGCGTTGAAGCGGTAGACGCCCCCGGTGGGCTGCGACTCGGTCTGCGTGACGATGATGTTCACGACCGCGGGGCTCACCGTTTCGAACACGTCCGCGAACGAGCCGGTCGTCACCGTCGGCGCGTTCGGCGCCGAGTGCGCGGCGGGGGTGAAGTTGATGGAGGCGATCGTGAGAGCGAGCGCTGCGCCGGCGGCGACGCCTGCGAGCCAACCGGTACGGGCTCGGATCGTGGGTGTTTGCGTTGTCATCGCAACTCTCCTTTGGACGTTGCTAAAGGTTTCGATGACGCAAAGCTACGCCGTACACCCTTACCGATGACTCACGAGTTCCCTACCGTTTTGTAATCCCCGGCGAGGCTTGTTAATACGGCGTTCAGGTCCATTCTCATAAGCTCACTACATAAGGAGTGACCGCCGTCGGACGGCGGCTCGAGGAGACGAAGATGATGCACCGAAACGAGTTGATCAGTGTCGCGGCGGCAGCCCTGTTGGCGCTCGGAGCAGCCGGCGCGAGCAACGATGCGAGCGCCCGCGCGGCGTCGAACGAAGGCGCGAGCGGGAGCTCCGCGGATCAGGCTCCGGCTTACGAGCAAGTCGACAGCTTCGTGATGTGGAATCACCCCTATAGCTGGAGCCCGATCGACGACCAGACCGTGGTCCTTTGGCCGACGCCGTTCGAGGCGTATCTCGTGCGGATCGCGTATCCGAGCCACGACATGAGGTACGTGGAGCACATCGGCGTCACGTCGTCGACGAGCCGCGTATACGCGAGGTTCGACGCCCTGCAAATCCGCGGGTTCCGCTATCCCATCGATAGCATCTACAAGCTCACGCGCGAAGAAGCCCGGAACTTGACGAGCCGCAAGCCCGATGCGACGCAACCGAAGCCGCCCGCGGCGACCGAGCCAAAGGCCGACGCCGAGAATTCCTCGCCGGGTTGACGCAGAATTGTCACGACTCGTTCCGAGGGATGTAATTCGCTCGTGCGAATCTTGGTCATCGAGGACGACAGGGACGTCGCCTCGTTCATCCGCAACGGACTCGCTCAGGCGGGCTGCAACGTCGACCATGCCGACAACGGCAAGGACGGCCTGTTTCTCGCGACCACCGAAGCCTATGACGCGCTCGTCGTCGACCGGATGCTGCCCGGCGTCGACGGCCTCACGCTGATCCGCACGCTGCGCGCGTCGAAGAACACGACACCCGTGCTGATCTTGAGCGCGCTCGGCGAGGTCGACGATCGCGTGAAAGGGCTCAAGGCCGGCGGCGACGACTATCTCGTCAAGCCTTTCGCGTTCAGCGAGCTGCTCGCGAGGCTCGAGGCGCTCGAGCGGCGCACGAAATCCGGCAGCGACGCACCGCCGACGGTCCTACGAGCCGCGGATCTCGAGATGGATCTGCTGCGCCGCGAGGTCCGCCGCAACGGCGAAGCGATCGACCTGCAGCCGCGAGAGTTCCAATTGCTCGAATTCCTGCTTCGCCACGCGGGCCAAGTCGTCACGCGCACGATGTTGCTCGAGGGCGTCTGGGACTACCACTTCGATCCTCAAACCAACGTGATCGACGTGCACATCAGCCGGCTGCGCTCGAAGATCGATCGCGGATTCGAGCGGCCTTTGCTGCACACGGTGCGCGGTGTAGGGTACCGGCTGGACGGCTAAGGGTCCTCCGCCATCGCGATGCGCCTGCGTACCCTCCTGCACACCAGCGTGCTCCAGCTCACGCTGGTCTACGTCGCGCTGTTCGGCGTGTCGGTGCTCGCGCTGTTCTACCTGATCTACTGGTCGACGCTCGGCTATCTCGAGCGGCAGACGAACGAGACGATCGAGGTCGAGATCCGCGGGCTGCTCGAGCAGTATGAGCGCCGCGGTGCGAGCGGCCTCGCCGACGTCATCGCGGAACGGGTCCGCCGCGACGACGAGAACCGCTCCGTCTATCTGCTCGCGGACGCGATAGGCCGGCCGCTCGCCGGCAATTTGACCTATCTGCCGCCCGACCTCCTGACCGGCCAGTGGCTCGACTTCGTCAAACCGGACGGCGGGGGCGCGAGCACGCCCGTGCGCGCGGGGTTGATTCGCGTAGGCCCCGGCCTGCGCCTTCTCGTCGGCCGCGACATCCGCGAGCTCGCGCAGATCCGGCAGCTGTTCGCTCGCGCCTCGATCTATGGGCTCACGCTCACGATGGCGCTCGCGATCGCCGGCGGCGTCCTGATGGCGTTCAGCGCGCGGCGCCGGCTCGCGGACCTGAACAAGACCACGCGTCAGATCATCGCGGGCGACCTGAGCCGCCGCGCGCCGCTGCGCGGCTCGGGCGACGAGCACGACGAGCTTGCGGGAAACATCAACGCGATGCTCGACCAGATCCAGAGGCTGCTCGAGGGCATGCGCCACGTCGGCGACAGCGTCGCGCACGACTTGCGCGGCCCGCTCACGCGTCTGCGCAACCGGCTCGAGACGCTCGCCGCGGCCGATCAGCCGCGGCGAGAGGATCTCCTGGAGTGCGTCGAGCAAGTGCAGCACGTGCTCGACACGTTCAATGCGCTCCTGCGCATTGCGCGCGTCGAATCGGGCGCTCATCGCAGCGCTTTCGCGGCGCTCGACCTCGAGCGCATCGTGCGCGACGTCTGCGAGCTCTACCAGGCCGCGGCCGACGAGCGGCAGATCGAGCTCGTGTGCTCCGTGCGCGCGCCCGTCGAGGTGTTCGGCGACCGGGAGCTGCTCGCTCAGGCGCTCACGAACCTGCTCGACAACGCGGTGAAGTACACGCCCACCGGCGGCCGGATCGTCGTCACGCTCGAGCGGACCGAGGATGTCGCACGGATCCGCGTCGCGGACTCGGGCCCCGGGGTGCCGGCCGCGGATCGCGACCGCGTGCTACAGCGCTTCACGCGCCTCGACCAGGCGCGCTCCCAGCCTGGCAACGGCCTCGGTCTTGCGCTCGTGAATGCAGTGACGACGCAGCACCACGGCCGACTCTCGCTCGCCGACAACTCGCCCGGTCTCGCCGTCACGATCGAGATTCCGGCGCTGGTTCGATCCACGCCGCAGCGCGTGCTGGCTGCGCCGCTCACGCGCGTCGCGAGCGGCGCGCCGCGGCCCTAGCCGCGCGCCGAGTTTCCGGGGGCCCATCGAGAAAAGGCCCGACCTCGCGTGAAGGAGGCCGGGCCAGGGCGACAGTGCAGAAGCCGTGTGTCAGCAGTCGCCGGGGGGAATAGCGAAACCTGCCAATGCCTCTGCGCTGCGCATCACCAACACTTGGAGGACCGATACGTCGCGAGCCGGTCCATGGCTCTCAGTTGTCCCTGGGCAATACAGTATCAGTATGGATATCTCTCTACAAACGCAACATTGTTAGGCGACGGCTGACATCGCTTCATCGGTGCTCTGCGCGAACGTCGCGATCACCCAGTCGCGCAATGCGCGCACGTCCGGATTTTGGGCGGCCTCGGCGCGATAGACGAAGTAGTAGCGCTCCGTCGTCTCGAGCTCGCCGATGCACGGGCGCACCAACGCGCCCGATTTGAACCATGTGCCGCTGAGCGCGACGGGCACGAGCGCGACGCCGAGCCCGCGTTCGGCCGCGCGCGCGACCGCGAACATGCTGTCCAGCTGAATGACCTTCGGCGGCCTGTCGAGCGCGATGGACATGCTCGCGAACCAGTCCTGCCACGCGTGCGGACGCGCTTTGTTGACGATCAGCGTCGCTCCGATCAAGCCGCGCGGATCGCTGAGCGCGAGCTCGCGCGCAAGCTGCGGCGAGCACGCCGGCGCAAGGCGCAGGGGAAACAGCGGATGCGAGCACAGGTCCGTCGGCCGGCTCGAGAGCAGCAAGATCGACGCGTCGGTGGCCGACGGATGCAAACAGCCCGCCTCCGTGGTCTCGACTCGAATATCGACCGTGCGGTGCCTATCCGAGAACGCGCGCAGCCGCGGGACGAACATCTCGCTCGCGAAGAACGGCAGCAGCGCGATGCGCAACGTGCGCCGCTGCCCGCTCTGCTGCATGAACCGCTGCGTGACGCGATCGAGCTCCGAGAGCAACGGCTCGACCTGCGCGAACAGCTGCCTGCCGTGCTCCGTCAGCGCGATCTCGCGCGTTCGGCGCTCGAACAGCAGTGTCTGCAACTGCTGCTCGAGCCCCTTGATCTGATGACTCACCGCGGACGGCGTCACGCATAGCTGCTCGGCCGCCGCCTTGAAGCTCAAACAACGAGCCGCGACGCAAAATGTTCGCAGCCCTCTCACGGAGCTTTGGCGCACCGGTATCCCTCACGAATTTGGACGCCCGAGTTTTGCAAGAACCGCGCCAGCGACGGACCGTCGCCACGCTGCGGCGGCGCGCGCGGCGCAGCGAGAAATGCGGCGATGGGTGCACTGCGAGCGCGCAAAGCGCACATCGGCCTGCACCATGGGAGATCGCGCGGCGGGCTCAGCGCGAGAACACGATCACGAGGTGGTCGCGAATCGGCCGGTAGCCGATCGAACGATAAATGCGCGCGGGCTGCGCCGGCTCGGGGTCTGCGAACAGCACGCAGAACGCCGCGCCTGCCGCGAGCGCGCCGCGGCTCGCGGCCGCGACCGCGTTGCTCGCGTAGCCGTTGCGGCGGAACTCTCGCGGCGTGTACACGCTCGAGATCTGCACGGCTTTCGGCGTGTTGCCGGACATCGTGACGAAGCTCCTCGGGCCGTCGTGGTCCCAGACGTGCAGCTCACGTCGGCGCAGGCGACGCTCCAGGAAGCCCGAGACGTCCACGGGCGTATTCGTGTCCGTGGCGTAACCGGGCGCCCACGTCCGCAACAACGGCCAATCCTCGATCTCCGCCAGCCGCAATCGGCCAGGCGCCGGTCTCGGCGCGACGACCTCGTCGAGACGGAATTCCATCCAGTCGTGCCGCACGTGCCAATCCCCGCCGATCTTGGTCACCCACGCGCGCGCGAACTCGAGCGCCACGCGTCGAACGGCGCCGACCCACGGCAGATCGGGGCGAATCTGCGCGATGCTCGACGCGAGCTCGGCCGCAACGCCCGCGGGCAGCTCGGTGAGCTCGATGCCGTCGGGCGACGCCGCCACGGCGCAGCCGATCAGCTTACCGCCCTCCGTGATCGACGCGAGGTAGACCGGCTCGCGGAACGGATGATCGGTGGTCGCAAGCAGCTGCGCGACCGAGAACACGACGTTGTTCTCGGCTTCTCTCTCGAGAAGCCAATCATGAGTCGCGGAGAGAAACTGGCTCGCGCCCCTATAGAGGCGAACACTGTAGCGGGACGCCAACGGTACGCGGCCTCTACTGGTCGCCGAGCGCGGCCGACCAGCTCGTGAGCTTGACCGCGAATGGGACCGACGCGTTCGCGGGGCTCGTCGATGGAAGCACTCGCGACGGCAACGCAGCGAATTTCGGCGCGAGAGACGGCAATACGCGGCGGCGATAGAGCTCCGCGGCCTTCGTTCCGTTGAAGCAGACCAAACCGATGTCCCCATGGCGCGCAAAGAATGCGCCGAAGTCGTTCACGACGATGCTCGAGGCGACGATCGCGGAATCGAGGCTGCCGTTGCGCTCGCCTGCGGCGACCACGTCCCAAACGGCGACACGATTCGCGACGAGCTGCTCGAGGCGTTCGGGATAAGGCAGCGACGGCCCGGCACCGAAGATGGCGCCCATGATCCTCCAGAAGCCGTTTTGCGGCTGTGCGTAATATTGCCTCATTTCGAGCGATTTTCGTCCTGGCAGACTGCCGAGAACGAGAACGCGCGGGCGGCCGCCGGCGATCGGCGAGAACCCGACGGTGAGCTCGCGTTTCAGCACTGCGCTCACCAATCGAGCCCTCGGTAGTGACCTCGTGTCTCGAGCAGCTTCATCTGCCCGAGTATCCACGACTGGCGGCCGCGCACATAGCTGCTCGGCCTGTCCGCACGGAGCCTGTGAGGATTCGGCAGCACTGCGGCGAGCAACGCGGCCTGCTCCGCGCTCAGCGCGCTCGCATCCACGCCGAAGAAGCGGCGCGCCGCGGCCTCGACGCCGAATACACCGTCGCCGAGCTCCACCACGTTGAGATAGACCTCGAGGATCCGCTGCTTCGACCAACACGCCTCGAGCAGAACCGTGAAGTACGCTTCGAGCCCCTTGCGCGCGAAGCTGCGCCCCGACCAGAGGAACAGGTTCTTCGCGACTTGCTGAGTGATCGTCGATGCCCCTCGCAGCCCGTCGCCCGCGCGATACTCGTCGATCGCAATCTGCAGCTGGTCGAAGTCGAATCCGCGGTGCACGAGGAAGCGCTGGTCTTCGGAGGCGATCACCGCGCGCGCGATCGTCGGTGCGACCTCCCGCCGGTCACGCCACTCGTGCTGGATGTCGCGAACCGGCCCCGGCTGCTCGAGCATCATCGCGGTGAACGGCGGCGGCACGAAGCGCAGCGCGAGTACCGCGCCGACGCTGAGAACGAGCCAGGCGACGAGCGCCAAGGCGACGCAGCGCATTGCAAGGCGGACCGGCCCCAGACGGCGGACATTGGCCATGCTTGGGTTGAACGCCCCTCGCGAAATAGTGCGAGTCTAATCGCAGGCGCCGCGGCCGTCCGCAGCCGCGGTCCCGCGCTCGATAGCGGAGACGCTAGATAGCGACCTGGTTTGCCGCCACCACGCGGCCGTCGAGCAGGTTCACGATCCGATGCGCGCGTGCGGCATGGCTCGGCGAGTGCGTGACCATCATGATCGTCGTGCCCTGCTCGTTCAGAGTCTTGAGCATGTTCATGACTTCCTCGCCGTTCTTCGTGTCGAGGTTGCCCGTCGGCTCGTCCGCGAGGATCAGCTTCGGATTGCCGACGACCGCGCGCGCGACCGCTACGCGCTGCTGCTGACCGCCGGACAACTGCTCGGGCTTGTGCTTCGCGCGCGCACTCAAGCCGACGAGCTCGAGCGCCTCGCGCACGAGGTTCTTGCGCTGCCCCTTCGCGACGTTCTGGTAGAGCAGAGGTAGCTCGACGTTCTCGTAGACGTTGAGCTCGTCGATCAGGTTGAAGCTTTGGAAGATGAAACCGACGTTGCCTTTGCGCATGTCGGCGAGCTTATTCTCGGAGTACTTCGACACGTCGGTCTCGCCGAAAATGTACTGGCCGCTCGTCGGCGCGTCGATCAGGCCGACGATGTTGAGCAGTGTCGATTTGCCGCAGCCGGATGGGCCCATCACCGCGACGAAATCGCCCTTGGCGAGCTCGAAGTCGATGCCGTCGAGCGCCGTCGTCTCGAGCTCGGTCGTGCGATAGCGCTTCGTGACTTGCGATAACTTGATCACCGTTTTCCCCCTGCTCGAGTGCCGAGCTCGCTCGCTGCTGCGTTTGCTTCGCCTTTAGGAATGATCTTGGCGAAACTGAATTCGATCGAAGGTCATGAAACTTTCGTAGCTCGACGTGATCACTTCCTCGCCCTGCTTCAAGCCGCCGAGCACTTCGACGCCTTCCGGGTTACGCCGGCCGAAGCGCACCGGGCGGCGCTCCGCGAAATCACCGGACGGATCGACGACGAACACCCACTGCCCGCCCGTGTCGTCGAAGAACGCGCCGTTCGCGAGCACGAGCGTGTCCGCGGGCTGGCCGATCTCGAGCCGCATCCGCACCGTCTGACCGCGCCGGATCGCCGCCGGCGGGTCGCCGGCAAACAGTAGGTCGACCTCGAACTGGCGGTTCGTGACCTCGGGGTAGACCTTGCTGACCGTGAGATCGTAGTTCTTGCCGTCGATCTCCACGCTCGCGGTTTGGCCGATTGCGACGCGCGAGATGTAGAACTCGTCGATGAACGCGTTGACCTTGAACGCACCGACCTCGTCGACCTGCCCGACGCGTTGCCCCGCGGACTTCGACTCGCCGACATTCGCCTCGAGCAGCGTGAGCTGACCCGAGATCGGCGCGACGATCACGAGATTCTCGAGATTCTCGCGCGTGATCTCGAGATTCTGCTTCATCGCCTCTTCCGCCGTGTTCATTCTCTCGATCTGCGTCTTCCTGAACTCCTCGTCGATCCGGAGAGCTTCTTCCGCGGTCACGAGATTGGCTCTGTCGCGCGTGAGCTCCGCCTCGAGGTCGTCGATCGCCCCTTGCGTGGTGCCTCCCGTCGCAAGCAGCGGGCGCTTGCGCTTCAGATCGCGCTCGAGCCGATCGATCTGATACGCGGCCTCGGTCAGGTTCCGCTGGTTGGCCAAGTGCGCGTTGTCGTACTGCAAACGCAGGGTCGCGAGCTGCGAGAGCTGCTCGCTCGTCTGCGACTCGGTCGTGATCACGCGCAGCTGCAGGTCCGTGTTCTTGAACGTGACGATCGGCTCGCCCGCCTTGACGAACGCGCCCTCTTCCGTGTGCACCTCGGTCACCTGGCCGCCGCCGATCGCGTCGAGATAGATCGTCGTGCGCGGCACGACGTTGCCCGTGACCGGGATGTACTCGCGGAAGGTGCCGTAGCTCACCTTCGATACCGTGAGCCGCTCCGAGCCGACCGTGAGCGTGCGCGTGAGCCCATAATGGACGTACGCATAGACCGTGACGGCGACGAGAAGCACCGCGCCTACGGCGATCGCAATCCGCTGCGGCGTGACGAGCTTGCGCTCGATCCGCTTGTCCATCGCGGATAGAACGACGACCTCGTCGGTCTTGCGCGGCTCGACCCCTTCCTCGTTCTTCTTAAGGATAATTGGCATCGCGAGCTGTATTACCTAGGCAATACAGTAGTACTGTACTAGTATTATCGCTGTCAAGCGAATATCTGGGTATAGACGATGCTCAAGAGCCGCGAAAGGTCGCAAGGAACCCGCCCCGGATGACCGATAACGTACAAACCTGGCATCAGGATCGGCCGATCTACCGTCAGCTCATGGAGCAGATCATTGCGCGGATCCTCGACAACACGTATCGCGAGGGCGAGATGCTGCCCTCCGTTCGCCAGCTCGCGAGCGATTTCGTCGTGAATCCCCTCACGGCCGCGCGCGCCTACCGCGAGCTCGAGGAGTACACCGAGACGCGGCGCGGCATCGGCCTCATCGTCAAGGGAGGCGTGCGCAACCTCCTGCTGAAACGCGAGCAGCGCCGCTTCGTGCGCGAGGAGTGGCCGGCGATCTGCGATCGCATCAAGGCGCTCGAGCTCGACGCGAGCGAGCTCCTGAAGGGGCGCGACCGCTGAACGCCTCCTAGCGCACGGCCGTCAGAACCCGGACGCGCCACGCTCCGCGACCGTCGTCTTGTAGTGCACGCCGTCCGGCACCGGCACGGCTTGGTTCACCGTCGTTCCGTGCTCGCCGGGCGTGCGCTCGCTCGCGTCGACCGCGACGAACGACGTGTACGCCGACATCAGGCCGTATTCGAGCGCGGTGGAGCGTATGTCCGCCGCGAGATCGCGAGAGCCCGACCATGTGTAACGGCGCGCGAGATCTTCGATCCTCAGCCGCGCCCACAGCGTCCGAATCGCCGGCTGCGCCACGGCCGGCACGAGACCGAACGTCAGGCTGTCCTTGCCCGCGCGGCCGTGCACGGCGATCGTGTCGGCCCCGCCCTTGAACTGGCCGGTGATTACGACCGGCCGGCCGACGAATAGGTCCGGGATGCGACGCGGATACACGTCGCTGACCGCGAGCCCGCGCCAATCGATCGAGACGTCGGTCAGCGCGGGATGGCTGATGCGCTCGAAGAAGTAGCTCATCACCTCGTCGGCCGAGTCCTCGAGCGCCAGATACGCGGCCGCCCCGCGGCCCTCCATCGCAAGACCGTCCAGCAGATAGCGGTTCACCGAGTTGCCGACACCGAAGCTGAAGATCCGCGCGCCGCCGATCAGCCGGTGTACCTCGGAAAAGATCTCGGCCTCATTGCCGATGTATCCGTCGGTCAGGAACGCGACGAAGCGGTCCCGCTGCGGGTCGGGCGCGTAGTTGAGGGCGGCTCGGATTCCGCCGAGCATTTCCGTGCCGCCGTCGGCGCCGAGCGAACGGAGATAACGCCGCCCGCGATCTCGATTCTCGCGCGTGGCGGGAAGCGGTGCGGCTGCGAGCGAGCTCACGTACGTCGAGAAGTTCATGATCTGAAACGTGTCGCTACTCCCAAGCCGATCGAGCGCCGCGGACACCGCGGCCGTCGCCTGCTCGAGCGGTCGGCCCGACATCGAGCCCGACGTGTCGATTACGAACACCATCTCGAGCGGCCGGCGCGCCAGGGCCGCGAGGCCCGACGGCGGATAGATCATCAAAGTGAAGTAGCCCTGCTTCGACTTGGGATCGGTATAGGTGAGGAAGCTCGACTTGATCTCGTCGCCTGCGACGCGGAACCGCAGCACGAAGTCGCGGTTCGGGATCGTGCTCGCCGACGCGAGCTCGACATGCGCGCGGTTTCGCCCGTCCATCGTCGTCTTGATTGCGTGGCTCGCAGCGAGCTCCTCGATCGCGACGCCCGCATCGAGATCGACGGCGATGCCGATGTCGTGAGCCGAGCGCTCGTTCGGGCGCAGATAGCGCACGGCCGTTCCCGAGACCGGATCGCGATTATCTCCGCGCGGCACGGCAGTGACGGGGTCTTTGAGTCCGGCGGGGTTGTAACGCGGACCGACGACGGTCGGGAACACGAACGAGTACCAGCCGTCCTCGTACGCGAGCGTGTGGAAATAGCGGATGTTCACGTCGATCCGCTTACCGGGCTCGATGTTCGCGACCTTCTGCTCGAACACGTTCGGACGGTATTGCACGAGCAAGCTCGCGCGATAGCCCTGCGCGCGAGCGTCCTGATAGATCCGCTGCGCCTCTTCTTTCTCGCGCAGGATTCCGCGGATCTTGCGCTCGCCGATCGTCATCACGAACTCGCTGACCGCGGCTTTCTCGGGCAACGGGAACATGTAGACCGCTTCGATCTTCTCGTCGTACGGGTTCGCGAACTGCTGCGTCACGTCGACGCTGCCGACGTAGCCGGTGATCACGGCATGCACGTCGGTGTGCTGCAGCGGCAGCGGCACCTCGACCTGGGACCGCTGCGGATCGTCCGCGCGCGTCACGAGCGCGAGCAGCGCGCCGGAGCCCGGCTGATCGTCCTCCACCTCGGCCGGCTGCTCGCGCACGGCGAGCGTCTCGATGACCCAGATCTCCTCGCCTGGCCGCACACGCGAGAACAGCGAGCCCGCGACGCCGTGTGGCTGCGCTTCGCGGCCGACGTCAGCCCCCGCGGCCGCGATCGGCGCGGACCCCGCAATCGCCGCGGACCGCTCCGACAGCGACGGCGGGATCGTCACGAGACCTCCGGCGGTCGCCGAATGGGGCGCCGGCTCGGCGCGCTGCGCATGTTCAGCGCGCTGCTCATGCTGAGCCTGCTGACCGCCTACCCGACTCCCGGTGACGACGACCTCCTGCGGGCCTTCGCCTTCGGGCGCGCCGAGGCTCGTGGAACCGGCCGCGCCCGCACTGGCCGCGGTGCTACCGGCGGTAGCCGCGGCGCCGCCATCGTCGGACAGCCTCGACGACGCGCATGCCGCAACGAGCACGGTGATCACCGCGGCGGCGATCGCGACGAACGCGCCGTCGGCTAGCCGCGATTCGCGTGCTTTGTTGTCCATGGACCGTATGCCGAAGCGGCGTCGCTCGCGTGACATCGTCATCTCCCCGTTCGAGTGTCGAGACTGATCTTGGCGTCGATCGGTCGCCCGTCGGCGGCACCCGCGACGACGAGCTGCAATCGGTAATCGGGCGCGGCAGCGCCTGTGAGCCGGACGTGCACGGTCGCGACCCGCGCGCGGCCGACGGGCAGCTCTGCCGCGGGTCTCAAGCTGAAGCTCGCGACGATGATCCGGTCGGCCGCGCCGCGATCCACGGCCGCGCGGTCGTAGTACGGCGCTTCGGGGTAGGCGCGGCTGTCGCCGTTCTCGACGCCCACGACTTGCATCTCGCCGTGCCGCTCCTGCAGCGCGAACTGCCACGCGGCGAGCGGCACCGTGGTGTCGACATATATGTCGACCGCCGCGAAGCGCGCCGCGGCTCGCTGCTGCGCGACGAGCCCGAAGCTCACCGCGAGCGCGGCGACGGCGACGGCGACCGTAGCGACGACCAGCGAGCGAGCCCTCATAGGTCGCTCCGTTGCGCGCCGAGAGAGACGATCCGCGCCGCGAGCGCATCGACGCTCTCTTGACTCGCCTGCGAGCGCGCGAGCGCGAACGCGTCGAGGACGTCGACACGGCCGGAGCCATCGACGTCGTCTGCGAGCCGCTGCGACCCGAACGGCCGCACCAGCAACACCGCGGCGAGCACGGTGGCGGCCGCAGCGAGCGGTAAGGCCCAGCGGATCACCGGCTTGCGAGCGCGCCGCGGTCGAGCCGTGAGGAAATAGCGCCGGGCGTCGTCGATGACCGCGCGATCGGTCCGCGGATCGACGATCGCCTGCGAGCGGTCCGCGCGCTCGAGCCGCGCCACGAGCGCATCGGGCAGCTCCTCGAATTGCGGTTCCGGATCGTGCATTGCGTGCTCCTACTGCATTTAGCGCGCGAGGCGGCCAAAAGGTTCACGGATCGAAGAGGTCCTTGGTTCGCGGATCCTCGCGGAGGTCCTTGATGGCGAGATGGAGCCGCGACTTGACCGTCCCGAGCGGCACCTGCAGCACTGCCGCGATCTCCGCGAGCGACAAGTCGTCGACGAAGCGCAGCGTGAGCACCTCGCGGCGGTCGGGGGACAGCCGCGCGAGCGCCGCGTCGAGCGAGTCGCCGTCGGCCTCGGGCGCCGCCGGCAGTTCATCGAGCTCGGCGTCGCCGGGACCCGAGAGGCGAGCGGCTTTGCGCCGCGCCGTGATCGCTGAGTTCTTCGCGACGGGATAGAGCAGCGTCTCGAGTTTCGCCGTCAGGTGCAGACCGTCGCCGGCCGGAGGGAACTTACGTAGCAGATAAGCGAATGTGTCTTGCAGCGCATCGAGCGCGAGGTCGCGGTCGCCCGTGAAGCGGCGCGCGACGCGCAGCACGAAGTCCCGGTGCCGGCGGTACAGCGCCTCGAATGCCGCGGCGGCGGACTCCGCGTCGCCGACATTGCAAACATCGACGAGCTCTTCGTCGCTGCGCCGATCGACGTCCCCCATATCCCGATCATAGACGTTCCCGAACACGAGACAGCACCCGCGGCGTCGAGCCGGTAGTACACTCAGCGCTCGCGCGAAGGAAACCCATGATCAACTCGGAGCTATTCGCCGACCTAGGCATTCCGATCGACTACGGACGCCATCCGCGCCGCCCGGGCTACGCCGAAGCATCCGAGCTCGAGGACGTCGAGCCGAACATCCTCGGGCGGATGCAGCGGCTCGCGCCGCAAACCGCCCGCGCGTGGCGAGAGATGAAAGCCGCGGCGCTCGCGGACGGCGTCGAGCTCCTGCTCGTGTCGGGCTTTCGCAGCGTGCGCTACCAAGCCGACTTGATCCGCAAGAAGCTCGCGGCGGGCCACGACATCGCGTCGATTCTCCAGGTCAACGCGGCGCCTGGCTTCAGCGAGCACCATACCGGCCGGGCTGTCGACATCGCGACGCCGGGCAGCCGTCCGCTGACCAACGACTTCGACGGCACCCGTGCGTTCGCGTGGCTTCAGGACCATGCGCAGCCGCACGGCTTCTCGATGCCGTACGGCCGCGACAACGTTTACGGATTCGCCTACGAGCCTTGGCACTGGTCGCAGCTCGGTGCACGCGGCAAGCGGCGACCGAAAACCTGATTTTTCGACTTCCCAGCGGAGCTCCGATGCACTCGACTCACTTCCGCCGCGCCCGCGGCTTAAGTCTAGCGCTGGTCGCAGCAGCGCTCGCGCTCGCGATGGGCAACGCGCTCGGCGCGCGCGACACGATTCGCCAATGGCAGTTCACGGCCGACGGCGCGAACGGCTTCAAGCTCGCGCTGCGCGAGGTCGCGCAGCCGAAAGCCGCCCGCAACCAAGTAGTCGTGCGCGTCCACGCGGTGGCGCTGAATCGCCGCGACTTGCTGATGCGCGCGGGGCGCTACGGCTTGAGCGCGACGAAGGACGGCGGCATACCGCTGTCGGACGGCGCGGGCGAAGTGATCGCGGTCGGTGCGGACGTCAAGCGCTTCAAGGTCGGCGATCGCGTCGCGGGCACGTTCTTCGAGCACTGGATCGACGGTCCACCGACGGCCGCGGCGCTCGCGAGCGCGCGCGGCGGCAACGGCAGCGGCATGTTGTCGGAGGTCATCGCGGCGGACCCGGAGGGCCTCGTCGCGATTCCGGCACACCTTTCATATGAGGAGGCCGCCACGCTGCCGTGCACCGGCGTCACAGCTTGGGTCGCGCTGTTCAAGCGCGGCCAGGTGCGGCCGAACCAGTTCGTGCTGATCGAGGGCACGGGCGGCGTCTCGGTAATCGGCCTGCAGCTCGCGGCCGCTGCGGGCGCGAAGCCGATCGTCACGAGCTCGAGCGACAAGAAGCTCGAGCGCGAGCGCGAGCTCGGCGCGGCCGGCACGGTGAACTACAAGACGAACCCCGACTGGCAGAACGAGGTCCGCTCGCTCACGCACGGCGCGGGCGTCGACCAGGTGCTCGAAGTTGGCGGCCAAGACACGCTGCCGAAGGCGCTCCAAGCGCTCGCGTACGACGGGCACGTCGCGATGATCGGCGGCTTGTCCGGTTTCGCGGCCGACGTCCCCGTCGGCGCGCTGATGGGCCTCGGCGCGACGGTCAGTGGCATCTACGTCGGCTCGCGCGCGGACTTCGAGGCGCTGAACGAGTTCGTCACGGCGCACAAGATCAAGCCGATCGTCGACAAGGTGTTCAGCCTCGAGGACGCGCCGAAGGCGTTCGACGCGATGAACGAGGGTGAGTTCTTCGGCAAGATCGTGATCCGCCTCTAACCGCGTGAGTCGCGCCGAACGGGACAAATGGGACGCGCGCTACCGCGCGGGCGCGTACTTGGAACGCGCGCATCCGACCGCACTGCTCGCAGAGTGGCTCGATCGGTTGCCGCGCGGCCGCGCGCTCGACGTCGCGTGCGGCGCCGGCCGCAACGCGCTGTTCCTCGCGGCCGCGGGCTACACCGTCGACGGCGTCGACATCTCGCCCGCCGGCCTCGAGCGCGGCCGAGCGACAGCCGACGAACGCGGCCTCGACGTCGGCTGGCACTGCGCGGACCTCGAGGAGCTTCCCGGCGCACTGCCGCGCGGCCCATACGATCTCGTCGTCTGGGTCCGATACGTGAACGCGGCACTCTGGCCCGCGATCGTCTCGCGCCTAGCGCCGGGCGGTCACGTGCTCGTGGAGCAGCATCTCGTCACGAGCGCCGATGTCGTCGGACCGATGGGCGCCGCGTTTCGGCTCGCGCCCGGCGAGCTCGCGCACGCGGCGGCCGATCTCGTGACGGTCTATTCGCGCGAAGGGCTCGTCGTCGATCCAGACGGCGGGACCGCCGCGCTCGCGCAGCTGATCGCACG
>Ga0326731_1000088_pt1 | contig 22342 bp, 17 predicted proteins | sample MHFSIPfraction_FD_207645 | JGI IMG/M metagenome (GOLD analysis project Ga0326731, IMG submission 207645) | Lab enriched peat soil microbial communities from Michigan Hollow, Ithaca, NY, United States - MHF9FY SIP fraction | ecosystem: Environmental > Terrestrial > Soil > Wetlands > Peat | place...
GGATCGATGTGACTCACGGCTCCTCCTTCAGCGCTTCCAGCAGCGCCGCGCGGGCACGATGCACCCGCATCTTCAACGTCGGGATTCGCTCCCCGGTCGCTTCCGCCATCTCCTCGTAGCTCAGTCCCTCGACGTGCTTCAGGACGAACGCCTCGCGCTTCTCCGGCGAGATCGTCTCGAGGGCCCGTTGCACCAGCGCCAGCTGCTCGGCCCGCTCCGTAGCCGCCATGGTGTCCGACGGGTCGGGAAGCGGCGGCGCATCGTCGAGCGAAATGTCCGACGCCGATCGCCGCGCGAGATGGCTCCGGCATCGATTCCCCACGATGCGATACAGCCAGCTCTTCAACCGTGCGGGGTCGCGGCAGGAGGCCAGGTGCCGGTACGCCCGCACCAGCCCTTCGGCGACCGCATCTGCCGCCGCGTCCGGATGCCCGAGCATCCGGGTGGCATAGCGCAGCAGGCCGGATTCGTATCGGCGAATGACGACGCCGAACGCTTCGACGTCACCGGATAATATGCGCGTCACAACCTCCGGATCGGAGAGCTCCCGGTCCGTAGGCAAGACCCGCGGGGCATTCATTCGGTCACTGTCGCGCGTGCGCGGCCGCGAGCGCGTCTTGCGCCACCAGCAGGAAACTCGCGGCGCGCAAGCCTTCCCCCTGCACCGCGCCGGCGAACGCTTCGAGCGTGGCTTCGGCGCGGCGGCGATAGTCGGGCTCGCCGGTCGCCGCCGCGAGGCCGAGCAGCATGTGGGCGGCCCAGGCGTTGGCGCCGGGTAGCAGATCATCGAGCACGGGCTTCACGCGGTCGTCGAACGGCGCCGCGGGGGCATCGCGGGCCGCGATGTCGAAGTAGCCGCCGGCGGCGGCATCGGCGAAGTCCCGGTCCAGCACCGCCGCCAGGTCCTTGGCGACGTCGAGGTAGTGTCGCCGCCCGGTCGCGGTGTAGGCCGCGACACAGGCGTCGGCGACCTGCACCTGGTCCTGCAGGAGCCCCGTGAGGGCGCCGGTCGCCGTGTGGCGCACCCCGGTGCGGGGCGCGTACACGCGGCGCAGCAGCGAATCGAGCGCCGCCACGGCGCGGCGCTGGGCCAGCGAATCGCGCAGACCGTCGGCGGCCACGATCGCCGTCGCGATGGCGTACCCGTCGCGATCGGCGAACAGGGCACGGCCGTCGCGGTAGGTCAGCGTGCGCAGCAGTCCCGTCAGCTGATCCCTTCCGGCGTCGAGGAACCGCGGGTCGGCGGTGAACACCCAGGCCAGGGCGAACACCCGGGCCAGCGAGGCCCGGACGATCTCCGGCGGCTCATCGAGGGAGCTCGCCGTCACGGTCCCCGAGTCGAGCAGGGTCCCGAGCGCGGCGCGCGCCGCCGTGAACGCCGTGGTGTCGCCGCTGCGCGCGTACTCGGTGAGCAGCAGCACGACGCCCTGCGCCGAGGCGAGTCCATCGGCGCGGCGCCCTGCCCGCACCGAGGCTTGGATGTCCTCGCGCACCGCCCCGATCTCGTCCGCCAGCGCCTGCGGTCGAAGTACACCGTGTGCCCCCTGTCCGCGAGCCAGCGCGAGCTGCCGGACCACGGCCGCGTGGCGCGACAGGAATTCGCGCCGCTCGTGGAAATCCCGCGCGATCTCGGGGAGCAGCTGCTTCAGGCCGCGGCCGGTGACCGGATCGTCACCCGGGAAATACGTCCCGCCGAAGAACGCCGCGCCGTCGGGAGTGAGGAACACGGTGAGCGGGTAGCCGCGCAGGCCGGCGAGGGAGACCACGGCGGCTTGATAGCGCTCGGCGACGTCGGGCCGCTCGTCGCGATCGACGCGGACCGGCACGAAGAGCGAGTCGATGAGCGCCCCGAGATCGGGGTTGGAGTACACCTCCCGATCCATCACCGTGCACCAGCGGCAATCCTCGGCGCCCACGTAGAGCAGCACCGGCCGATCCAGCCGGGCGGCGAGCGCGAAGACGTCGCGGCTCCACGGCTGCCAACTGACCGGCTGGCGCGCGGCACGCACCAGGTAGGGCGTCGCCGTCTGCGCCATGCGGTTCACGAGCGCGCCGTGCTCGGTCGCGCAAGCCAGTGCGATCGGCACCAGCATCAACGGGGCGTACGGGCGACTGGACATGAATAGGCGAAGGGGAATGTACATACCCGGACAGGTACCGACCCGTTCCTCATCTGCCCACCGATCACGCTGCGCCCAGCGGTGTTATGCTATGCCGGGATGACCACGCCCGCGCCGACGATCACGCCGAAGGTGAATGGGCCGCTCCTGGTGCAGGGCCCGGTGCGCATCACGGCGCCGGATGGGAGCGAGATCGCGGTCCCGCTCCGCAAAGACGGGACCCCCGCGCAAGTCATTGTCCTGTGCCGTTGTGGCGCATCGGCGACGAAGCCGTTCTGCGACGGCTCGCACAAGCGGATCGGTTTCGACAGCTCCGCGGCTTCATCCCCGGCTCCCCGGCCCTAAGCGGGGGGTGTTATAGTTGGTGCCGGTCCCGGGCCTCTGCCCCCGCCCGTTTCGACGGGCCGGCGCGGCAGGCCCCGTGCTGTGAGCCCTGTCTCTGTGGAGGAGACGCAATGGCGAAGGCGGGAAAGACCCCGATGGCGGCCGACGAGGGGTACTGTGTGAAGTGCAAGACCAAGCGAAAAATCTCCAACGCGCAGGAAGTGAAGATGGCGAACGGCCGTCCCGCGCTGAAGGGCGTGTGCCCGGTCTGCGGCACGGGGATGTTCAAGATCCTGCCGCCGAAATAATCACCCCGTCGTACCACAATCGAATGCACAGCGCGAAGGCCCGGTCACAATCACCGGGCCTTCGTCGTCTTCACTGCTCGGCCATGAACGGATACGCGAAGTCGGTGGGCGGCGCGAAGGTCTCCTTGATCGCCCGTGGCGACACCCAGCGGATCAGGTTGAAGAGGCTGCCGGCCTTGTCGTTGGTTCCGCTGGCCCGCGCTCCGCCGAACGGCTGTTGACCCACCACCGCTCCGGTGGGCTTGTCGTTCACGTAGAAGTTACCCGCCGCATATCGCAGCGCGCGGTGCGCCTCGGCCACGGCCGCGCGATCCCGCGCGAACACCGCACCCGTGAGCGCGTACGGCGAGGTCGTGTCGACCAGGCGCAGCGTCTCCGCCCAGCGCTTCTCCGGATAGACGTGCAGCGTGAGGACCGGCCCGAAGATCTCCTCGCACATGGTCCGGTAGTTCGGGTCCTCGGCCTGGATCAACGTCGGTTGAATGAAATAGCCTTCGGAGTCGTCAGTGCCGCCGCCCGACAGAATCGTGGCCCCGGACCCCGACCGGGCATCGTCGATGTAGCTCTTGATCTTGTCGAACGCTTTCCGGTCGATCACCGCGCCCATGAAGTTGCGGAAATCGGCGGGGTCCCCCATGCGCACGCGCTCGAGCATACCGAGCACCCGCTCCCGTACGGCCGGCCAGAGCGAGTCCGGGACGTAGGCGCGCGATGCCGCCGAGCATTTCTGTCCCTGATACTCGAACCCGCCGCGCACGATCGCCGCCGCCAGGGCGTCGGGATCGGCGCTGGGATGGGCGAGAATGAAGTCCTTGCCCCCGGTCTCGCCCACCAGGCGCGGGTAGTCGGCGTATTGCCGCAGATTCCTCGCGACCGTCTCCCACAGCCACTGGAAGACGTCGGTGGAGCCGGTGAAGTGGATGCCCCCCAGGTGCCGGTCCGCGAGCAGCCCCGCGCTGATCTGCGAGGCCGGCCCCGGGAGGAAGTTGACGACCCCCGGAGGCAGGCCGGCTTCCACCATCAGCTTCATCAGGAAGTAGTTTGAGTACACGGCGGTCCCGGCAGGCTTCCAGACCACCGTCGTCCCCATCAGCGCCGGCGCGGAGGAGAGGTTGCCGCCGATCGAGGTGAAGTTGAACGGACTGATCGCGTAGACGAACCCCTCGAGCGGCCGGTAGTCGAGCTGATTCCACGTTCCGGGGGCCGACAACGGCTGCTCGGCGTGAATCCGCTCGGCGAAATGCGCGTTGAACCGGAAGAAGTCGATCAGCTCGCAGGCGGCGTCGATCTCCGCCTGATGCGAGGTCTTGCTCTGCCCCAGCATCGTGGCCGCGTTGACGGTCGCCCGGTACTTCCCCGCGAGCAAATCGGCCGCCTTGAGGAACACCGCCGCCCGCTCCTCGAGCGTCGCCGCGGCCCATGCCGGCCAGGCTGCCCGTGCCGCCGCGGTGGCCGCCGCGACTTCCTTGGGACCCGCCTGGTGCACCTTGGCGAGCACGTGACGGTGGCAGTGCGGCATCACCGCGTCGACGGTCTGACCGGTGCGGATTTCCTTGCCGCCCACGATCAACGGGATCTCGATCGGCTGGGCGCTCATCTCTCGAAGCGCGTGCTTCAGCTCGTCGCGCTCCGGGGTGCCGGGCGCGTAGGAGCGCACGGGCTCGTTTTGGGGGACGGGGATCCTGGGCATGCGCGAAATCTAACAGCGCTGAGCCACCAGTCGCCGGTGACACGACGAGTTGCGCAGACGGCAAGTTGCTGAGTGGCTCCAAGCAGGAGGCTGTCTGCGCAACTGCACTGGACTCTGGGAACCGGCAACTGTTCTTTCAAGTATGACCACGCCAATTCACCCCGGTACCAAGATCGGCCACGTCCACCTCACCGTGTCGGACCTGGACCGCGCCCTCGCGTTCTACCGTGACGTCCTGGGCTTCGCGGTCACGGCGTATTACGGCCAAGACGCGGTGTTCCTATCGGCCGGCGGCTATCACCATCACATCGGCCTGAACACGTGGGCCGGCCGCGGCGCCCCGCCGCCGGCGCCGGGCACGACGGGGCTGTACCACTTTGCCATTCTGTTCCCGGACCGGCGCGCGCTCGCCGCGGCCGTGCGGCGCGTGCTCGATCACGGCGTCCGGTTGGAGGGGGCGTCAGACCATGGCGTGAGCGAGGCGATCTACCTGCGGGATCCCGACGGCAACGGCGTCGAGCTGTATCGCGACCGCCCCGAAGCCGAGTGGCCGCGGGCACCGGATGGATCCATCGCGATGCACACCCGGCCACTCGATCTCCAGGGGCTGCTCGCCCAGGAGTAGCATCTATCTGACGTCAGACGTCTGACGTCAGATTCTGACGTCAGCGGTTGCCTTTCACCACCAGACTATCCGAGATCCGCGCCGCCGTCATCGGCTGCACCGCTCGCTTCTCCCCCCGCGGGATGGTGCCGCTCAGGTTCGCCAGCTCGAGCGCCGTCACCGCCATCACTGTCGAGGCCTGGCGCAGGTCCCCGTCGATCGCCTTGTCGTACGTGTCCGACTGGGAGTGATGCGTGTGGTTGTAGCCGCGCGTGATCTGGTTGAAGTTGAAGCCGGGCACGCCGTAGGGAAGGAACGAGAGATGGTCCGTCCCGCCCTTGTTGTTGTCGGTGACGGTGTCGGCGTGCAGGTCGTGCACGGGGGCGAGCAGCGCGCGCCAGAGATAGTACAGGTCCAGGCGGCTCTGCAGCGCCTGGCCCGTGATCGCGCCCACCCCGTTGTCGAGCACGATCACCGCCTGGATCGAATCGGCCTCGGCGGCGTGCGTCTCGGCGTACTTGCGCGAGCCGATGAGCCCCTGCTCCTCGCCCGTGAAGAGGACGAAGCGGACCGTGCGTTTGGGGTGCACGCCGGAGCGCGCGATGATGCGCGCCGCTTCGAGCGTCGCCATGGACCCGGTCCCGTTGTCGGAGGCGCCGGTGCCGAGGTCCCACGAATCGAGATGCGCGCCGACGATCACGACCTGGCCCGGCAGCTCACTGCCCTTGATCTCGGCGACTGTATTCCACTGCGGCACGGAGTCGGTCGTCATCGTATTCGTCACGCTCGCCTCGACCTGAGGCGCGGACCCGGCGGCGATCAGCCGGTCGAGCATCGCATAGTCTTCGTGCGCGACGACCAGGTAGGGAAGAGGGTAGATGCGGTTGGGCGAGCCGCTCATGTTGAGCAGGTCCTGCTCCTTGCCGGCATCCGTCAGCTGCCCCAGGGCGCCCGCCCGCTTCAACAGGTAGGGCAGATCGTTCTGAAATTGCTGCAGCCGCGCGCGACCGGCCGAATCGAGACCCTGGCGCCGGGCGAACAGGTTGCGGAAGAACTCGCGCTGGCGCTGCGAGTCGGCGGCCGCCATCGGAGGACCGTCGTTGTTCCAGACCATCGAAGGCGGAGCGAGCATCACCCAGGCCCCCTTCACCCGGCCGGCGTTGGCCGCCAGGCTCTCGGGGCTGCTGGCGTCGATCCGGACCACCGGACCCCGCACCGGCTTGCCTCCCGTCCCCGGCGTCCAGGCCCAGCTCGCCGCCACGAGGTCGTGCGTGCGCGGCGCCACGAGGCGCGCCCACATCGGCCCGCGCGTCCAGGTGCCGCCGAAGTTCCACTGCTCGAGATGAGCGGCGAGCCCGTAGTCCTGGAAGCGGCGCATGGTCCACTCGTTGGCCTGCCGCACGGCGGGCGACCCGGTGAGACGCGGTCCGATCACGTCGGTGAGGTACATCAGGTTCTTCATCGCCTCGGACCGGTTCATCCCTTCGTCCAGCAGGCCGCCGACGCCGGCCGTGTCCACCGTGAGCTGTTGTCCGGCAAGCGGACGACCGACCAGCGCGACCGCGAGTAGTGAAATGACCTGGATTCGGGTGAGTCGCATACTTCGACCTCGTGCGGATGGGTGAATCGACATGGGGCGTGCGGAGGACGGCGTGACGGCGGGCTCCGACGAGACGACGCCGGGGGTGTCTCCTTACTAGCTGTCGGTGGTGAAGAACGGCGACGTGAGGCCGCGCTGCGGGGGAATCGGCAGCGAGACGGTGAAAGTGGTCCCCACCCCCTCGGTGGACTTCACGGCGACCGTGCCGCCAAACACTTCCTGCGCCACCTTGCGGACGACCGTCAACCCCGCACCCCCTTCGCCGGGCGCCTTGGTGGTGAACCCGGGCTCGAACACCCGATCCACCAGGTAGGCGGGGATGCCGACGCCGCGGTCGGTTACGGAGAGGCGCAGCGTTTCTCCCTCCCGGTCCAGGCGAAGCGTGATCGGCCCACGGCGCTCGCTCGACGCCTCCACGGCGTTCCGGACCAGGTTGATGAGCAGCTCGTACAGCAGGTTCGGGTCGCCGTTCAGGTGCACGGTCTCGAGCGCGGTCGCGAGCTCGACGTCGACGCCTTCCTGACGCAGCACGCGACCTTCCAGCGCGACGACCGAACGCGCCACGCGGATGGCATCGAACCGCTCGCGCCCGCGGATCGCGCCGCGCGCGCGATCCTGCACCGCCTGCAGGAAGTCGAGCGCCCGGTTGAGCGCCTCCAGCACTTCCCCCAGCTCCTCCAACAGCTCGAGGCGGCGCGGCACCGGCAGGTCCTCCATCCGCCCCAGCGACTCCATCGTCAGCTGGAGCCCGGCCCGTGCACCGGTGAGAGGATTCTTGGCTTCGTGGGCGACCACCGAGGGGAGCGTCAACAGGTCCTTCAGGGGATCGACCGAAATGGACGGCGCGCGCTCGATCCCGAAGGTCTCCCGGCGGTCGGAGAGGCCCAAGCAGAGGCCCGCCAGCTCGAGGGTGAGACGCTCGGCGCTGCGCCGCTCCCGCCCCGAGGGCGGACCCGCGGCGGGCCGCATGCGCACCGGCGCGATGACCCAGGGCCCGTCGTAGGACAACCGGCACCCCACATACCGGCTTCCGGAGCGTATGGGAATGCCCCACCGCTTCAGGGTGGCGTCTACATCCATGCTGGTGAAGTGATGCCGCGGGCTGGGATCGCTCGACGCCCGGGGAACCAACGTGGGCCCGTCGGCGACCTCCCAGAGCGTCACCGGCTTGCCGTCGAGTGCAACGCTTGCTTGCCGGAGGATCTCCCCGGCATTTCCCCGAAAGGTCTCCGTCGGCACCCGGGTGCACCCCCTCCGATTGGCTCCGCCACCGCGGCGCAAGGCGCACCTAAAGTAGCAACAATGCGTCGCAAATGGTACAATCTGGGCTACTTCCGCACTCGGAGACGACTCTATGAAGAGGCTCTCTCCGGGACTCCTCTGGCTCTTCGGGGTGACGGCGGCGTGTGGCGGCGGCGCGGGTCCCGGTCCGGCCCCTGCGCGGCTCACCGCCTCGGCCGGGGACAACCAGGTCGGGCCCGCCGGCCAGCCGCTGGGGGCGGCGCTCCAGGTGACGGTGCTGGACGACGTGGGCCGGCCGCTGCCCGGGATCACCGTGGTCTGGAGTCCAGCCGGCGGGGGCTCAGTGGACCCGACGAGCAGTACGACGGGGAGCGACGGCACGGCGGCCACGCAGCGAATCCTCGGCGCCGGGGCCGGTCCGCAGACGACGACGGCGGGGGTAACCGGTATCGCTCACGTCGTCTTCAGTCATACCGCCCAAATCCAGGGCGCCACGCAGATCAGCGCGAGCGGGAGCGTGACGCGCTCCGACACCGTGTTGAGCACGGTGCCGTTTGCCGCACTCGTCCGGGACCAGAACGGCGCCCCGGTGGCCGGGGTGATCGTGACGTGGTCGGCGGCGGGCGGCGGCGCCCTGAGCCGGGCACTGGACACGACCGACGCGGCGGGCCTTACGAGCGTGACGCTGAGATTGTCCCAGACCGCCGGTCCGCAGGCGGCCCAGGCCGCGGTGACCGGGTTGATCGGGTCACCGGTCGGGTTCACGGACAACGCGGCCGCCGGAAACGCGACGCAGCTGTCCCCGAACGGGGGCAGTTTCCAGGCCGGACCCGTCCTCACCAATCTCCCCACCCAACACAGTGTTCTGGTGCGCGACGCCTACGGCAACCCCAAGAGCTCGGCGCTGGTCGATTGGGTGGTGGGTGCAGGGGGCGGACTCGTCAACGGGTCCACCGCGTTCAGCGCCTCCACTAACGCGTTCGGTATCGCGTCGGTGACCCGGACGCTGGGGTTGGCCGCCGGACCGCACAGCGATACGGCGCGGGTCGCGAGTCTCCCAGGACCGCTGGTGGTATTCTCCGACACCGCCGCGACGCTGGCGACGATCCAGATCGGGAACGACTTCTTCTCTCCGCAGCTCGATACCGTGCCCGCCGGCAGTTTCCTCAAGTTCATCTGGGTGGCGGGCGGTACGCTCCACAACGTCACCTGGGACTCCGGTGACCCTGCCCCGCTGCCGCCGAACTCTCCCAACCAGAGCGCCCTCAACGCCACGTTCACCGTGCGCGTTCCCAGGACCGGCACCTACAGCTACCACTGCGGCTTTCATGGTGGGGCCGGTACGGGTGTGTTCGGGGTGGTCGTGTCGCACTAGGCAGCCCACGCCGCGCATTGGGGTACAACGCAGATCTCAATCAACCTGAGAGCTACGCATGCGAACTCTCCGTCAGGGATTCTTGTGGCTCGTTGCTGCGGCGGCGGCTTGTGGAGGAGGCTCGGGCCCCGGCCCGACCGCTTCGCAGATCACGGCGTCAGCCGGGGACAACCAGATCGGGCCGGCGGGTCAGGCGCTCGGCACCCCCCTGGAAGTGACGGTCAAGGACGCCTCCGGCGCCCCGATCTCAGGCATTCGGGTCACCTGGACGGCGGCAAGCGGCGGCGGCTCAGTCACTCCGACCGTCAGCACGACGGCGGCGGACGGGAAGTCGACCGCGACCCGGACCCTGGGCCCCGGAGCCGGCTTGCAGTCGACGACGGCGACAGTGTCCGGGCTGACGCCAGCCGGCTTCATCCACATCGCGCAGATCCAGGGCGCCACGCAGATGCAGGCGAGCACGGGGGGCGGACAGTCCGATACGATATTGGCGACATTGCCCACACAGTTCGTTGTGCTGGTTCGTGACCAGAACAATGCCCCCGTGCAGAATGTGACCGTGACGTGGACGCCGCCCTCGGGCGGGACGGTGAATGGGTTGCCGGGCACTACGACGGCAACCGACGTGAGCGGCAGCGCTTCTGTGACGTTGCAGCTGGGCTCGACGGCGGGGAACCAGCAGGCGACGGCTGCGGTCACGGGGCTGATCGGCTCTCCAGTCACCTTCACCGCAACCGGAAAGGCCGGGCACCCGACCAATCTGGCTCAGGTTGCAGGGGCAAGCAGTGGCGCACCGGGAACCGTCCTGACCCTGACGGTCAAAGGAACGGACGCTCACGGAAACCCGACTTCTGGCGATACGGTGGCGTGGACGGCGGTGGCAGGGGGCGGTTCGGTCAATCCTGACACGAGTGTCACCACGGCGAACGGCACGGCGAGCACGCAGCATACGCTCGGGCCGGCCGTAGGCCTGGACTCCGTGAGAGCGACGGCGTCCGGTGATACGGTGCGGTTCGGCCTGACGATCGCGAACGCACCACTGGCCGACACGGTTACCGTAGGGAACGGGGGGAATATCTTCAGCCCGGGGACAATCACGATCGCCTCGGGGGGCACCGCGGTGTTCATCTGGGCTGCGGGCTCCGTATTGCACGGCGTGAACTGGACTGGAGCTCCAGGAGGAGCGACACTGCCGACGAACTCTGTGAACATGACCAGCGGCACGTACTCCGTCGTTCTTTCGACCCCGGGCACCTACACCTACGATTGCACAGTTCACGGCGCGGCCATGCATGGTTCCGTGATCGTTCAGTAGTCAACGCGCATCGTCGGACTCGTGAACAACCGCGTGGCGGGGGAGCCGGTGCTCCCTCGCCACGCACGTTTTTCCGGGGCACATTTCTTCGACCCTCTTCGAGGTGATCTCGTGCTCCGTGCCCTGTCCGTCGTCGCGCTCCTCGCCGCTCCGCTCCAGGCCCAACAACCGGCGCCCATCCGAGGATTCCCCGCGGACCAGCTCGCCGCCCAGGTCCGCCGGGAGACCCTGGCGCGCGCCGTCCCCAGTCGCGACACGCTGCGCGCCATCGTCCGGCTGCTCTCGGCAGTGCCGCACGAGGCCGGCACCGAGCGCTCGCGGCATGTGGCCGAGCTGCTGCTGGCCCGGTTCCGCGCGCTCGGACTGGACGCGCACATCGAGCAATTCGAGGCGCTCATGCCCCGCCCCGTCGCCCGGATGCTGGAGCTCCAGGGACCGAGGCCGTTCACGGCGGGCCTGCGGGAGCCCGCCTTGCCCGAGGACCCGACCACGGGGCAGTCCGACCAGCTTCCAACGTTCAACGCCTATTCCCCGGACGGCGACGTCACGGCGGAGCTCGTGTACGTGAACTACGGCCGGCCCGACGACTACCGCGTGCTGGACAGCCTGGGCATCAGCGTCAAAGGGAAGATCGTGATCGCCCGCTACGGACAGTCGTGGCGCGGCATCAAGCCAAAGGTGGCGGCGGAGCACGGCGCCATTGGCTGCATCATCTATTCAGACCCCAAAGACGACGGCTACTGGGTCGAAGACGTCTATCCCACGGGCCCGATGCGCCCAGGAACCGGCGTGCAGCGGGGCAGCGTGATGGACATGCCGGTCTACCCTGGTGATCCGTTGAGCCCCGGCTGGGCCTCGGTCCCCGGCGGACGGCGGCTCACGCCGGCCGAAGCCGTGACGCTCGTCAAGATCCCCGTGCTGCCGATCGGGTACGACGACGCGCTGCCTCTGCTGCGCACGCTGGCCGGCCCGGTGGCGCCGGAGTCGTGGCGTGGGGCGCTCCCCATCACCTACCACATCGGTCCGGGGACCGCGAAGGCGCATCTCGCGCTCAGCTTCGAATGGCAGACCCGGCCGCTCTACGATGTGATCGCCACGATCCGCGGCGCGGTCTGGCCCGACCAATGGGTGATCTACGGCAACCATCACGACGCCTGGGTGAACGGCGCCGAGGATCCCGTCTCCGGCCAGGCGGCGCTGGACGAGACGGCGCGGTCGGTCGCGTCGCTGCTGAAGACCGGGTGGCGGCCGGCGCGGACGATCGTGTTCACGGCCTGGGACGGCGAGGAATGGGGCTTGCTGGGCTCCACCGAGTGGGCCGAGGCGCATGCCGACGAGCTGCGCACCAAAGCCGTCGTGTACTACAACTCCGATACCAATGACGCGGGCTGGATCGGCGCTTCAGGATCCCACTCCCTCGAGCAATTCATCAGGGAAGTGGCGCGAGACGTGACCGACCCCAAGACCGGCACGAGCGCGCTGCAGGCGACGGAGGCCCACGATCGCGCGCGGCGCACGCCGCGGGACACGAGCACCGATACGACCTTCACGCTCGACGCCCTCGGGTCGGGATCGGACTACACGGCCTTCATCGACCACCTCGCGGTCCCCTCGGTGGACGTGCGCTACGGCGGGGCGGCTCACAGCGGGATCTATCACTCGATCTACGACAGCTACACGTTTTACGAGCGGTTCCTCGACACCGGGTACGTCTACGGCGTGACCGAGGCGCAGACCATGGCAACGGCGATCCTCCGCATGGCGGACGCGCCGCTGCTGCCGTTCGAATTCCAGACGTCGGCGCGCACCTACCGCAAGTACGTCGACCAGATCGCCCGTCTGGCGGCGGGGAACGACACCACCAAGAGCCTCGATCTGTCGGCGGTGCGGACCGCCCTCGACCGGCTCGATACGGCGGCGGTGGCGTTCGAGCGTGAGCGCGCGGCCCTGGACGGCGTACGGGATGTCGCCCGTCGGCGCACCGCGCTGGGCGCCGTGAACCGGCTGCTCGCCACGAGCGAGCAGGCGTTGGCCGACTCCGCGGGGCTGCCGCGGCGGCCGTGGTTCCGGCACCTGGTCTACGCCCCGGGCGCCTATACCGGATACGGCGTGAAGACCATGCCCGGGATCCGGGAGGCGGTGGAGCTGCGCCACGCGGCCGAGGCGCAGGCCGAGGCGGCGCGGGTGGCCGCGGCACTCACCCGCTACGCGGATCTGGTGCATCGCGCGGCGGACGCGCTGGCGGTCGCGCTGCGGTGAAAACGGCGCGTATTGACACCCCCGGCGCGGCCGGATACCGTGGGTCCACCCCAACCTGAACCCAAGGCGAAGTCCATGAGCGCTCCACTGCCGCCCCGCGGATCGATGCCCCGGTCGTCCTTCGCCATCGCGATGAAGGACTACACCTTCATTCGTCCGGGCATCGCCGTCACGATCAGCGCGGCGACGCTGGTGGCCGCCCTGTTCATCGGTGTGCTGTTGATCAAGTCGCTGGCGCACGCCTCCAGCACGGTGACGCGCGGCGCGACGGCCAGCGAGGCGCTGCATCGCCTGAACGCCAAATACGAGGTGTGGCACAGCATGGCGACGGGCGGCGACACCGCCTACCGCCGGCAGGCGGACAGTCTCCGCGGCACGCTGCAGGCGGATCTGTCCCGTTTCGGCAACACGCTGGGGAGCGACCAGGAGCGGGGCTTCGTGCAGCAGATTCTCGAAGGGCTCACCTCCACCGATGCCCCGGCCACGAAGAACGCCCGGGAAGCGATGATCGTCCTGCTCGCCCACCAGGACGCGGCGCTGTTCGATGCCGCCGAGACGTCGCAGCGCGGCGTCACCTTCGCCGCCGTCCTGCTCGCGCTCACGATCCTCGCCGCGGGCATGATGATCATTCCGATGGCCTGGCTCTACGTCCGCTACAAGCGCGGGGCGGCGATCGAAGTGAAGCTGTAGCATGGCCGGCGGGCTGGAAGGCCCGCGGGACCGGGAGCGGCTGCGCACCGAGGTCGTCGCCGATCCCGACGACCTCGCCGTGTTGTTGGCCGACCGCATCGTCGCGGCGATCCGCCGCGACACCGCCGCCAAGGGGCATTGCGTCCTGGGGCTCGCCACCGGCAGCACGCCGCTCGGCGTCTACCGCGAGCTGATCCGCCGCCACCGCGCGGGCGACGTCGATTTCTCCCGCGTCGTCACGTTCAACCTCGACGAGTACTACCCGATGTCGCCGGACAGCCCGCACAGCTACCGGCGCTACATGTGGGAGAACTTCTTCACTCCGCTCGGCCTCCGGCCGGAGCAGGTCCACATCCCCGCCGGCGACACGCCGCGCGACCAGCTCGCCCTGGCGTGCGACGCCTACGAGCGCGCGATCGCGGACGCGGGCGGCATCGACTTCCAGCTGCTCGGCATCGGCCAGAGCGGCCACATCGGATTCAACGAGCCCGGTTCCGCCCGCGAGTCGCGCACGCGCCTCGTCACGCTCGACGCCCTCACGCGCAAGAGCGCCGCCGCGGACTTTTTCGGCGAAGACAACGTGCCGCGCGAGGCGATCACGATGGGCGTCGCGACCATCCTGAGCGCGCGCGAGATCGCCCTCGTCGCGACCGGCGAGCACAAGGCGGCGATTGTGCGGCGTGCCGTCGAAGGCGAGCCATCCCCCGACATCGCCGCCACCTACCTCCAGGGCCATCCGCAGGCGACCGTGTTCCTCGACCTCGCGGCCGCGGCCGAGCTGACGCGCATCCAGACGCCGTGGGTGCTGGGTCCCGTGGAGTGGACGCCGTCCCTCACCGAGCGGGCGGTAGTGTGGCTCGCCGAGCGCACCGGCCGCGCCATCCTCAAGCTCACCGCCGCGGACTACACGGCGCACCACCTGAGCCCGCTGCTCGCCCGGGCCGGGTCTCCCGGCCCGCTCAACGGTGAGGTGTTCAACCGGTTGCGCGACAAAGTCCGCGGGCGGCGCAAGCTGCCCTCCCGTCGGCGCGTGCTGGTGTTCTCCCCGCATCCCGATGATGACGTGATCTCGATGGGCGGGATCCTGCGCAAGCTGCGCGAGAATGAGAATGTGATCGTGGTGGCGTACATGACGAGCGGCAACATCGCGGTCTTCGATCATGACGTGCGGCGCCACCTGGACTTCACCGAGCGCGCGGCGGCCGCCCTGGAAGTCGACCCCGCGGCGGTCCGCCGCGTACGTTGGGCGGTCCTGTCCCACTATGAGCAGAAGGCGCCGGGGGACGTGGACCTGCCCGTCGTGCAGGAGCTGAAGCGCTACATCCGGGAATCCGAGGCGATCGCCGCGCTCGAATCGGTCGGCCTGCCGCGCACCGCCGCCCGGTTCCTCAACCTGCCGTTCTATCGGACGGGGGAAGTGCGCAAGCGCCCGATCGGGGACGAGGACGTGCGCATCGTGCGGGCCCTGATCGAAGCAGAGCGCCCCGACATCGTGTTCGTGGCCGGTGACCTCTCCGATCCGCACGGGACGCACCGCATGTGCAAGAGTGCGATCGACCGCGCCCTGGATGCGGCGGGCTCGGGTCCCCGTCCGGAGGTCTGGCTGTACCGCGGCGCCTGGCAGGAGTGGACGATCACCGATGCCGATGTGCTGGTGCCGCTGTCCCAGGACGAGCTGCGCGCGAAGATCATGGCGATCTTCAAGCATCAGTCCCAGAAGGACACGGCCCCGTTCCCGGGCGCCCACGATGACCGGGAGTTCTGGCAACGGGTCGAGGCGCGTAACCTCGAGACCGCCGCGCGGGCGGACCGGCTCGGTTTGCCGGAGTACTTTGCGATGGAAGCCTACCGCATCGAACGGGTCTGAACTACCGGAAGAGCTTCACCGCGGTCTGGAGCGTGCGATACACGCCCCAGGCGAGCGGCATCCCCACCAGCGCCCACGCGACGAGAACCAGGAGCCGGCTCCCCCGCTCCGATGACCGTCCCGTCTCGCTCATGACCGGCTGCCCGATTCATGCGCCAGGCGACGCTCCTCGGCGAGCTGGGCATCGGTCATGAACACCTGCTCCGACACGGGACGCACCAGCGCGTTGGCGACGAACCCGATCACCAGCAGCCCGGCCAGGATGTACATCGTGGTATTGTAGGCGCCGGCGGGCGGCACACCCCGGTCGATCTCGTACTCGCGGATGTAGTTCACCAGCACGGGGCCGAGCACGCCGGCGGTCGACCACGCCGTCAGCAGGCGCCCGTGGATCGCGCCCACATGCTGCGTGCCGAACATGTCCGCCAGATACGCCGGAATCGTGGCGAAGCCGCCGCCGTACATGGTCAGGATGGCGCAGAAGATGCCAACGAACAGCGGCACGCTGCCGAGTCGCCCCGCGCGCGGCGCGAGTGCGTACAGCACGATGCCGAGCGCAAAGAAGAGGAAGTAGGTGCGCTTGCGGCCCAGATAGTCCGACAATGACGCCCAGCAGAACCGGCCCCCGATGTTGAAGAGGCTGAGCAGAGCCGCGAACCCGGCCCCGATCGTCGCGACCTCGGTCTTCTGGAGACCCGTGAGGTCCTGCAGCGCGCCGGCGGCGCCGATCAACCGGCCGCCGAACACTTCCTGCAGCATCGGCGAAGCCATGTTGATGACGCCGATGCCGGCGCTGACGTTCATGCACAGCACCGTCCAGAGCAGCCAGAACTGCGGGGTGCGCCACGCCTGGCCGACGTGCACCTGGCGCGCCGTGATCATGGTCTTCGCCTGGGGCGGCGCCCAGCCTGCGGGCCGCCAGCCCGGGGGCGGCAGCCGGTATCCGAACGCGCCGGCCAGCATCGCCACGAAGTAGATCAGGCCCAGCAGCACGAAGGTTTCCCGCACGCCGACCGACGTCGCGGTCTTGAAATGGTTCATCAGGAGATTGGCGAGCGGCGACCCGATCATCGCCCCGCCGCCGAAGCCCATGATCGCCATCCCCGTCGCCATGCCGCGGCGATCCGGGAACCACTTGATGAGCGTCGAGACGGGCGAGATGTAGCCCAGCCCCAGTCCGCACCCGCCGATGATGCCGAGACCGAGATACAGCAGCCAGATGTTGTGCAGCTGGACGCCGGCCGCGGCGACGAGAAAACCACCGCCCCAGCAGCCCGCGGCTACGACGCCGGCTTTTCGCGGCCCTTCGCGCTCCACCCAGCGCCCGAACACGGCGGCCGACAGCCCCAGGAACACGATCCCCAGCGAGAACGTCCAGCCCAGCGTGCTGACCTTCCAGTCACCCGGGGCCGCCGCGGTGATGCCGATCGCGTGCGACAGCGGCAGCCAGAAGACGCTGAGCCCGTACGCCATGCCGATGGAGAGGTGAATCGCCAGCGCCGCCGGCGGGACCAGCCAGCGGTTGAATCCGGGTGGCGCGATGATCCGTTCCTTGGACAACAGACCGGGCATGAGGGCATCCTCCGGGCGACGGCGCCAACGATGGCGTCGCCCCCGCGATCTCGCTAGAGTTGGCGCAGCACGGATCTCCAGGAGCCCGCATGCCCACCAGCGCCGACCCCGCGACCTCCGCACGCACCGCGGCCTCCAGCGCGTTCCCGGTTCATATCGCCGCTGTCCTGTTCGCCGCGACGAGCGTCATCGTCGGCGTGATCTGGGACATCTCCTGGCATCGCTCCATCGGCCGGGACACCTTCTGGACCCCCGCGCATCTCGCGATCTACCTCGGCGGCATCCTGGCCGGCGTCTCCTGCGGCGTGCTGGTGCTGCGCACCACCTTCGCCGGCACGCCGGCCGAGCACGACCGGTCCGTGAGCTTCTGGGGATTCCGCGGGCCGCTCGGGGCCTGGGTATGCATCTGGGGCGCGATCGCCATGATCGCCTCCGCTCCGTTCGACAACTGGTGGCACAACGCCTACGGGCTGGACGTGAAGGTGTTGTCACCGCCACACGTCATCCTCGCGCTCGGCTTCACCGGCATCCAGGTAGGCGCATTGCTGCTCCTCGCGGCACGCCAGCACGCGGAGGACGCGCAGGCGCCGCACGCGGCCGCCTACCGCCTGCTATTCGCCTACGCTGCCGGGTTGCTCGTCGCCAATGCGGCGATCATGGGCTTCGAGTACATCGGTTTTCCGAACGCCGCCCACAACGCCCGCTACTACAAGATCTGCGCGCTCGTCTTTCCTTTCCTCCTGGCCGCCACGACGCGCGCTTCGACCTTGCGCTGGCCCGCCACGACTGCCGCCGCGGCGTACATGGCCGTGAACCTCGTGATGCTCTGGATCCTGCCGCTGTTCCCGGCAACCCCACGACTCGCCCCGATCTACAACGCAGTGCACAGCTTCGTCCCGCCCCCCGTGCCGATCCTGCTCGTCGTGCCGGCGCTGGTGATCGATCTCGTCGTGCGTCGCGGACCCGAGAGCGACTGGGCACGCGCCGCACTCGTGGGCATCGGGTTCGTACTGGTGCTCGTCGCGGTGCAGTGGACCGTGACGAAGTTCCTGATCAGCCCCAGCGCTGAGAACTTCCTGTTCGGGGCCCAGCGCTGGAGCTACAACAACACGATCGGCCCGTGGCGCTACGAGTTCTGGAGAATCAAGCAGGATCCGCTGACCGGCGGGGCGGTGGTGACCGCGGCGGCGATCGGCGTCGCGTCGACCCGCCTGGGGCTGTGGTGGGGCGCGTGGATGGCGCGGGTGCGGCGATGACTCTGCGGCGGCGGCTCGGCAGTACGGCCGTCGCCGCGGCCATAGCGCTTCTGGCCACGGCGCACGTCGGCAGCCCTGACACGATCTTCGAGGGCGCGGCGGGTCCGTACGGGATTCGCGTGATCGTGCGGCCCCCGGGGGTGGTCCCCGGGCAGGCGGACATCACGGTGCGGATCCTCACGGGAGAAGGTGTCCGCGCGGTGCTCGTGTTGCCGGTGCGCGGCGGGCGCGAGACCGCGGAAGAGCCGCCGCCGGACAGCGCCGTGACGGTGGCGGGCGATGCGCGTCTGTTCAGCGCGCGGCTCTGGCTCATGGAAGGCGGCGCGTACAGCATCCAGGTGGACGTGCGCGGGGACGCGGGATCCGGCCGGGCCATCGTCCCGGTGAACTCGATCGCGACCCGCCGTCTCGGGTTCGCCACTCCCCTCGCGGTCGGACTGCTCGCCCTCGGCGCGTTCCTCCTCGTCGGCGCCCTGACGATCGTCGGGGCCGCGGTGCGTGAGAGCGTCCTGCCGCCAGGCGCCCAGCCCGATGCCGCTCGCCGCCGTCGGTCGTGGTGGATTCGGATCGCCACGGTCCCGCTGCTCGCCGCGGCGGTGTTCGGCGGCCAACGGTGGTGGGACGGGGTGGACGCGGAGTACCGCAGTAGCCTGTTCCGACCCATGCAGGTGGCCTCGGACGTGGTCGTGTCGAGCGGCGCCCGGACGCTGCGCCTCGCCATCACCGACTCCGATTGGCTGGGCCGCCAGTATTCGCCCCTGATTCCGGATCACGGCAAGCTCATGCACCTGTTTCTGGTGCGCGACGACCAGGCCGCGTTCGCGCACCTGCACCCCGTGATGCAGGATTCGAGCGACTTCGTCGCGGCGCTGCCGCCGCTCCCCGTCGGCCGCTACCGGCTGTACGCCGACGTCGTGCATGAGAGCGGCTTCACGCAGACGCTGCTGGATACGGTGGTCGTCCCTCCGGCCGGCCCCGTGTGGCGACCCACGGATCCGGACGACTCATGGTGGGCGAGCGATCGGCCGTTCGGCGGCGGCCATCCGCTTCGAGCGTTGTTGGAGGATGGGTCCGCGATGGCGTGGGTGCGCGTCGCTCCACCGCTCGTCGCGGGACGCGATCTCGATCTGCAGTTCATCGTGACCGCGCCCGACGGCCGACCGGCGGCGCTCGAGCCGTATATGGGGATGGCGAGCCACGCGGTCATCGCCCGCGTCGACGGCGCGGTGTTCGTCCACCTGCACCCGGCCGGGACGATCGCCATGGCGTCGCAGCTGGTGTTCGCGCTGCGCCAGCCGGGCGATTCGGTACGGGGACGACTGGGCTCGAGGATCACGACGGCCGAGCGAGCGATGGTGATGGGAGGCGGAGCGCCTCCCCCCGCCGGCGCCGTGTTGTTCCCCTATGCCTTTCCGCAGCCGGGCCACTACCGCTTGTGGGTCCAGGTGAAGCGCGGCGGCCGCATCCTGACTGGAGTCTTCGACACGCCCGTGGATTCCGCGACACCCTGAGCGGCTGGCGGAAACACCAAACCCGGCGCTAGGAGCTCGCCGGGCTGGTCGGTCGGGTGAGGTGGCCGTCACACCTCGGTCCACGACCTGGAATCAGTACCGCCACGCCGCGTCTTGGTTCCATCCGCGCCGGCAGCGGGATCTTGAAGTCGAGCGCAATCTGCTGCGATGGTGATGCGACGCGGTGGGGATCGCGTGCGCGCCCTGTCAGGATTCGGTCAACCCGCCGGGCGGGCACATGGATTGCGAGTTAGCATTCTCCGCCATGCGCTTTCCGCATCCCGCCCGACGGCCCCGCGCGGCTTCCATCACCGCACTGCTGGTGTTGGCGCTGGCATTCGCGGTCGTGCTCGCGCTGCAGGCGGTCGGCGCATCGCAGTACCAGAAGGCCCAGGCCGAGCGCGTCTTGCGCGACTACTCCGCGTACGCCGCCGCGCGCTTCGCTTCGCGATCCGCGTACGCGATCTGGTATTACGCGTTGCCCGCCATCAAAGCGATCGATCACACGCGTGGCAAGAGCGGGCATCTCTCCGACCCGACTCGGATCCGGCCCCCCGAGGATTCTGTCGCGGCGGCGTTCTTCCGTCGTGTCCGCTACAGTTACGAGCTCGACACCACGACCCGGCACCTCGCGTTCGGCGGGCCGGCGCCGTCCGCGGAATGGCAGCGCTGGCTCGCCGACACTGTAGCGGCGCAGGTGCAGGCGTTGCCCGCGATGATGGAGGAGATCGGCGCCGTGCTGGGAGGCCCGCCAGGCGAGCCTCCGGTCCTGACGGTATTCACGTTGCCGCGCGCTTCCGCACACGCGCAGACCCACGTCCTGGGCATAGTGACCAGCGTCGATGCCGTGCGGTCGCTGTTCGCGCTGACGGACACCACCGGACCGCTGCTGGTCAAAGCGCTGACCGGGGGCGTTGCCCTTGACTCCATCGGGTCGGTCGTCGTGCGGGACGCGCACGGCACCCCACTCTACCTGAGCGACCCGCAATACCAGTCGTCCATCACCGGTCACGACACGACCGGTGGGTACATGGCCAACCTGAAGGTCGATGTCACGCTGCGACCAGGCATCGCGGGGAAGCTCGTGATCGGCGGCCTCCCCAAGTCGCGGCTGCCGCTGCTCGCGACGCTGTTGCTGCTCACGGCGGGGTTGATCGTGATCGCCATGATCCAGCTGCGGCGCGAGTCCGACCTCGCAGCGCTGCGCACCCAGTTCGTGTCCGGCGTCTCCCACGAGCTGCGGACGCCGCTCGCCCAGATCCGGATGTTCGCCGAGACGCTGGTGCTGGGCCGCATCCGCACCGAGGACGAGCGCACGCGCTCGCTGGAGATCATCGACCAGGAAGCGCGCCGCCTGACGAACCTGGTGGAGAACCTGCTGCACTTCTCGCGCTCCGAACGCCAGTCGCTGCGCGTGGCGCCCGTGCCTACGCTCATCGGCCCGCTGATTCGCGCGGTGCTGGAGAGCTTCGCGCCGCTCACGGAGACCCGGCACGTCCGCCTCGTGACCTCCCTGCCCGACGGCGTCGTGGCCTGGGTGGACGAAGGCGCGCTGCGGCAGATGCTCCTCAATCTGCTGGACAACGCCGTGAAGTACGGCCCCGAAGGACAGGTGGTCACCGTCGGCATCGATCCCCCCGGCGGCGACCGCGTGCGTATCTGGGTGCAGGATCAGGGACCCGGGGTGCCGGCGGCGGATCGCGAACGCATCTGGGAGCAGTTCTGGCGCCTCGAGCGCGACCGCGGCTCGGCGGTCGCCGGCACGGGGATCGGCTTGTCGGTGGTCCGGGAGCTCGCCGCACTGCACCGCGGCCGCGCGTGGGTGGAGACCGCTCCGGGCGGAGGCTGCCGGTTCGTCATCGAGCTCCCAGCGGCGCCCCTTCCCGGGCCCACGCGCCCGTCTTCGGAATCGACTCTGGAACCCACTCCCGCACGGGCGGACGCATGAAGCACGTACTCGTGATCGAAGACAACCGCGACCTGGCCTACGGTCTGCGCAACAACCTCGAGATCGAAGGCTACCGGGTCGAAGTGGCGGATGACGGGCCGAAGGGCTTGATGCGGGCGCGCGCCGGCGCTCCCGATCTCATCATCCTCGACCTCATGCTCCCGGGGATGGACGGGTACCGGGTGCTGCGCGCGCTGCGGGAAGAGGGCCGCCAGACGCCGATCCTCATCCTTACCGCCCGGGGCGAGGAAGCGGACAAAGTCCGCGGACTGCGTCTCGGCGCCGACGACTACGTCACGAAGCCGTTCGGCGTGCTCGAGCTGCTCGCTCGGGTCGAGGCCCTGATGCGGCGCGCCGTGGTGACCACCGCGGGGACCGAGACGGCCGCACCGCTCATCGAGCGGTTCGGCGACGTCGAGGTCCATTGCGCTTCGCGCACCGTCCTGCGCCGCGGGCAACCCGTGACGCTCACGCCCAAGGAGTACGAGCTGCTGCTCGCCCTCATCCGGCGACGCGGCGCGGTGGCGAGTCGCGTCGAGCTCCTGACCGAGGTGTGGGGCTACAGCGCCGCCGTGCTCTCCCGCACCGTGGACACCCACGTCGCCGAGCTGCGCCGCAAGCTCGAGGATGACCTGCAGGCGCCCCGCCACCTCCTGACGGT
>Ga0326731_1000089_pt1 | contig 22303 bp, 22 predicted proteins | sample MHFSIPfraction_FD_207645 | JGI IMG/M metagenome (GOLD analysis project Ga0326731, IMG submission 207645) | Lab enriched peat soil microbial communities from Michigan Hollow, Ithaca, NY, United States - MHF9FY SIP fraction | ecosystem: Environmental > Terrestrial > Soil > Wetlands > Peat | place...
TGGCGGCCGTTCAGCGCGTGGATGGATTGCTTCCACTCCTCAACGAACGGATGGTGTGTACCTGAGTGGCAAGCGCCGCACGTGCCGGCACTCAGTACGCCGGTATCGGCACTGATGCGCGCCAGAGGCGCCGTCCCGGCATCGGGAGTGGTAGCGTGGTCGAAGCCGGGGCCGTGGCAGTTCTCGCATTGTACGTCGTGATACGCGGCGCTCTGCACCAGGGTGTAGCCGGACGGATCCGGGGCGAGATTGCCCTGCGGGCTCACCGTGTGACAGCCAACGCAGGAACTCTTGTCCGCCGGTTGCGCCTGCGCCTGCAGGTCGGCCCACGCCTCAGCGTGTTTGGTGTTCTTCCACTCGCCCTGGTGTTCGACGTGGCAGTTGCCGCAGGTGGTTTGCCTGGTGCCAGCGTCGAAGTAGCCGAGGAAGCCGTTCTTGGTGTCCGGCGGTGGGTTGAACGGGCGATTGACATACACCAGCTTCTCGTTCGTGCAGGCCCCGAGCGCGATGACCGCCAGAGCGGTCCGTAACCAACGGGAAGTCCTCATCGGTGCATCCTCCGGTTCATTACGCCAGGGGTTTCTGCTTCAGAATCAGCGCGGTGCCTTTGGGGTCCTGATGCGCAGCGTCGTAAGACGATTCAAATCAAGCGCTTGCGAGTAGTCAGATCTTCGTCCGGTCGCTCCCGCTGCACACGGATACTTAGGTAAACATACTCACGAGCGGGCCATGAAGAGATCGTGAAGGGATTATGATGCTCCCATCAGCGCAGGGCAAGCGCCGGCGGGCGTGTTCCCAGGTCCTTCACCATTCGTTCAGGTGGTTCTTAACCGGCCGCGGCTAGGTTCGCCGCAGTTTGGTTCCGTATCTCCAGACTCACTCGAGCCACGGAAGGTCGATGAAGCTGTTCGGAGTGGATCTGGTGCTGCTGCACCCCCCAAGTGTCTACGATTTCCGCAAGAGCGGGATCATGTTCGGGCCGATCAGCGACGTGATCCCCTCCACCCCGGTGTTCGAGATGTACCCGATGGGCCTCACGACCATCGCCGGGCACCTGGAAGAGGAGGGGTTCAACGTCGAGATCGTCAACGTGGCGTATCGGATGCTCGCCGATCCGTGCTACGATGCCGCAGCGGACATCGCCCGGCTCAACCCCACCATCTTCGGCATCGACCTGCACTGGCTACCGCACGCCCACGGCGGCATCGAGCTCGCCAAACTCGTGAAGCAGTACCATCCCGCTACCCCGGTGATCGTGGGCGGGCTCTCAGCGTCGTACTACTACGAAGAGCTCCTGGGCTACCCCTGGGTGGACATGGTGATGCGCGGCGACTCCACCGAGGTCCCGATGCTCAAGCTGATGCAGGCCTTGCGTACCGGCGGATCCTTGGCGGAGGTGCCCAACCTCGCCTGGAAGACGCCCCAGGGCGACGTCGTCGTGAACCCATTCTCACACGTGCCGGCGAGCATCGACGACATTCCGCTGCCCAATTACTCCTACGTGATGCGCTCGGTGCTCAAGTACGGCAGCCTCGCCAACGTCATTCCATTCGAGGATTGGCTAGACTACCCGATCACCGCAGTGCTCACGTCGCGGGGCTGCACCCAGAACTGCGCCATCTGCGGCGGCTCCCGCTCCGCCTACCGGAGCATCTGCAATCGTTCCCGGCCGGCATTCCGCTCTCCCGAAACCCTGGTGCACGACATCCTGAGGATTCAGGAATTCAGCCGGTCCCCGGTTTTCCTGGTTCATGATCTGCGGCAGGGCGGCCGGGAGCATGCGGATCGCTTTCTCGATCTCCTGGCGCAGGAGCGGATCGAGAACGAGCTGGTCTTCGAGCTGTTCTTCCCGGCGGGCGACGAGTTCTTCGGGCGGATCGCCAAGGCGGTCCCGCGCTTCAGCGTGGAAATGACCCTGGAGTCGCACATCGAGCGGTTGCGCCGGGTGAACGGCAAGCTCATGTGTCCCAACGAGCGGATCGAGGCCACCATCGCCAGCGCCCTCAAGAACGGCGTCAACCGCATCGACATCTTCTTCATGGTCGGGATCCCGAAGCAGACCTACGCCGACGCGATCGGGTGCGTGGACTACTGCCGGACGCTGCTCGAGCGGTTCGGAGGCGACCGGCGACTGTGGTTCTTCATCGCGCCGCTCGGGCCGTTCCTCGACCCCGGCAGCCCGGCGTTCGAGATGCCGGAGCGCTTTGGATACAAGAAGCTGTGCCGGACCTTCGAGGATCATCGCCGTGCGCTCATGGGCCCGAGCTGGAAGCACATTCTGAGCTTCGAGACCGACAGCATGACTCGGGACGAGATCGTGGACGCGACTTACGAGGCGTCGCTGCGTCTCGCGAAGGCGAAGCTCGACTTCGGGATCATCGATGAGGCGTCCTACCACAAGCTCGTGTCCGGCGTCGCCGCGTCGCGCCAGCTCATATCGGAGATCGACGCGATCCAGGCCCTCCCGGACGAGTCCCAGCGGGAAGCGCGTCTCGCTGCCGTGCGCCAGCGCGTGAAGGATCTCGCCCGCCCAGAGGTCCGCGCCAAGGACTGGCTCAAGTGGCCGATCCGGCGCCGGTTCGCGCGACTGCACCGACTCGCGAGGATGCTGGTCGGTCTGTTCGTCGTCGAGATCCGGCTGTTCCTGTTCAAGCGGTTGCGCCTGGTGCTCTCGCACTAGGCGAACGCGCCGAAGATCGAAGATCGTAAACACAACGGGCCCCGGTCTCTCGACCGGGGCCCGACCCTCATTCAGCGGCGACGGGAATCAGCGACTGACGCGCTGGCCCGAGACCTTCACCCGAGCGCCCGGCGGCATCGTCGCGTGGATCGTCGTGTCATAGTTGGGCGGCGCCGGCAGCCCGTATTCCGACCGGACGGCGTCGATCGAGGCCGAGAGCAGCGACTGGAGCAGGAACGGATTGTGCACGCCGTTCCCCGACGCCATGTGGGTCGCGAAGCCCCTCCCGAACACCTTCCCGCCAAGGAAGTACTGCTTGTCGTCGGTCGCGGCCAGCGCAGCGTTCCACAACGCGCCCTTGGCGGTCGTGGTGACGTTGCTGCCGAAGTTGAGCGCCGCCGAGTCGGCTGCGGTTCCCCGCGCCACCATTGCCGCCAGCAGCCCGCCGTCGGTGCCCTCGATGATGCTGTCGTTGTTCGTGTCGTCCCACAGCTGATCGAGCAGGTTGTCCAGGTTCGAGATCACGGTGATGTACGCCGCGCGCGCCGTGGTCGGCCCACCGATATGGCAGGCGCCGTTGGAGCAGGCGCTGAAGTCGCGTTGCGTGACGGCGCAATCGCCCGGGATCGGGATGCCAGTGTTATCCGTGCAGGGAATCGCGTCGAACAGGTGGCCGACGCTCTGGAACTGGAACGCGCCCGTCGCCTTGTCGGTGATCGTGGTCTGCGCCACGTGACACGTCGCGCACAGCCGCGGATTCGCTGACGTCCCGTGGCTGCTGACGATCAGCGTCGTATCATAGGCAAAGTTCGGCGGGAACCACCCAATGTTCTGTCCGATCACGAGCAGGCCTTGGGCGCCATGGGCGCCGCGGGCGGTGCTGCCAATAGTCGCCGCCACGCCCCACGGTGGCGTGCCGGAGCGCGAGTGGCAGCGAACACAGAGATTGTCGGTCGTGGGCGTGGAAATGGACGCCCGCAGCTGCCCTTCGTTCGGCCCGCCGTGCGGATCGTGGCACACGACGCAGGTGATGTGTAGTGGGGTCGCGGAGCCCTTCTCGGCGAAGTTGCCCGTCACGCCGAACTTCACCGTCAACGCGCCCTGGCCCTCGTGGCAGGGGGTGCATGACACGTTTCCGGCGGTGTGACTCAGGGCCTCGCCCGAGCCGTGCGCCGATTGGACCCACTGATCTACGAACGGCTCGTGCGTCCCGGTATGGCAGCCGCCGCAGCCGTTGTCGATCCCCGTGTCGGCCGCGATCGACGCCAGCGGCTCATTCAACGCGGTCGGGTTCTGCACGTGCGTGTAACCCGGCCCATGGCAGCTCTCGCATTGCACGTCATGGTAGGCCGAATCCGCCTTGACGCTGTAGCCGGCAGGGTGGCCAACGTCGTTACCGAGCTCGGAGACGCTGTGGCACGCGTTGCAGGAGCCTGATGCATGCCCCGACGCCTGCAGATCCCCCCACGCTTCCGAGTGCTTCGTCTGCGCCCAGTTCGTCTGCGCGCCGACGTGACAGTTCCCGCACGTGGTCTGCTTGGTGTCGACCGTGAAGTACCCGAGGAAAGCTCCGTCCGGAGGCGGATTGAAGGGCTCGCGATTCTTGAAGACGATCTTTTCGTTCGTACAGGCGCCGAACGCAACAACGAGCAACGCCGTGGCGAGCCAACGAGAGTTCGTCATAACCGAGGTCCTTTCCAGCGAATGTGCCCGAACGGTTCCGGCCTTGATACCTACGTACGGATACCGATGGAAAACCTGCCCTGCCGAAGATGAAGAAACCATGAAGAGGCGGTGATCATCTATGGAGTCGAGCCGTCAGCCAAGAGCCGTTCGACGACGTGTGCGAGTGAGCGCCTGGAGCCGCAGCCGCTCTTCCCGTTCCCGCTCTTCCAACACCTGCCGGACCCGGGAAATGTCCCCCCGCAGCCGCGGAGACAGCCGGTGCTCGAGACTATGCACCTGGCGCGACGTCTGGGCGAGGGCCTGGCCCAGTCGGCGCAGCAGCATTTCGCGGGGGGCCGCATCGAGCAGCAGCTCGGTGAGCTTCTCGAAGCCGTCTGCGGCCTGAATGGCGGCCAGCCCCGTACCGACCGGTGCCGTCCCGCGGGCGCCCAGCGTGCGCGCCATCGGCGGCCGGGCGACGATGCGCGACACGATAATGCCCCAAACCGAACCCGGCACCACCTCCACCGTGAGATCCCGGCCCGGCCAGCCCGTCGCCCGGACGCCGGCCTGACCCTGCTGGGCCAGTGCGCCGCCCAGCAGGGGGTAGGCGCGGAGCGCCGCCGCCGCGATCTGCTCGCGCGCATCGGCCGCGGGCCGGGCGAGGCGGAACAGCTCCGTGACGAGTGCCTCCCGCTTGCGCCGTAGCACGGCGGCGCCCCGCGACAGGCGCTCCAGCCGCCGGACCGCGCGGATCAGATTCAGCCGGGTCGGTGCGAGGGTCGCGACGCTCACGGATGCCTGGCCGACCAGGTGCGGTCGCTCAGCCGCATGAGGTCCTCGCGCGGCAACGTGTCCAGCAGCCGCCAGCCCGCGTCGAGGGTCTCCGGGAGCGAGCGGCGCGCGGCGCCCTGCCCCACAAATTCGGTCTCGAACCGCTCGGCGAATCCGAGCGCCCGCCGGTCGGCAGCGGCAAGCCCCGCCTCGCCCACAATGGCGGCCATGAGCCGCGCCTCGCGCCCGCGCGCGTAGATCGCGTACAGCTGATCGGCCCACTCACGGTGCTCGGGCACGGTCTTCTCAGCTCCGATTCCGGCGTTCATCAGACGGGAGAGCGACGGCAGCACGTCCACCGGGGGAAATACGCCGCGGCGGTGCAGATCCCGGCTCAACACCACCTGGCCTTCGGTGATGTAGCCCGTGAGATCGGGGATCGGATGGGTGATGTCGTCGTCGGGCATCGTGAGGATCGGGATCTGCGTCACCGATCCGGCGCGGCCCGCGACGATTCCCGCCCGCTCATAGAGGCTTGCGAGGTCGGTGTACATGTAGCCCGGGTACCCGCGTCGACCCGGGATCTCCTCGCGCGCGGTGCCGATCTCACGCAGCGCCTCGCAGTAATGCGTCATGTCGGCGATGACCACCAGCACGTGCATCCCGGCGTCGAAGGCGAGGTACTCCGCCTGGGTCAGCGCCACCCGGGGGGCGAGCAGCCGCTCGATCGTGGGATCGCGCGTCTGATTCAGGTAGAGCACGCTCCGATCCCATGCACCGCTCCGCTCCACCCGGTCGAGGAACTGATCGGCCTCCCGCGCCGTGATACCCACCCCCGCGAACACGACGGCGAACGCCTCTCCCCGCGGGGCGCGCGCGCCTTCCACGATACGGGCCGCCAGCTCGAGCGCGGGCAAACCCGGCCCGGAAAAGACCGGCAGTTTCTGGCCGCGCACCAGCGTGTTCATGCCGTCCACGGCGGAAATGCCCGTCTCGATGAAGTCGGACGGGCGCACTCGCCGCACCGGATTGAGGGGCGCGCCCCAGACCGGACGCGTCGCGTCGCCCAGCGGGGCGGGCAGACCGTCGATCGGCTCACCGGTGCCGTTCAGCGCCCGGCCGAGCAGCTCCCGGCCGACGATCGCGGTCGCCCCCTCGCCCGTCAGCGTCACCTCGGAGCGGGCCGGGGGCAGCCCCAGGGTGTCTTCGAGGATCTGGATGACGCTGATCTCGCGCCCGGCATCGATGACCTGACCGCGGCGCGGCCGCTGTCCCGGCGCCCGGATCTCCACCCACTCCCCGAGGGCGGCGGTCGGCGTGCGCCGGATGTAGAGCAGCGGACCGGCGACGCCGGACGCGCCGTGGTAGCGCCGGACCGCGCCGCTCATGATCCCACCCGCTCCAGCGCGGCCTGTACCTCGGCGGCCCGCGCGGCTACCTCGTCGGCGGGCGCGCGTCTGAGCGCCGCGAGCAGCCGCCGCGGCGTGGCGAGGTCGAGCTGCTCGAAGACGCGACCCGCGTCCAGGGCGCGCCGCCCGGCGTGATAGACTCCGAGCGCGAGGGCCGCGAGCCGATGCGTCTTCTCGATCGTCGAGAGCGCGTCATTCGGGTCGTGGGCGCTCTGCCCCAGCACCGTCTCGCGGATCGTCCGCGCCACCTCGAGCAGCAGCCGGTCCGCATCGATCAGCGCCTCAGGCCCGACCAGCTCCGCGATTTCGCGCAGCTCACGGTCGCGCTGCAGCAGCTCCAGGGTCTCGCGCCGCAGATCGGCCCAGTCCGCCCCGGCGTGCTCCACGAACCACGGTGTGGTCACGTCCGTGTAGAGGCTGTAGCTCGTCTCCCAGTCCACGGCCGGAAACTGGCGCTGGTGCGCCAGGGCGGCATCGAGCGCCCACAACGCGCCCACCACCCGCAACGCGGCCTGGGTGACGGGCTCCGAGAAGTCTCCGCCGGGCGGGGAGATGGCGCTGATGATGGTGAGGGCGCCCTCGCGCTCCGGAGCGCCGACCGCGTGCACGCGCCCGGCTCGCTCGTAGAACTTCCCGAGCCGGTTGCCGAGGTAGGTCGGGTACCCTTCTTCGCCGGGCATCTCCTGCAGTCGCGCGCCGATCTCGCGCAGCGCCTCACCCCAGCGCGACAGGCTGTCCGCCATGAGCGCCACGCGGTACCCCATGTCGCGGTAGTACTCGGCGATGGTGACGCCCAGATAGACCGACGCTTCGCGCGCGGCGACCGGCATGTTCGAGGTGTTCACGATCAGGATGGTGCGGTCCATCACGGGGCGCCCGGTGCGCGGGTCGACGAGACGGGGGAACTCCTCCAGCACCTCCGCCATCTCGTTGCCGCGCTCGCCGCAGCCCACGTATACCATCACATCGGCGTCGGCGTATTTGGCCAGCGACTGCTCGATCACGGTCTTGCCGGTCCCGAACCCGCCCGGCACCGCGACACTGCCGCCCTCGGCGACGGGGAACAGGAAATCGAACACCCGCTGCCCCGTGACCAGTGGAGCCCCGAGCGCCAGGCGCCGACCCACCGGGCGCGGCTCGCGCACCGGCCAGACCTGTCCCAGCCGGAGGGGGGTACCGTCGTCGAGCCGGCCGACCGCGTCGGCCACGGTGAACGAGCCGGGGGCGAGCTCCGCCACGGTGCCCGAGACGCCCGGCGGCACGAGCACGCGATGGAGAAACCCCCCGCGTTCCTGCACCGTGCCGAGCACGTCTCCACCCGAGACGGTCGCTCCTGGCGGCACGACCGGCGTGAACGTCCAGCGCGCGCTGTCGTCGAGCGTCGCCGCGGCGGCTCCCGGGTGGATGAAATCCCCCGTTGCCGTGGCGACGCGGGCCAACGGCCGGCCGACGCCGTCCAGCACCGATCCCAGCAACCCCGGGCCCAGCTGCACGGTGAGCGATTGTCCGGTGAGCGCGAGCGGCTCTCCCACCTGGAGACCGCTCGTTTCCTCATAGACCTGGATGGTGGCGCGCTCCCCCGCGATCCGGATGACTTCACCGAGCAGGCCGTGCTCACCGACCCGCACGAGCTCGTACAGCGAGGCCTGCGCGAGCGGCTCCGCTTCGGCCAGGGCACCGCTGATTCGAACGAGGGCGGGAGCGGGCGGGGGGGCTTTCACTTGAGTCTTACCCGGTACCCGATCACCTGCCGCAACAGCTCGATGATGTAGGTCTCGGCCTCCCGCCGTCCCTCCCACTGTGGACCAGGGAACGGCACGACCATCGGCAGCGGTCGCCGGTTCAGCTCGAGCCGCACATCGTCGGGCAGCGCGTCGTAGAAAGACTCTTCAACGAGCACGACTCCTGCCGACGGGTCGCGGAGCAGCTCTCGCAGGCGCGCAACGCCGTCGGCGGAGTCGAACGCTTCGAGCGGGCGCAAGCCGGCGAGGGCGAACCCCGCCGCCACCTCGGGCCGGCACAGCACCTGGACGCTGTGACTCATGATGCGGTCACGAGCGCCGCGGCGAGGTCGGCGTGCGGGGCGGAGAGCGCCGCGCCCCAGACGATGCGCTGGAGGTCGACCACCTGCGCGCGCAGTCGCAGCGCGAACCACAACACGGGTCCGGGTCCGAGCGGCGCGAGACGCGTGCGATGCGCGATCGCCCGGATGCGCACCCGCAGCAGCTCCTCCTCGAGGTCCGTGAAGTCCCGGGCCAGGTGCCGAAACGGCTCCGCCAGCGTACCGGGCGCGAACCCCCGCGCCAGGCGCATACCGGCGGCGCCGGGCTCGCCGAGGGCGATCGCTTCCTCGAATACCGTGATCGTGATTCGGTCGCCGCCGGAGAGAAACACGTCCTTGGGAACGAGGTCCCGCCCGGCAACCGCCAGCACGAGCGCCGTGAGGGCGTTACTCAGGTCCACCGATTCGCGCACGTACGCCAGCAGGTCTCCGCCCGAGCGGCGGGCGGCGGCGAGGGCGCGCGCGGCGAAGGCGCGGTCGAGCGCCACATCGAGCGCGAACGGGTCGGGCTGGCCGGCGCCCGCGGCTTTCGCGAGCACCGCTCCATATGGATGGCGCCACGCCGACAGCAGCGCGGCGACGGCGGCCGGGGTGGGTTGTCGGGCCAACTCCGCCAGCGCACGCTCGGGCAACCCCGGCGTGGGGATGAGACCGGAGAGCCGGGCATCGGCCGCCGCGCCCCGGATCGCCCCGCGCAGGATGGCGCGGAGGCTCTTGCGGTCCTCTGCCTCATAGATGACGGCGAGCGCGGCGACCCGGGGCCCGGCCCACCGGGCCAGCGTCCGCAACGCCGCCGCCGCCCAGCGGCGCACGGCCAACTCCAGCTCCGCCGGCGTCGCGACCTCTCGCTCCCCCGCCACAGGCAACCCGAGACGGCGCATGCCTTCGGTGAGCGCCCCGAGATCGGGCGCACGTGTCAGGGATTCGAGCTGCCCCCGGGAAAAGAGCCGCGTGCCGAGCCCCCGCGCGCGGGCGTTCACGTCGTCCCAGGAGGGTCTCACGACTCGAGCCCCAGCTGCGCCAGCACCCGGCGCGCCAGCTCGGGGCGAAGCCGGTCGAGCCGGCTTTCGAGGGTGTCGTCCACTTCGACGGCGCCGTCGGCGCTCGCGACGCGGAATCCGCTGCCGGCGTTCGGATCGACGACCACGCGCGCCCGTGGCGTCGTGGGAGGACGCAGCTGCTCGAGGTCCCGGACGAGCGCCTCAGGACAGCGGATCACGACCTCCTCGCCGCCCAGCGCGGCCAGCGCGCCGGCCAGCGCCGCCGGGAGTCCCGCCCGGTAACCGGCTCCAGCCGCGGCCGCGGGGAGCTCGCTTCGTGCGTCCGCGAACACGCGCTCGAGCAGGCGCTCGCGCGCCTCCAGCACCGAGCGCCGCGCGGCGCGGCGCGCCCGAGTTACGGCCTGCTCCACCTCGAGGAGGCGGGTGCGCTCCCGGGCCTCTGCAGCGGCGCCCTGGCGCTGCGCGAGCGCCGCGGTCGTGGCCGCCGTGACGCCCTCCGCCTCGGCGCGGGCCTGGGCGAGCAGCTGTTCGATCTGCGCCTTGGCGTCCCGCTCCAGGGCCTCGAGAAGGTGCTCGAGCCCCATCGTGCGCTCCGGCCTCAGGTACGGACGAGTATGACGACCGCGACGACGAATCCCAGAATCACCATCGTTTCCGGAATCGCGACCAGCAGGATCGCCGTGGTGGAGAGCTCCGGCTTCTCGGCCATCGACGCCGAGATCGCCGGGCCGATGCGCGATTGCGCCCACGCGGTGGCGAGTGCTGGAATGGCGACGGCGAGCGCCGCCGCGAAAGCGACCAGGACGGGATTCATGCAGCCTGCCTCGGGTGTCGGGGGGTGGGTGGGACGACGCGCGAGTGCGCGTTCATGCGCGTCCAGTGCCCGAACGGCTCGTACCGCACGCCGCCGGGGGAGAAGAACTTGCCGAAGAACTCCACGTAGTGGAGCCGCAGCGCGTGGATCGTCGGAGTGAACGCGACAATGGCGAAGTTGACGAGGTGGAACAGTAGCGCGAACAGGATACCGACCGTCACACTCCCCATCGCGCCCACCATCTTGTTCGCCACCACCGCCATCATCACGGAGGCGACGCCCAGCGCCATGATACGGGCGTAGGAGAGGATGTTGCCCAGCGTCGCGAGGAATTCGATCGGCGCGACCAGGCCTTCCAGCACGATGAGCACGGGGAACCCGACCAGCAACGCGATCACAACGGGAGTGAAAAAGCCCCGCGGCAGCACCCCGATGGCCGCGAGCAACCCGACGATCACCAGCACGACCATGGCCGCCGAAACCCCACGGCCCATTGCCTGACGCGGGTGCCTCCGGGCGCTCACCACCCCGAGAATCAGACCCAGCACGACGTGGACCGCACCGATCGCCACGGCGAGCAGCAGAAACGGCACCAGCGCCTCCGCGCGGTCGAAGAGCAGCGGGCGCAATCCGAGCCAGCGCTGGCCCAGGTCGCCGAACAGCTCCCCGAACAGGAACCCCGCGATGATGCTGAACATCGCGCACGGGCCGATGATCTCGGAGACGTTGCGGAGTGTCGTCCCCGGCTTGGAGCGGGCGTGCAGCACGAGCCCCAGCGCCGCAAGCACCAGGCCGTACCCGATGTCACCCACCATGAGTCCAAAGAACGCGGGGAAGAAGACGGCGACGAACGGGGTCGGATCGATCGACCCGTAGCGCGGCAGCGGCATCAGACTCACGACCGTCTCGAACGGCCGGAACAGCCGCGGATTGACGAGGACCACCGGCGCCTGCTCCGACGCCCATTCTTCCTTGGCGATCTCGCTCACCACCACGTCGTCGCCGAACGACGCGTGCAGGCCGCGCTCCAAGTCGCGGCGCCCCCGTGCGGGGACCCACCCTTCCAGCACGAACGCCCGCGTCGTCACGCCGGAGAGCGGCAACGCCGCGAGTGATTGCAGGCGGTCGTGCAGCGCCGCCCGCGCCCGTCGCAGCTCGGCGCCGTGGGCCCGGGCCAGGGCGTGGCGCCGCTGGCGTATCGCCTCGACCTCGCGCGGGATGTTGCCGAGCCGCTCGAGCATCCGCGGAATCGCGGCGGTCAGCGACTTCCCGCCGTACGCCTCGGGCACGGGGATCTCCTGCACCCGGGCCTCGGCCAGCAGCCGCTCGACCCGCCCCGCGGCCTGCGCCGAGACCACGATCAGCACCGCCAGCTCGCCCGAGGGCAGCGGTTGGCTGAAGAGCTGGAACTCCTCCCCGATCACCGCCGCGAGGCTGGCGCGCAGCTGCGGCAGGGTCCCCGCTTCGCGACCGCGCAACAGAACGTGATATGCCTGGGCATTGGGCCAGCGGCTCTCGCTCTCCAGCAGCGCGCGAAACGCCGAGAAGAAGTGCTGGTACTTCATAATCAGCGCCTTTTCCTCTTCCAGCGCCGCGGCCTGCGCCGACAGCCGGTCGGTCTCACGCCGCGTGCGCCACGCGAGTCGCGCCCACCGGACCAGATCCGTCGGCGTCACCGTCCGGGGTGCCGCCGACCCGTTCTCCTTGACCGCCAGCGCGCTGAGCCCCTGCTCCACGTTTGCCAGTGCGTCTTGTAGATGGCGGCGCTCCCGTTCCTGCCCGGGACTCAGCTCGGGATGGCCGAGCGGAACCGCCTCCGGAGGCGAGAGATGGAGCAGGCTCAGGTCCTGCAGCACGCGCAGCACGTCCTCCAGCCGCTCCCGTGGCCCGAGGATCCGGAGCTTCGACATCTCGATGATCATGGTGTCCCGCCTGATACCAGCCGGTCCACGACGTCCCGGGCTGCCTGGCGCACCCGCTCGGCCGAGACCGCATCCAGGAGCGCCACACGGGCCTCCGCTTCCCGAGCCACTTCGCGCTCGCGTCGCTCCCGCTCGGCAGCGGTCTCGGCGGCGAGCCGGACCTCGGCCTCGCGAAGCTCGGCTTCGACCTCCGCCTCCCGCTGGTGCGCCCGGCTGCGTGCTTCCGCGACCAGGGCGCTCGCCTGCTCGCGCGCGGTCCGCAACGCCTCATCGAGGCGCTGCTCGGTGGCGATCAACTGCTCCAGGTCCACGTCGGGATCTCCCTGTTTATCGTGCGAAGTTTGCGACCCACCCCTCCCAGCCAGCGTGAAGGCTGTATAAAGGTTCCTTCATGCTGTCTTCCTCTCTTCTAGCGATACCGCGAGACACTGTTACCGTGGCTTTTTCCCTCACCGCTAGAAGCGGAGGTTTGTCATGTACGTCCCCGCCCCGCACGCCTGGGCCGACGGCGAATCATTGGGTCAATACCTCGAGCACCGCGGCGTCGATCGAAGAGAGTTCCTCACATTTTGCGGCTCGATGGCGGCTGTGCTCGGACTGGGCGAGCTCGCGACGCCACGAATCGCGCGAGCGCTCCAGGCCCAGAAGCGTCCCACCGTCATCTGGCTGCAGTTGCAGGAGTGCACCGGCTGCGTCGAGAGCGTGCTGCGCACCGCCGAGCCCACGATCGGGGATCTGGTGCTCGATGTGGTGTCGCTCGATTACCAGCACACCCTGATGGCGGGCGCCGGGTTCGCGGTGGAAAAGGCGATGACCGATTCGATGGCCAAGAACAAAGGCGAGTATCTGCTGGTGGTGACGGGATCGATCCCGACCAACGATGGCGGCATTTACTGCACCATCGGCGGCAAGACCGCGCAGAGCATCCTCGAAGACGCGGCGAAGGGCGCCAAGGCGATCATCGCGATCGGCGCCTGTGCCCACTGGGGCAGCGTGCAGGCGGCGCGGCCCAACCCCACCGGTGCGGTGGGCGTCGGCAGCATCATCACCGACAAGCCGCTGGTGAACATCGCCGGCTGTCCGCCGATCGGCGACGTGGTGACGGCGACCATCGTTCACTATCTGACGTTCAACCGGCTGCCCGAGCTGGACCACGAGAAGCGGCCGATGTTCGCATACGGGAAGCGCATCCACGACCAGTGCACGCGTCGCGCCCACTTCGACGCCGGCCAGTTCGTGGAATCGTTCGACGACGACGCGGCGCGGAAGGGCTACTGCCTCTATCACGTCGGCTGCAAGGGCCCGGCGACCTACTCCCCGTGCCCGATCTTCCTCTGGAACACCCGTACCAGCTGGCCCATCGGCGCCGGACACCCGTGCATCGGTTGCACCGAGCCGGGCTTCTGGGACACGATGACCCCGTTCTATGGACGTCTGCCGAACGTGGCCGGCTTCCCGGTCGAGCGCACCGCTGACACTATCGGTTTGTCACTCGCCGTCGGCGCCGCAGCGGGCGTCGCGGCGCACGCCATCGCGACGGGCGTTCACCAGGTTCGCGAGCGGCGCAAACTACCCGTCATCGAAACCCCCACGAAGGGCGAGGGAGGCGGCCATGGCCAGCACTAGAGTCGTCGTCGATCCCATCACCCGGATCGAGGGACATCTCCGGATCGAAGCGCAGGCGGAGAACGGGCGCATCAGCAACGCGTGGGCGACCTCGACGCAGTTCCGCGGCATCGAGATCATCATGCAGGGCCGGGACCCGCGCGACGCCTGGGCGTTCACCCAGCGTATCTGCGGCGTCTGTACCGTCGTCCATGCCGTGGCCTCGTGCCGCGCCGTGGAAGACGCGCTCGACATCCACATCCCGGCCAATGCCAACCTGATCCGCAACCTGGTCCACGGCATGCAGTTCGTGCAGGACCACGTGATCCACTTCTATCACCTGCACGCGCTGGACTGGGTGGACGTGGTGAGCGCGTTGTCGGCCAATCCAGCCGACACCGCCGCGATCTCCAAGAAGGTGTCCCCCTGGCCCAACAACTCCGAGACGTACTTCCGCGACGTGCAGAACCGCCTCAAGACGTTCGTCTCGGGCGGCCAGCTCGGCATCTTCACCAACGGCTACTGGGGCCATCCCGCGTACAAGCTCCCGCCGGCGGTGAACCTGCTCGCCGTCGCGCACTACCTCGAGGCGCTCGACTGGCAGCGCGACGTCATCCGGCTGCACACGATCTTCGGCGGCAAGAACCCTCATCCCAATTTCCTGGTGGGGGGCATGGCCTCGGCGATCAACCTCGACAGTACCGCCACCATCAACGCCGAGCGGCTGACCGACATCCACGACATGATCAAGCGGGCCCTGACCTTCGTGGAGCAGGTGTACTGGCCCGACCTCGTGGCCATCGCCGGGTTCTACAAGGACTGGGCGGCGATCGGCGGAGGCACCGGCAACTACCTTGCCGTGGGTGAGTTCCCCGATGGGGATGTGCGTGACATCAACACGCTGTACTTCCCGCGCGGGATGATCGTCAACAAGGACTTGTCGAAGGTCCTGCCCTACGATCACATGAAGGTGCAGGAGTACATCAACAGCTCGTGGTACGAGTACTCCAAGGGGGACGACGCGGGTCTCCATCCGTACGAAGGCGAGACCAAGGCGAAGTACACCGGACCCCCGACGCCCTGGACCTATCTCCAGGACCAGAAGAAGTACTCGTGGATGAAAGCGCCACGTTACGACGGGCGTCCGTTCGAAGTCGGCCCGCTGGCCCGCATGCTGGTCGCCTACGGGTCGGGCCACAAGGATGTGAAAGAGATGGTGGGGGCGACGCTCGCGGCGCTCAACGTCGGGCCGGCCGCGCTGTTCTCCACCCTCGGCCGCACGGCGGCCCGCGGGATGGAGACGGTGCTCCTGGCCCGCCGGCTGCAGGTGTGGTACGACAAGCTGGTGGACAATATCCGCAACGGCGACACCCGCACCTTCGACGATTCGAAGTGGGATCCCGCCAAGTGGCCCGCCAAGGCGCAGGGGTACGGGTACCTCGACGCGCCGCGCGGCGCGCTGGGACACTGGGTGCAGATCGAAGATCAGAAGATCGCGCGCTACCAGTGCGTCGTCCCCAGCACGTGGAACTGCTCGCCCCGCGACGGCAAGGGCGTCCCGGGGCCGTACGAGGCCGCGCTGATGGACCACCATCCACTGGTCGATCCGGAACGACCCATCGAGATCCTCCGGACGATCCACTCGTTCGACCCGTGCATGGCGTGTGGCGTGCACGTGCTCGACGCCACCGGCCGTGAGGTCACGTCGGTGAGGGTCCAATGAGAACCGAAGCGGAGCGGGGCTTGTCGCTCGCCCGCAAGGTCCCGCCGCCCAGCGGCGACTACCGCTGGGTGTATCTGTGGGAGTGGCCGATTCGGGCCATGCACTGGCTCGCCGCCGGCTCGATCCTCGTGCTCGCGTTGACGGGCTTCTATATCGGACGGCCGTACTTCGTCACGAGCGGCGAGGCGAGCTCCCACTACCTGATGGGAACGGTCCGCTTCATTCACTTCGTCGCGGCCGGGGTGTTCGTGGCGACGGCGATCGTGCGGATCTACTGGCTGTTCGCCGGCAATCAGTTCGAGCGGCTGCGGGCACTGTTCCCGGTGCGACCGCGCGACTGGGTCAATCTGTGGAGGCAGGTGAAGTACTACCTGATGATTCAGCCCGAGAAGGCGCCGCACTACCTGGGGCACAACCCGCTGCAGCAGCTGAGTTACACCGTGCTGTACGGCGTGGCCGGCGTCCAGGTGCTGACGGGATTCGCGATGTACGGTCAGTCCAGCCCCAGCGGCTTCTTTTACAAGATGTTCGGGTGGGTCGCGAACATGCTGGGCGGCATCCAGGAAGTGCACTTCGTGCACCACGTGTTCACCTGGCTGTTCCTCATCTTCATCCCGATCCATCTCTACCTGGCGGTGCGCGCGGACAACGTCGAGCGGACCGGGACGATCTCCTCGATCATCTCCGGTGGCCGGTTCGTGCCGCGCGACGAGCATTATGTCGATCAGTGAAACCGGGGGTGGAACCGTCGTCATCGGCCTGGGGAACCCCCTCATGGCCGATGACGGCGTAGGGATCGCGGCGCTCGAGCGGCTCCGCGCCGCCGGCGCACCGCCCGACGTCGAGCTGGTAGACGGCGGGACCTGGGGCATGAACCTGCTGCCCATCATCGAATCGGCGGGGCGGGTGCTCCTGATGGACGCCATCGATGCCGGGGGAGCGCCCGGAACACTGCACGTGCTGGAACGGGCGCAGATCCCGCGCTACCTGGCGACCAAGATCTCCCCGCACCAGGTGGATTTGCGGGACGTGCTGGCACTGGCCGAGCTCCGGGGTAACCTGCCGGAGCAGACCGTCGCGCTGGGACTCCAGCCCGAGCGGGTGGAGATGTCCTGTGAGCTCAGCGACGCCGTGCACACCCGGCTGGACGACCTCGTGGCCGCCGTCACCCAACGCCTCGCGGTGTGGGCCTCGACGGATGCATGAGCTTGGCCTCGCCCTCGAAGTCTGCCGGATGACCGAGGAGCGCCTCGGCGCGGACGGGATCGCGCAGGTCCGCGAAGTGGGCGTGGAAATCGGCGACGACGCCGGGATCGAAGTCGGCAACTTCCAGTTCTGCCTGGAGACGTTGCTCGCCGAGCCGCCGTTTCGGGGCGCCCGGCCCGTCATCCTGCGGCGGCCGGGCGATGTGCTGCGACTCGCGTATCTGGAGGTGGACGATGGCCGTCCGGACAATTGACGTCCGCGAACGGATCATGGCCAGGAACGACGAGCTCGCCCAGCAGGTGCGCGAGCGACTGCGCGCGGCGGGTGTCCCGGCCCTGAACCTCGTATCGTCCCCTGGGGCGGGCAAGACGATGCTGCTCGAGCGCACCCTGGCCGACCTGGGCGACGAGCTTGTGATCAGCGTGGTCACGGGCGACGTGCAGACCCAGAACGACGCCGACCGGCTGGCGGTCCACACCGATCGTCTCGTGCAGGCCGTCATCACCAACGGCGCCTGCCATCTGGACGCGAAGCAGGTGCTCACCGCACTGGACGCGATCGACCTGGAAACGACCGACCTGCTGTTCATCGAGAACGTGGGCAACCTCGTCTGCCCCGCGAGCTGGGACCTGGGGGAGAACGCGAAGATCGTCCTGTTCTCGGTCACGGAAGGCGAAGACAAGCCGGTCAAGTATCCGAAGATGTTCCAGCAGGCCCGGACTGTGGTGTTCACCAAACTGGATCTGCTCCCGCATGTACCCTTCAAGGTGGAGCGGGCCATCGGGTACTGCCGCCAGGTGAACCCGGATTTGCAGTTTCTGTCCACGTCGGCCCTCGTGCCCGACGGGCTCGAGGAATGGTACGGCTTCCTGTGGGCCGAGGCCCGGGGGGGCACGCGTTGAAAGCGAGGATGCTATGTGCCTAGGAGTACCGGGCCGCGTCGTCGAAGTCCATGGGACGACGGCGACCGTCGATTTCTTCGGAGTGCGGCGCGAGACGCGGCTCGACGTGGTGGACGAGCCGGTCGGACCGGGGGACTACATCCTCAACCATGTCGGGTTCGCGATCCGCAAGATCCCCGCCCACGAGATCCAGGAGACCCTGGCGCTCTACGAACTGCTGCTGAAGGAGGCCGAAGGCGACATGATGGCCGCCGACGTCCGGGGGGAGATCGTCGCGGGACCGAAGCAGGGGGGCGCCGATGCCTGACGTCCTGGTGAGCGAGGGCGCGAGCGAGCTGCGCTTCCGCGATCCCGCCAAGGCGAAGGCGCTCTCCGCCGCCCTGGGACACGTGGTCCGAGAGATCGGCCGCGCCCCCGTCTCGGTGATGCACGTCTGCGGCAGCCACGAGCAGTCGATCGCGAAATTCGGCCTGCGCGCCATTCTCCCCAAGGACCTGAACGTCATCATGGGCCCGGGATGTCCGGTCTGCGTGACCGATATCCCCGAGGTGGACGAGGCGATCGTCCTGGCCCAGGACGGCATCCGCATCGCCACCTACGGCGACATGCTGAAGGTCCCGGGGAGCGTGGGATCGCTGGCCGACGCGCAGGCCGCCGGCGCCAAGGTCGACGTGGTCTACAGCGCGGCGCAGGCGGCCGAGCTGGCGCGCGACACAGCCGAGGACGTGGTCTTCTTCGCGAGCGGCTTCGAAACCACCGCCGTCGCCACGGCCGCGGTGGTGCTGGCCGATCCCCCGGCGAACTTCTCGGTCCTGTCGGCGCACAAGTATATCCCGCCCGTCATGGAAATCGTGGCGGAGATGCCGGACACGAAAGTGGAAGGCTTCCTCGCCGCGGGACACGCGGCGACCATCACCGGCTCGGCGATCTTCGAGCGGTTCGTGGAGCGGCACCAGATCCCGGTCGTGGTCGCGGGATTCGAGCCGCTCGACATCCTGAGTGGACTGGTGAAGCTGGTCGAGCTGGTGCGCGACCGCACGCCGCGCGTCGAGAACATGTTCCCGCGCTGCGTGACGCCCGAGGGCAACAAGAACGCCCAGGCGGCGCTGTGGCGCGTGTTCCGCACGGTGGGGGGCAACTGGCGCGGCATCGCCCACGTCCCGAACGGCAACCTGCGCCTGCGCGACGAGTTCGCCGCCGTGGATGCGCGCAAGAAGTACCGCATCGACGTGCGGCGCCTGTGGACCCGCGCTCCCTCGGCGCTCACGCAGACCTGCATCTGCGGCACCATCATGGCCGGCACCGCCTCGCCGCACGAATGCCCCCTGTTCGGCAAGGAGTGCGTCCCGGACTCGCCGGTCGGCGCCTGCATGGTGTCGAGCGAAGGCACCTGCAAAATCTGGTATCAATACGGAGGGCACCCCGACCTATGACCGCCACTTCCACGGTCCGCGGCGAGGCCGTCATCACGCTGCGGCACGGGGCCGGCGGCCGAGCGATGCGCCAGCTGATCGGCGAGACCCTCGCGGCCGGCTACCTCCAGATGCCGGTCGAGGGAATCGGGCTCGCGGCGATGGACGACGGGGCCGCCCTCCGGATCGGCGACCGCTGGCTGGTGGTCACCACCGACTCCCATGTGGTCCACCCGATCTTCTTCCCCGGGGGCGACATCGGCCGGCTCGCTGTGGCGGGCACCGTGAACGACCTCGCGATGATGGGGGCCACGGCGCCGCTCGGGCTCACCTGCGCGGTCGTCATCGAGGAAGGCTTCCGCAAGAGCGATCTCGAACGCGTGCAGCGCTCGATGCTGGAGACCTGCCGCGAAGCGGGCGTCACCATTCTCACCGGCGATACGAAGGTGATGGGGCGCGGCGAGCTCGACGGGATCGTCATCAATACCACCGGTGTGGCGCTGACCGATGCCGTCGTCCCGGACGCGGGCCTCCGGCCCGGCGACCGGCTGCTCGTCACCGGCTCGCTGGGCGATCACGGGATGGCGCTGATGGTCAAACGGCACGGCCTGGCGATCGAAGCCGAGCTGCGCTCCGACGTGGCGCCGATCAACGGGATGATCGCGGCGGCGCTCGCCGCCCGCCCCGGCGCCGTCACCGCCATGAAGGATCCGACGCGGGGGGGCGCGGCGAGCGCCTGGCACGAAATGGCTGAAAAGAGCGGGGTGGGCATCGTGATTCACGAACCCCTCGTCCCCGTGTCGCAGACGGTGCGGGCGGCGGCGGAGATGCTGGGTCTCGATCCATTCCAGATCGCCAACGAAGGAAAGGCGCTGCTCGGCGTGCGGCCCGACGCGGCCGACGCCGTGCTGGCCGCGCTTCGGGCACATCCCCTCGGTGCCGCCGCGGCCATCGTGGGCGAATGCATCGCCGACCACGTGGGCCGCGTGATTCTCGATACCGGTCTCGGCCGTCGCCTGCTCGTCGAAGTCGAAGGCGAGCCCCTGCCCCGGATATGTTGACTGACCAGCTGCGCGTCGCGGTGCTCTCGACCTCGCGCGCTCCCGGCCTCGATTACCTGCTGGAGCGCCGCCGGCTGGTCGCCTTCGTGGCGACCGATCCGGCCAACCGCGACCTGGCACGTGCCGCCGCCGCGGGCGTTCCGGCCACGATGCGGGATATTCGCGCCTTCTACGCGAGCGCCGGCGCCCCCCGACGCGATCTCGTGGTGCGGCGGGAGTTCGACCGCCAGACCGCCGCGCTGCTCGCCGAACACCACGTGGATCTGATCATCTCGTGCGGCTATCTGCACATCCTGACCGCCCCGCTGCTCGACGCCTACCCCAATCGGATCGTCAACGTCCACGACAGCGACCTGCCAGCGTACCCCGGGCTGCATGCGGTGCTCGACGCGGTGTTCGCGGGTGAGCGCAGCACGCGCTCGAGCGTCCACGTGGTCACCGCCGGTGTCGACGCCGGGCCGGTGCTAGTGCGGTCCTGGCCGTTCCCCACGCACCCGCTCGTCACCGACGCCCGCCGCTGGGGAGCCCGGGACATCCTGAAGGCATACGCCTACGCCCAGCGCGAATGGATGATGCGGGCGGCCTGGGGGCCGCTCATGGATGAGGCGATCCGGTGTTACGCGGAGGGCGGCGCGGAACGGTCGGCGCCCCGGACGCTCGCCCCGATCGAGCCCGCCCTGACTCTGGAAACGGGGGTGCGATGACGGACCACATCCGCACGTCTCGTGAAGAGGGAGTCGGCGTCATCACGATGGCCCGCCCCGAGCGCTTCAACGCGATGGACGTGGCGATGGCGCAGGACTTCCGCAAGGCGGGCATCCAGCTCGCGCGCGACGACACCGTGCGCTGCGTGGTGCTGCGCGGCGTGGAAGGCGTGTTCTCGAGCGGCGCCGACCTGAAGTACGTCCGGGAGCGTGGCGCCGGTCGTGACACCGGATATCTGCATCCCGAAGGAACCGGACCTCAGCAGAGCTACGGTGAGAGCTTCAAGCAGATCCTCGAGTACATCCACAGCACCATCTCCGAGATCAAGCGGGCGCCCAAGCCGTTCATCGCAGCCGTCGACGGGGTCGCCGCGGCGGGCGGATTCGGCATCGCGATGGCGTGCGATCTCGTCATGGCGTCCGAGCGTGCCTCCTTCGAGTGGGCGTACCACAAGACAGGCCTCACCGGCGCGGAGAGCTCCACCTTCTTCCTCCCCCGCCTGGTGGGGCTCCGCAAGGCCATGGAGCTGGTGCTCCTGAACCCCCGGCTCTCCGCCAAGGAAGCCAAGGCCGCCGGCCTGATCACGGCGGTGCTGCCGACGGCGACGTTCGACGCGGAGGTCCTGGCGCTGGCCCGGCGTCTCGCGGCAGGGCCGACGCGCGCCTACGGCGTGGCCAAGACGCTGCTCAACGCGGCGGCCGGCGTCGATCAGCTCGATTATCACCTCGATGAGGAGCTGCAGCAGCTCGTGCGGATCGCCGATGGCAAGGACTTCGCCGAGGGGCTGGCGTCGTTCTTCGGAAAGCGCGAAGCGGCGTTCAACGGGCAGGATTGAGGAGCAGCAGCCGCCGCACCTCGGCATCGTCCGTCTGGGCAAAATCCTCGTACCAGTACCCTACGGCCACGAACGCGTCGGGCTCGAACAGGCAGACTACGCGGTCCGCCCGCTCGGCGAGCTTCGCGCAGGCCTCCGGAGCGCCCACCGGAACCGCCACGATCACCTCCGCCGCCCCCAGCTTCCGCGCCACCTCCACCGCCGCCCGCATCGTCGCGCCGGTCGCCAGGCCGTCGTCCACGAGGATCGCGTGTCGGCCACGCAGGTCGAGGGGAGGCAGCCCCTCCCGGAACAGGCGGTCGCGCCGCTCGACTTCCATCTGCTCGTGGCGCGCCAGCGCGGCGAATTCGTCGTGCCCGACACCAACCAGCGCCATCGTCGCTTCGTCGGCCACGACGACGCCCGCTGCCCCCACCGCCCCGATCGCCAGCTCCGGCTGGTCGGGGGCCCCGACTTTGCGGACGACCAGCACGTCCAGCGGCGCGCCCAGCCGTTGAGCGACTTCGTACGCGACCGGGACGCCGCCG
>Ga0326731_1000092_pt1 | contig 21885 bp, 21 predicted proteins | sample MHFSIPfraction_FD_207645 | JGI IMG/M metagenome (GOLD analysis project Ga0326731, IMG submission 207645) | Lab enriched peat soil microbial communities from Michigan Hollow, Ithaca, NY, United States - MHF9FY SIP fraction | ecosystem: Environmental > Terrestrial > Soil > Wetlands > Peat | place...
GTCACTCGGCCGCGCGTGTCTGCGATCGCGCGCGCCGTACGCGGACTTCGCGCGCGCGATCGACGTGCTGGTTCCGAGGCCCGCGCCCGCCGCGGGGGTTCATTCGACGGCGATCGTCGCGCCGGACGCGCAGCTCGGCGCCGGGGTCTTCGTCGGCGCGTACTCGGTGATCGGCGCGGGCGTGCGGCTGGGCGCGCGCGTGCGCGTGCACCCGCACGTGACGATCTACCCCGGGGTCGAGATCGGCGACGACGGCGAGATCCACTCGGGCGCGCGGCTGCGCGAGGGCGCGCGCCTGGGCAAGCGCGTCGTCGTGCAGAACGGCGCGGTGATCGGCGCGCCCGGCTTCGGCTTCGCGACGCGCGCCGACGGCGTGCGCATCCGCGTGCCGCACGTGTGCTCGGTGGAGATCGGCGACGACTGCGAGGTCGGCGCGAACACCACGATCGACGCCTCCCACCCGGGTCACCCGCGGCGCGGGCACGCCGACGTGCGTACACGCCTCGGTGTAGACGTGAAGGTCGACAATCAGGTGCAGATCGCGCACGGCGTCGAGATCGGCGAGCACAGCACGGTGTGTGCGCAGACCGGCATCGCCGGCAGCACGATCGTCGGGAAGTACGTGTTTCTCGCGGGCCGCGCGGCCTCTGCGGGTCACTTGACGATCGGCGACCGCGCCGTGCTGGGCGCGCAGGCAGCAGCCGCGAACGACATCCCGGCGGGCCAGCAGGTGCTCGGATATCCCGCGATGGAGCGCCGCCTGTGGACGCGAGTCATCGTCGCGTCCAAGCGGCTCCCGGAGCTGATCAAGCGCGTGCGCCGCATCGAGCGGCGCCTGGGCATGGAGAGCGAGGAGTAGCGGTGGAGCTCGGGCGCATCGGCCTCGCGGAGCTGCGCCGGCGCTACACACAGGACGGTGTCGCGATTCCCGCGCCGCTCTTGCGCCAGTTGCGCGCCGACGCGCGCGCGGGCGCGCGCCGCCTGGCGGAGGAGCTGGCCGAGCGCCGCGAAGCGCTCGCGCGCGAGCGGCGGCGAGTCGCGCGCCTCTGGCGCCTCGAGCGGGAGCTCTCGGCGCAGGGCCACGCGCGCATCGCCGGTCTCGACGAGGTGGGCATGGGTCCGCTCGCGGGCCCGGTCATCGCCGCAGCGGTCGTGCTGCCGCTCGGGCTCGCGCTGATCGGTCTCGACGACTCCAAGCGGCTGCGCCCCGAGGCGCGCGAGAGACTCGAGGCCGAGATCCGCGCGGGCGCGCTCGAGATCGCGCTCGGCAGCGCCGCGCCCGACGAGATCGACCGCTTCAACATCTACCGCGCCGGACAGCTCGCGATGCGGCGCGCGCTGGCCGCGCTGTCCGCGGCGCCGCACGCGGTGGTCGTCGACGGGCGGCGCGTCCCGGATCTCCCGTGTCACCTGGTCGCGGTCATCGGCGGCGACGCGCGCGTGGCGTCGATCGCCGCCGCCTCGGTGATCGCGAAGGTCCACCGCGACGCGCTGATGCGCGCGCTCGACGGGGCCCATCCCGGCTACGGCTTCGCGCGCCACGTGGGCTACGGAACGCCCGAGCACCTCGAGGCGCTGGCCCGGCTCGGCCCGAGCCCGATCCACCGCCGCTCGTTCGCGCCCGTGCGCGAGGTCGCATGCCGCACGCCGTGATCGCGGGTGACTGCGACCTGGCGGCGTTCGCGCGCGCCTGGACGCCGCTCGTGGTGCGCCGCGGCGCCGACGTGCTGCGCGCCGACGAGCTGTATCTCGAGCGCGGCGGCCGCGCGGTCCTGATCGAGGCGCTGTGCATCGAGGCCGGCCGCAAGCAGCCCTTCTACGTGAAGCTCTCCTCGCACGACCGCGGCACGACGACCGTGCGCATCGATCCCATGACTCACCCCGAACGCAGCGATGGCGTCCGCGCGCTCGTCGCGGAGATCGCGGGTCGGCTGCTCGCCGCGACCCCGGGCGCGCAGATCGAGAAGACGAATCTCGAGCTACCCGCGAGGTGAGGCTCGACGCGCGCCCGCCAAGGAGGCGGCTCCGAGCGCCGCGACGAGAAACTCCGCCGCCGAGCGCGGGAGCGCGGGGGCGGCCGGAGGGGGCGGGGCGGCCGGGAGCAGAGAGGCCGCCAGGTTCGGTGACACCTCCGGGAGACGCGCCACGATCATGCGTGCCGCCTGGTCGGCGCCGTAGTGACTGAAGTGGATGACGTCGGGAATGCCCGGTGAGTCGGGGGTTTCGTCGTAGAGCATGAAGCCGTACAGCGCCTGTGCCTGCGGCATGCCGAGCTCGTCGTATGTGTCGAGTGACCACTCCTGCATGTCGATGACTCCCACTCCGTCGGCCGCGGCCTGTGCCTTCATCGCGGCGACGTAGGCCTCCAACCCGTTCGGCCGCGCGACGTGGAAGCCGTCGGAGGCGACGAAGCGAATCGCCGTCGGCGTCACGAGGATCGGCTCGGCCCCGATCGCGCGGGTGTCGGCGATCATCTGGTGCAGGTTCGCCGGGTAGGTCGAGTCTGGATCCGAGTGGAACGCGGGATCGGGCTGGGAGTCGTTGATCCCAAACTGAATCAGCACGAACTCCGGGTGCGACTCGAGCGCGGTGGCCCAGCGTCCCTCGGCGATGAAGCTGGTCGTGCTCTGGCCTCCCCACGCGTAGTTGGCCCAGGGGCGATCGGGCTTGAAGTACTTCGGCAGGTCCGCTCCCCAACCTTGGATCGGCAGATCATCGGGGTACTCGCGCACGATCGAGTCGCCGACCACGATGGCCAGCGGATCGGCGACCGCAGCGGGGCAGAAGCCGAGCACCGCCACCAGCAGCATGATCTTCATTCGCGACTCTCCACGCGCGCCGAGGTGGAGCCTATGCCCCGGAGTCCGAGCCGGTCAAACCAGTGGTACCATTCCCGCCGCGACACGAAGGAGAACTCGCCATGAAGATCGCGAAAGACGTTACGAAGTTGATCGGAAACACCCCGCTGGTGCAGCTCAACAAAGTGACTGCCGGCGCGAAGGCGCGCGTGGTCGCGAAGCTCGAAGCGCAGAACCCCGCGAGCAGCGTGAAGGACCGCATCGGCCTCGCGATGATCGAAGCCGCGGAGCGCGCGGGCAAGATCAAGGCCGGCAAGAGCACGATCGTCGAGCCCACGTCGGGAAACACCGGCATCGCGCTCGCGATGGTCGCCGCCGCGAGGGGCTACAAGCTGATCCTCACCATGCCCGACACGATGTCGCGCGAGCGGCGCGCGGTGCTGCGCGCCTACGGCGCGAAGGTCGTACTGACTCCCGGCGCGGACGGCATGAACGGCGCGATCAAGATGGCGGAGGAGATCGCTGCGAAGACGCCCGACAGCTTCATTCCGCAGCAGTTCAAGAACCCGGCGAACCCAGCGGTGCACCGCGAGACCACCGCGCTCGAGATCTGGAACGACACGGACGGCGAAGTCGATTTCCTGATCTCCGGCATCGGCACCGGCGGTACACTGACCGGTGTCGCCCAGGTCATCAAGGCGAAGAAGCCGAGCTTCAAGGCGATCGCGATCGAGCCGGCCGAGTCACCGGTGATCTCGGGCGGCAAGCCCGGCAAGCACAAGATCCAGGGCATCGGCGCCGGCTTCATCCCGGAGATACTCGAGACGGCGCTGATTGATGAGGTCGTGAAGGTCTCGAGCGAGCAGGCGATCGAGATGGCCCGCCGGCTCGCGACGGAAGAGGGTCTCTTGTCCGGCATCTCCTCGGGCGCTGCGGTGCACGCCGCGGTCGAGATCGCGAAGCGGCCCGAGAACGCCGGCAAGCTCATCGTCGCGATCCTGCCGAGCTTCGGCGAGCGCTATCTGTCGACGGCCCTCTTCGAGCATCTCCAGTACGACGGCAGCGATCCGCTGTAGCGCGCGGGCCTTGGCCCGAAAACCCGCGAAACGCAGTGAGCGGAGCCGCAAGCGGATCCTCGACTCTGCGCGCGCGGTGTTCTTCGACCAGGGCTTCGAGCGCGCCAATCTGGACGAGGTCGCGCGCCGAGCCGGACTCGCGAAGGGCACGATCTACCGCCACTTCGACAGCAAGGCCGAGCTCTACGTCGAGGTGCTGGTGCAGAACGCGGAAGTGTTTCTCGAGCGCATGCGGCGCGTGGTCGATCCCGGACAGAGTGCGCACGAGCAGATGCGCCGGCTCGCGCGCTTCTACTTCGATCACTACACGTCGCAGCTCGAATATTTTCGGATCTTCTGGGCGATCGACAATCAGCGACTGATTGGCGAGCTGCCGCCGAATCTCGTCGCGCTCGTGACTGAGGTCTGGAAGCGCGCGCTCGGCCTGCTCGCCGAGGTGATCGAGCGCGGGGTCGCGGCGCACGAATTTGCGCCGTGCGACCCGTGGCTCACCGCGAACGTCGTGTGGGTCGGCGCGAACGCGGTGATCCAGACGCTGGAGGTCCCGACCCGGCGCGAGCTCTGGGAACGCGACGTCGCGAAGGTCTACGGCGAGACGATCGAGCTGTTCTTGCGGGGGCTTGGCGCGTCTCAGCCGCCTGCGTTGACAACCCCAAGGGCGTCCATGACACTGAAACAGCCGAAAAGTGACCGTGAGTCACATCGTGGTTGACCGACGGGTCGGGCAGCGAATCAGGACCGACTGCCGCAACCGAGAGGGGGAGGAGAGGACGATGGATCTGGCGGAACGCGTGTACGCAATCGTGAGCGAGCAACTCGGAGTGGAGAAGGAGTCGCTCGTTCCGGAGGCGAACCTCCTCGACGATCTCGGAGCGGATTCGCTCGACGTCGTGGAGCTGGTGATGGCGATCGAAGAGGAATTTGCGATCGAGGTGCCGGACGAGGACGCGGAGAACATCCGCACGCTCGGCGACATCACCTCGTACATCGAGGCGCGCGTCGAGAACGCCGCGTGAGCACGCGCATCTCCGGCACCGGATCCGCGCTGCCGGAGCGAGCACTCACGAACGCCGACCTCGAGCGACTGGTCGAGACCAACGACGAGTGGATCGTCACTCGCACCGGGATCCGCGAGCGGCGCATGCTCGCGGACGGCGAAGCAACCAGTGATCTCGTGATTCGTGCGGCGGAGCGCGCGCTGGAGATGGCGGCGCTCGGCCCTGAGGATCTCGACCTCATCATCGTCGCGACGTGCACGCCGGACACACTCACTCCGTCCACGGCGAACTGGGTTCATCGAAGTCTGTGTCGGGGACTCTCGATCCCGTCGTTCGACATCTCGGCGGCGTGCTCGGGCTTCGTCTACGGGCTGGGCGTCGCCGATGCGATGCTCCGCACCGGGGACTACAAGCGGATCCTGCTCGCCGGTGGCGAGGGACTCACTCGCTTCATGGACTACCAGGAGCGCACGGTCTGCATCCTGTTCGGCGACGGCGCGGGCGCGGCGGTGGTCGAACGCAGCGACGGGCCGGGCGGTGTGCTGGCCACCTCGCTGAAGTCCGACGGCCAGTTCCACGATGCGATCATCATCCCCGCGGGCGGCTCGCGCATGCCGCTCTCGCCGTACGTGCTGACGCAGCGCGAGGCGTTCGTCCACATGAAGGGCGCGCAGGTCTTCAAGGTCGCCGTTCAGTCGATGGAGCAAGTGGCGCGAGATACGCTCGACAAGGTCGGTTGGAAGATCGCCGACGTCGATCACGTGATCGCGCATCAGGCGAACAAGCGAATCCTCGACGCCGTGGCCGACCGGCTCGAGATTCCAGCCGAGAAGATGCCTACCAATCTCGCGGTGCTGGGAAACACTTCGGCCGCGTCGGTGCCGATCCTGCTCGACGAGTGCAACCGCGCGGGCCGGTTCCGAGCCGGCGACAAGCTGCTGCTGCTCGCATTCGGCGCGGGACTCACTTGGGGTGCGTCCGCGCTCGAGTGGGGCTAGGCGGCGGCGCGCGCGCGCATCTCGGCCAGATAGTCGCCCGGCAGCCGCCAGCGCGCTCCCCAGCGCAGCATCTTCTCGAGATAGACGGGATGCGGCGGAAAGCGGCCCTTGTCGCGGACGCAGTAACTCGTGACTCGCAGGCGCCGCCCGTCCGCGGTCTCGACGTCGAGCTCCGCGCGCTCGTATCCCGATTCGAACGGGTCGAGGCGCGCGAAGTCGCCCGGGCCCATCGCGTACACCAAGCCCCAGATCGCCGCCCTGGGGTCGGGCACCACGTCGGCGGCGCCGCCCTGCCAGCGCGTCGAGTAGTGCGTGAATGCGAGGTGATGTCCGGCGAGCCGCGCGCGCTCGAGGGCGCGCGCCGTCGGGCAGCGCGCTCGCATTTGCTCCGCGTCGAGGTTCGACCCGTACGCGAAGTAGAGCTCCGGACTCACCGCTTCCAAGGGCGCGCGGCGAGCGCGGCCACCGCGAGGATGGAAAGCGCGAGGAAGATCATCGTCTTCCCCGCGAGGTGCGCGCGCACGCGCTCCGCGAGGTAGTCGGGCGCGGCTCCCTCTGGCACCGGCTCGAGCAAGACGGGCAGCGCGTACAGGAGCGACACGGCGAGGAACAGCACGAAGCCGCCCGCGAGGATGAGCGTCGCCCGCGGGACGAAGCGATCGGGGCCGGGGGCTCGAGGTGGCACGCGCACAGGGTCGCGGGGTTGTCGGGCCGCGCAAGGACGGCAAGACTTCCGTTCGGCCATGTCATTCGACTGGAAGACGATCGAAGCGGACGTCGACGAGCAGCTCGCGCAAGCGGGCGTTGCGGGGCATCCCGCGCTCGCGCTCGACCGCCCGCGCATCGAGGCGCACGCGCGCGCGATCGCGACGGGCGCGCTGTCGAAGGCGGCGAACGCGGTGAGCGGCCGGGTCGAGGCCGCAGGCCCGGAGCACGTCGAGGTGCTCGAGCGCCTGCCCGCGCGCGAGCTCGCGGAGCTCGAGCGCGCAGGGCGCGACGCGATCGCGCGCGGCCGAGTCGCCGTCGCGGTGTTGAACGGCGGCATGGCGACGCGCTTCGGCGGCGACGTGAAGGGCATCGTCGAGGCGATCGCCGGGCGCACGTTCCTCGAGATCAAGCTCGCGCAGGCGCGGCGTCTGGGACCGGTTCCGTTCCTGATCATGAACAGCTTCGCGACTCACTCCCGTTCTCTCGAGTTTCTCGCCCGCCATGGCCTGACGCGCGACGTCGACGTGTTCCTGCAAGGTGTCTCTCTGCGGCTGACACCAAGCGGTGACGCCATGCAGGACGAGGAGGGCCGTGTCTCGCTCTACGCGCCGGGCCACGGCGACTTTCCGGAGGCGCTCGTCGGCTCGGGATTGGCCGCGCGGCTCGCCGAGCGCGGTGTCGAGCAGGTCGTGCTTTCGAACATCGACAACCTCGGCGCGGAGCTCGATCCGGTCCTCATCGGGCTGCACCTCGCACGCGGGCGAGCGCTCACTGCCGAGCTCGCGGCGACCGTCCCCGGTGACGTCGGCGGCGCGCCCGCGTTCGTGAACGGCCGCCTCGAGATGATCGAGGGCTTCCGCTTCCCAACGGGCTTCGACGCAACGCGCCTGCCGTTTCTCGCGACGAACACCTTCGTGTTCTCGCGCCGCTTGCTCGAAGCGGGTCACCCGCTGTCCTGGTTCTACGTCGAGAAGAACGTCGAGGGACGCGCGGCCGTGCAGATGGAGCGACTCGTGAACGAGCTCTCGCGCTTCGCGGAGGCGACCTACGTCGCCACGCCGCGCGGCGGCCCGAGCGGTCGCTTCTTCCCGATCAAGACGCGCGAGGATCTCGAGCGACTGCGCGCCGACGCCGCGCTCGTGCGGCGCTTTGCCGAGCTATGATCCGTCGCGATGGCGCCGAAGCTGCTTCTCGTCGACGCGAGCTCGAGTATCTTCCGCGCGTTCTTCGCGATTCCCGCGCTCGCGAATAGCGCGGGCGTTCCGACCAACGCGACGCTCGGCTTTACGACGATGCTGCAGAAGCTGCTGCGCGAGAGCGCGCCCGACTGCGTCGCCGTGGTGTGGGACGCGCCGGGTCCGAAGCGGCGCAAGGAGCTCTCGGCCGGCTACAAGGCCACCCGCGACGCCACCCCCGAAGACCTGCGCGCGCAGTTCCCGTGGATTCGCCGCATCGTCGACGCGTACCGGTTGGCGACCGTCGAATACGAGGGCGAGGAGGCCGACGACGTGATCGCCACGCTCGCGCGCGCGGGCGAACGCGCGGGCTTCGAGGTGGAGATCGCCTCGACCGACAAGGACCTACTCCAATTGGTGTCGCCCACGATCAGCGTCGTCGACACGATGCGCGATCGCCGCTTCGGCCCCGCGGAGGTCGAGGCGCGCTTCGGCGTCCCGCCCGCGCAGATGCTCGATCTGCGCGCGCTCATCGGTGACTCGTCGGACAATATTCCGGGCGTGAAGGGGATCGGCGAGAAGGGGGCCGCGGAGCTCCTGCGCACGCACGGGTCGCTCGACCGCCTGCTCGCGGACGTCGACGCCATCGAGCAGAGGCGCCCGCGCGAGGCGCTGCGCGCCGGTGCCGACGCAGCGCGGCTGTCGCGCGAGCTCTCGCGCCTGCGCGAGGATCTGCCCATCGCCTTCGACCGCGAAGCGCTGGCGCTGCGCGAGCCGGACGTGCCCAAGCTCGCGGAGCTCTTCCGCGAGCTCGAGCTCCGGCGCCTGCTGGACCAGCTCGGCGAGCCGACACCGCCCAGTGTCACCGCCGCCGAGGTCGCGGTCGACGTGTCCGTCGTCGCCGCGCCGGCGGAGCTCGCGCGACTCGGCGAGCGGCTCGCGTCCGCGGATCGGCTCGGGCTCGAGCTCGCGCTCGAGCCCGAGCTGCCGATGCGCGCCGAGATCGTCGCCCTCGCGCTGGCCGCCGACGCGGGTGGAGCCGCGCTGGTCCCGCTGCGCGCCGCGAGTGACTCGGCGCTGGAAGCGCTCCGCCCGATCCTGGAAGCCGCGGACCGCACCTGGGTGGGGAGCCAGCTGAAGTCGGCGTACATCGCGCTCGCACGCCGCGGGATCCAGCTCCGGGGCGCGCTCCGTGACACGTCGCTCGCCGCCTACGTCGTCGATCCGTCGCAGCCGATCGAGCGACCGGAGTTTCTCGCGCGCACCTATCTCGGCCGCGAGTGGAAGACCGCGGAAGATCGCTTCGGCAAGGGCGCGAAGCGGCGCGGGCACGACGCCGTTCCGGACGCGGAGCTCGCGGACCACTTCGGCGGGCTCGCCGCCCTGCAGCAGGCGCTGACGCCGGCTCTCGAGGCCGCACTCGAGCGCACCGAGCAGCTCGAGCTCTACCGCGAGCTCGAGGTGCCGCTCGTCGGCGTACTCGCGCGCATGGAGCTCGCCGGCGTGCGCATCGACGAAGCCAAGCTCGCCGAGCTCGGAAGGCGGCTGGAGCAGGAGCTCGAGGCGGCGACGAAGCGCATCTACGCGCACGCCGGCGGTGAGTTCAACATCGGCTCACCGAAGCAGCTGCAGCACGTGCTGTTCGAGAAGCTCGCGCTGCCCCCGACGAAGAAGACGAAGACGGGATTCTCCACCGACGAGTCCGTCCTCGAAGAGCTGGCGCTCGCGCACGAGCTGCCGCGCGAGATACTCGCGCACCGCCAGCTCTCGAAGCTGAAGAGCACCTACGTCGACGCGCTGCCGACGTTCGTGCATCCGGAGACCGGCCGCATCCACTGCAGCTTCGACCAGACGGTGGCAGCCACCGGCCGTCTCTCGTCGTCGCGGCCGAACCTGCAGAACATTCCGATCCGCACCCCGATCGGGCGGGAGATCCGCGCCGCGTTCGTACCCGCCGAGGGACGCGTGTTGTTCTCCGCGGACTACAGCCAGATCGAGCTGCGCATCCTCGCGCACCTCTCGAAGGACCCCGAGCTCGTGAAGGCGTTCCAGGAGGGCGCGGACATCCACGTGCGCACTGCTTCCCAAGTCTTCGGCGTGCCCGAGAAGGAAGTCACTCCGGAGCAGCGCGACCGCACGAAGGCGATCAACTTCGGGATCATCTACGGCCAGTCGGGCTTCGGCCTCGCGCGGACGCTCGGCATCGCGCAAGCGGAAGCGCGCGCGCAGATCGACGCCTATTTCGCCCGCTATCCGGGCGTGCGCGCGTTCATCCGCGACGCGATTCACAGCGCCGAGCAGCTGGGCTACGCGCGAACCATGGCCGGCCGGCGTCGGTTCCTGCCGGATCTGCGCTCTCAGAATCGGGTCATGCGCCAGGCTGCGGAACGGATGGCGGTGAACTCGGTTATTCAGGGCACGGCGGCCGACGTGATCAAACGCGCGATGATCGAGCTCGACTCCGACCTGTCCCGGGGCATCGCCCCGAGCGCGCGCATGATCCTCCAGGTCCACGACGAGCTCGTGTTCGAAGTCTCCCCGGCCGATCTGGACGCCCTGCGAAGCCGCGTGGTCGACCGCATGCAGCGGGCGGCCCAACTGTCCGTACCGCTGGTGGTTCACGCCGGGAGCGGGCTGAGCTGGCTAGCCGCGCACTAGAAAATGCGCCGGAAGGGCGCGGGCCTGGCCGAATTCGGCGGCCCGCGCGATGGTCGAAGCCGTGAACGACCGGGACCGAAAGGACAAGTCACGCGTGGACGCGGCCATCTCGTTTGGGCGGCTTCCGGGCATGGCGCGCACGGGCGCCGAAGCCGGTCGCAGCGACGCCGAGCTCATCAGCGCGGCGCAGGGCAACGATCACGTCGCGTTCGAGACACTCGTCCGCCGGTACTCGGAACGGGCGTATCGCGCAGCTTACCGCGTGGTCAGAGATCAGCAGGCCGCCGAAGAGGTTCTCCAGGAAGCGCTCATCAAAGCCTACCGGGCACTCCCGCGCTTCGAAGCACGCTCGTCGTTCTACACGTGGCTGTACCGGATCACGGTGAATCTCGCGTTGGATCGGCGCCGCCGCGGAAAGCGCGCTCCGGCGGTCGAGTGGGACGACGCGATCGCACACGAGATCGACCCGCGCTCGACTCTGCCCGAGCCGGCGAATCCCGAGGTCGCGTCACTCCGCCTCGAGGTCCGCGAGCTCGTCGCGGAGGGCATCCAGACTCTGCCGGATGGTCAGCGTGAAGTTCTTTTGCTTCGCGAAGTCGATGGTCTCTCGTACGAAGAGATCGCCGAGACGATGCAGATCTCGAAGGGAACGGTGATGAGCCGGCTACACTACGCACGCAAAAAGATGATGGCTTTCCTCGTCGCGCGAGGAGTACAGCCTGAGGATGCGGTTTGAAGCACGATGACCTGGAAAAACGAGTGAGTGCCTACGTCGACGGAGCGCTCCGCGGGCCGAAGCGGGAGCAGCTCGAGCGAGAGCTCGACAGAGACTCCGTTCTCGCGAGGCAGGTGGATCGCTCGCGCGCGCTCGGGCGACTCGTGCGCGAGGCCTGGAACGAGGGACCGCCCGCGCCGGCGCCCGACTTTCTGATCGCGGCGATCCGGCCCGCGCTCGCCGAGATCGACCGGGAGAGGAATGCACGCCCCGCTTGGCAGCGCTCGCTCGACTCGTTCTTCGCGCACGTCGCGGGCGCGCTGCGGCCCTCACCGGCGCTCGCGACCGCGGCTGCGTTCGCCTTCGTCGCGGCGCTCACCCTCATGCCGCGCTTCGAGCTGACCAACGGCATGCTCGACGGGAGCATCTTCAACCTCGGCGCGAGTGGAGCGACTCAGGCGGCGCTGGCTCCGAGCCTGCAAGGTTCCGAGGTGAATCAGTCGTCTCCGCTGTTCCCGCAGGAGCAGGTCGACTTCAGCACGGACGGCTCCGGCAGCGTCTACGACGTGTCCCCCGGACGACCCGCGGTGCTGTTTCACGGCAAGGACGGCTCGATGACTCTGTGGCTGATCGACGGCGGAGACCTCTCGTTCCGCTTCGGGTCGGCCGAGGGCTGGGGTTGATGCTCTCGCAGCGCGCCGGTTCCGCGGCGCTCTCCTTCGCTGCCGCGCTCGCGCTCCTCGGGGGCGCGCCGACCGATGCGCTCGCGCAAACGGGCGACGCACTGGTGGAGCACTCGGCGAGCGCCTCGGTGCACGCGCTGCCGCCGATCCAGATCCACGTCTCGATCGCGCGCGCGAGCGAGGGCCAGGGCAAGATCGATCCGCTCGCACGCGACATCTACGAGCATCTTCCGGCGAAGTTCCACTCGATCACGCTGCTCGAGGATCGGACCGTCGCGGTGCTGCTGGGCGAGCAAGCGCACGTGCAGCTTCCGACGGGAGGCGAGGTCCGGCTGCTCCCGGTCGCGGTCCACGGCGGTCAGCTGCACCTGCAGCTCGAGATGCCCGACGTCGTGAACACGAGCATGCGCCTGGCGAACAGCCGCGCGTTCTACGTAGGCGGCGTGCACCTCGGCGCGGACACGATCGTGTTCAAGCTCGTGCCCGAGTTCTCGGCCTACGTCGACCACAACGGGCCGCGGACGGTGGGCATTCCGTCGACGCCGGACGTCGACAAGGCCTCCAGCCGCAACAAGCGCTGATCCAAGGCGCGCGCGCCGCTCCGGTAGACTCCCTCGCAGAGGGAGGGCCGCCGATGAGTGAGTCCTGGAGCTTCTCGATGCCGCTCGAGGAGGCGGTCACCACGCAGCGCGCGCTGCGCCGGCTGAAGACCGATCCGGTTTCCGACGCGCTCGTGCTGCGCTTGCTCGAGCTCGCGCAGAAGGCGCCGACCGGCTCGAACGCGCAGAACTGGGAATTCGTCGTCGTGCGCGACCCCGCGGTGAAGGCCGCGCTCGCGCGCCAGAATCGCCGCGCGTTCTCCCTCTACGGCGCGCTCGGCCGGCGAGTGAGTGCGAACGACCCGAAGATGCTGCGCGTGCTCGAAGCCGTGCAGTGGCAGGCGGATCACCTTCACGAGACGCCGGTGATCGTCGTCGCGTGTCTGCGCGGCTTCCGCCTCGGCTTTCCCAACATCGCGGCGACCTCCTATTACGGGTCGATCTTTCCGTCGGTGCAGAATCTCCTGCTCGGGGCGCGCGCGGTCGGGCTCGGCGCCGCGCTGATCACTCTGCCGCTGTGGAGCACGTTCGCGGCGCGCCGCATCCTCGGCCTGCCCTGGAGTGTGACTCCTTGCGCGGTCGTGCCGCTCGGCTGGCCGATCGGGCGCTACGGCCCGACGACGCGCCGCCCGATCGGCGACGTCGTCTCGCTCGATCGCTTCGACAACCGCCCCTGGAAACAAGTGAGTCGCCGGGAGTAGAGTCGCTGGACCATGTCCGAACCACTCCCCAAAGAGCTTCCCAGCGCGCATCCGCAGTCGACGTCCGGGGTCAAAGCCGCACTCACCGCGCTCTACAACTGGAACTACGAGAGCGAGATCGACCAGCTGCGGACGCTCTACGCGAACGCGCTCGAGCGCCAGTGGATCGCGCTGCGCGATCTCGACTGGGACACCGAGATCGACCGCTCCGCCTTCTCGCGCACGTTCTCGCTGGCCGGGATCCCGATCCAGGAGACCGAGTTCTGGCGGAACCTCGGCGAGGACATGCGCTGGCAGGTCTCGCGCCGCAGCGCCGCGTTCATGCTGTCCAACTTCCTGCACGGCGAGCAGGGCGCGCTGATGGTCGCCGCGCAGCTCGTCAACGCGGTGCCACACATGGACGGCAAGTTCTACGCCGCGACGCAGACACTCGACGAAGCCCGACACGTCGAAGTGTTCGCCGCGTACATCCGCAAGCTCGACGAGGTCTACCCGATCGCGCCCGGCCTGAAGCAGCTGCTCGACAACGTGCTCGCGACCGAGGACTGGAAGAAGAAGGCGGTCGGCATGCAGGTCGTGGCCGAGGGGCTGGCGCTCTACTCGTTCCGCGACATGCGCAACCAGACCGAGGAGCCGCTGCTGAAGCAGCTACTCACTTATGTGTCGCGCGACGAAGCGCGTCACACGGGCTACGGCGTGAAGTATCTCTCCGCGGTCGTGCCCAGCCTCGAAACGCGCGAGCGCGCGGAGCTCGAGGACTTCGCGTTCGAGAGCGCGCGGCTCCTGATCGACTCACGCGTCGGGAACTCGATTCGCCAGACGGTGTTCAAGCTCTGGGAGTCGGCGGGGATCGACATGGCCCGGGCCTTCGGCTCGATCGCGAAGGACCGCGAGCGCCTCGCGCAGAACACGCAGCGCACGGGCGGGCGGTTGGGGCCGATCCGCGGCTTCGTGATTCCGACCCTGAACGCGATCGGGCTCTTCAGCGAGCGGATCCGCGGTCACTTCGACGAGATGTTCGAAGCGAACGTCGGACGCGAAGCGGCGCGCCGGCCCGGCGAGATCCCGGATCTGCCCGAGGATCTCGAAGCCTGGGTGAACGCGGGATACGAGGACGTCTGAGCGCTAAGGGTCCTTGTCCGGCCAGCCGGGCGAGTAGTGACTCGCCGCGCGCCAGCCGGAGGTCTCGAAGCTCGCGCCGCTCTCGTCGCGCAGGAGGCCTTCGGCGCCGAGTGACTCGACGAGCGCGATGCCGTCCTTCTCGCCGAGGACGAGCAGCGCCTTCGAGAGCGCCTCGGCTCGCGCGCCGTCGGCCGCGAGCACGACCGCGACGCGCGCGCGCTCGAGTGGCTCGCCGCTGCGCGGGTCGATGACGTGCCCGTAGCGCCGGCCGTCGATCTCGACGTACTCCCCGAGGCTGCCCGACACCGAGAGCGAGCGATCGCGGAGCTCGACGATGCCCGCGAATGCGCCCGACGCGTCCGTGAGCGCGATGCCCCATCCGTCCCAGCCCGGTGAGGCGCCGATCGCGGCGAGGCTGCTCTCGCCGAAAGAGAGGAGCGCCCGAGTGACTCCAGCAGCGCGCAGCCGCTCGCAGGCGCGGTCGAGCGCCCAACCCTTGGCGATGCCGCCGAAGTCGAGCTCCGCCCCGGCGGCGCGCAGCTCGACGGTCCCGCGGGCGGAATCCACGGTCACTTGGCCCGACCCGACACGCGCGCGTGCCGCCGCGAGCTCGTCGGCGCCCGGACGCCGGCCCGACCTCCCCGCCGCCTTCCAGAGCGAGACGAGCGGGCCGACGGTGACGTCGAAGCTGCCGCGGGTTTCCGCGGAGAGCGCGAGTGAGTCGGCGGTCAGGCGCGCCAGCGCGGGCGACGCCTTCTGCGGCCCGTGGCCGGCCGCGCGGTTCAGCGCCGAGACCTCGCTCGCGGGCTCGAAAGTCGAGAAGGAGCGGTCGAGCGCCGCCGCGTCCGCGAACAGCTCGCGCAGCAGCGCCTCGCCCGCGGCGCGGTCCGGCGCGCAGACGCTCGCCTCGAGAACGGTGCCCATCACGTAGTGCCCGTCGGACACGAGCACGGGACACTCGGCGCGCGCGTCTGGTGACTCACTCGCGGCTTTCGGCCCGGCACACGCGAGCGCGGCGGCGAGCGCCAGCCCGGCCGCGGCGCGCTTCAAGCCTCGCCGCTCCGATAGTCCGACGACGTCCCGCGGAACACCGACCACAGCGCCAGCCCGATGAGCAGCGCGAGGCTGGTCTGCAGGGCGAGAAACCCCGCGATCTTCAGCAGCGCGAACAGCGGCGAGACGAAGCGCACGAGCCAGCCCGCGCCCTCGTCGAGCAGCGCCGATGCGAACGGTGTGACGATCCCCCAGATCTTCACGCGGTTGGAGACGGGTACGAAGAGCACGAGGTGCGTGAGCACGAGCAGCAGCATCCCCATCGCGAACAGGTGGAAGTGCGACACCTCCAACATCCCGAGGTAGCTGCGCGGCTCGGTGAACTGCTGCTCCGAGCCCAGGTAGTAAGTCACGACGGATCCGTACGTTAGGCTCATCTTCGAGAAGTAGAGCAGGGCATTCGTGACCCACAGGAGCGCGACGTACACGGAGTACGCGGCGATGATCACCTGCAGCAGGCGGTTCCGGTTCATCTCGCCGGTGATCACGAAGCGCACGAGTCACTCGACCGAGTTCGGGTCGTGAATCACGACCTGATACAGCGCCAGCGCCGTGCGCACCGCGCGCACCACCGACTGCGAGGACAAAGTGGCGCCCGCGATCTGCTGGACGTCGCGCTTCAAGTGGAGCTCCGGCCCGAGCCGCTTGCCGCCGAGCTGGGCGAGCCAGCGCTCGGGCGGCTGATACTCCGTCGGCTCGTGGAATGCGAGCACCCGCACTGAGCGCACCGCGCCGTCCGGAGTGAGCACGATCAAGAGCGCCTCCGGGAAGGTTCGCACCGTCCGCACGTCGAGCAGCGCGTAGCCCAGAACCTCGGCGGCGCGGTGGGCGGTGTGCACCGTCCAGATCTTGCGATCGAGGTCCACCTCCGCCAGCTCGCGCACGTGACTCGCCTGCGCGTCGTCGAGCACATAGCTCCTCGCCTCGATGCGGTCCGCGTCGGGGAATGCGTCGCGCAACGCCTCCTCTTGGGTGCGATACACGGCCCCGCTCGCGGGCGCCGCCGCGAGCGCGAGACACAGGACGAGCGCGCTAGAACACCAGCCCGAAGCCAAGGTCGACCTGATCCCCCGCCTTCCCCGCGAAATCGTCGACGTTGCGATAGTCGAGTTTCAGAACGACGTTCGGGATCGGCTTGAACTGAATTCCGGGTACGTAGATTCGCTGCGTGAACATGCGGTCCGCAGCGAACCCCGCGGCCACATCATTCTGTGTATCGCAGTATTCCCAGCGGAAGAACGGCTCGAGCGACATCTCCGTTCCCGCCGAGAACAGCGGCATCACATCATACGCGACCTCGACGTAGCCGCCGAGCATGCGCCGCGAGATCACCGGCTGCTCGTGGCCCGCGTTGCTGAAGAGCGCCGACAGCTCGCCCGAGTTTCCGATGTGCGACTGCGCGTAGAGCGCGCGGGTCGTGAGACCCCGCCAGCGGTAGATCGAGTGCAGCTCGAAGATCGAGATCGGCGCCTTGGGCATCGCGAAGTCAGTGCCCGCGACGTCGATCTTCTGGCTCTGGCCGGAGTTCCCGGTGTAGTACGAGCCGCCGACGGACAGGCCCTCGTAGGGCTCCCACTCGAGGCGACCGACGAAGGCCAGGTCGTTCGCGAGCGCCTCGCTCGAGCTCTGTCGCCCTTCGCGGATCCCGCTGCTCGCGAAGCCCTGCGCGTCGAGGCCGCCCACGAGATACACGCGATAACTCAGTGTCTCGCCGAGCCTGCCGAAGACGCCCGCCCCGTACTCCGACCAAGTCGAGGGGATGATCGAAGTCTCGACCTGCGGCTTGAAGGTGCTGTAGTAGAAGGGCGGCTCGTGCACCTCGTTGACGATGCCCATCGGCAAGAGCAGCACGCCGACGCGCGCGTTGACCTCGGGGCGGATCAGGAAGTCGAGCGTCGAGAACTCGACCGTGACCGAGCCGTTCGCCTCGGTCGTCGCGTTCTCGAACTCGATCTCGGAGTTCCACGCGAGCCAGTCGTTGAACTTGTAGCCGAGATACAACACCTCGCGATCGAGATTCACCTCGTTGTCTGCGCGCGCGTCGCCGAGATCGCGATACCCGTAGTGACCCTCGACGTAGCCGCCGATCGACACGCCACGCGCGATCGAGTAGATCTTTGCGGCGGCGGGACCGAAGCCGTTCTGGCTCTTCAGCTCGTGCGGCTCCTCCGGCGCCGCGACCTGCGCGCGCAGCTTCTCGACCTCCTCGACGACGGTCGAGAGCTGTCGCCGGAGATCCTCGATCTGGTCGTCGCGTGCGCGCTCTCCGTCGGTCGGCGGATCGGCGAATGCCGGCGCGGCGAGTGACAGCAGAGCGGGCAGGGCGAGCGACCACAAGCGCGAGCGATTCACGTCCAACGAGTCCCCCTGAAATCGATTTTGATAATCGATTTCAGTTGGAGACTAGCTGGGGCGCGGCGCGGCTGTCAATTCGGAGGGAGCCGGGCGTCGGCGCGTCATGCGCTTCACCCACTCGACCAGGTCGTCGAGCTTCAGATAGAAGACCGGCACGACGAGCAGCGTGAGCACCAGCGACGAGAACATCCCAGCCGCCGTCGCGATCGCCATCGGCGCACGTGTCTCGGCCCCGGGCCCGACGCCGACCGCGGCGGGCAGCACGCCGAAGATCATCGCGATCGCGGTCATCAAGACCGGCCGCATGCGGATCGGCGCGGCGCGTCGCATGGCGCTGCGCTTGTCGAGCCCCTCGGCGCGCAGCTGGTTCGCGTAATCCACGAGCAGGATCGAGTTCTTCGTGACCAGCCCGCACAGAAGCAGGATCCCGATTATGCTGAACAGGTTCAGCGTGTTGTTGGTGACTCGCAGGCCGAGCAGCGCACCGACCATCGCGAACGGGACCGCGAGCATGACCGAGAGCGGATGGATGAAGCTCTCGAACTGCGCGGCGAGCACCATGTAGATCACGAGCAAGCCGAGCAAGAGCGCGAAGCCGAACTGGCGCACGCTCTCCTGCATCGACTGCGCGGAGCCCGACAGCGCGAGCGTGATGTCCTCGGGCAGTGTCTCCTTGGCGACGACGAACGCGTCTTGAATCGCCGTGCCCAGCGGCTTGCCGTGCAGATTCGCAGTGACCGTCACGCTGCGCTGGCGGTTGCTGCGCGTGATCTCGGACGGCGCGGCACCCGTCTGCAGAGTCACCAGGTTCCGCAGCGACGTCAGCTTCCCGTCGTTGCCGCGGACGTAGAGCTGTTCGATCGCGTCCGGAGTGTCTCGGTTCTGGCGCTCGAGCCGCATGCGGATGTCGAAGCGGTGGCCGGCGTCCTTGAACGTGCCGACCTCGAGACCGCCGATGAGAAGCTGAACGACCTGAGACAGCGTGGCCGCGTCGACGCCGAGCTCCGCGGCCTTCTCTCGGTCGGGCAGGATGCGGACCTCAGGAAGCCCGAGCTTGAGACTCTTGTCGACGTCGACGAAGCCGCCGCGCGTCTTCAGCTTCGCCATGAACTTGTCGGCGGCCGCATCCAGATCGGCGAGCGCGAGATTGCCGCGCAGCATGACTTCGAACTGCGCGCCGCCGCCGCCCTGCATCGACGACGGATCCATGATCTTGATGTTCTGGCCGGGCACCGCCCCCAGCACCTCGCGCGCGTCTTGAATCACTTGCTGCACGGAGCGCTTGCGCTCGCGCATCGGCTTCAGGGTCGCGAACATGATGCCCTGATTCGCGCGCGCGACGCCGTCGCGCCCGCCCATGCCGACGGCCTCGAACAGGCCGACCAGCTCCGGCTGCTGGAGCATGTATTTCTCGTTGCGGTCGAGCATCTCGGTCGTGGCCGCGATCGACGTCCCCGGCGGTGTCTCGAAGTTCGAGAAGAACATGCTCCGGTCCGTGATCGGGAACATCTCCTTGCCGAGGCTGGCGCAGGTGCCGACGGCGAGCGGCACCGACAGCAGCGCGATCCCGAGCATCGTCCACTGGTGACCGAGCGAGAAGTCGAGCGCGCGCTCGTAGCCCTTCTCGATCTTCTCGAAGGCGATCTCGAGATAGTGATAGACGCCGCCGTGCGCGCGCTCCTTGGGCGCGGGCATGCGCGAGGCGAGCATCGGAGTGAGTGTCAGAGCGACGAACAGCGAGATCATCACGGATCCCGCGACGGTGAGTCCGAACTCGCCGAGCATGTTGCCCACGATGCCCTGCACGAACACCACCGGCAGGAACACCGCAGTCACCGAGAGAGTCGCGGCCGTCGCGGCGAACGTGATCTGGCGCGTGCCGTCGGCGGCGGCTTCGCGCCCGCTCTTTCCCATCTCGCGGTGCCGCTCGATGTTCTCGAGCACGATGATCGCGTCGTCGATCACGACGCCGATCGCGAGCGCCATGCCGAGCAACGTCATCGTGTTCAGCGTGTAGCCGGCGATCCAGACCAGCGCGAAGGTGGTGATCAGCGAGACGGGAATCGCCGCGGCGACGATCAGGGTCGGCCGCGTGCGGCGCAGGAACACGAACACCGTCAGCACCGCGAGCAGCCCGCCGAAGACGAGCGCGAACTCGGTCTCCGCGACTGACTCGCGGATCGACTGCGAGAAGTCGATGAAGCCCTTGCCATCGCCGATCGTGATGCCTTCGGGCAACAAGGGCTTCAGCTGCTCGAGCCGCCGATTCACTTCGTCGCAGATCGCGACCGTGTTTCCGCCGGTCTGCTTGCGCACGCCGAGGCCGACCGTGGGCACGCCGCGGAAGCGCGCGAGCTGGCGCACGTCGGCTTCGCCGTCCTCGACGCGGGCGACGTCCTTGAGAAACACCGGCGCGTCCGGGCGCTGGACGATCACCATCTTCTCGAGCGCTTCGGTCGAGCGGTACTCGGCGTCGGTCTTGACGGTCCACTCGACGCGCGAGCCCTCGACCAGACCCCCGGGGATGTCGACGTGCTCGCGCCGCAGCGCGTTCATGATGTCGGTCGCCGCCAGCCCGCGCGAGCGCAGCGCCTCGCCGTCGACCCAGATGCGGATCGCGCGGTCGCGCCGCCCGAAGACCACCACGCCGCCGACGCCGGGGATCGTCTCCAGGATCGGCTTCACGGTGCGCCGCACGTACTCCGAGGTCTCGACCTCGGGCCGACGCGAGCTGAACGGGATCCACAGAATCGGCTGGTCCGAGAGGTTGGTCTTGCTGACGATTGGCGGCTCGGTCTCCTTGGGCAGGTAGCGCCGCGCCTTCGCGACCTCGTCGCGCACGTCCTGGATCGCTTTGTCGAGATTCGTGCCGAGCTGGAACTCGACGAAGATCTGGCTGACACCGGTCAGTGTCGTCGAGCGCAGCTCGCGCACGCCGGCGATCGTGTTCAAGTTCTCTTCGAGGACGTCGGTGACGTCCTCCTCCATGCCCTCGGGGTTGGCGCCCTCGAGCGTGGCGACGACCATGACGACCGGGAACTCCATCGGCGGGAACTGATCGACGCCGAGCCGAGTCAGGCCGAGCACGCCCGCGACCACGAGCGCGAGCATCATCACCCAGGTCAACACCGGGCGCTGGATCGCGACGTCGGAGAGCGTCATGTCACTCGGCCTTCTTCGGCTCGGGTTCGCGGGCGGTTCCGCTGGCCACGTCGGGCTCGGAGATGGTTCCGTCGGCGTTGCGCACGGCGACGACGGATCCGTCGATCAGCGCCGTGTGGCCGCGCGTCACGACGCGATCGCCCGGCGCGAGCCCGTCGAGGATCTCGACGCGTCCGTCCTTGTGTGCACCGGTGTGTACGACGCGGCGCTCGACTTTGTCGGCGCCCGCGAGCCGGAACACGACCTGGCCGTCGGAGCGCTGCAGGATCGCCTCCTCGGGGATCATCAGCACGCCCTCGCGGTGCGAGACGCCGAGATCGGCGCGCGCGAACAGCCCCGGCTTCAGGCGCCCGTCGGGATTCGCGAGCGTGCCCTTCACGCGCAAGGTGCGCGACGCCGCGTCGATCATCGGCGAGACCAGCGTGACCGTCGCCTTGAAGACCTCGTCGGGGAAGGGCGCGACGCGCACGTCGACCACCTGGCCCGCGCGCACGCGGCTCGAGTCGACCTCGGCCACGCGGAACTCCACCTCGATCGGGTCGAGCGCGACCAGCTCGAACAGGCGCGTGCCCGGCTGAACGAACTCGCCCACGCTCACGAAGCGCTGCGCGATCAGCCCCTCGAAGGGCGCCTTCACCTCCGCGTCGCGGCGCGCGCGCTCCGCTTCGCCCAGCCGAGCGGCGGCGCCGTCGGCGCGCGAGCGCGCGAGATCGAGCTGTGTCTCGGCCTTGTCGAGATCCGCCTTCGACGCGACGTTGCTCCTGAACAGCGACGCCTTGCGCTCGGCCTCGCGCTTCTGGTCCGCGAGTCCGGCCTGCGCCTCGGCGTTGCTGGCGCGCGCGCCGCGCAGCTCGAGCTCGCGCCGCTCCGGGTCGACCTCCAGCACGCGCTCGCCGGTCTGCACCGGCTTGCCCTCGTCGATGAAGAGGGCAGTGACTCGCCCGCCCACTTCCGCGGCGATCATCGCGTGATTGGGCGACACCAGCTCGCCCGTGGCCTCGATGCGGTCGTCGACGTCCACCGCTGTCGCGTCGCCGAGTGACACGTTCGGCGCCGCCACCACGTTCTCGTTCTTGCCGCCGGA
>Ga0326731_1000095_pt1 | contig 21625 bp, 23 predicted proteins | sample MHFSIPfraction_FD_207645 | JGI IMG/M metagenome (GOLD analysis project Ga0326731, IMG submission 207645) | Lab enriched peat soil microbial communities from Michigan Hollow, Ithaca, NY, United States - MHF9FY SIP fraction | ecosystem: Environmental > Terrestrial > Soil > Wetlands > Peat | place...
CGCGAGATCCTCGCCGATCACCGGCAGCATTCCCGGGCGCAGGATCTTGACCGCAGCCTCGACGCCGCCCGGGAGCACGGCGAGGTGGACCTGGGCGACCGAGGCGCTCGCTACCGGCTTCGGGTCGAATTTGTCGAAAACTTGAGCGATCGGCTTGCCGAAGGCGCGCTCGACTTCGGCGACGGCGATCTCGCCCGGAAACGGCGGCACCTGGTCCTGGAGTTTCGCCAGCTCGTCGGCGAGGTCGGTGGGCAGCAGGTCGCGGCGCGTCGAGAGCACCTGGCCGAACTTGACGAAAATGGGTCCGAGCGTCTCAAGCGCGCGGCGCAGCCTCACGGCCCGGGGATCGGACAGCGAGCGAAAGAAGAGCAAGGCGCCGATAGCGCGCGCGGTCCCGCTGTCCGGGGCAAGCGCGAACTCGTCCAGCCCGAAGCGCAGGGCTATCCAGAGGATCTTGACGAGGCGGACCAAGGCGGATTCAGCGCTTGCCGCCGGATTCCAGGCGCTCGATGCGCTGCTCGAGCCGCGTCGCCTCGTCCTGCAGCGCGCCGAGCTCGCGGCCGAACTTCTCGGCATCGCTGGGCCGCACCAGCAGCGGCTGCTCCTCGGTCCAGTATTCGGCGAGGTTTTCCGCGAGCCGCAGCAGGGCTTCGCGTTGCCACGCCGCGAAGGCCTTGCCGCCCGATGCGAGGCGATGCGCGACGACGTCGCCGAACACCGTGGAAAGGTCTTCCTCTATGTCCCAGGCGAGATCGCGGAACAGATGATCGACGGCGCTCGCGAGGTCGGCCGAGCCCTCGATTTCGATCTGCCCTCGCGCGCTCTGGTCGCGCGCGAGCAGCAACGGCAGGGCGCCAGGCTTGAGCTTCACGACGAGCGCGCTCGTCGCACCGGCTCGAGCCCGATCGAGAAGGCCGCGGTCTGTGATCGTCAGGTGCAGGTCCGGAAAGGGGGGGCAGCGGATCTCGACGCCCCGTCCCGCGAACGGCCGAAGGCGTTCGACAGCCCAGGCCTGCTGCGAGAGCAGGTGGTTCAGGCCAGCCACCGCGCCGCGCTCGAGCATGGGCACGCCCGCCGGCGGCGGGTCAGTGCGTCTGCTGTATTCCGGCGAGCAGCCAGCCCGAGGAACCGTTCACCGGCTTGCACAGGTTCCAGATCTCCTCGAAGGGCTCGGCGGCCGAGTTCGCCTCTTCGCGGATCGAGCCGGAAAACCGCACGCTCGCCCAGTGCAGCTCGGCTTCGGTGACGAGCTCGAGCAGTGACGCGTTCAGCCTCACGACGTCGGTCTGCTGCCCACGGGGGCGCCCGTGCGAGTCGCCCTGCAGGGCGTCGAACATCTCCTGCGTCGTCACCTGGCGCAGGCGGAGCAGGTCGCCGCGATCGTTCGCGTCCTGAAGGCGCAGGAAATTGCGCCGGGCTTCCTTCAGAAAGCCCTCGACGTCGAAGCCGGGCGGCACGTTGGAGACGAACTGGCTGCGGAAATCGGGCCGGACTCCCGCGTCGCCGGGGAGCTGCGATGGCGGCGGCGCGGCAACGGTCTCGTCGCCGAAGCCGGCGTACTGCAAGGCGGATCTCTGGGATCGCGCCCTGGGGAAGAATCGCGCGAGGGCGAGCACCACCGCCCCGGCGAGCAAGGCCATGATGAGCACACCGAACGCGGCGCCGAAGCCCCCTTGCGCGAACAGCCAGCCCAGACCCAGGCCCGCGGCGAGCCCGGCGAGCGGCCCGAGCCAGCGTCCGGGCCCCGAGGGCTGCGGCGCGGTCGCCGGCGGTTGCTGCGACGGCGCGGTCGCCTGCTTGGGCGGCGGGGTGGCCTGACGCTGGGCGCCGAGACTGCGGCCGCCGCCGAGCCTCGCGCCTTCAGCCTCGTCGGCCACGATGGCCGCGCCGAACGACAGCGCAATCAATGAAACGATCAGTCCTTTCACGGTCCCTCTCCTCGGTTCAATATTTGTAACCCCGGTGCAAGGCGACGACGCCCGCGCTCAGGTTGAAGTATTCGACATTCTCCAGGCCCGCCCGCTCGAGCATCGCCTTGAGGCCCTCCTGGTCAGGGTGCATGCGGATCGACTCTGCGAGATAGCGGTAGGCCGACTCGTCGCCCGCCACCGTCTTGCCCAGCCAGGGCAGCATGGTGAACGAGTACCAGTCGTAGAGCTTCGCGAGCGGCGCCCAGACGCGCGAGAACTCGAGCACGAGCAGCCTGCCCGCGGGCTTGAGCACGCGACGCATTTCGGCGAGCGCGGCGTCCTTATCGGTCATGTTGCGCAGTCCGAAGGCCACGCTGACGCAGTCGAAGGTGTTCGAAGGAAAGGGCAGCGCCTCGGCGTCGCACTGCACCACCGGAAGCGGCAGGCCGCGATCAAGCGCCCGGTCGCGCCCGCGCTCGATCATCTCGCGGTTGATGTCGGTGAGCCACACCCCTCCGCTCGGGCCGGCGCGCCTCGCGAATTCGAGCGCCAGGTCGCCCGATCCGGCGGCGACATCGAGCACGCGCTCGCCTTCGCGCACGCCCGCGAGGGCTACCGTGAACGCTTTCCACAGCCGGTGCAGGCCGCCCGACATCAGATCGTTCATCAGGTCGTAGCGGGCCGCGACCGAGGAGAAGATGCCGGCCACGCGGCCCGCCTTCTCGGCGGGGTCGATGCGCCGGTAGCCGAAATCGGTTTGGCTCATGCGGACATGCTAGCAGGTTTGTGCGCTCAGCCCTCGCGCCGCGCGCCGGCCGCCTCGAGTCGTTCGAGATAGCTCTTCCACATCGCCGCGCGATTCACGCCGAGCTCGTACAGATAGTCCCAGGAGTAGATGCCGGTGGCATGCCCGTCCGAGAAGTGCGGCTGCACCGCATAGCTTCCCACGGGCTCGAGGCTGAGGATATCGACGTCCTTCTTGCCGGCCTGCAGGACCTCTTGTCCCGGACCGTGGCCGCGAACTTCGGCCGACGGAGAGTACACGCGCAGGAACTCGTAGGACAGCTCGAAGCGGCTTCCATCGGAGAAGGCGATCTCCAGCACCCGGGACTTCTGGTGCAGCTTGATCTCGGTGGGAGCCGGAGTCGCCGACGCGGCCATGACGCGCTCTATTCCGCGAACGCTCAGGCGGTCTCGAAGCTGACGCGCTCGAAGTCGGCGCCGCGGTCGACGAGCTCGACGAGCCGCACCCGGCCCTGGCGTTCGGCCACCTCGATTTCGCGCTTCGGCTTGAACCAGCCCGCGGGTATCACCAGGGTCTCGGGTGCCTGGAGCGGAGCAAAAGCCGGCAGCAGCAAGCCCTGAACGTAGGGCTCGGTATTCGGGCCGGCCGGCCTGATCGCGATCCCCTGCGGGACCCCGGGAAGGATCTGCACCCCGATCAGCAGGCCGAAGTCGGTCGAGACCGACAGCCACTTGACGGTGCACAGGAGAAAGGCCTTGGCGTTGGCGAGCTGGATCCCCAAGAGCTGGCCGAGCACCAGGCGCGAGCTGACGCGGGGATCGACGCGCTCCATGCGCAGGCCCGATGCGCTCTCGTCCTTGATCTCCCAGGTCTCGACCGGAAAATTCGGCGTCGTTGCAGGGTCGTCCTCATGGCGCGTGGCAAGGCGCCCCAGGGTCGCGATCTCCATGTGCTCCTTCGTCGACATCGGTCGCGAGCCGCCGCGCGCCGCGAACGCGCGCCCGGTGACGTAGAAATGTATCGCGGGCATCCCCATGCAGGTCGCCGCGGTGCCGCTCGCGCCGTGGCGGGGATGCGCGCGCGACTGCTTGTCCTCGCACCAGCGCCGGTAGAGCATCATGAGCAGGCCTTCGGCCAGTTGGGCAGTCACGTCCTCGCCGAGGCCGAGTTCTGCGGGCGTGTCGCCCTTGCGCAGCAGGGCGATGCGCTTGCGCAAGTCGCTGCGCAGCTCGCTGATATCCAGAACGCGGATGGAGTCCCCCTCGGCCGGACGGTGAGAGGCGCCGCCGGCGCTCGAGAGATCCACCAGCAAGGGCACGACGCCCTCGCCCGCGTCGGCAGCCGTGCGGCCGACGCTGACCTTGCGCGTCCAGCGTCCGAGCCACAGCGAAATGAGCTCGATCTGGCGCGGCGTGAGTTTTCCGGGGTTGGCGAGATCGAGAAGCAACACCTGTGCGTAGGTTTCCGTGCACGTCGTCTCTTTGCCCTTGTGGTCGGGATGGGCGACTTCCTCCTTGGTCCTGCCTCGCTCCTCGACGAGCGCATAGACGTGATGCAGGAGCCTCCATTCGCGCTCGCCGACGTCCTGGTAGACCTGGTAGGCGGCGATCATCTTCTGGCCCGTGCACCACAGGACGCGCTGGCCTATCAAAGCCACGCTCAGGCCTGCGGCGCGCTCGGCGACCGCCTGAAGGCAGTGCTGGTATCCGGCGGAGAACGCGTCCCACAGTGCGTACACGTTCTTCAGGACCTCGCGCTCGGGCGGGGCGAGCGGCGCGGGGCGGCTCGCGAATTTCTTGGATTGCTCCTTCTGCACGAAGCTCATGGGCTCGCGCATGAGCTCCAGGATCTTCAGGCGCTCCGCTGGCGCGAGCTTGTACCTGTTCAGCTCTTCGAGCTGTCCCAGAAGGCGAAGGTGAGCCGGGCCCACGTTGATGAGGGGCACCGACTGCAGCCACTTGGCGCAGCCGGACGCGTCGGTGAACTCGGGCTGCGCGTCGGGGCTGATGCTCGGGAGATCGAGATCCGTCATGGGTCAGGGTAGTCGCGTCTTGAGCGCCGCGGCCAGCCTTCCCCGGTCCGGCGCGGCGCGCCGCGAGGAACGCGCGCGCGAAGGCTCGGCCCAGATGGGCTTGGGAAAATGGCGATCGTCGTTGTGGCGCGGAACCACGTGCCAGTGCAGATGCGGTACCGCGTTGCCGAGGCTCGCGAGGTTGACCTTGTGAGGCTGGATCAGATCGCGCAACACGGCCTCGGTCGCGAACACCGCGTTCATCAGCCGGGTGCGCTCGGCGGGTGCGAGATCGGTCATCTCCTTCACGTGCCGCTCCAGGACTACCCGGCAGAAGCCCGGGTAATCGGGATCGTCGACGAGCACGACGCGGCAGAACTCGTCGCGCCAGACCACATCCCCGCCTGGGGAGGCGCACAGCTCGCAGGGCTCGTCGGTCAATTTTCCCTCCTGCCGGCTGGCGCGGCGGCGGCGAATCGGTCGCGCCGCCGCGAAGGATAGCAGAATCGGGACCGGCTACGCGCTTCCCGCATGCGACGGCGGCTCGGCTGGCACCGCGTTCTCCGGGAAGATGTCGCGGTAGCTCGCGTAGAAGCTGGCGAACAGCGTGGGCAGGGTGAGCAAGGTGAAAACCAGCGCGAACGAGCGCAGCACTTGGATTTTCCCCTGCATCGCGACCGCGAGGAAGGTGATCACCATCATGAACAGCGCTCCGGCGAGGAACAGCGCCGCGCCGTAGACCAGAAAGGCCCGCCAATTCCGCCACACCGCGAAAAAGCTGTAGAAGAGCGACTGGACCGCACCGATGCGGTTCCACGCCGCGAGCACCGGAGCGAACCAGAACGCCATCAGCACTGGTGCCGCCGCCACTGCTGCGACCACCATCGCCAGCGAGACGCTGCCGTCGAGCAAGGCGTCTTCCGGAGGCTCGCGTCCCGACAGCACCCAGAGCAGGAGCGCGCCCGCGTCGGCGAGGGACGCGACCCCGAGCACCGCGATGATCGACAAGAGGTAGAGGACGCCGAGCAGGATCAGCGTCGAGGGTCCGCTGCGAAAGCCCGACACCAGCAGCGCGGGACGCGGCACCCCACCGTGCTCGAGGACCGCGCACACCACCATGAAGCTCACCGAGAATGCGGGGAGCAGCACGGTGGAGGCGGCGGGACCCAGGTAGCGGATCTGGCCGAGGAGCGCCACCGCGAGCCAGTAGGTAAACACCAGGAACAGCCACATCGGGGGGTTCTTGCGGAACAGCGCGAAGCCCTTGACCAGCCAGGACCAGCCGTTTCTCGCCGGGACGATGCGCATCTAGGCGGGGTGCTCGCTCGTGCTCATGGGCGGATAGTGTGGGACGGCCCGCGGTTTCAGACAAGAGGGAAGGGGCGCGCGCGCCGCGCCTCGAGCACCCGGCGGAAATGCTCGGGATCGTGCGCGTGCGTCAGCTCGCCCGGCCGCGGCAGATAGAAGTCGTACAGGCGCGATAGCCAGAACCGGAGCGCCGCTGCGCGCAGCAGCACCGGCCAGGCTTCCAGCTCGTCCCTGCTGAACTCGCGCGCGCGCCGGTACGAGGCCACGAGCGCCTGAGCGCGCTCCGCGTCGATCTCGCCGGCCTGATCGACGCACCAGTCGTTGACGGTCACCGCGACATCGAACAGGAACGCGTCGATTCCGGCGAAGTAGAAATCGATCACCCCGCCGATACGGTCTCCCTCGAACAGCACGTTGTCGCGGAACAGGTCGGCATGCACCGGACCCCGCGGCAGGTCCAGCCCGCGGTGACGCGCCTGGAATGCGAGCTCTGACGCGAGCAGCTCGCGGCGTGCGTCGTTGAGAAACGGCTGCACCTCGCGCGCCGCCTCGCGCCACCACGGGGGTCCCCGCGGATTCTCGAGCTTGCCGCCGTAGCTCTTTCCGGCGAGATGCATGTCGCCGAGAATGGCGCCGACCTGCTCGCAGTGCACGGCGCGGGGCGAGGTGAGCGGCGCGCCCGGAAGACAGGTGACAATGGTGGCGGGCTTGCCGTTCAGAGTCCCCAGGTACTTGTCGCCGCGGTCGGCGATCGGCGCCGGGCAGGGAATGCCGTGGCGCGCGAGGTGCGCCATGAGATTGAGATAGAACGGCAGCTCGGAGGCGGCGAGCCGCTCGAACAGCGTCAGCACGAAGCGGCCGTGCGAGGTCGTGACGAAATAATTGGTGTTCTCGATGCCGGCCGCGATGCCCTGCAGATCGGTGAGGGTGCCGATGGCGTAGCGCTTCAGCCAGGCGGAAAGCTCCTCGGGGGTGACGCGCGTGAAGACCGACATGACGCGCGCGCAGATGTCAGAACCGGCGGATCACCCAAAGCGGCACGCGCACGCCGTGATCGAGGCTCTCGCTTTTCAATCCCGGGCCGTCGGCCAGGTCCTCGACCAGCCAGTACTCGACGCCCGCAGGGGTTGTCACGCGCACCACGTGCCGCCCGTCGATGAGCTGCTCCTCTACTTGGTCTTGTCCGGAACGGATGCGCACCGGCGGCTCCTCGGGCCGATCCGCGGCGCCGGGCGGAGGCGGGGGGAGCTCCGGAAGCGGCTCGAGCTTAGGCGGCTGCTGTTGCGCCGCGAGCGGCAGCGCAAGTGTGAGCAGCACGGATGCGAGAAATGGTCGCAGCATGGAGCGAGTCCGCATCCCTGCGAGTCTATCAGAGGTTGAGCAGGATCTCCCGCTCGGCCGCGCGCGGCTGGAAGCTCCGGTTCTGGTAGTGCCTGAAAATCGACTCGACGACACGCTCGGGCTCGTCGATCACCTGGATCAAATTCAGGTCTTCCGGGTTGATCATTTTTTCGCCGACCTGCTGGTCGCGCATCCACTGCAGCAGTCCGCGCCAGTACGGCTCGTGCATCAATACGCACGGCACGCGCGCGCTCTTGCCGGTCTGCATCAGCACCAGGACTTCCCACAGTTCGTCGAGCGTTCCGAACCCGCCGGGAAGGAACACGAACGCGCTCGCGCCTCTCACGAACATCGCCTTGCGCGCGAAGAAGTGCCGGAACAGGAGCGAGATATCCTGGTAGGTGTTGCCGAACTGCTCGCGCGGGAGCTCGATATTGAGGCCCACCGCGGGGGAGCGTCCGAAGTGGGCGCCCTTGTTCGACGCTTCCATGATTCCCGGGCCGCCGCCCGAGACCACGGAGAACCCCGCGTCCGAGAGAAGCCGCGAGGTCTTCTCGGCGAGCGCGTAGTAGGGATGGTCCGCCGGAACGCGCGAGCTGCCGAACACGCTCACCGCGGGGCGGATCTCGTCCATGCGCTCGGTGGCCTCGACGAATTCTGACATAATGCGGAACAGGCGCCAGGCCTCGGCCGCCGCGTTCGCCTCGCGCGAGGCACTGCCGAAGGATTTCGGAATCTTGTCGCTCATGAGTTCCCTTGGAAAAAACGCTGCTGCTGGTTGACGGGTCGTCGTATCTGTACCGCGCCTTCCACGCGTTGCCCGACCTGCGCAACGCGGCGGGCGAGCCCACCGGCGCGATCTACGGCGTGCTGAACATGCTACGACGGCTGCTCGCCGACTACAAGGCAGACTACGCCGCCTGCGTGTTCGACGCGCGCGGCAAGACTTTCCGCGACGATCTGTACGACAAGTACAAGGCGAACCGGCCGCCCATGCCCGACGATCTCGGCTCGCAGGTCGGGCCGCTGCTCGAGGCGATCCGCGCCTGGGGCTGGCCGCTCCTGCAGATCGAAGGCGTGGAAGCGGACGACGTCATCGGCACGCTCGCGCGCGAAGCCGACCGGCGCGGCCTGCGCTGCGTGATCTCGACTGGCGACAAGGACCTCGCGCAGCTCGTCACCGACCGCGTGACGCTCGTGAACACCATGTCGAACGAGCGCCTCGACCCTGAGGGCGTGAAAGTGAAATTCGGCGTTCCGCCCGAGCGCATGCTCGACTACCTGACGCTCGTCGGCGACTCGGTCGACAACGTTCCCGGCGTCGAGAAGGTCGGCCCGAAGACCGCGGCGAAGTGGGTGTCGCAATACGGCTCGCTCGAAGAAGTGATGCGGCACGCGGGTGAAATCAACGGAGCCGTCGGCGAGAACCTGCGCAAGGCCCTCGACTGGCTTCCCCAGGCGCGAGCGCTCCTCGCGGTGAAGTGCGACGTCGAGCTGCCCATCGATCTCGAGGAGCTCAAGCTCGCGCCACGCGACGACAAGCGGCTTTCCGAGCTGCTGTCGCGCTTCGGATTCAAGTCTTGGCTGAAGGAGGCTCCGGCGGGCACGGCCGAATCGCCGCCGGCACCCACCCGCGCCGAGATCGAGCGCCGCTACGAAACGCTCTCGGGCGAAGCCGACCTCTTGCGCTGGCTCCCAGAGCTCGAGGCCGCGGAGCTCGTTTCCTTCGGCACGGAGACCACGAGCGAGGAGCCGATGCAGGCGCGGCTAGTAGGCCTGTCGTTTGCGACGGCCGCCGGCCGCGCCGCCTATCTCCCGCTCGCGCACCGCTACGCCGGCGCACCGGGGCAGCTTGAGCTCGACCAAGCGCTCGCGGTGCTCAAGCCCTGGCTCGAAAGCGACAAGCACGCAAAGCTCGGCCACAACATCAAGTACGACCAGCACGTACTTGCCAATCACGGCATGCGCCTGAGCGGCATCGCTCACGACGTGCTGCTCGAATCCTACGTGATCGAGAGCCACGCACGTCACGACGTGGAAAGCCTCGCTTCGCGGCACCTGGGCGTGGAACCGCTCTCGATCGACGAGGTGACCGGCACCGGCGCACAGCGCATTCCCTTCGAGCAGGTCGAGGTAGCGCGCGCCTCGGCCTACGCTGCGGAGGACGCCGATGTCACGCTGCAGCTGCACGCCGCGCTTCACCCCAGGCTCGCGGCCGAGGACAAGCTCGCCTACGTCTACGGCGGGATCGAGATGCCGGTGCGCGAGGTCCTCTTCGGGATGGAGCGCTCGGGCGTGCTGATCGACGCGGCGCAGCTCGAAGCGATGAGCCACGAGCTGGGACAGAAGATGCTCGAGCTGGAGGAGAAAGCGCACAAGGAGGCGGGGCAGCCTTTCAACCTCGGCTCTCCCAGGCAGATCGCCGAGATCTTCTTCGAGAAGAAGGGCATGCCGGTCGTCAAGAAGACGCCTTCGGGTGCGCCCTCGACCGACGAGGAGGTGCTGGAGAAGCTGGCCCTGGACCACCCGCTCGCGCGGATGCTGCTCGATCACCGCGAGATCTCCAAGCTCAAGTCGACGTACACGGATAAATTGCCCAGGATGGTGAATCCGCACACCGGACGGGTGCACACCACCTACGGCCAGGCGACGGCGGTCACCGGGCGGCTCGCCTCGAACGATCCCAACCTGCAGAACATTCCGGTGAGAACGCCAGAGGGGCGGCGCATCCGCGAGGCTTTCATCGCGCCCAAAGGCTGCGCGATCGTAAGCGCCGACTATTCGCAGGTGGAACTGCGCATCATGGCGCACATCTCGGGGGACGAGAACCTGCTGCGGGCGTTCGAGGCGGGCGAGGACATCCACCGCGCCACCGCGGCCGAGGTGTTCGGCCGGTCCCTCAACGAAGTCACGCCGGAGGAGCGTCGCTACGCCAAGGTGATCAACTTCGGCCTGATCTACGGCATGTCCGCCTTTGGGCTCGCGCAGCAGCTGGGCCTCGAGCGCGCCACCGCGCAGGCCTACATCGCGAGCTATTTCACCCGCTACCCGGCGGTGGCGAAATACATGGAGGACACGCGCAAGTCTGCGCGCGACCGCGGCTATGTCGAGACGGTGCTCGGCCGGAGGCTGTGGCTGCCCGAGATCAAGAGCGCCAACCCGGCGCGGCGCGGCGCGGCGGAGCGCGCGGCGATCAACGCGCCCATGCAGGGCACGGCTGCGGACTTAATCAAATTGGCGATGATCGCCGTCCAGGGATGGCTGGCCCGCGAGAAGCTCGGCTCGCGGCTCATCATGCAGGTGCACGATGAGCTGGTGCTCGAGGTGCCCGACGCGGAGCTGGCGCACGTGAAGGCCGAAGTGCCCCTGCTCATGGGCGGCGTGGCGGAGCTGAAGGTTCCCCTTGTAGTAGACATCGGATCAGGCGAGAATTGGGAAAAAGCGCACTGAGCCTCCGACAGGAAGGCGTCCCGGCAGCGCTCTTGGTCCAAAACCCCGGTCGCGACAAGGAGGATCCAAGTGCAACCCGATTCCGTTCAGGAAGGCGGGAGCGCGCCCGACGTCATCCGCCATCTGGTGCTGCTCGGGGACGCGCTCCAGAACATCGACATGGGAATCGAGCCGGCCGAGACCGTGCTGGTTCCCCGGCCGCGCAATCCCTGGAAGCTCACCGTGCTCGAGGCGCCGCACGCGCTCGAGAGGGGATGGGCGCGGGCGATTCCGCTCGATGCCACCCACATCGGCATCTGCGTCGACGGCGGCTGGGCGATCGAGGCGAGCGGCTTGCTTCGCGGCGAAGCGAAGTCGATCCGCAGCGCCCTCAAGGCGCTCGCGGCCGCGGCCGACCAGTTCGAGGAAATCTTCGAGAGACTCATCGCATCGGCGCTCGAGGCCGGCTTGCCGACGGTGGTGTGCACGCTCGTCCCGTCGCGCCACGGGGAAGCGTCGCGGCGGCGAGTCGCTGCGACCGCGCTCGCCATCTTCAACGACCGCATCCTGCGGCAGGCATTCTGGGCGAAGCTTTCGGTCGTCGAGCTGCGCCTGGTGTGCGACGAGGACGGCGACTACGCGAGCGAGACGCTCCTGTCGCACGCCGGCGTGCGCAAGGTGGCCAACGTCGCGCGCTCGGCGCTGTACGAAGTGTCGCGGGAGCCGGGAAGGACGCGGGTGTATTTCTAGCCGGGAGGATTCCGCCCACTCCTTCGGCGGCGCGAGGCTCCGGGCTAAGGTCTTACGTCGAAGCCCCTGGATTTGAGAAGCGCGAGGGTTTCGGGCGAGGCGAGGAACTCGACGAGCGCCTTGGCGGCCGCGGGGTTCGTGGTGCCTGAAAGTACGGCCGTCTCGAAACCGGTCACGCTCTGCAGCGCAGGCGGAAACGGACCCACGATGTCGACGCCTGGCGTCGTCATAAGCTCGGGGATTTGCTGGATGGCGATGTCGGCCTCTCCTTTGACCACGAATTCCGCGTTGGGAATTCCGCGGCCGAGTTTCGCCTTGGCATTGACGGCGTCGGCGATCCCGAGATCCTTGAGTACCTTCGCGAATAGGGCGCCGCTTGCTCCGCCGCCGGCCGGATCGGAGTAGGCGACGGACTTCGCCGAGAGCAGCGTTTTCCTGAACGCTTCGGGCGTGGAAATATCGGGCTTGGGCGCGCCCTTCAGCACCGCGACTCCCATGCCGGAGCTTGCCAGCACTCGCGCTGTGCCCGTAACGATCTTGCCGCTCTTTTCAAGCGCTTCCACGCCCGCCGTGGTGCTCACGATTGCATCGCCCGCTTCTCCGCCAGAGATGCGCTTGCCGATCGCCCCCGAGGGCTGCAGCACCAGTTCGAGCTTGTGACCGCGCGCTTCGAACTTGGCCTTCAGCTCTGGCCACAGCTCGGTGAACGCGGTAGTGCTGAACACTTTGAGATCGGCGGCTCCGGCGGCACCAGTCGCGGCAAGGAGTGCGAACGCTGCCAATGCGGAAGCGATGCGAGACAAGCAGGTTTTCATTGGATCTCCCTCGTGTTGTAAGTGGTGCACGCGAATAGTGTAGGCCGGGCGTCTGCTGTCACGCCACTGTTCCGAACAGGGTTCCGACGCCTGCCGTCAGGGCCATGGCAAGTGCGCCCCAGAACGTGACGCGCATCGCGCCCACGGCTACGCTGGCCCCGCCTACGCGGGCGGCCAACCCGCCCAGGATCGCGAGGAACACCAGCGAAGTCCCGGAGACGACCGGGATCAGGCTCGACCCGGAGACTGCGGCAACGGCCAGCAGCGGCAGGGCGGCGCCGACGGCAAAGCTGGCCGCCGATGTGAGGGCAGCCTGAATCGGCCGCGCGCTGAGCGTCTCGGTGATGCCGAGCTCGTCGCGCGCATGCGCGCCCAGAGCGTCATGAGCCATGAGCTGCTCGGCGACTTGTCTCGCCAGCGCGGGATCGAGACCCCGGCCGACGTAGATCGCCGTCAATTCTCGTTGCTCTCCTGGGTCGTCTGCTTTGAGCTCCGCGCGTTCCATGTCGAGTGCGGCCTGCTCGGAATCCGACTGCGAGCGGACCGATACGTACTCGCCGGCAGCCATCGACATCGCTCCCGCGACCAGGCCGGCGATCCCCGCAACCATCACGTTGTCGTGCGTCGCATTCGCGGCTGCGACGCCGAGCACCAGGCTCGCCGTCGACACGATGCCGTCGTTGGCGCCCAAGACCGCCGCGCGCAACCAGCCGATGCGGTCGGTGCGGTGCCGTTCCATGTGGCGGGTTGCCATTGTCGTGCGTCTCTTCCCTGGAACAGGAGGCGCTGCCGATTTTCTCTTACTTCGCCAGCGCTCCGAACACTTTCTTGACGATCGAGGAGGCCGCGGCCTTGGGGTTCTCGCGGATCTTTTTCTCTTCGTCGGCGATGCCTACGAACAGGCCGTCGAGCGCCTTGCGCGTGACGTAGTCTTCGAGGTTCGCGTCTTCTTCCTTTACCAGGCCGAACTTGGCGCCGCTCGCCGCGATTTCGTCGTATTTCTCGGCGAGCTTCACTTTCGCCATCGCTTTCACGACGATCGGCTTGAATTGCTTCGCTAGCGGCTCGGAGGTGGTGCGCTTGAAGTACTGGGTGGCGCTGTCCTGGCCGCCGGTGAGGATTCCTTTTGCGTCCTGCACCGTCATCTTCTTCGCCGCGTCGACGAGCAGCGGCTTCGCCTGAGGCACCGCGGCCTCGGCGGCGCGGTTCATGCGCAGGACGAGGTCGTCGGCCTGCTTTCCCATGCCGATCGAGTGCATCACCGCTTCGGCGCTTTTCATCGACGAGGGGAGCGGGATACGGATGCGCGAGTCGCCGTAGAACCCGTTTTCCTTGCCGAGTTTCGCCACCGCGGCCTGCGCGCCGTTGGTGAGAGCTTGTTTCAAGCCGTTGACCGCTTCGCGGTTGGTGATGTCGTCGAGCCCCGCGGCCGAGGCGGAGGAGACGACAAGCGCGGCGAGCGATGCGGAGACGCGAAGCAAGTGCGCCTCCTAGCCCACGCCCGCGGCATGCGCCTGCCGGTCGGCGTGGTAGGAGGAACGCACCATCGGACCGACCGCGGCGTGGGTGAAGCCGAGGTTCTGTGCTTCGCGCTCGAACACGGCGAAGACCTCCGGGTGCACGTAGCGCTCCACCGGCAGGTGGTGCGGCGAGGGCTGGAGATATTGTCCGACGGTGAGCATGTCAACGCCGTGCGCGCGCAGGTCGCGCATCACCTGGAGGATCTCCTCGTCGGTTTCGCCCAGGCCTACCATCAGGCCGGACTTCGTGGGGATGCGAGGGTGTCGCGCCTTGAAGTCTGCGAGGAGCCTGAGCGAGTGCGGGTAGTTGCCGCCCGGGCGCGCCTTGCGGTAGAGGCGCGGCACGGTCTCGAGGTTGTGGTTCATCACGTCAGGAAGCGCCGCATCGAGCACTTCGAGGGCGCGCTCCAGGCGCCCGCGGAAATCGGGGACGAGGATCTCGATGCGCGTCGCGGGCGATTTCTCGCGCACCGCGCGGATGCAGTCGACGAAATGCGCGGCACCCCCATCCTTCAGGTCGTCGCGGTCGACGCTGGTGATGACGACGTAGGAGAGCTTGAGCGCGGCGATGGTCTGCGCGAGGTGCTCGGGCTCCTCGGGGTCGGGCTCTAGCGGCCGTCCGTGGGCGACGTCGCAGAAGGGGCAGCGCCGCGTGCACAGGTCGCCCAGGATCATGAAGGTCGCGGTGCCCTTGCCGAAGCACTCGCCGATGTTGGGACAGGAGGCTTCCTCGCACACGGTGTGCAGCCGCTTCTCGCGCAGCACCTGCTTGATCTCGTGGAAGCGCGAGCCCTCGGAGGGGGCGCGAACGCGGATCCACTCGGGCTTGAGAAGCCGCGTGGCCGGCGCGACCGCGATCGGGATGCGCGTCTTCGCGAGGCCCTTCTTCTTCTCGGCGACCGCGCTCATCGGGACTCCAGAAGCTGCGCGATGCACGAGGCGAGCGCCTGACCGAGCGCTCGCGCGTCGCCTCTTACGCCGAGCGCCGAAGTCTGCGTGACCGGGAGGCCCGGGTAGCCGCAGGGGTCGATGTCGGAGAAGGGCGCGAGGTCCATGGCGACGTTGAGCGCGACGCCGTGGTAGCAGCCACCGCGGCGCACCCGAAGGCCGAGTGCCGCGATCTTCGCACCTTCGACGTACACGCCCGGCGCGCCCGGTTTTCTCTCGGCCTTGACGCCATGCTGCGCCAGCGTGTCGATCACCGCCCGTTCGATCAGCGCCACCATGGCGCGCACCGTGAGGCCGCGCCGCTCGAGATCGACGAGCGTATACACGATCGCCTGTCCCGGCCCGTGGTAGGTGATCTGCCCGCCGCGGTCGGCGCGCACGAGCGGCACGGCCGAGCTCTTCGGGAAATGCTCGGGTCTGCCCGCGACCCCGACCGTGTAGACGGGCGGGTGCTCGAGCACCCACAGCTCGTCCGGGGTCGCCGCGCCCCGCTGGGCGGTGAAGCGGCGCATCGCCTCCCATACAGCGGCGTAGTCGGCGAGCCCCAGGTCGCGGATGAGCGGAGTCGGCGCGGTCGACGAGCTCCGGCTGCGCCTCCGGCTCAGCGAAACGATCTCTTCCATGCTTACAGCACCATGGTCACCATCGGATGATCGCACAATTCGCGGTAGAGCTCGTCGAGCTGCTCGCGCGACACCGCGTGGATGGTGCAGGTGAGCGAAAGGTACTTGCCCTCGCGGCTGGGCCGCATTTCGAGCGTCGCCGGGTCGAAGTCGGGCGCGTGGCGCCTCACCACCTCGATCACGGCTTGAGCATAGCCGGCCTGCGTCCTCCCCATGACCTTGATGGGGAATTCGCAGGGGAAAGCGAGGACCGAGGCATCGCTGTCAGGCATGAGCGGGAGCGCGCATCACTCGCGCCTTGTATTGCTGGTACAAGCCGTAGACGCGCACGCCGACGGGGCCGGGCTTTCCCGAGCCGACGGGCTTGTCGTCGAGCGTGGTGATCGGCAGCACTTCCCGCGACGAGGAAGTCACCCAGATCTCGTCGGCCGAGCGCAGCTCGCCCTCCGTGACGGGACGGACCTCGTGAGGGATGGCGGCATCGCGCAGGATCTCGAGCACCACGTCGTAGGTGATTCCGGGTAATATCAGCTGAGACTTGGGCGGCGCGAGAACGGTTCCGCTCTTCACGACGAAGACATTGCTCGCCGAAGCCTCGGTCAGCTGGCCATCGCGCACCAGGATCGCCTCGGCGCAGCCCGCGTCCGCGGCGAGCGTGCGCAGCAGGCAGTTGCCGAGCAGGGAAGTCGACTTGATGTCACAGCGCGTCCAGCGGAAGTCGGGCAGCACGATCGCTTTAGCGCCGGTGCCGACCAGTTCCGCGGAGGGCGGGACGAGCTCGCTCGCCATGAGAAACACCGTGGGCTTGAGTCCCTTGGGAAAGGCATGGTCGCGCTTCGCTGCGCCGCGCGTGATCTGCAGATAGACGGTCTGGTCCTCCCAGGGATTGCCGGCGATGATCCTGCCGACCAGCTCGGTCCATTTCGCGTTTTCGTACGGATTGGCGAGGCGTATCGCGTCGAGGCTCGCCTGGAGCCGGGCGAAGTGCTCGGCGAGGCGGAACGGCCGCCGCGAATACACCGGGATCACTTCGTAGACACCGTCGCCGAAAATGAAGCCGCGGTCGAGCACGGAGATCTTCGCCTGCTCGATCGGCATGAATTCGCCATTGAGATAGATCATCGGAGATTCCCGGATTGATTCGGTGCCTCTACCTGAACCACAGCGCGACGGCGTCCCAGGCCCTCCGGAAGAAACCCGCGGCCGCGACGCTCTGGAGCGCGACCACCGGATATTCCCCGAACGGCTTGCCCTCGTGCGCGACGCGCAGCGTCGCCACGCGCTGGCCCGCGGCGAGAGGCGCAACGAGCGGCTGCTCGCTGACGAGCTCCGCCTGCAGCTTCTCCGCCGTGCCCTTGGGCACGGTCACGTAGAGGTCCGCGGCGAGGCCCGCGCGCAGCTCCCGCTCGCTGCCTTTCCACACCGCGAGCTTGCCGATCTCCTGGTCCTTCGGGTAGAGGCGGAAGGCCTCGTAAGCCTGGAAACCGAAGTTGAGCAGCTTCTGGCTCTCGTCGGCGCGCAGGCGGTCCGAGGCCGCACCGATGAGAACCGACACCAGGCGCCGTTCGCCGCGCCGGGCCGAGGCGATGAGGCAGTAGCCGGCGCTCTCGGTGTGGCCGGTTTTCATTCCGTCCACGTTGGGATCCAGCCACAGCAGTCGGTTGCGGTTCAGCTGGGTGATGTCGTTGTAGCGATACTCGCGCTCCGAGTACAGCTTGTAGTACTCTGGATAGTCGCGGATCAGCGTAAAGGCGAGGAGCGCGAGGTCGCTCGCCGTGGAATAGTGGCGCGGGTCGGGCAGGCCGCTCGCGTTGGTGAAATGCGTGTCCTTCATCCCGATGCGCGCAGCTTCCCGGTTCATGCGCTCGACGAACGCCTGCTCCGAGCCTGCGACGGCCTCGGCGAGCGCGATGCAGGCATCGTTGCCCGACTGGACGATCATCCCGTGCAGCAGCTCCTCCACCGTGACCGGCTTCCGCGGCTCGATGAACATGCGCGAGCCTGCAGCGCGCCAGGCGCGCTCCGAGACCCTGATGGTCTGCCCGGGGGCGAGCGACCTGGCTTTCAGCGACGCGAAGGCGATATACGCGGTCATCAGCTTGGTGAGCGATGCGGGCTCGACGCGCTCGTCCGGATTGCGGCTGGCGAGCCGCTGGCCGCTGGTCGCGTCTAAGAGCAGCCACGCGTGCGCAGCCAGAGGGGGCGGGGCCGGCGCGTCGGCAAGCGCGGCGCGCGAGAGCAAAAAGACGAGCAGGACGGCGAGAATGCGCGACATCGGGCTTCCGATTATACCGGCGGGTGCTCGCCGGCCGCGGCGCTCTTTCCCGGCAGAATTGCCTCGACCTCGACCTTCGCGCTTCCCGCGCCGACGTAGCCGAGCTTGTAGGCGGCGGCATACGACAAGTCGATGATCCGGTCGGCGTGAAAGGGGCCGCGGTCATTGATGCGCACCACGACGCTGCGTCCGTTCGCGAGGTTGGTGACGCGCGCGTAGCTCGGAATCGGCAGGATGGTGTGCGCGGCGCTCATCGCGTACATGTCGTAGCGCTCGCCGCTCGCGGTGCGCTTCCCTTGGAACTTGCGGCCGTACCAGGTGGCCACGCCGCGCTCGCGGTAGGCCTTGAGCGACGTGTAGGGGACGTACTTCCTCCCCAGCGCGGTGTAGGGCGTGTTGGCGCCAGCGTTGAGCGGCTCTGCCCGGGGCGTCGCGTCGGCGAGCTTGTCGAGGTTCACCGGGGGCGGGCCGCCCGGGCCGTCGCCCTTGTAGTACCCGCCGTGGCTCGCGCAGCCGGAGAGCACCGCGGCGAGCGCAAGCCGCGCCAGCGACCGAAATGAGGCCCTCACGTCTGCACCAGGGCGCGGTGGTGCTGGATGCTCATCAGCATGCCGATGCCCAGGGACAGCGTGATGAGCGAGGTGCCGCCGTAGCTGATGAACGGCAGCGGCACGCCGACCACCGGGAGCAGGCCGCTCACCATGCCCATGTTGACCACCGCGTAGGTGAAAAAGGTGAGCGTGATCGAGCCCGCGAGGAGGCGTGTGAAGAACGTCGGCGCGTTGGCGGAGATCATCAGGCCGCGCATGATGAGCGCGAGGTAGAGCACTAGCAGGACGCTCGCGCCGATCAGCCCGAATTCCTCTGAGTACACGGCAAAGATGAAATCGGTGGCGCGCTCGGGAATGAACTCCAGGTGCGTCTGCGTGCCTTCGAGCCAGCCCTTGCCGGTGAAGCCGCCCGAGCCCACCGCGATGGTCGACTGGATGATGTGATAGCCCGCGCCGAGCGGGTCCGACGACGGGTCGAGGAGCGTGAGGAAGCGCCTGCGCTGATAATCGTGCAGCACGCCCCACAGGATCGGCAGGCTGGCGAGCACGCCGGCAATGCCCGCCGCGATGACCTTCCAGGACAGGCCCGCCAGGAAGATCACGTAGAACCCGGCCGCGGCGACGAGCAGGGCGGTGCCCAGATCGGGTTGGCGCGCGATCATCGTGGTCGGCACCACGAGCACGAGGAACGCCACGGCGAACTCGCGAAAACGCAGCGCCGCCTCGTGCCGGTGGAAATAGCGCGCAAGCAGGAGCGGCATGGCGAGCTTCATCAGCTCGGAGGGCTGGATGCTCGCGAATCCCAGCGGCAGCCACCTGCGAGCGCCGTTCCTGACGTCGCCGAACAGCGCCACTCCGACCAGCATCAGCAGTACGGCAATGAAAACCGGGACCGCGATGCGCATGAAGACCTGAGGATGCACTTGGGCGGCGATCCACATCAGCGCCAGCGCGAGCAGCATGTTCGCCGCCTGCGCTCCGAACCTTCCCGGGGCCTGGTAGGCGGCGCTGTAGAGCGTGGCGAGGCCGAGCGCCAGTATGCACAGGACGATCGAGATCAGCGGCCCGTCGATCTTGGCCGCGAAGCGCTCGAGCAGCTGCCTAATCGTCGCCGTCGTCATCGGGAGCGATGGCGGGAGCGCGCTCGGCGGGCTTCTTGATGTCCTTGCCGAGGAGATAGAAGTCGAGCACCTGCCTGGCGACGGGCGCGGCCGCGCGCGCCCCGAACCCGGCGTTCTCGACCAGCACCGCGAGCGCGATGGTCGGCTTCTCGGCAGGCGCAAAGGCGATGAACAGCGCGTGATCGCGCAGGTGCTCGGCGGTCGTCGCCTCGGAGTACTTCTCGTCTCTCTTGAGCGCTATCACCTGCGCGGTGCCGGTCTTGCCGGCGCTCACGTAGGCGGCGCCGACGAAGGCGCGCGCCCCGGTCCCTTCCTTGTTGACCCCGACCATGGCGCGCTTGACGAACTCCAGGTTCTTCGCCTGCAGGGGAATGGTCTTGATCGGCTGGGGCTCGACGGTGGTGCGCTCGCCCGTGATCGGGTTCTGGATGTAGTCGACGAAGTGTGGCCGGTACATCACGCCGTCGTTGGCGAGGGTGGCGACGGCCTGCGCGAGCTGGAGCGGCGTGTACGAGTTGTAGCCCTGGCCGATGCCCACGCTGATGGTCTCGCCCGGGAACCACTTTTGCTGCGCCGGGTTCTTGAAGCGCTTCACCTTCCATTCCCGGGAGGGCAGCACGCCGACGAACTCGCCTTCGACGTCGATGCCGGTTTTCGCGCCGAAGCCGAACTGGCCGATGAATTGCGCGATGATGTCGATGTCGATCTCGCTGGCGAGCATGTAGTAATACGTGTCGCAGGACACGACGATCGACTTGTACATGTCGACGTGGCCGTGGCCGTCAGCCTTGTCGTCGCGGAAGCGGTTATTGCCGAAGATGAAGTACCCGGGGTCGAAAATCGTCTGGGTCATGGTGCGCTTGCCGAGCTCGAGCGCGGCGAGCGCCATGTAGGGCTTGAAAGTCGAGCCCGGTGGATACAACCCGGTGAGCGCGCGGTTGTTGAGCGGATGGTCGGGCGAGTTGTTGAGCGCGTCCCAGTTTGCCGGATCGATGCCGTCGATGAACAGATTCGGGTCGTAGCCCGGCTTGGAGACGAAGGCGAGGATCCCGCCGGTGGAAGGCTCGATGGCGACCAGGGCTCCGCGGTTCGGGCCGAAGGCGCGCTCGGCGGCTTCCTGAAGGCGGATGTCCAGCGTAAGCGCCAGGTTGTTCCCGGGCTTGGGCGAGGTTCGCGGGGCGACGTTGCGCACGTTGGCTCCGCGGACGATGCGCCCGCTCGCGTCGGTCTCGACCTGCTCGAATCCGGTGGTTCCGTGAAGCGCTTGTTCGTAGCTCTGCTCGAGGCCGGTCTTGCCGATGTGATCGGCGCCCTTGTAGTTGCCCGCCTGGTCGGACTCTTCGATCCGCTCCACGTCGTGGTCGTCGATCCGCCCGAGGTAGCCGACCACGTGCGAGGCGAGCTCACCCAGGGGATACTGCCGGAACAGGCGTCCCTTGATGTCGACGCCGGGAAAGCGGTAGCGGTTGACGGCGAGAACGGCGACTTCCTCGTCGGTCAGGCGGGTGCGCAGCGGCAGGTTGTCCTGCCCTTTGCTTTCCTCGCGCAGTTTCTGAAAGCGGCGCCTGTCCCTGGGCTGGACGTCGACGAGCTGCGCGAGCGCGTCGATCGTGCCTTCGAGATCGGCGATCTTGCTCAAGGTGAGCTCGAGCGTGTAGGCCGAGTAGTTGCGGGCGAGCACCACGCCGTTGCGGTCGAGAATGAGGCCGCGATTGGGCTGGATGGGCATGATCGCGATGCGGTTGTCCTCAGCCTTGGTGTCGTAGTACTGGTGCTGGATGATCTGCAGGTAGAAAAAGCGCGCGAACAGGATCACGAACGCCGCGAGCACCAGGGCGCCCGCAACCCCCAGGCGCACCTGGAAGTAGTGCAGCTCCCGCCGGATGTTCTTGAGTTCCGCGACGCCCATGAATTTACAGGGGACGGTTCTCGTCCACGCTCTCGGGTCTGCGCTGTGGCAGGAGCAACAAGAAGGTTGCGGTGGGCCACAGCGCGGCCGCGGTCAGGCTTTCGGCGAAATACAACGGGCCCGGAAACACCCCCCCGGCCACCAGCCGCACGACGAGCATCAGGCACTGGCTCGCGAGCAGAAGGACCAGCACGTGCGCCGCCTGCTGCCATTGCGAAAACCACAGGATGCGCCGGTGCAGGGTGATCGCGCCGAAGGCGAGAAAGGCGTATGCAAAGGCGTGCTGGCCGAGGAGAGCGCCGTAGCCCGCGTCCATGATGAGCCCCACGAACCAGGCGATGCCTATGCCCATCTTTCGCGGCTGGTGCA
>Ga0326731_1000097_pt1 | contig 21223 bp, 22 predicted proteins | sample MHFSIPfraction_FD_207645 | JGI IMG/M metagenome (GOLD analysis project Ga0326731, IMG submission 207645) | Lab enriched peat soil microbial communities from Michigan Hollow, Ithaca, NY, United States - MHF9FY SIP fraction | ecosystem: Environmental > Terrestrial > Soil > Wetlands > Peat | place...
CCGCCGAGTGGTACGCGGCGCGCCGCGACTGGTGGGAGCCGATCAAATCCGGGGAGTACCGCGAGTACTACCAGAAGCACTACGGGGCGGCGCCGAACCGCTGACTCGTGCGGCGAGCGCCTCGAGTTCGTAGCGAAGCTGCGGCCGCTCGACGATGCGCCGCTCCACCACGTCGATCGCGTACATGACGCTCGTGTGATCGCGCCCGAACGCGCGCCCGATGTCGGCGAGCGATGCCGCCGTGTAGCGCCGCGCGAGATACATCGCGATCTGCCGCGGCCGCACGACGACCTGCTTGCGAGAGCGAGTCCGCAGCGCCTCGGGCGCCAGCCCGTAGGCGCGGGCGGTTTCGGCGACGATCTCGTCCAGTGAGCGCGCGCGTCCAGGCATGTCGACCGCGTCGAGTGCCTGCGCGACGAGCTCCGGCGTGATCGGCGCGCGCAGAAGCGAGGCGCGAGCCACGACCTGGTTCAGCCCGCCGATGAGATCGCGGACGGACGAGAGCTCGCGCGCCGCGAGCAGCTCGAGACACTCGTCCGGAACGCGCACCCCGCCGCGGGCGGCGCGCTCGCGCAGGATCGCGCGCCGCGTGTCCGACTCCGGCGGCGCGATGCGCGCGACCAAGCCGGAGGCCATGCGCGAGCGCAGCTTCGGGTCGAGGTCGTCGAGCTCGGACGGCGCGCGATCCGCGGAGAACACGACGGTGCGCCCGTGCGCGATCAAGTGATCCAGCGTGTGAAACAGCTCGACCTGAGTCGCGCGCTTGCCCGCGAGAAACTGGACGTCCTCGAGGATCAACATGTTCGCCTGGCGGCGGTAGCGCTGGCGAATGCGGGGCATCTGTCCGGCGCGCAGCGCCTCAGTCACTTCGGTCGTGAACTCTTCGCTCGAGCGGTAGAGCGCCTCGGAGCCCACCTGTCCAGAGATCGCGCGGCACAAGTGAGTCTTGCCCGAGCCCGTTCCGCCGACGAGAAACAGCGGATTGCAGCGGCCGCCTTCGCCGCGCGCGACGGCGCGCGCTGCCTCGAGCGCGAGGGCGGAGCCGGGTCCGACGACGAAGCGCTCGAAGAGCTGCTCCTGTTGTGCGCACGGCTGCGCGACCGAGTCAGTGACTGGCTCCGCGCGCGTCGCCGGCGACTCAGTGACTGACGCCCCCGGATCGACGCGATACTCGATCGAGCGCGCCGCAGGCGCGCACTCTTCGATCATTCGGCCGAAGCGGCTGCGCAGCCAATCGCGTGTGAAGCGATCCGGGCAACGCAGCACCAGCGTCTCGCCTTCGAGACTACCGTCGAGCGTGCGGAACCACGCTTCGAACGCAGCCTCTCCGACGCGCTGCCCGACCGCGGCGCGGACGAGCTCCCACCCCCCAGTGGTCATTTCGCGCTATTTCCCCCCAACCAGAGCCGACCTGAGGCCGATCCAGTTGCCTCGCGGAGCGCGACTCTCCCACGCGGCCTCCGGCACGGCAAAGCCGATTCAAACGCGCCGGTGCTTTCGCCCTCGGCCTACACGGTTGCGGACGAGATTCGCGCACGCGGGTAATGCGCGACGGCGGCCAAGTCGCCAGATTCGCGTCGCTCTTTCGCGGCCAGGCGCGAGAAGTGGTCGCCGCTTCACAGCGCAATGCACAGCCGTTCACACAGCGAAGTGCCACGGAGCGGTGTTCCCTGCGCTCGTCGAATCACCGCTTTTCGGAGCCGATCGCAAGATTTCGAGAAATTTCAGTTCAGGCTCTTCGGCCCTTCGGGAAGCCGAGCCTCGGCGATCCGGAAGCTGAGCAGGCGCAACAGGAGCTCACTTCGAGCCAGCGCGTCGGGGCTCTCGAGGAGGCTCTGTTTCTCGAGCGTCGAGCCGTCGAGCCCGAACGCGATCGCGTTCGCGAGCAACACGGGATCGAGCGCGCGCATTCTCTCGCGCAGCGCATCGCCACCCTCGGCGGAGCCGAGCCGCATGAGCTCGAGCATCCGCTCCTCGAGGTCGCCTCGCGTGCCCTCGAGCGCGCGCTGCGCCGCGGGCGCGAGCTCCGCGAAGCTTGCGTCGTGAAGCAGCTCGGCGTCGACCTCTCGGAACGGCGCGCTCGACTCGAGCTCTCGCGCAATGCGGAAGCGGCGCTCGCCGTAGAGCAAGAGATGAAAGCGTCCGTCGGGCAGACGGCGGTGCTCGACGATGCGGCCCGCGCAGCCGACTGAGAACACGGGCGCGGATGCGGCCATCGCGTCCGCGTCGGGCCGCAGAAGAATCATCCCGATCACCGAGTCTCTCGCGAGCGCAGCCTCAGTCATGGCGCGGTAGCGCGGCTCGAAGATGTGGAGCGGGAGATACGTGCCCGGAAACAAGACGACGTTCGGCAGCGGGAAGATCGCGAACCTCGTCGGGAAATCGTCGAGCGGATCGGTGTCGCTCATGGGCACAAGGCTATACTGCGCGCGCCCCCCTCGGGAGCCCGGCTCTTGAGCGATGCCCTGCACGATGCGCGCGAGCGCGCGCTCGAACGTCTGCGCCGACATGCGCTCCTGCTCGCGCGCGCGTTCGATCTTCCCTTGCGCTCAGTCGACGCGGAGAGTCCGCGCGTGCGCCGTCGCCTCGGCATCTGCTACGCCGACGGCCGCATCCGTATCCGCCTGCACCAGCTCCGCGCGTCCGAGCTGCTGAAGTACTCGGTCATGGTGGACACGCTGTGCCACGAGCTCGCGCACCTGCGTCATCTGAACCATGGGCAGCGTTTCTGGCGGCTCTACCGGCGCATCCTCGCGTACGCGCGGCGCCAGGGAATCTACAGACCCGGACCGGAGCCGATTGCACCCCGCGTGGTGGCGTTCGAGAGACTCCCGTCCGCGATCACTCGCGCACTGCCACGCGAGACAGTGCGGCAACGGGCGCCACTGGGTCAGCTCGAGCTGTTCTGAGCGGAGGCTCAGACCTCTCGAACTTTGTCGTACTCCTCGAGCGAGTTCGGACCGGCTTTGATCTCGGTCTCGATGTGCTCGAGCGCGATCGCCTTGTCGAGAATCTGCGTCACGAGTGCGCTGACGGTGAGCTCATCGTACTCGGCGAGCGCGTCCTCCAGGGACGACTCCTCGACCGAGAGCTTGATTTGCAGCGTTATGTCGATGGCCATGGGCGCTTCCCGCCTCCCGTCGCGCTCTAGCGTTCCTGCGAACCCGATCGATTCCGCGGGGGACTCTTTCGCAGGGGGACGGGACTATAACGAAGGCACTCGGTCGCGCTACGGATTTTTTCCGAAAATCGACTCAGAATTCGCTGCTTTCCGTGTCGCGGGAAGCCCGCGCTTCGGCGTGCGCGCGAAGCGTAAAGACGTCCCAGGCGCCCGCGAGCAGCGCACTCGCGGTGGCGAGCGCAAAGAGCGCGCGCGACGCCGAGTGCAGCGACGCAAACTGCGCGAGCTCGGGGTCACCTGCGGCGAGCTGACCGATCGCACCTCCCGCAGCGACGCGCAGCGCATGGATCTGCGGCGTGATCGCGATCGCGTTCGTGACGTGCGCGAAGACTCCCGCGAGCGGAAGCAGCGCGCGCAGTCGTTCCGCGTTCGTCGGTCTTCCTCTGCGGCGCAAGTCCGCGAAGCCGAGCGCGACACACGTTGCGCCGAGCAGCACGCCGCCGCGATCGAGTGCGGAGAAGCCGTCGGCCAACAGCGACGCCGCGAGCTGCGTCGGCAAGTGCGCGAACGCCGCAGGCACGAACAGTCCACCGAACGCCAGCATCGCTCCGCTCCACACACCGAGCAGCACCAGCCTGACGCGAGACGCTCGGCTGTCTCCGACTCGGTCGAGCGAGTACTCTGTGTCGCGCATGACGCCTAGTTTGCGACGAACCGCCTGCTATTTCTCCTGCGCAGCCGCGCTGTGTCTCGCAGCGTGCGATCGAAGAGTCGAGCCGTACGTCGACCCAGCGGACGAACCGCCGAGAGTCGATCGTCCCGTGCGCGTGCCGGGTCTCGAGAATCCGGCGCCGCGCGCGAGCATGCCGCTCGGTCCGTCCGACGCTGCGAGCGGCGAGCGCAGGGGCGTCGTCTCCGGCAAGCCGATTCGCGGCACGATCCGCCTCGCCAACGGTGTGCAGGCGACAGGCGCCGTGTTGTTTCTGATCGCGCGCACCCCCAATCAGCCCGGACCGCCGCTCGCGGTGAAGCGACTCTCCGTCGGACCGTTCCCGCTCGCGTTCGAGATCGGGCCCGACGACGAGATGATCAAAGGTCGGCCCTGGGATGGGCCGATCGCGCTGAGCGCGCGGGTCGACAGCGACGGCGACCCACTGACCCGCACGGAGAGCGACGCGAGCGCCGAGCTCGCCGAGCCTGTCGAGCCGGGCGCGGAAGGCGTAGTGCTCGAGCTCGCGCCCGGGTCGAAGTAGCCGACTCAAGTCGCGCGCCCCGCGCCACGACCTTCAGAGCTTGAGATGACCCCCGCGCTCTACTCGCGCCGCCACGGCGATCTCGAGATGACGATCGCGCTCGATTCGCTCGCCCGCGGACCGGCGCTCGGCGGCTGTCGCTGGAAGGTCTACGAGGATCTCGACTCGGCGAAGCGCGACGCGCTGGCGCTCGCGGCGGCAATGACGCGCAAGGCGGCGCTAGCGGGGCTCGCGTTGGGGGGCGGAAAGGCCGTCGCCGTCGGCGATCCGCGCGCTCGCACCGAGGACGACCTCCTAGCTTTCGGAGACTTCGTCGCGAGCCTCGGCGGGCGGTACATCACGGCAGCCGACATGGGAACCGGCGAGCGCGACATGGCGGTGATCGCGCGCCGCACGCGCTACGTCGCGGGTTTGCCGCGAGACGCCGGCGGCTGCGGCGATCCCGGCTCGTTCACCGCGCTGGGCGTGGAGCTCGCGATCCGAGCCGCGCTCGCGCACGTCGACCGTGAGCCCGCGGGTACGCACATCGCCGTGCAAGGCGTGGGCAGCGTCGGTCGCGCGCTGGTTCTCGCGTTGTGCCGCGCGGGTGCCCGAGTCACTGCGGCCGACCCGGCGCCGAGCGCCCTCGACGGCTTGCCGAACGAGGTTCTCGTCGTTCCAGCCGCCGAGATCCCGCGCGTGCGCTGCGACGTGTTCGCGCCGTGTGGTCCGGCGGGAGTCGTGAGCGACGCGCTCGCCGAGTCACTCGACTGCCGCGTGGTCTGCGGCGCGGCCAACAATCCGCTCGCTTCGCCCGCCGTCGCCCAGCGCCTCCACGCGCGCGGCATCCTGTACGTGCCGGACTTCGTCGCGAACGCCGGTGGGCTGATCCACCTGGGCGTCGCGCTCGAGGGCGGCGACGACGACGCCACGCGCAGACACCTCGCGGTGATCCCCGAGAACCTCGAGCGCGTGCTCGGGCTCGCGAAGTCGCGCGGCATCGACCCGGCGCGCGCCGCGGAGGAGCTCGCGCTCGCCGCGATCGCTCAGCCGGGCGGACAGTCGGCGCGCTCGCGACACACCGAAGCGTAGAGCCAATACGCGACCAGGTAGTCGAGGCCCGTGTACTCGACGTTCGGATCCGACGCCTGCGTCACTCGGTACGGGCTCGACTTCCATTCGAACGAGCTCGCGGGACGCAGCGCCATCGGCACGACTTCCCGGGCCTGATCGTCCCAGTGGCGCCCCGGCAGCCAGCGCGTGGGTAGCGCCGCGAGCTCCGCCGGCGGCGCGACCTTGCGCTTCTCGAGCGGGAACGCGGCGAGTGAGTCGTGCGCGTCGGCAAGGAGCCCGCGCGCGCACGAGCGAGGCTCGAGCTCGCAGAGCACGAGCGTGAAGTAAGGGTTGCGGTCTGGCTTCACGCGCAGCCACGAGCGCCACAAACTCGCGCGCAGATCGGCGAGCGCGGGATCGCGCGTCTCGCGCGCGAGCGGCACGAGCACGCGGTACAGATCGAAGGCCATGAGATCGTTCGAGTAACCCGTGATTCCGAAGACGCGCAGGTTCGTGAAGCGCGCGCGAGCGACGACCCGGTAGCGGTCGCGCAGGCGGTCGCGCTCGGTCGCCCAACGCGGATCCGGATCGAGCTGCGCCGCGAGCGACATCAGCGCATAGCTCGTCAGCTGGGCGATCGCGTTGAATCCCAGGCCGCTGTGCCACGAGAGGTCGCCGAAGCGCGTGCGCTTCCCGTCGGCATCGATCAGCTGGTAGTCGTGCGCGACCAAGTGCGACGCGGCATCGACCACGAGCCGGCGAGCCCGCTCGGGGAACACGCGCCGACAGAGTCCGACGGCGGGCACGAGCCCGTTCGCGTACTGGTCCTGCGACACGTCGCCGCGCCAGTACCAGCCCGCGAAGCGACCGGTCGCCGCATGCCACTCACTTGGGTCGCCGCCGACCGGAGGCGCGCGCCGCACGCTGCGCGCCATCAACCCGCGGATGCCGGTCACGTCCATGAGCAGCTCCAGACCGCGGAGCGCCGTCGAGGCGTCGGCGAGCGCGCGCTCTCGCTCTGCGCCCGTCGTCGACTCCGCGCGCGCGCAGGCCGCGCCCGCGAAGAGCCCGTTGAACGTCGGGGCGTCCGCACTTGGAGGGTACGTTCCGTCGGCGAGATCGCGCTCGACGCTGCGCAGATCGACGTTGTAGAGCAACACGCCCTCGGGCGAGAGATGGCGCGCGTGAATCGCGGCGAGAAAGGCGTCGGCCTTAGCGGAGAGCTCGTCCGCTGACGCGACGCGCGCGAGAAGCACGAAGGCGACGAGCCAGCGCATGAGCGCTTATCGGCGCGTCAGCTCGAGAGGCTCGCGGCCGCGGCGCGCGCCGAGTCGAGCGCGGGAGTGACTTCGCGATACGCGCCGCGGTAAGCCGGCGGCAGCAGATCGGCGATCAGAAAGCCGAGTGCATCCGCAATCACGGGGCGCCGCCCGCCGGCGCGCGCGAACAGCTCCGCCGCGGGGACCGGCCGGCCAGCGCGTGCGCTCACCTGCGCCGGAGTCACCTTCTCGCTGTCGAGCGGGACCAGGCGCTCGGTTCCCCACAGGCCGATCGGGATGATCGTCGCACCCGCACCCTCGAAGTAGCGCGCGGTCGCAGGAAGCACGCGCTGCATCGCGCCCGAGCGGCTGCGCGTGCCCTCGATGAAGATCAACACGTGCTCGCCCGCGCGGTGGCGTTCGTCGACGGACGCGAGCGTCTGTACGGCCAAGCGCGCGACTTCGCGCCGCGGCATGACTGCGTCGCCGGAAGCGCGGCTCTGACTCTGCGGAATCTTGATCGCGCCGAAGCACAGACTCGCCAAGCGCCGGACCGGCAGCGCGTAGACCTTCGGCCCCACGAGCACGGTGAGCTTGTCGGCAACGTCGCCGTAGCCCGCGCCGACGATCAGCGCATCGAGCACGTTCGCGTCCACGTATGACAAGTGATTCGCCACCAGGAACACCGGCTGCGAGCGCGCGCACTCGAGCGAGGCCCCGCCCGCGAGCTCCGACGGCGGTCGCAACACCAAGGTGTGTGCGAGCCGCGAGAGGCGCCGCGCGATCGGGTCGTGCGGGTGGAAGCCCCAGCTGGCGCCCGTATCCATGAGCCGCGCGCCGAACACCTCGAGGTCTCGATTCGTGAAGTCGCGCAGCTCGTCCCAGAGCCGGCGCTCGAGCGCTTCGCGCTCTCCCGCGCCCCAGTCGGCCAGCCCGACCGAGAGCGCACCGCAGAGCGCTGCACGATCGACGCTCGAGTGTCTCGGGTCCGCCGCGTCGGTCAACAGCCGCGAGCATAGCGCGCGCGGCTCGCGACGTGTCTCGCGCCTTCCTTCGGTGGCAGCACTTGTGCTGCGCGTCACGAGGGGGAGTTTGCGCGGATCTTTCGTGCCTCTCTAGAGTCCCGCCCGCATGCAGATCCGTCATTCCGCCGAACGGCAGTACGCAGAGTTCCACAGCTTGTTCGCGGCCGACTTCCGCAAGGACCTCTCCCTGTACCTCGACCTCGCGGCGAAGTATCCCGGGCCGATCCTCGAAGTTGGCTGCGCCACGGGCCGTGTGCTCGCGAAGCTCGGCGAAGCGGGCTACGAGGCGCTGGGCGTCGACGTCTCGCGACCGATGCTCGAAGTCGCGCGCCGCCGACTCGAGCCGTGGCAGGACCGAGTGCGGCTGGCGGACTTCGACTTCCGCAACAGCGCGCTCTTCGAGAAGTTCGACGTCGTGTTCGCCACGCTCTACGCGTTCAATCAGCTCATCGATGTCGAGGAGCAGCGCCTCTTCCTGCGGCACATCAGCCGCTGCATGAAGGCGCCGGGCGTGCTCGCGCTCGACTGCTTCTGTCCGCTGCCGATGCTGCGCCCGGAGACGAACGGTCAGTGGCGCGAGATCGAGCGCACCGTGAAGGGGCACGTGCTGAAGGTGCGCGACAAACGCGAGATGCTCACTCCGCTTCTCGAGCGCCGGACGCAGGTCTTCTCGGTCGACGGCAGCGCGCCGGCCGAGCACATCACGCACCGCCGCTACGTTCCGCCGCAGCAGGCGGAGCAGCTCCTCTCCGAGGCCGGCTTCGAGAACATCCGGTACTTGCAGGAGTACGACCTCTCGACCGCGAAGCCCTACGGCGAAGGCGAGCGGCCGACCGGTCCCTACCAGCTCGTCGCAGAGCGCTAGGGCAAGCGAAGCGCGCAGCGCGCCGCAGGCGCGCGTAGACGGGTGGGCGGGTTTCGCCCGTCCGCGTCCGTCGGGCTCGTCGCGGAGCGGTAGGCCCGCGCTGTAAGCTCCGTCCTCTATGGGACGGAGCCTGCTCGACAAAGTCTGGGACCTGCACGCGGTTCGGGAGCTGCCCGGCGGGCAGACGCAGCTCTTCATCGGGCTCCATCTGATTCACGAAGTGACGAGCCCGCAGGGCTTCCAGATGCTCGAGGACGCTGGTCTGCCGGTGCTCGTGCCCTCGCGCACGTTCGCGACCGTCGATCACATCGTCCCGACCGACGGCAGTGCGCGGCCGCTGCGCGACTCGCAGGCCGAGGAGATGCTGCAGGCGATCGAGGCGAACACGAAGCGCCATCGCATCCAGTTCTTCCCGATCGGCTCGGGCAATCAGGGGATCGTGCACGTGATCGGTCCCGAGCTCGGGCTCACGCAGCCGGGGCAGACGATCGCCTGTGGCGACAGCCACACCTCGACGCACGGCGCGTTCGGCGCGATCGCGTTCGGCATCGGCACCAGTCAGGTGCGCGACGTCCTGGCCTCGCAGTGTCTCGCGCTCGCCCGCCCGAAGGTGCGACGCATTTCCGTGTCGGGCCGGCTCGGCTTCGGCGTGTACGCGAAGGACGTCATCCTGCACGTGATTCGCCGGCTCGGCGTGAAGGGCGGCGTCGGCTACGCGTACGAGTACGCGGGTGACGCGATCGAGCGCATGTCGATGGAAGAGCGCATGACCCTGTGCAACATGTCGATCGAGGGCGGCGCGCGCGTCGGCTACGTCAACCCCGACGACACCACCTTCGACTATCTGCGCGGGCGCCGCTTCGCCCCGCAGGGCGACGCCTTCGAGCGCGCCGTCGGCTGGTGGCGGAGCATGGCGAGTGACTCGAATGCGAGCTTCGACGACGAGGTCGGGCTGCCCGCGAGCGAGATCGCGCCGACCGTCACGTGGGGCACGAATCCCGGCCAGGCGATCGGAGTCACCGAAAGTCTGCCGCGGCTCGACGAGCTGTCGGACGACGACCGCTCCGGCGCCGAAGACGCGTACCGCTTCATGGACCTCGTGCCCGGCCGGCCGATCGCGGGCACGCCGATCCAGGTCGCGTTCATCGGCTCGTGCACGAACGGGCGCATCAGCGACCTGCGCGAGGCGGCGCGCGTCGCGAAGACGGGCAAGGTCGCGCCCGGGGTGCGCGCGTTGGTCGTGCCGGGGTCCGAGGCCGTCCGCGTCCAAGCCGAGGCCGAGGGCCTGCACGAGGTCTTCCGCGCCGCCGGCTTCCAGTGGCGCGAGGCCGGCTGCTCGATGTGTCTCGCGATGAATCCCGACAAGCTGATCGGGCGCGAGCTGTGTGCGTCGAGCTCCAACCGCAACTTCAAGGGGCGCCAGGGCAGCCCGACCGGTCGCACGCTCTTGATGAGCCCCGCGATGGTCGCCGCCGCGGCGCTGCGCGGGCGAGTCGCCGACGTACGGGAGATGCTGTGACTCAGAAGGTGAGCGCGGAACGAGTCACTTCGCGGCGCGGGCGCGGCGTCGTCGTGCGCGGCAACGACATCGACACCGATCAGATCATTCCCGCGCGCTACATGACCTCGATCCGCTTCGCAGGGCTCGAGGAGTTCGTGTTTCGCGACTCGCGCTTCACCCAGGACGGCGTGCCGAAGGGACACCCGTTCGACGACCGGCGCTTCCGTGGCGCTGAGATTTTGGTCGTCAATCAGAACTTCGGCTGCGGCAGCTCCCGGGAGCACGCGCCGCAGGCGCTCGCGCGCTGGGGCATTCGCGCGATCGTCGGTGAGTCGTTCGCCGAGATCTTCTTCGGGAACTGCGTGGCCCTCGGGATTCCAGCAGTCACTGCGGCCCGCGCCGACGTCGCGCGGCTGATGGACGCCGTCGAGCTCGACCCGTCGCAGGAAGTCGCCGTCGATCTCGCTGCGCGCACGATCACCTGGCGCGGCGGCACCGCGCCCCTCAAGCTGCCCGACGGCGCGCGTGAGCAGCTCATGGACGGGAGCTGGGACGCGATGCGCACCTTGCTCGAGGCGCGCGACCGGGTGCTCGCCAAGGCGGAGTCACTCCCCTACGCGAAGGGCTTCTAGCTCACCCCGGCAGCGCGCCCAGGATCGACTCGCTCCGAGCGCCGGGCATGGCGAGCAGCAACTGCGCCGACGCGATGCGCCGTTCGATGAAGCCGGCCTCGCAGTAGCACAGATAGAACTCCCACATGCGCTGAAACTCGCTCGAGTAACCCAGGCGCGTGATCGCGGCGCGGTTCGCGTCGAAGCGAGCGCGCCAGGCGCGCAACGTGCGCGCGTAGTGCGGAGTGAGATCCTCGAGGTGCACCATGCGCAGATCGCGAGCGCGCGCGAGCGAGCGCCCGATCGCCCCGACCGACGGCAGGCAGCCGCCCGGGAAGATGTACGCCTTGATGAAGTCCACGGTGCGGCGCGCCGACTCGTAGAGCCCGTCCGCGATCAGGATCGCCTGCAGCGCCATCAACCCGTGTGACTCGAGTCGCGCTGCGCAGGTCCGGAAGAATGCGTCGAAATACTGGTGGCCGACGGCCTCGATCATCTCGATCGACACCAGCTTGTCGAAGCGGCCGCGCAGCTCGCGGTAGTCCTCCAGCAGCACGGTGATCCGATCGCGAAGCCCGGCTGCGGCCACGCGCTCGAGCGCGACCTCGCGCTGCGCCGGGGACAGCGTGGTCGTCGTGACCCGACAGCCGCGCGTGCGCGCCGCATGCAGGGCGAACCCGCCCCAGCCGCTGCCGATCTCGAGCAGGCGATCGCCGGGCCCGAGCGCCAGCTTCTTGCAGATGCGCTCGTACTTCGCGATCGACGCGTCCTCCATGGTCGACGACTCGCGCTCGAAGATGCCCGCCGAGTATGTCAGCGTCGGATCGAGGAACAGCGCGAAGAAATCGTTGCCCAGGTCGTAGTGGGCGCGGATGTTGCGCCGGCTGCCGACGCGGGTGTTGCGGCGTAGGCGATGCGTGACTCGCCGGATCACCTCGCCGATCCGTCCCAGGCCTGCGTCGAAGCCTCCGAGCAGTGACTCATTCTGGACCAGGAGTCGGATCAACCCGGTGAGATCGTTCGTGCGCCAGTCACCGCGGATGTACGAGTCACTTCCGCCCATGCTGCCGCCCAGGGCGACCGCTGGCCAGAACGCGGGATCGCGCACGTCGAGGCGGATCGGCGCAGGAAAGTCGGCGCAGGTCTTGCCGAACTCGTGGGTTTCCTGCTCGTCTTGGACGAGCAGCGCGCCGCGCTCGAGGCCGCGCAACGCCGAGAGCAGCGCGCGCCGCGCGATCTGCTGGATCGGGCGCGAGTGAGTCCCGCGCAAGTGTCGCGGCGCGATGCTCGATCCGGTGTTCGTGACTTCCGACACGGTCGTGGGGGGCTCCACTCCGTTCGTACCGAATCAGTATATGCCGATCGCACCGAACCCGTATCTGGGCGGTCCGTTGGGTCAAATCAGGCCCGCGGCGTGCGCGGCGGCCCGGGAACGAAGGCGTTCGTGCACGCCATGTAGGCCGCGTATCCCGGCTTGCGCTTGGCGAGCGAGCGCTCGAGCAAGCTCACCCCAGAGACCCGGCGCAGCAGGACCGTCATCGCGATCGGACTCACGACGGTCCAGACAGCGCCGGGCACCGCGAGCGCGATCGCGAAGAAACCCCACCACACGAGGCAGTCGCCGAAGTAGTTCGGGTGGCGCGTGTAGCGCCACAGGCCCGAGTCGAGCACGCGGTTCGCATTCGCGGGATCGGCGCGGAAGCGCGCGAGCTGCCAGTCGCCGATGCTTTCGAAGCCCATGCCGACGAGCCACAGGGCCCCGCCGAGCGCGTCGAAGAAGCCGAGCTCGGCGGGCTGGGCCGGGACTTGTGCGATCTGCAGCGGTAGTGAGATGACGTACATCAACACGCCCTGCAGCGCGAACACCGTCGCGAGACTCACGAGCGGGAAGCGCGCGCCCCAGTGACGGCGCATCGCCTGATAGCGGAAGTCCTCCGGCTTGCCGTGATTGCGCCAGAAGAGATACCCGCCGAGGCGCAGGCCCCAGAGCGCGGCGACTCCGGCCACGAGCGCGCGCCGCGCGGGCGCGCCGTGCGCGAGCTGCGAAGTCACCAGCGCGATCGAGGCGAAGCCCGGACCCCAGACGATGTCGACGATGCTCGCGTTCCGGCGCGCGAGACTCACGAGCCACGTCGCGAGCATGAGCGCGGCGACGAAGAGCGCATTTGCGGCGAGGATCGATCCTGACTCACTCACGGTCCGAGCCCACCTTTCGCGCCCCGTCGATCCACGCGTCGACCCGAGCCCACTCCTCGTCCAGCCAGCGGGTCGCCGGGGCGCGCTCGCCGGGAATGACACTCCGCGGTGTACGCCAGAGCTTCACGCGGATGCGCCGCCCGACGATCCCGCCGGACAGCAGGTCGCGCAATGTCGCCAGGCCCTCGAGTCCGGTGTGTGCGAAGAGCAGCGCGTCGGCCGGCGCTGCTGCCGCGAGCAGCGCGAGCGGGCCGGTGGTCCGCGGCGGCAACACGTGCCTCAGGGCCTGCGCGCGCGCGAGTCGCTCCGCCTGCCCGGACGCAGTGAGTCGCTCGAGCGCGCGGACGCGCTTCTCGGGGGTCGCGCGCGTGCCCTCGGGGTAGATCAGCGCGCCGTCGCGCGCGCCGAGGTCGCGCCCCAGAGCCGCGATCGCGGCCAGCTCGCGCGCGGTCTCGCCGCTGCCGCGGCGGATGAACGCGCAGCGCAGCCGCTGTCCCACGACGTCGATGCACGGATCGAAGAGCAGCTCGCGCTTCAGCACGTAGCGCAGCCGCAGGCCGTGTCGGTCCGCGAGCACGACCTCGGGCAGCAGTGTGTCGGCGAGGCTCGCGTGCCGCACCAACACGACCAGGGGCCCGGGCTCGCACACCTCGTCGCCCTCGACCTCGAGCTCGAGCGCGAAGATGCGCGCCGCCGCGCGAAACAGTCCGCACGCCCACCAGCGCTGCAGCTCCGCGTGAGCCGCCTCGTCGCTCGCGCGACCGGTAACCCAGAGCCAGAGCGCCGCCGCGAGCCCCGCCATCTCGTACGACAGAAACACCGCGGCGAACAGTGCGAGCCGAGCGACGGCGCCGCCGCCGAGCGCCACCGCCGCCAGCGAGATCGGCGCCAGCGGAGCGGCGAGGAGCCAACCCGCCGCATACAGCGGAATGGTGAATGCGCGGCGCGAACCGCGCTGCAACCACCTCTCGTCGCGCTCGCCGGCCGTCGCCACCTGCGCGTATCTCCCGCCTTCGAACGGATCCTAGTCGATGTGCCGCGACGCGGTACACTTCCCGCCCCCCGCAGAGAAAGGGCCCTGTCATGAGCGACACGCGGCGCGTCGTCGGCGATCTCACGGTCGACGTCAACAATCTCTACCGCGAAGAGAGCTACACGGACCTGAAGGTGGCTTCGCTGCGACGCCTCGTTCCGATCCTGCCGTCGGGTGAGCCCGATCCCGCACGCGAGCCGCGCTGGATCGCGCAGACACAGCTGATGTCGCAGGTGGGCCCGGTGCCGGTCTCTGCGCTGATCGAGGCGAAGACTCTGCAGGAGGCGATCGCGAAGTTCCCCGAGGCCGTCGGCCGCGCGGTCGAGGAGATGATCGAAGAAGCGCGCGAGATCCAGCGCTCCGAAGCGTCGCGCATCGTCGTGCCCGACACCGCGTCGGTGCGGAAGATCATCACCTGAGCGCCATGCAACGTCTCGCTCGGTACGCGTTCGTCGCGCTGTGTCTCGGTCTGTGCGGCTGTCCCGCGCCGCGCGTCCCCAAGGGCGCGGTCGTGCTCTACGACGTCGACTTCTCCTCGCCCGAGCAGACACCCGGCGCGGGAGTGAAGACGGCGGAGGGCTCGGAGCATCCGTTCCCGAGGAAGCTGCCGTCGGAGATCTTCTCCGGTCACCCTGCGGTCGTGGCGAACCTCTGCGGCCTCAGCAAGCAGCCGGCGCAGCTCTCCGCCTCGTCGGGGACGCAGGGAAACGAGAGTCTCGAGTTCTCCTTGCTCGGCGCGGACGCCTACTCCCACTATCACGTCGAGCTCGACCTGTGCGCGCAGCAGGTGACTGCGGCGCTGACCGAGGGCATGCCCGTCGTGATCTTTCTCGACATCCAGGAGGCGTACGCGTTCGGACTCATGTCGGGAAGCCAGATCGGGTTCACCGATCCAACTCACATCCTCGAGAATCCTTCACCGCGACCGATCGCGAAGTTCGTCCAGGGGAAGCCGATGCACTTCACCTTCGACTTCGACTTCGAGAAGCGGACGCTGCGCGCAACCGTCGACGGGAAGACCGTCCACGAAGGCACCGCGCAACTGAGCTTCCCGCGCTCGGTCCGCGTCCTGGTGCGCGGCGACTCCAACAACGTCGCCGGCCTCGACAACGTCCTGATCTGGGCCGACCGACCGCTGCCCGAGCCCGAAGCCGAGCCCGCGCAGGCTCCGCCGACCAGCGGCGAGAAGCAGGAGTAACCGTCGATGCAAGTCGCCGCGATCGCGCGAGTCACTGGCTGCGCCGTCCTGGTCGCGGTGCTCAGCGCATGTCTCACGGTCGGCAGAGACTTTCCGGTGGACCAGGTCGGCCAGATCGCGATCGGCAAGACGACGCGCGACGAGATACACCAGATGTTCGGCGTGCCCTGGCGAACCGGACTCGAGGACGGCCGCCGCACCTGGACCTACGGCCACTACCGCTACAAGCTGATCGGCACCACCGAGACCCGCGACCTGGTCGTGCGCTTCGACCCCAACGGCGTCGTCGCCTCGTACACCTTCAACGCTGCTCCGCCGCTGGAAGGCAGTCTGTAGCGACTCACTTCTTCTTGAGAGCTTCGAGCGCTCTCTCGACGGAGCCGCCCGCGCGCTCGAGCGCCTTCGCCGCGCGCTCGCGGTCGACGTTCGCGAGCTCGCACAGGATGCGCACGCCGCGCTCGTGCAGCTTCGAGTTCACCGCGCGCAGCCCGGTCATCAAATTCCCGTGCACGCGACCGAGCCGCACCATCACCGCTGTCGAGAGCGTGTGCAGGATCATCTTCTGCGCGAGCCCGCCCTTCATGCGCGTCGAGCCGGCGATCACTTCCGGTCCGACGATCGCGACGATCGCGATCTCCGCGTGTTTCGCGAGCGGTGAGTCGGGCGCGCAGGTGATCGCGATCGCGCGCGCGCCGCGGCGACGCGCGTGCTCGAGCGCCGCGATCGCGAACGGAGTGCGGCCGCTCGCCGAGAGCGCGACCACGGCGTCGCTCGGGCCGACGCCCAGCTTGTCGAGCTCGCGCGCCGCGGCAGCCTGGTCGTCTTCCGCGCCCTCGACCGGACCCGAGAGCGCGGCCGGCCCGCCAGCGATGAGCGCCTGCACGCGCTCGGGCTCGAGCCCGAACGTCGGCGGAATCTCCGCGGCGTCGAGCGCGCCGATGCGGCCGCTCGTGCCCGCTCCCACGTTGAACCAGCGCCCGCCGGCGTCGAGCGCCTCGACCAGCGCGAGACAGGCCAACTCGATCGCCGGGCGGGCGGCGCGCACCGCGGCGCTGACCCCGGCGTCCTCGTCGAGGATTCGCCGCACGAGCTCGCCGACCGGCAGCCGATCGAGGTCCGTCGTGCGCGGGTTCTGCGCCTCGGTGACTGGACGGCGAGGGGTCGGAGTCTCGTCGGCCATCTACAATCCCGTCCCGTGACGTTCCGAGCCAGCGCAGCGACGCTCGCGCGCCTCGAGTGGCCGCGCCTTCTGGAGCTGCTCGCCGCGCAGGCGGCGACCGAGCGCGGAGCCGAGGCGCTGCGCGCGCTCGCGTTCCCCCCGACACATGCTGGTGTACGGGAGCAGCTCGCGCTCACCACGGAAGCGCGGCGGCTCGTCGACGCCGGGAGTGAGCTGCCCTTCGGCGGCGTCGCGGACCTGCGCGCGGCGCTCGTCGAGCTCGCGCGAGGCCGCACGCTCCAAGCCCGCGAGCTCGGTCTCCTGCTGACGACGCTCGACGCCGCGCGACGCATTCGTGTGTCGCTCGCGGGCAGCGTGGAGCCTGCGCCGCGCCTGGCCGCGCTGGCCGAGACTCTGCCCGAGCTGCGCGCGCTCGAGCGCGCGCTCGCGGCAATCGTGACCCCGGCGGGCGAGATCCGCGACGACGCGAGCCCCGAGCTGCGCCAGAAGCGACGGCGCGTGCGCGAGCTCGAGGCGGAGATCGAGCGCCAGATGGCGCGACACCTCCGCGACCCCGACGTGCAGACCCATCTCCAAGACTCCTACGCCACGTTTCGCGAGAACCGCCCGGTTCTGCCCATTCGCGCCGAGGCGCAAAAGCGGGTCCGAGGCATCGTGCACGACGTCTCATCGAGCGGGACGACGGTCTTCATTGAGCCCGAGGACGTGGTCGAGGCGGGCAACCGCCTGCGCATCGCGCAGACCGAAGTTACGCGCGAGATCGAGCGACTGCTAGCCGAGCTGTGCCAGCAGGCGCGCGAGCGCGCAGCCGAGCTCGAAGCGCAGGGCGTGACTCTGGAGGCGCTCGACGCGGCGTTCGCGCGCGGCCGACTCTCGCGCCGCGCGGGCGCGCGCGAGGCGCGCATAGCGAGTGACGGCACGCTTGACCTGCGCGGGCTGCGGCATCCGCTCCTGTTGCTCGAAGCGGGGCTCGCGCCCGAGGACGTCGTGCCCAACGACATCGCCCTCGTCGACGGCGCGCGCTGCCTCGTGATCTCGGGACCGAACGCGGGCGGGAAGACAGTCGCGGCCAAGGCGGTCGGTCTCGCCGTGCTGTCGCTGCGCGCGGGCCTGCACGTCGCCTGTGACGAGGGCAGCGCGCTGCCGCTCGTCGACGCGGTGTTCGCGGAGATCGGCGACGAGCAGGACCTGCGCGCCGGTCTCTCGACCTTCTCGGCGCGCATGGCAAACCTGGCCGCGATCGTCGCGCAGGCGGATCCGCAGTCACTCGTGATCGCGGACGAGATCGGCGAGGGGACGGAGCCGGGCGAAGGCGCGGCGCTCGCGCAGGCGATCCTCGAGGCGCTGGTCCAGCGCGGCGCGCTCGTGCTCGCGACGACTCACTTCAACCGCCTGAAGGAGGTCGCGGGCTCCGATCCGCGCTTCGCGAACGCGAGCGCGGAGTTCGATCCCGACACGCTTCTGCCGACGTTCCGTATTCACGTCGGGCAGCCGGGCTCGAGCGGGGCGATGTGGGCGGCGCAGCGAATGGGGCTCGACGAGGCGGTGGTCGAGCGCGCGCGCGAGCTCATGGACCGCGAGGACTCGCGGCTCGAGGCACTCACTCGCGGTCTTTCGGAGCTGCGTCAGGAGCTCGAGGCCGAGCGACGTCTCGCCTTGCGCATGCGCGAGGAGTCGGAGGCCGCGCGCTCGGCGTACGAGACACGGCTCGCGGCACTGCGGGGCGCACGCGAGCAGGCGCTGGCGGCCATGAAGGCGGACCTCGAGTCCGCATTCACGCGCGCACGCGCCGAGATCGCGCACGTGGTCCGCGGTCTGCAGCGCGGCGACACGTCGCCGGGCCCAGCGGCGAATCGCGCGCAGGCGGAGCTCTCGCGCATTCGCGAGCGCACCCAAGCCGTGGAGATCGCGCACGCGGAGCCAGAGACCGAGCTGCCGCGCGCCGCCGTGTCTGACTCTGCGCTCGTCGCCGGCGCGCGCATCGAGCTCGCGGGCGTGCGCCCGATCGCGGTCGTGCTCGAAGCGCCGGACAAGCGCGGCCGGATCGCGGTGCGCGTCGGTGCCGCGCGCACGGTAGTGGCGCGCGAGCGGGTGCTGCGCGTGCTCGGACCGGACGCGCCCAAGGCGCGCCCGAGCGGGTACGTGTCACTGCAGCGCGAGAGCGACGACGCGCCCGCGAAGCTCGACTGCGACCTGCGCGGGCTGCGCGTCGACGAGGCGCTCGAGCGCGCCGATGCCGCATTGCAGCGGCTGCTCGGGCGCGGCGGCGGACGAGTCACTTTCATTCACGGCCACGGAACCGGCGCGCTGCGCGATGCGATCCGCGCCTGGCTGCGCGCAATTCCCGGGGTAGAGAAGTTCGAGCCCGGCGGTCCCCGCGAGGGCGGGAATGGCGTGACCGTCGCAACCCTCGCGGACTAGCTCGAAGCGCGCAGCCGCGCCGCGACGGTGCGCGCGGCGCCCAGCCCCGAGGCGAGCTCGCCCTCGACGTGCGGGGCGACGCACCAATCGCCCGCGCAGGTGACTCCGAGCTTCGCGAGCGCGCGGTAGTGACCGACCCCGAACGCGGGGCGACCGCGCGGGAAGCGGTGCAGTCGGGTCGCCGCGAGCTGGCTTGACAGGCCGGGCAGCGCGCGCTCCGCGGACTCGAGCAGGAAGTGAGTCAGCTCGACGTCGGGTCGCCGGCCGTGGCGCCGCGCCAGGTCACTCCGGGCGACGAGCTGCAGCAGGCGCGGCTGGCGCACGGAGATCGCCGCGAGCTCACCGCCCTCGCGCGCCGGGAACCAGAGCTCGCGCTCGCAAAGGCCTACGCCTTCCTGTGTCACTGCCGCCAGGACGAGGCCCGATTCTTCGCCGAGCGCGCCGAACGCCGCGTCGCAGCGCGGGCTGCGCGAGCCGAGCAGGCGCGTCGCCTCGTGCGACGCGACGGCGAGCAGCACGGCGTCCCCACGCAGCGCGCTGCCGTCGGCGCAGCGCACGCCGCGGCCGTCGGGGTCGACGGCGTCGACGCGCCGGCTCGTGCGCAGGTCGGTGAGTCGCGACGCGAGTGCCTCCGCCAGCCGGCCTGCGCCCGAGAGTGTGTCGAGCGCCGGGCTCCCGGCCGAGTCGAGCAGCGCGAAGAAGAGCTGCCGACTCGCGTCGCGCGCGCAGATGCCGAAGCAGCTCGCGAAGAGCGGCGCCACGAGCTCGTCGCGCGCGCGCCGGCCGAGATACACCTGGCAGAAGTCCGCGGCGCTGCGGTCGTCGAGCCGCGTGTCGCGCCAGGGCGCGTCGGGATCGAGCGCGCCGCCGAGCCAGCTCGCCAGTACCGCGAAGCGCCGTATGCGGAACGGCGCGAGTGCCGAGCCGCGCAGGGCCGCGCGCGTCGCGAGTGACACCGAACGGAGTCGTCCGTCCCGCAGGCTCGCGACCTCGAGGATCGGCTCGCGCCGGACTTGCGCGCCGAGCCCGAGCTCCGCCACCAGCTCGACGAACGCCGGCGCGCTGCGCGGCAGCCATCCGGGCCAGGGCTCGTACTCGAGGCCCGCGAGTGACTCGAGCGCATGCTTCCCGCCCGCACGCTCGCGCGCCTCGAGCACCGTGACCGCGAAGCCCACCGACGCGAGGCGCCGCGCGGCCGCGAGGCCGGCCAGGCCCGCTCCGACGACGATCACGTGACCAGCGGTCGCGGGCGACACGTGGGCAGGAACGCCGGTCTCAGGCCGGAGCGAGAGTGACTTCGACCCCGAGCTCGGCCCCGCGCTCTTCGAGCGCCTTCTCGAGCACGCGCGGGTCGAGACTGTCCGGCACCTCGGCGAGCACGCTCATGCGGTACACGGGCGAGCCCGACGGCGACGGCAGCGACCGCGATTGCAGGTCGGCGATGTTCACCCGGTGATCCGCGAGCGTCCGGCAGATGCGGGCCACGATTCCCGCGCGATCCATGCCCTGTGTCTCGACGCGGAAGAGTCGCGTGCCCGGCGCCGGAACCGCGGGGCGCGGCTGACCTTCGAGCGGCCGAATGAAGACGGTCAGCCGGTTCTCCCACTCGAGTCTGCGCGCGCCCGCCGAGAGTCGCTGCTCGAGCTCCGGCGCGCCGCCCGAGCACAACAGGATCGACGCGAACTCGTTGCCGAGCAGCGTCATGCGCGAGTCTTCGAGATTGGCTTCGCAGTCATACACGAGCTGCGCGAGATCGGCGACGATGCCCGGCCGATCGCGACCGACTGCAGAGACGATGAACCACTTGCGCATGTGCGGGATTCTAACGCGTTCGGCGGCCGCAACGCGTCACCGAGGGCCGCAATTCGGCGTCGTGTTGCGCACCCCTCATCCTGCGCTTGCGCGTTGGTGTTCGGGCTCACGTGACCTCGCCGCGTCGTCTTCCGACGACGAGCCCGCATGCTGACCGCGAAGCTGCGCGCGCGACTGCGCTTGGCATGTCGCTTGCTCCGCCAGGAGCCTGTCCGGAGCTTGTTGCTTCGGGCATGGGAGTGCCCGGGCCGGAAACCCCTCCCCTCGCGCAGTGCGAGGTTCCGGCCCGGGCTTTCTATTTCGCGCGCGTCACTCAGTGTCTCGTGTCTCGCTGCCGACCTTGTAAGTAGTGGACGGCCCGAGCTCAGACACTGCGTTGCCACTCGAGCCCCGTCGCGACGACGTTCGCCGAGCGATCGTGCTGTCGGGCGGTGGCGCGCGCGGCGCGTACGAGGCCGGCGTGCTGCGCTTCGTGCTCGGCGACCTCCCGACGCGCCTCGGCTTCATTCCGCGCTTCGACGTCTACTCCGGCACCAGCGTCGGCGCGGTGCACTCCTGCTATCTTGCCGCGCTGGCCGACGATCCGCAGACGGGCGTGCGCAACCTGGTCGAAGTCTGGCGCAACATGTCCTTCTCGCGCGTGTACCAGTTCGGTGTAGGGGACGCGTGGAGCTTCGCGAAGTCACTGCTCGGCTTCGTGACCGGTAGCTCGATCG
>Ga0326731_1000099_pt1 | contig 21006 bp, 17 predicted proteins | sample MHFSIPfraction_FD_207645 | JGI IMG/M metagenome (GOLD analysis project Ga0326731, IMG submission 207645) | Lab enriched peat soil microbial communities from Michigan Hollow, Ithaca, NY, United States - MHF9FY SIP fraction | ecosystem: Environmental > Terrestrial > Soil > Wetlands > Peat | place...
AAACGACCGGGGCTGCCACGCCCTTTCCCTGCTACTGCTGCTGCTCATCGCACCGGCCGCCGCGGCCGCCGAACCGCCCAAGCTCGACGCGGCGAACACCGCCTGGATGCTGACCGCTTCGCTGCTGGTGCTGTTCATGACGCTGCCGGGACTCGCCCTGTTCTACGCGGGCCTCGTGCGCTCGCGCAACGTGCTCTCGGTGCTGATGCAGTGCTTCGCGATCACCTGCGTCGTGACGCTCGCCTGGGTGGCGTTCGTCTACAGCATCGCCTTCGGCGACGGCGGCGCGAGCAACGCCTGGTACGGCGGCTTCGCCAAGTCCTTCATGTCGGGCGTCGATCTTAAGGCCGTCAGGGGGAGCATTCCCGAGACCGTGTTCTCGATGTTCCAGCTCACTTTCGCGATCATCACCCCCGCGCTCGTCCTCGGCGCCTACGCCGAGCGTGTGAAGTTCTCGGGCATGTTGCTTTTCAGCCTGCTGTGGCTCGTCCTTGTCTACGCGCCGGTCGCGCACTGGGTATGGGGCGAGGGCTGGCTGGGCAAGATGGGCGTCATGGATTTCGCCGGGGGCACCGTCGTGCACCTGAACGCGGGCGTGGCGGCGCTGGTCTGTGCTCTCGTGCTGGGGCCGCGCAGGGGATTTCCCGAGACCGCGATGCCGCCGCACAATATGACGATGACCGTGACCGGCGCCTGCATGCTCTGGGTCGGCTGGTTCGGTTTCAATGCGGGCAGCGCGCTCGCGGCTGACGGCGCGGCGGGCATGGCGATGCTGGTGACGCACATCGGCGCGGCGACCGGAGCCTTCGCCTGGATGATGTGCGAGTGGGTTCGCTACGGCAAGCCCTCGGTGCTCGGCATCGTCACCGGCATGGTCGCGGGGCTGGGCACGATCACGCCCGCCTCGGGCTTCGTCGGGCCGCTGGGGGCGCTCGCGATCGGCGCCATCGCCGGGATCGCCTGTTTCCTCGCCACCAACCAGATGAAGCGCGTGTTCAAGGTGGACGACTCGCTCGACGTATTCCCGGTGCACGGTGTCGGCGGCTTTGTCGGCACGATGCTCACGGGCGTGTTCGCGTCGAGCGTCTTCGGCGGCGTGGGCTATCCCGAGAAAATGACGATGGGCGGCCAGGTGCTGGTGCAGTTCTGGGGCGTCCTCGCCACGGCGCTGTGGTCCGGGGTGCTCACCTGGATACTGCTGAAGCTGACCCAAGCGCTGGTCGGGATGCGCGTGGAACCGGAGGACGAGACCGAAGGCCTCGACACGGCCCTGCACAACGAAAAGGGCTACGACCTCTAGTCCGTCCTGGCGCAGCGTAACAAACGTGACGGCGGTCACGACGGCGTGACCGCCGCATTTTTCTTCCGCGCTCCAATCTCGTATCATCCGGGCATGGATTTCTCGCACCTCTCCGAGCCCATCGTGGCGGCGATGATCGGCGCGACCGCCACGGCCATCACCGCGTTGGTCCAGCTGCGCACGTCCTGGCGCAAGGAGCTGAAGGAGCGCGAGCGCGCGCAACCCATCACCAAGAAGTCCCGGCGCGGACCGGTCTTCTTTGTTTTCGCGCTGCTGATCGCGGCGGCGGTCGGCGGGTTCGCCCTTTCCCAGTATTTCGTATCCCTGCGCACGGGAGACCGGGACGAGCTGCGCGCCGACCTTCAATCGAGGCTCTCGGAGATCAACGCGACCGCGTTGCGGCTCGAGCAGGCGCGCATGAACGAGCGCAAGCAGATCGAGACCGAGGTCCAGCACGCCGACGCGTCGCGCCTGGGCGAGGAAGGCGCGGCGGCGAGCATAATGGTCGCGCCGTGCAGGCCGGAAGGCGTGCCGGGAGCGAAGCAGGAGTGCACCGAGCAGAGCGCCCCGCGCATCACCGTCTGCGCCAGCGTGCCAGCGGCCGCGACCGTCAGGGAGGTGCAGCTCTACATCCGCTCCGATGATCCCAAGCAGCCTTGGGCGGAGGCGCGCGTGCAGCCGGGCCAGGAAGCCGGACAGGCGCGCTTCGCCGACAAGTTCTCCGAGCGGCCCGAGGAAGGCGCGAAGCAGATCTGCCAGGGATTCGCAAACTGGAGCCACGAAAAGACCCGAATCGCGCGCATCGTCGTCAAGTACGCTCTCTGATTCACCCGCAGTGCCACGCCCGGACCCGCGCGCGATCGGGGGCCGCAGCGTAGACTCCCGCCCTTATGCCTCCGGTCACGCAATCGCTCCTCATCGCCAATGTGGCGGTGTTCCTGCTGCAGTCCTCGACCGACGGATCGCTCGAGAACTGGTTCGCGCTGTGGCCACCCGGATCCGGATTGTTCGCGCCCTGGCAGATCGTCACCTACGGATTCCTGCACGGCGGGTTCGCGCACATCTTCTTCAACATGCTCGGCCTCTACATGTTCGGCAGCGACATCGAGCGCCTGTTCGGGTCGCGCTATTTTCTGGCTTATTACTTCGCCTGCCTGGTTTCCGCGGCCCTTTGCCAGCTGGTCGTGATCTCGCTGGCGGGCGGACCGCCCGTCCCGACCGTCGGGGCGTCGGGGGCACTCTACGGGCTGCTGCTCGCCTTCGGGATCTACTTCCCCCGGCGCATGGTGATGCTGATCTTCCCGCCGATCCCGATGCCCGCGCGCGTGTTCGTGATCGTGTTCGGCGGGCTCGAGCTCCTGTTCGGGGTCACCGGCACGGCGGACGGCGTCGCACACTTCGCCCACCTGGGAGGGATGCTCGGAGGCTGGCTGGTGATCCAGTACCGCCGCCGCGGTTTTCCTTTCGGCGGCCGACGCTAAGGACTCAGCGTGCAGTTGCGCCGTAGCTGAAATCGTCGAAAAGCGTCACGCTGTCCGCCTTGGTCCACACACCCACCGCGCCCGCGCCGGCGATGTGGGCGTCATCTGTCTCGATATAGGTCTTGCCGTCGAGCATCACGCGGATAAATTTGCCTGCGAACTCCACGCGCAGCGCGTGCCACACATTTCCCGGCACCGGCGCGTCGACGTACTTGATCGTATTGCGCCTTCCGTTCTCCGTGTAGTAGAGGGACACGTTGTTCTCGAGCGCGTTGGCGCGCGCGACGTAGTAGTTGTCGCCGTCCTTCCAGCGCCACACCAAGCCTCCGGCCTGGTCCTCGCGACCGGAGAGCGGCTTGAACTTCACCTCGACGCGGCCATCTGCGAGAGACGCATCCGGCTTCACGCACCAGGGGAACGTTCCGCTGCCCGATTGCTTGAGCACGTTCGGTCTGCTCGGCGCCGAAGCGTCGGCCACGACCGACCACTTCGGGGAGCCGCGGCCGGTGACGCCAGCGCGCCAGCCCGCGGGGAGCGCGCCGATTGCATCACGGTCGAAGGAAAGCGTTTCAGCGTGAGTCGTCGTCATGGCGGCCACCAATGCGAAAGTTGAAATGAGTCCGAGGGCCTTTTTCATGGTCGGTCTCTTTCAGCGGTACGCTCCCGGGTTCCACGTGTGAACCTCCTCCTGTCCCGACTTGCACCACGCATAGAGCGCGTCGTAGATCACCATGCCGTGCCTGAGCATCTCGTGGTCGTCGGTGAAGTTGCGCGATAGGCCGAGCGAGATCGCCGCGAGACCGGGCGCCTGCGGCGCGAGATCCAGCCGCGCCGTGTCCGCGCCGCGGACGATGAGGGCGAGCTGCTCGAGCGCCGGGTCCGCCAGGCGGTAGTGCCTGAGGAATGCGTCGAAGCTGCAGCGCTCGCCTTCGTGGGAGAAATGCACGTCGGGGATGTCGTAAGGCGTGGCGTCGCGCTCCTTCGCCGCGGCGAGCACCTCCTTCGTCGGAACGTAGAGGAACTCCGCTGCGGGATCGACGAAACGCGCGATCAGCCACGGGCAGGCGATGCGGTCGATTTTCGGCCGCTCTCGCGTCACCCAGCGCGTATTCGCGCCGGACGCCTTGCGGTCGAGCGCGCCTCCCGCAGGCTTCCAGCCTTCCTCGATGCCACCTTTGAGAACCTGCGCGTCAATGCCGCGCTCACCGAGCGCCTTGGCGACGCCCTGGCTCACCTCATGCCCGTGCACGCAATAGGCGATGACTCGGCACGCTCGCGGCAGCTCGCCTGCCCATTCGGTGACGCGCTCGGGATCGCGCCACAGGGCACCTGCGATCATGTCGGTCGCGAAGCGGAACGTCTGCTCCTGCCGCACATCGATGATCAATGGAGGCTGGCCGCCGCGAATGGCGGACAGGGCTTCGCTTGAGGATATGAAACTTGCCGATGTTGCCGCGTCCATGGCTTCTCCTGACAGGGTCAAGTGAAGCAGAGCTTGGACGCGGGCGTCTTGAACCGGCTTGGAGCCGGGCGGGGAGTCTGCACTTCCCCGAGAGGGCGGAATATTGGACCCGCGCGGCGGCGATGTCAAGCGCCCGCCGGACGCTTCGCCGCGATCGCGCCGCCGTTCGCGCTGTCCGCGCGAGCTTCGCCTCGATTGACGAAGCACGGTGTAGGTTCCACGATAGGCGGCGCCAAGTCTTCGGCCCAGAAAATGAGAATAGACGGAAACAGACTGGCCGGCTCTGCGATAGGCGCGGCGCTCGCGCTGCTCGGCGGTGCCGTCGCGGCGGGCTGGCTTCTGCGAGTCCCCGTCTTGGTCCAGGTGCTGCCCGGCCTCACGCCGATGATGTTCAACACCGCGGTGTGCTTCGTCCTTTCCGGAGTCTCGCTCCTGCTTGCTGCGCTGCGCCCCGATTGGCGGCGCGCGGTGCGCGTCCTCCCGGCGGGCTTGCTCGCCCTCGCGGCGGCAGTGACCCTGCAATATGTCGTGGGCGCTGATTTCGGCATCGACGCTCCGGCGCTTCACCGTTGGCTTCCCTCTGACAACAACCCCCATCCCGGGCGCATGTCGGCGTTCACGGGATCGGCCTTCATCGCGGCAAGTCTCAGCCTGCTGCTCGCGACGGGACCCTCGCGGCCGCGAACCGATTCACTTGCCCTGGCGTTGGCCACCGCGACCGGCGTCATCGGCGCGCTCGCTCTCGTCGGCTATCTCTTCGAGCTGCATCTCGTGTATGCGCGCTATCCCCTCGGGTTGGTCGCGCTGCATACCGCCACGGGACTGGTCATTTTGTCCTTGGCGCTGTGGCTCCACCTCTTGCGCGAGGGGCGCGTTCATTTCTGGGACAGGCTTGCCGTGCAGGACCGTATTACCCTCGCCTCCGCCGCGATTCTTACGTTGGCGACGCTCGCGGTGGCCGTGAGCGTGTTCGCGACGCTGCAGGTCCGCGTGACTCAGGCGTTGAGCGACAGTCTCGCGGCAAGCGTGCGCTACCGTGTGCTCCTCGCGAAAGCCATCATCGACGCGGGTGTACAGCGCAGCCGCATCCTCGTCGGGCGTCCCGCGCCCGCGCGCCTGTTGAAGCGATACAAGCAGCGTCCGGGCGATGCGGAAGCGGTCGCCGAGCTGTCGCAGAGCGCCGCGAGCCTCGTCGCCGACGGATATCGCGCGGGCATCTACTACGATGCCGAGGGCCGCGAGATCGTCAGAGCCGGCGAGCCGTTGCGGGACCCTCCGCTTGCCGTCGCCTTGCACGGTGCATCCGGGGCAACGCTCGCGTGGCAAGGCGGATTAGTCATTTCAGGCCGCTACCCGATTTCCGACGCGGACGGCCCCTTGGGCGCGGCGCGGGTGGATGCACCGTTGCCCGCGCTCGACGAACTGCTCAACGATTCGTACCGCCTCGGCGAAAGCGGCGAGGCTGGAATGTGCGCACAGCTTGGAGAGCGGCTCGGCTGCTTTCCGCAGCCAAACATACCCAAGGTCTACTTCGTTCCGACCAAGGCGGCGGACGGCACACCCCTGCCCATGAGCAGAGGCCTGGCGGGCGAGATCGGCGTCGCGCTGACCCAGGACTATCGCGGCGAGAACGTCATGGCCGCGTACGCGCCGGTGGGCGATTTCGGTCTTGCCATGGTGACGAAGATGGACACGGCCGAGATCTACGCGCCGGTGCGCGAGCGGCTGCAGGTCGTCCTGCCGATCCTGATTCTGCTCATCGTGGCGGGGACCTTCCTTCTGAGAATCGGCGTTCAGCCGCTTGCCGAGCGACTCGCGCAATCGGAGCGGGAGGCCCAAGAGCGGCACCGCGCGCTCGACGCGATGATGGCCAAGGTGGCCGACGGCATGATGCTGCTCGATGCCGACGGCACGATCCGCTCCTGGAACGCGGCGGCGGAAAGGCTCTTCGGATATGCGATGGCCGAAATCGTCGGCCGCAACATGTCGATTCTCGTCCCCGAAGAGCTGCGGGAGTCCAACCTCGCGGCTACCGGCCGCTTCCTCGCCACCGGCCAGAGCAATATCGTGGACCAAGGCAATCTCAACTACCCGGCGCTGCGCAAGGACGGGTCCCGGTTCGAGCTCGAGTTCGCGGTCACAAGTATGGGCAGCGGGAAAGCGCCGCAGCTGGTTGTGGTGTTCCGCGACATCACAGAACGCAAGGCAACCGAGCAGCGCCTCACCCAGCTCGCGCTGCACGACGCGCTCACCGGTCTGCCGAATCGGGCGAACTTCGAGCGACACGTCGCGGAAGCAATGGCCCGCCGCCGCCGCAGCGGCGGGCAACTCGCGCTGATGGTTCTGGACATGGACAATTTCAAGAAGGTGAACGACTCGCTCGGCCACGTGGCGGGCGATCTGCTGCTCGTCGAGTTCGCGAAACGCCTGCAAGGCGCGCTGCGAGAGAGCGACCTGGTGGCGCGGCTCGGCGGCGACGAATTCACGGTCATTGCAGAGGGGCTGAAGGACACCGGCGACGCGGTAGCCATCGCGGACAAGGTCATCGCGACGATGCGCGACCCGATCGACATCGATGGCCGAGCGCTTTCGGCATCGACCAGCATCGGCCTCGCGCTCTGCCGCGAAGCGGACACACCGCAGACGCTCATGCAGCGCGCGGACAAGGCGCTCTACGAGGCGAAGGGCGCGGGCCGCGCCCGATATTGCCTCGCCGAGTAGGCGAATCGCCCGCTACTGCGCGAGCAGATCCGGGCCGATTTCCGCGATCGAACGCACGCCGGAAAGCTGCATCGAGCGCACCAGCTCGTCGCGCAGGATCTCGAGCGCGCGCGAGGCGCCCGCCTCGCCCGCGGCGCAGGCGCCGTACAGCGTCGCGCGGCCGAGCATCACGGCTTCCGCGCCCTGCGCCACCGCCTTGATCGCGTCCACGCCGCGGCGCACGCCGCCGTCGACCAGCACGCTCATCTTCCCTTTCACCGCGCGCACGATGGGCGGGAGCGCGTCCAGCCCCGCCACGGCGCCGTCGAGCTGTCGGCCGCCGTGATTGGAGACGACCACGGCGTCCACGCCGAGCGAAGCGAGGCGCCCGGCCTCGTCTGCACGAAGCGTGCCTTTCACCAGCATCTTCCCCGGCCAGCGGTCGCGCATCGCCTTCAGCCCGTCCCAGTCGAAATCGGCGTCCCAGAACTGACCCACCGAGGACGCGATCTCGGCGGTGCTCTTCGCTTCGGGGGCGAGCCCGACCACGTTTTCCAGGACCGGCATGCCGTGGCGAAGAATGTCGAGCACCCATCCGGGCCGGGTGGCGAAATCGAGAACGTTGCGCGCCGTGAAGCGGAAGCGGATTGCAAAGTCGTTGCGGAAATCGCGCTCGCGCTTACCGCCGACCGGAACGTCGACGGTGACCATCAGCGCCTCGTAGCCGAACTGCCGGGCGCGCTCGACGAGGTCCATGGTCATCTTGCGCTCGCGGAAGATGTAGGCCTGGAACCACAACCGTCCGCCCGCCTCGCGCGCGATGCGCTCGATCGACGCGGTCGCCATCGTCGAGAGCGTATACGGAACGCCGGCCGTCGCGGCCGCGCGCGCCACGCCCACGTCGGCGAAGGGCCAGCCGAAGCCGATGCCGCCGGTCGGGCCGATCGCGATCGGCAGCATGGAGCGCCCGCCGAGGATGGTCGTGGAAGTGTCGATCCGCGCGACGCCTGCGAGCGTCTTCGGCGCGAGGCGCACTTTTTCGAAAGCGGCGCGGTTCGCGCCCAGCGTGATCTCGTCCTCCGCCGCGCCGTCGAAGAAATCGAACACCGCGCGCGGCAGGCGCCGCTTCGCCATCGCCCGCAGGTCCGCGATGTTCCAGGCTCGCAGGACGCGCGCCGATGCGCGCCGCGAGGCGGGGCACGAGGAGGCCGCGATTTGGCTCGCGGCGCTCCGGATGTCGCTCACGGTATTCATTCCGCCTTGACTCCAGAGGCCTTGATGACGCGCGCCCAGCGCTCGTAGTCCTTCCTGAGGAACGCCGCGAACTCGGTGGGCGTGTCGGCAATAGCGACCGCGCCCAGCGCTTTGAATCTTTCCCGGGTCTCCGGCTTGGCGATGGACTTGCGCATCTCCTCGCTGAGGCGGCTGACGACCGCAGGTGGCGTGCCCGCGGGAGCAAGCATTCCGACCCAGGGCGCGGTCTCCTCGAAGCCGGGCAGGCCCGACTCCGCCATGGTCGGGACGCCGGGGAAGTCCGGATGATGCTGCGGCGTGCCGACGGCGAGCACCTTGATCTTCTTGGCCGCGACCTGGTCGGCGATGCCGATGATGGGATAGAACATGAAGGTCACACGCCCCGCCATCACCTCGGCGAGCGCCGGGCCGTTGCCCTTGAAGGGCACGTTGATCATCTTCGTCCCGGTAAAGTTCTCGAGCATCGCTCCGGCGAGATGCGAGGAGCCGCCGATGCCCGAGGTGCCGTAGCTGATCTCGCCGGGTTTCGCCTTCGCGAGAGCGAGCAGGTCCTTCATGGAGCTGGCGGGGTTCGCGGCCGCGGTCACGATCACCATCGGCAGGTTCGCCGCGTTGCTCACCGGCGCGAAGTCCTTGAACGGATCGTATTGCGCCTTGGTCCCCGGCAGGATCGCGTTCACCAGGAGCGACAGCGACGAGAACAGCGTCGTGTACCCGTCCGGAGCCGAGCGCGCGACCACCTCGGTCGCGATGATGGCGTTCGCCCCAGGCCGGTTCTCGACGATGAAAGACTGGCCGAGCGACGTGGTCATGTCCTGCGCGACGATGCGCGCGATGACGTCGGTCGGGCCGCCCGCGGCGAAGCCGACCAGGATCTTCACCGGCCTGGCCGGATAGTTCTGAGCCGCGGTGCCGCCGCTCAGGACGCAGAGCGCCGCAGCCGCGAGAATTGCAGTGGTCTTCTTCATTACCCCTCCTCTTGAAATCTGGTTGCCATCACCTGGCAGCGCTTGATCAGACGGTGCTCGTCCGGACCGTAGTCGGCCACAGCGTTGTGGATGGTGCCGATGTCCTCCCACATCAGGACGTCGCCTTCCTGCCAGTGAAACGCGTAGCGGTACTCAGGTCTAAGCTGATGCTCGAACAGGAATTTCAGAGTCCGGGCGCTCTCCTTCTCCGGTAGCTCGTTGATGCGCACCGCGTAGCCCGGGTTGGCGTAGAGCACACGGCGCCTGGTGATCGGGTGGGTGAGAAATATCGGGTGCGGCACCGGCGGCTTCGCCTTCCGCTGCGCCTCGGTGAGCGGGGGACGCTTGCTCCCTTTTTCCCGTCTCATCATTTCCCAGAACTTGTTGAAGTCGTGCAGCACCGTCATGCCCTCGAGGTCGCGCTTCATCTCCGCCGGCAGGCCTTCGTAAGCGGCGTGCATGTTCGAGAACTCGGTTGCGCCCAGGGTCCTGCCCCCGCGCCTGGGGATCTTGATTCCGTAGAGCACGTTCGCAAAGGCGATTGTGCTGCTGTAGGACATGTCGGTGTGCCAGTCCTGGCCTGCGTCGGCGAGGCCGATGGGCTTGCCGTTCTCGACCATGTTGGAGAGGATCATCACCTCCGGGATCCCGGGCTCCTGGTAGGCGTTGGCGACGTTGATCTCGAGCTCGCCGAAACGCGCGCTGAAATCGGCGAGCTGCCGCCCGGTGAGCTTCTGGCCGGGAAAGCGCACCACGCCGCGCTCCCCGAGGGCGCGCACCACGCCGTCGAACTCGTCCGGGGAAAACGGCTTCGACAAGTCGAGTCCCTCGATCGTCGCGCCAAGCGTCTCGCCGCTGCTCCTCACTCGCATTGGATCGGCCTCAGTCGATCTTGAGTCCGGCGTCCTTGATGATTTTCGCGTAGCGCGCGGCGTCCGCGCGAACGATCGCGGCGAATTCCTCGGGCGAGCGCGTGACGCTCCCGTCCGCTCCCGCTTCGGCGAGCCGCGCGCGCGTGGCCGGCACCTCCATGGCCTTCGCGATCTCGGCGTGCAGGCGGTTGACGATCGCGGGGGGCGTCCCGCCCGGGGCGAAGACGCCGTACCACGTGATCACCTCGTAGCCCGGCACCCCGGCTTCCGCGACCGTCGGCACGTCCGGATACTCGGGAATGCGCTTCGCACTCGAGACGCCGAGCACCCGCATTCTGCCGGAGCGCACGTAGCCCGACGATGCGGGAACGGTGTCGAAGCCGACCTGGTGCTGCCCCGCGAGCAGGTCCTGTATGGACTGTCCGGTCCCCTTGTAGGGCACATGCACGAGATCGACCCCGGCCATGCTCTTGAAGATCTCCCCCGCGAGATGCGGCGTGCTGCCGTTGCCGGCGGAAGGAAAGGAGAGCTTCCCCGGCCGCTCCTTCGCGTACGCGATCAGCTCGCGTATGGAATGCACCGGAAGCGAGGGGTGCACGACGACGAAGTGCGGCACCGACGCCGCGAGCGTGATCGGGGCGAAGTCCTTCAGCACGTCGTACTGGAGATTCGGAAAGAGGCTGGGCGCGATGGCGTTCACCGACACGTGCCCCATCATGATCGTGTATCCATCGGCGGGCGATTTCGCCACCATCGCCGCGGCGACGGTGCCGGTCGCGCCGGGCCGGTTCTCGATCACGACCGGCTGGCCGAGATTCTCCGAGAGCCCCGGCGCGATGATGCGCGCGACGACGTCGGTGCCGCCGCCGGGCGGGAAGCCCACGATCATCCGGACCGGTCGGCTGGGGTAGTTCTGCGCCTGCACGCATGCGCACGCCGCCAGGGCGAGGACCAGGAGGGGCAGTCTTCTCATCGGCGGTGAATTCTACGCCATGCGCTCAGGGCTGGGACGATGGTCCAGGCGCACGACAATTCCCTCGAGCTCCGCGCTCGCCGGCGGATAGCGCCGCATGACCAGGGGGTCGTGCCCCGGGACGATGAGCTCGGGCGCATCGGCGAGCTCGGCGAGCCGCCGATAGCCCGCCACCATCCTGGGGACATCGTAGACGATCGGAAAAGGCCGCGTCTCCTTCATGTTGGCGTAGAGATGGGTCGCATCGGAGGCGAGCACGATCCAGCCGACCTGCGTGTGCACGCGCACGACCTGCAGCCCCTTGGTGTGGCCGGCAACGCGGTGCAGCGAGAAGCCGGGAGCGAGCTCGGCGTCGCCGTCGTGGAAGCGCACGCGTCCCCTGTAGACCTCGCGCACCATCGCCACCACCTCGTCCACCTCGTAGGCCTGGCTGAAGAACTTCTGCGCCATGTGGCGGCCGGTAGCGTAGGCCATCTCGTCGTCCTGGAGATGGAAGGTCGCGGCGGGGAAGAGGCCGAAATTGCCGACGTGATCGTAATGCAGGTGTGTGATGATCACGTCCTTCACCTTCGCGGCGTCCACGCCGAGGCGGGCAAGCCCCTGGTCCGGCGGCGTGACCATCCTTCGGCCGCGGCGCTCGCCGACCCTGGCGTCGAAGCCGGTGTCGACGACGAAGGCCCGCGAGCTCGAGCGCGCGAGCCACACGAAGTAGTCGAGGTCGCTCGCCGCCTCGTGCGGGTCCCCTCCGAGGAAGTTCTCGCTCGACTTGCGGCCGGCGAGGCTCGCGTATCGGATGGCGAAGACTTCGTAGCTGTCCGGCCGTGCCAAGGCGCTTCCTCTTTCTTGCCAGGATGATTTCACCTAGGATAGCGATTCCTGTCCGGCGAGGCCATCGCGGGAATCTACCTGGAGGAGTGATGGGAAAGGCGCTCGAGCACGGCCTGCGCCTCGCACCGGCAAAATTGGATGTCGAGCGCCGCGCCGACGGCGCGATGCTGCTGCGCTCGCCGCAAAAGCTGGGCAGGCACGCACGCGCGGTCGGAGAGTGGCTGGCACGCTGGGCCCGTGAGGCGCCCGAGCGCTGCTTTCTCGCCGAACGCCAAGGCGAAACATGGAGAAAAGTGAGCTACCGCGAAGCGCTCGCCCTCGTGCGCCGCGTCGGTCAGGGACTGCTCGACCGCGGGCTGGACGCATCGAGGCCCGTCGTGATCCTTTCCGACAACTCGGTCGATCACGCGCTGCTCGCCCTCGGCGCGATGCACGTCGGCGTGCCGGTCGCACCGATCTCGCCCGCCTATTCGCTGATGTCGAAGGACTTCGCCAAGCTCAAGGCCATCTTCGAGCTGCTGCGCCCGGGACTCGTGTGGACCTCGGATCCGGAGAAATTCGCGCCAGCGCTCGCCGCGGTGGGCGCGCGGCCCACGCCTTTCGCCGAGCTGCTCGCCGCCGGGACGACACCGGGGGTCGACGAAGCCTTCGCGCGCACCGGCCCGGACACCGTCGCGAAGATCCTGTTCACATCCGGATCGACCGGAGCACCGAAGGGCGTCATCAACACCCAGCGCATGCTCACCGTGAACCAGGAGCAGTACGCCCTGGTCTGGCCGTTTCTGGAGGACCGTCCGCTGGTGCTCGTCGACTGGCTGCCCTGGAACCATACTTTCGGCGGCAACAGCAATTTCTGCATGATGCTCAGGAACGGCGGCACCCTCCATATCGACGCGGGCAAGCCCGCTCCCGGCCTGATCGAGACCAGCGTGCGCAACCTGAAGGAGATCTCGCCTACGGTTTACTTCAACGTGCCGCGCGGCTTCGACCTGCTCGTGCCCTTCCTCGAAAGGGACGCCGGCCTGCGCGCGAGCTTCTTCCGCAGGCTCGACCTGATGGTCTATGCGGGCGCGGCGCTGCCGCAGAATCTCTGGGAGCGCATGCAGCAGCTCGCGCTCGACGAGCGCGGATCGCGCGTCCCGCTCATCTCCGCCTGGGGCTCCACCGAAACCGCACCGCTCGCGACCGGGGTCCACTACCCCGTCGACCGTGCCGGCATCATCGGGCTGCCGGTGCCCGGCTGCGAGCTGAAGCTCGTGCCCGCCGCCGGCAAGCTCGAGGTGCGCGTGAAAGGCCCGAACGTCACGCCGGGCTACTACGGGCGCGAGGACCTGACCCGCGCCGCGTTCGACGAGGAGGGCTACTACCGCATCGGCGACGCGCTGAAATTCGCCGATCCGGAGAGGCCCGAGCAGGGGCTCGCCTTCGACGGGCGTATCGCCGAGGACTTCAAGCTCTCGACCGGCACCTGGGTGCACGTCGGCTCGGCGCGCGTGAAGCTGATCGCCGCGGGCGACCCGCTGATCCAGGACGCGGTGATCACCGGTCACGGCCGGGCCGAAGTCGGCGCGCTCGTGTTCCTCAACGCCGCGGCGGTGAAAGCGCGCGGACTCGACGAAGCGGGGGTGCGCGATCACCTGCGCGCAGCGATGCAGAAGCTCGCCGCCGAGACCGGATCGGGCAGCTCGACTCATCCGGTGCGCGCCCTGGTAGTCGGCGAGCCACCTTCGATTGACGCCAACGAGATCACCGACAAGGGCTACATCAACCAGCGCGCGGTGCTCGAGCGGCGCGCTGCGCTGGTCGAGAAGCTGCACGCCGATTCGCCGAACGCCGAAGTCATCCTCGCCGTCCATTGAAAGGGAGTATTCCATGACAAAAGCCATCCTCAGCCTGCTTGCCCTGCTCGCGGCCGGTGTCGCCGCCGCCCAGGAGCCGATCCGCATCGGCGTCATGAACGACCAGTCGAGCGTCTACGCGGACTTCCAGGGCAAGGGCTCGGTGCTCGCCGCGCAGATGGCGGTCGAGGATTACGGCGGCAGGGCCGCGGGACGCAGGGTCGAGGTGGTCATGGCCGACCACCAGAACAAGCCCGACGTGGGGTCGGTGATCGCGCGCAAGTGGCTCGACCAGGACGGCGTCGATCTGATCGTGGATCTTCCGAACTCGGCGGTCGCGCTCGCGGTGAACGAGATCGTGCGGCAGAAGAACAAGGTGATGATCGGCTCGGGCGCGGGCACCTCCGAGCTCACCGGCTCGAAATGCTCCCCCAACACCGTGCACTGGACCTACGACACCTGGGCCTACGGGCATTCGCTCGCCAAGGCGGTGATGCAGCGCGGCGGCAAGAGCTGGTTCTTCATCACCGCCGACTACGCCTTTGGCCACGACCTCGAGCGCCAAGCGACCGACCAGCTCATGAAGGACGGCGGCAAGGTGGTCGGCGGCGTGCGCGCGCCGCTCGGGACGCCGGACTTTTCCTCGTTCCTTCTCCAGGCGCAGGCCTCCGGTGCCCAGGTGGTCGCGCTCGCGGTGGCCGGCGGCGACACGACCACCTCGCTCAAGCAGGCGGCGGAGTTCGGCCTCCCGGCGAAGCAGAGCATGGTCTCGCTCATCTTCACGCTGAACAACGTGCCCGCGCTCGGCCTGAAGGCCTCGCAGGGCGTGCTCACGGTGAACCCGTTCTACTGGGACATGAACGAGGAGACGCGCGCCTTCTCGCGGCGCTTCCAGAAGCGCGCGCACAACGGCGCCATGCCGAACGACATGCAAGCCGGCGTGTATTCGGCGGTGCTGCATTTCCTGAAGGCCGTGGACAAGGTGGGCGGCGCGGGCGACGGCAAGGCGGTAGTCGCGGCGATGAAAGCCATGCCGACCGACGACCCGCTCTTCGGCAAGGGCCGGATCCGCGAGGACGGGCGTAAGCTCCACCCGATGTACCTGCTGCAGGTGAAATCGCCCGAGGAATCGAAGGGCGACTGGGACTACTACAAGGTGATCTCGACCATTCCGGCGGAGCAGGCGTTCCGCCCGATGAACGAGGGCAACTGCCCGCTGGTCGCGGGAAAATAGCGGGAAGGAGAAAGCAATGGCATTGCCGAAGTTCCAGACCGTCAAGGTCGACATCGCCGAGGACATCGCCTGGGTGACGATGAACCGTCCGGAAAAGCGTAACGCCATGACCCCGCAGATGCACGAGGAGATGATCACGGCGCTTTCCGAGCTCGCCGTCGCCCCCGAGGCGAAAGTGCTCGTTCTCACCGGCGCGGGCGAGAGCTGGAGCGCGGGACAGGACATCGAACTCTTCTTCCGCGACCTCGACGACAAGCCGGTCCAGAAGCGCCGCGCGATCCTCGCGAGCCAGGAGTGGCGCTGGAACCAGCTCGCGCACTTCCCCAAGCCGACGATCGCCATGGTGAACGGCTTCTGCTACGGCGCCGCGTTCACGCCGCTCGTCGCCTGCGACTTTGCCATCGCCGCCGAGGACGCGAAGTTCGGGCTCTCAGAGATCAACTGGGGCATCCTGCCCGGCGGCCTGGTCTCCAAGGTGATGCTGGACGCGTGCAGTTACCGCGACGCCAAGTGGTACGCGCTCACCGGCGAGCCCTTCGACGGCAGGCTCGCCGAGAAGATCCGCCTCATCAACTACGCCGTTCCCAGGGCGACGCTGCGCGAGGAGACAGTGAAGCTCGCGAAGATGCTGCTCGCGAAGAACCCGCAGGTATACAAGTCGGTGAAGGAGGTCATGCACCACATCCGCGGCATGGACGTCGAGCAGGCGACCGACTACCTCCGGGCGAAGGAGATGGAGATGCGCTTCATGGACCGCGAGGGCGGGCGCGCGAAAGGGATGAAGCAGTTCCTTGACGAGAAGACCTACCGCCCGGGGCTCGAGACCTACAAGCGCGGGTAGAGCGTGTCGAGCCCGCTGAAAGGCATCCGCGTCCTCGAGCTCGGCCAGTTCATCGCGGGCCCGTACGCCGGGCTGCAGCTCGCGGATCTGGGTGCCACGGTGATCAAGGTCGAGCGGCCCGACGGCGGGGACGCGTTCCGCGCGTTCGGCTTCGCCGCCAACGCCAAGGGCTACAGCCACAACTTCTGCGCCTTCAACCGCAACAAGCTGAGCGTGACGCTCGACGTCAACTCGCCGCGCGGCCAGGAGGCTTTTCTCAGGATGGCACGGCAGGCGGATGTGGTGCTCGAGAACTTCCGGCCCGGGGTGATGAAGCGCCTCGGATTCGGCTACGAGCGCTTGAGCGAAGCCAATCCGCGCCTCGTCTACTGCTCGATCGCCGGCTTCGCCGGGGACGGCCCCTATGGCGACCGCCCTGCCTACGACGCCGTCGGCCAGGCGCTGTCGGGCCTGATGAGCCTGTTTCTCGATCCGAAAGACCCGCGCACGCTGGGGCCGACGCTCTCCGACCAGGTGAGCGGCATGCAGGCGTGCATGGCGGTGCTGGGAGCGCTCTACGAGCGCGAACGCACCGGCCGCGGCGCGCGCGTCGAAGTTACCATGGTCGAGGCAAGCATGGCGCTCATCCCGGATTCCTTCACCGCCTACACCCACGCGGGCCACGTCATGGGACCCGAATCGCGCGCCGCCGTGTCGCTCTCTTTCGCGTTTGCCTGTGCCGATGGCAAGCTCATCGCGATCCACGTCTCCTCGATGGAGAAATTCTGGCGCGCGCTCCTCGACGCGGTCGAGCGTCCCGACATCGGCGAGGACGCGCGGTTTCGCGATCGCATGGGGCGTATCAAGAATTACGAGGCGCTGGTACAGACGCTGAGGCCCGTATTTGCGGCAAAACCAAGAACCTACTGGGCGGAGCGGCTCGCCGCATGCGACGTGCCCGCAGCGGTGGTGCATTCGATCCCCGAGGCGATGGAGGAACCGGAGGTCAAGCACCTAGGCATGCTGCACGAGCTGACTCATCCCCGCTACGGAAAGATGACCGCGATGCGCCGCGCCTCGCGCATCGACGGCGAACGCGAATCCGATCCGCTGCCGCCGCCGGCCCTCGGGGAGCACACCGGCGCGGTGCTCGCCGAATTCGGCTTCTCGGAAAACGAGATCGCGGAGCTGCGCAGCGCGGGCGCTGCGTGACGCAGGCCTAGCGCTGCGCGAGATAGGCCCTCGCCTGCCGCGGCTCCAGCCGCCCCTTGTCGGCGTGAGCCGTGAGGGCGGCGAGCCTCTCGTAGTACACCTTCGCCTTGGCGCGATCGCCGGAAAGCGCCGCCGCCTGAACCGCCCCGTACAGTCCGCGCAGGCGATTGGGCTCGCGTTGCGCCGACGATTCGTAGGCCGCGAGCGCTTCCGCCGGCCGCTTCGTTTCCAGCAGCATGTCGCCGAGCAGTTCGCGTGCCGGCACCACGGGCGAGGGCGTGACGATGTGTTTCTCCATCGAATCCTCGAGGTCGGCGGATGCGCGCATGGACGCGAGCGCCTCGGCCTGCGCGCCCTGCGCAAGCGCGATCCAGCCCGCGACCGCGAGCCGCTGCACCTCCACCTGGTTCGCCCAGTAGGTGTTCTTCTGCTCCTTCAGGGCGTCGCGTAGGGTCGCGAGCTTCGCGGCCTCCTTTTGTGCCGAGGCCGTGTCACCGGTGCGCGCGAAACCGAGGCCGCGCGCGAAATGCGTGATCGCCATGGTAAACGGGAAGCGGCTTTCGCGCGGCTCGAGCGCCGCCGCCTCTTTCCAGGAGCGGCGTTCCAGCGCGTAGCGCGCGGGCATCGCCGCGACGCCGTAGGGCCCGATGAAGATCGCGGGATTGATCGTGTCGATCGCCTGGCTCTCGGTGACCACGCGACGCGCCTCGGCGTCCCGCCCCATCTGCAGATAGGCGTGAACAAGGTAGTCCATCGCGTGCGCCTGCTCCTGGCCGTTTCCTTCCACCTTCGCGGCTGCAGCGGAGCGCAGGTTTGTGTCGATCGAATCCTGCCAGGTGCCCAGCCGCGTGAAGATATGCGAAGGCATGTGCAAGGCATGCGGGTGCCCCGGCGCGACCTGGGCGTAGCGGCGCGCCGCGTCCACGCCTCGATCCGCGATCGCCGGGTAGTCGTAGCTGTGGATGAGGTAGTGGAGGATGCCAGGGTGCTCGGGCTGCGTCTTGGACAGGCGCTCGAGGATCGCGGCGGCCTTGAGCTGGTTAGCGTAGGTTTTGTCGGTCAGATCAGCCGTCATGTCTAGCGAAAGCGCGTAGAAGATTTCGGCTTCCGTGTCCTCAGAATAGCGCTGCGACAGCGCCTGCATCGCCTTCTCGTACGCGAGCCTGCGCGCGCGGAAGGGAATCTTGTCCGCGTCCCGGTAGATATTGTCTATCGCGGTCAGATAGTCGCGCTCGCGCTGCGTCTTCGCTCCGATCGCCTTGGCCTTGTCGAGACCGGCGAGGGCCAGCTGCACCGCCGGCGCATTGGGCTCCTGGCCGGTGAGCGGGTTCTGCTGCAGGGACATGGCGATGCCCCAGTAGGCGATGGCGCAGCCGGGATCCTGCTTGAGGACGGCGTTGAAGCCCTCGATAGCGTCCTTGACCCAGAACGAATGCAGCAGCGCGATCGAGACGTCGAAATACTTCGCTACGGCTGAGTCGCAGGAGTTGGTGAAATGCACTTTCCCGAGCCGCGCCTGCGAGGCCGCGACCCGCTGGTCGGCGTCTTCATCGTGCGCGAATGCGCCGCGCATCCCGAACAGCGCAAAGGCTACGGTTGATGCGAGAACGATCGATCTCATGGCCTCTCCCCGAAAGTGACTTGCTATTTTCATTCATTCTTCAATATGAATAAATGCGTCATTTCGGAATAGACTATTCCACATAACGGAGTAATACTGGCGACCATGAACAAGCTCCGGGCCATGGCCAGCTTCGCGCAGATCGTCGAGAAAGGCAGCCTCACGGCGGCCGCGGCGGGTCTCGGCGTCTCGCCTCCCTCGATGGTAAGGACCTTGGCCGCGCTCGAGCGCGAGCTGGGCGCAACGCTGCTGAACCGGACCACGCGAAGAATCCACCTCACCGACGAGGGCAGGCAATACCTCGAGCACTGCCGCGCCATCCTCGGCCAGGTGCAGGAGGCGGAGGCGGCCTTACATTCCCGCCGTGCCGCGCCGCGCGGCAAGCTAGCGGTGACCGCGTCGGTGGTGTTCGGGCGGCGCTACATCGCCCCGCTCATGAACGAATTCATCCAGCGCCATCCCGAGGTGACCGCCGAGCTACTGTGCGTCGACCGGGTCGTGAATCTGGTCGAGGAAGGCCTGAATGCCGCGGTGCGCATCGGCCATCTCGGTGACTCTTCGCTCATCGCCATCCCCCTCGGCGAGGTGCGCCGCGTCGTCTGCGCGAGCCCCGTGTATCTGCGCAGAAACGGCACGCCCCGCCGGCCCGAAGACATCCGCGCTCATCGCTGCATCCGCTTTACCGGGCTCGCACCGCGCGACGAGTGGCATTTCCGGGTGAACACGCGCCGCGTCCGCGTTCCCATTGCCGGCGTCCTGACCTGCAACCAGGCCGACGCTGCCATCGATGCCTGCGCGAGCGGCCTCGGCCTCGGCTCGTTCCTTTCGTACATGGTCGCGCCTCTCCGGCGGGCAGGAAGGCTGAAGTACGTGCTCGAGGATTTCGAGCCGGAGCCGCTGCCGGTACAATTCCTCTATCCTCATTCCCGTGCCCTGTCGACCACGGTCCGCGCATTCGCCGACCTGTGCGTGCGAAAACTGCGGCCGGAACAATTCGACTGACGCCATGGATTTCAGCTTCACCGAAGAGCAGCGCATGATGCGTGAGTCAGTGCGCAAGGCGATGGACCGCATCGCCACTCCCGAGTACGTGCGGCGCATGGACCGCGATCAGGCGTATCCAATCGAACTCTACGCAGCGTGGGTCGAGCTCGGCCTCTTGCGCCTCCCATTCGAGGAGAGGTACGGGGGCCTGGGCGGCGACGTCGTCGACCTGGTGATCGTCGCCGAGGAGATCTCGAGGAAGAGCGCCGATTTCTTCATGGCCTACGCAGGCAGCGTGTTTTGCGGCATGAACCTCGCGCGCAAAGGCTCGGAGGAGCAGAGGCTCCACTGGCTGCCGAAGCTCTTCTCCGGCGAGATCAAGATGTCGATCTCTATGTCCGAGCCCGGGGCTGGATCCGACGTCGGCGCGATGAAGACGAGCGCCCGCCGCGACGGGAGCGACTACGTCATCAGCGGCCAGAAGCTCTGGGCGACCGGCGCCGGCGCGAAGGGCAACGTCATCAACGTCTACGTGCGCACCGACCCGAGCGCCAACATCCGCCAGGGCATGTCGCTGTTCCTGGTCGACAACACGGCAAAGGGCCTGTCGCTGAAAAAGCTCGACATGCTCGGCCGCCGCTGCACCGGCACCTATGAGGTCTTCTTCGAGGAAGTGCGGGTTCCCGCGGAGCGCCTGGTCGGCGGCGAGAACAAGGGCTGGGACTGCATCCTCGCGGGACTGCAGGCCGAGCGCATCACCTCGGCGGCAGGCAACATCGGCGCGGCCCAGGCCTGCCTCGACCTGGCGGTCGAGTACTCGAAGGAGCGCAAGCAGTTCGGCCGCGCGATCGGCACCAACCAGGCGATCGCTCACCTGCTCGCCGACATGGCGGCCGAGATCGAGGCCGCGCGCGCCCTCACCTGGCGCGCCGCGTGGATGGCGGCGAGCGGGCAGGACGCGCTGCGCGAGATCTCGATGGCGAAGCTCTTCTCCTCCGAGGCCTACGTCAAGTGCGCCAACCTCGGCATGCAGGTCTTCGGCGGCTACGGCTACAGCATGGAGTTCGACATGCAGCGCCACTACCGCGACGCGCGCGCGGCGACCATCGCCGCGGGCACTTCGCAGATGCAGCGGAACATCATTGCCGGACTGATGGGACTGAAAGTGGGCTGAACGACCGGCGGCGCATCAATCTCGCGCCGCCTGCTCGAAGCCCCGACCTCGGCTTACGCCTCGGTTTCCCCACCACCAGCGAGAATTGTGCGCGGACCGCCAGCTAGAATTTGACCATGAGACCGGCGAAGCCGCCCCGGTCGACATAGCCCGAAGCGCCGTTGTCGAGCTCGACTTTTGTCCAGCGGTAGCCGAGATACAAGGAGCTGTTGCGGATCACCTCGACCTCCGCGCGCAGGCCGGTATCGTAGAAGCTGCGGCCGTCGATGAAGGTCACGACCTTGG
>Ga0326731_1000100_pt1 | contig 20943 bp, 20 predicted proteins | sample MHFSIPfraction_FD_207645 | JGI IMG/M metagenome (GOLD analysis project Ga0326731, IMG submission 207645) | Lab enriched peat soil microbial communities from Michigan Hollow, Ithaca, NY, United States - MHF9FY SIP fraction | ecosystem: Environmental > Terrestrial > Soil > Wetlands > Peat | place...
AAGCGCCGAACCGGGGTACACTCGTGCGATCGAAGGAGGCCTCCATGGCTGGCTACCTGACCAACATCGAGAAGAAGGCGCTCGAGAACACCAACTTCCGCAAGGTGCTGTTCACCGGGCCGCACGCGCAGCTCGTCGTGATGGCGCTGCGGCCGGGCGAAGAGATCGGGCTCGAGACACACGACCACGTGGATCAGTTCTTCCGCGTCGAGGCGGGCCACGGCGCGGCGATCCTCGACGGTGTGGAGCACGCGCTCGAGGACGGCTCCGCGGTCGTGATTCCCGCCGGCACGAAGCACAACATCGTGAACCGCTCGCGCACCGAGCCGCTCAAGGTCTACACGATCTACTCACCACCGAACCACGCCGACGGCACGACTCACAAGACCAAGGCCGAGGCCGATGCGTACGAGCGGGAGCATCACGGCTAGTCGCGGGGCTAGCGCCTCCCCGGCTCCACCAGGATCTTCGCGTGCACCTCGGGTGACGCGAGTGACTCGAAGGCGCCCGCCACGCCGTCGAGCCCGACCTTCCCGGTCACCAGCGGCTCGACCTCGAGCTCGCCGCGCGCGATGTGAGTCAGGGTCGCGGCGAACTCCTCCGGCGTGTAGCCCAGGACGAACTGCACGTTCAGCTCTTTGTTGATTCCCATCATCGGCTCGAAGTGGTCGCGCTCCATGCAGACGCCGACGACGACGATCCGGGCGGCGGCCGGGGCGTTCGTCAGGATGGCGTCGATGACTCCCGGCACGCCGACACACTCGAAGATCACGGCGGGGCGCAGCGCGGGGCCCGGCATCCACGGCGGCAGAGGCGGCGCCTTGGACGGGTCACTCCACGCGGCCATGCCGCGCCAGGTCTCGTACGGGGAGTTGGCGGCGGGGTCGACGACGGCGTCGGCGCCCACCGCGAGTGCGAGCGCGCGGCGCCGCGGCGAGAAGTCGGCGGCGACGATGGGGCGCGCGCCTTCCAGCTTCAATGCGGCGATCACGGCCAGGCCGACCGGGCCGCAGCCGATCACGAGAGGCGCGTCGTCGCGAGTGAGTTGGGCCTTCTTCACGGCGTGCAGACCCACGGCCATCGGCTCGGTGAGCGCTGCGCGATCGGTCGACAGTGACTCCGGAACCGGCAGCAGCAAGGGCTCCATGAGCCTCATGTACTCGCCGTAGCCGCCCGGGTCGTCGTTCGAGTAACCCACGGTCGAGACACCGTTCGCGCGCACCAAGATGGGCATCGCGCACACGCGCGTGCCCGGCGCCAGGCGGCGCGGCGTGCCGGGGCCGTAGTCGGCGATCTCGGCGCAGAACTCGTGACCCATCACCACGTCGCGCTTCGTGTCCATGACGAACGCGCCGCCCGAGCGGCGCGCCGACTCAACGAGCTTCTCGGTGTGGCGGAGCGCGTGCAAGTCACTCCCGCAGATTCCGCACGCGAGTGTCTTCACGAGCACCTCGCCCGGGCCGGGAACCGGCACGGGCAGCTCGCGCAGGTGGAGCTTGTGGTCGAGCATGGCGACGGCGCGCATGGGGGTCCTCCCTATGCGCACATCGTACGCCGATCGGCTCAGCGCTTCTCGAAGTCCGCCATCTGCGCCGCAAGCGCGCGCTGGAACGCCGGCCGCGCCTCGCAGCGCGCCTGATAGGCCGCGAGGTTGGGCTGGGCCTTCAACAGATCCGCCTGCGGCAGGTCGCGGAGCACCGCCGCCATCATCAGGTCGCCGGCCGTGAAGCGACGCTCGAGATACTCGCGATCGCCGAGCGCGGCGGCGAGCTCGGACAGCCGCTGCTCGACTCTCGTCACGACGTCGGGCCGGCGCAGCTTCGCCCACACCTTGTCGGCGTTGAAGAGATCCATCTCCACGAGCTGCTGTGTCACGACCTCGATCGAGTTCAGCGCCGCGAACAGCCAAGTGACTGCGCGCGCGCGCTCGAAGTCGTCCTTGGGCAGGAGCGCCTCGCTCCGCTGCGCGATATGGAGCACGATCGCCCCCGACTCGAAGAGCGCGAGCCCGTCCTCCTCGAACGTCGGCACCTGGCCAAACGGCTGGCGCGCTCGATACGCGGCGGACGCCTGATCGCTCGGGTCGATCAGCCTCACCTTGTACGGGATGCCGGCCTCCTCGAGCGCCCAGCGAACCCGAATGTCGCGCACGAAGCCCTGAACCATGGGCGGAACCCATTTGAAAGCGCTGATGGTGATCATGGTTGTTCCCAGGACGAACGACGGGTCGCCGTCCCGACAGCGCGCCTGGGATTTCTCAGCGGCCCAGCCAGTCCAACAGAAGCGCGTTCACCCGCTCCGGCTGGTCGAGCTGCATCCAGTGACTCGCGTTCTCGATGCGCTCGTAGCGCCACTCGCCCGCGACGAAGGGCTTGGACGCGGTCATCTGGGCTTCGGTGAGGTACGCATCGCCCGTGCTCCAGATGCCGAGCGTCGGCACCTTCACCGGCGGGAACGGCGTGCCCGCGAGCCCCGGCCGCGCCGGGTTCACGTTCGCACGGTACCAGTTGAGCGCGGCGGTCAGCGCGCCCGGGCGCGAGAGATCCTCGATCCAGTGCGGCAGCTCGGAGTGATTCCGCGTCCACTGGCGGAACAGCTTCCAGTCGTCGGCGCGCAGCGCGTCCTCGGCGATGCCCTCGTACTGGAAGAACAGCATGTACCAGCTCTTCTCGCGCTGCTCCATGCCCGCGTCGAAGAACGAGCCGAAGTGACCGACGGAGAGCGCCGCGAAGCGGTCGATCTTCTCGGGCGTGAACATCGCGAGCCCCCAGCCGAGCGCCGCGCCCCAGTCGTGACACACGACGTGCGCGCGCGCGATGCCGAGCGCGTCGAACAAGCCGACTGCGTCACCGAGCAGTGTAGGGATCGCGTACGCCTCGACCCCGGCGGGGCGATCGGACAGCCCGAAGCCGCGCAGGTCCGGCGCAATCACTCGGTACCCCGCTTTGACGAGCGCCGGCACCTGGTGGCGCCAGAGACTCGACGAGTCCGGGAACCCGTGCAGCAGAAACACCGGCTTGCCCGAGGGCGGGCCCTGCTCGCTCACGTGCAAGCGCACGCCGTTCACGTCGATCAGGCGTCCTGGCAGGCTCATGTCTTCCTCTTCTCGATTCGCGGTGGCTCGAACGCCCGCACCGGCGGCGGGTCAGCGGCGAGGCGCTCGACCTCGACCAGCGCGTGCTGCCCCGAGCAGCCCTGTGAGAGCTTCGAGGTGCCGACGTCGCGAGTCAGTACGTTCGGGTTTCCGTGCACGCAGGTTGCAAGCTCGGCGCGTGAGTCGTCGGGGTCGAACCACGCGCCCGTCGAGAGCTGCACGACGCGCGGGCGCACGTCGTCAGTCACGATCGCGCCTGCGAGGCAGCTGCCGCGGTCGTTCCACAGGCGCACGACGTCGCCGGTCGAGATGCCGCGCGCCGCGGCGTCGCTCGGGTGCATGCGCACGGGCTCGCGGCCGCGAACTTTGGCGGCTTGGCTGTAGGCGCCGGCGTCGAGCTGACTGTGCAGGCGGGTCGCGGGGTTGTTGGCGACGAGCGCGAGCGGGAAGCGCGCGGCGCGCGGGGAGCCGAGCCACTCGTCGCTCTCGAGCCAGGCGGCGTGACCGGGACAGTCGTCGTAGCGGAAGCGCGCGATCGTCTCGGAGAAGAGCTCGATCTTGCCGCTCGGCGTCTTCAGCGGCTCGTGCCCGGGATCCGCGCGGAACGCCGAGAACAGCACGCGCTCGGACTCGGAGTCCGGAACGGCGAGTGACCCGCGCGACCAGAACTCGTCGAAGTCGGGGGCGTCGGCGCCCACGTCCGCGAGTAACTCGCGGATGCGCGCGTACAGGTGCTCGAGCCAGGCGCGCTCGTCGCGACCTTCCGTGAACGCGTCGCGCGCGCCAAGGCGCTCTGCGAGGCCGGCCAGTATCTCGTGGTCGTTGCGCGCTCCGCCGACCGGCGCGACCGCGCGCTTCATCGCGATGATGCGCGCGTCGGCGCGGCCCGAGCCGATGTCGTTGCGCTCGAGCGACGTCGTCGCCGGGAACACGAGGTCCGCATGGCGGGCCATCGGCGTCCAATACGGCTCGTGCACGATCACCGTGTCGGGCCGGCCGAGCGCGCGGCGCAGGCGATTCAGGTCCTGGTGGTGATGGAACGGATTCCCGCCCGCCCAGTACACGAGCCGGATGTCCGGGTACCTGTGACTCGCGCCGTTGTAGTCGAACGACTCACCGGGACGGAGGAGTAAGTCCGCGATCCGCGCGACCGGGATGAACGCGCGCACGGCGTTGCGGCCTTCGGGCAGCGATGGCAGCGGCAGCGGCGCGCTCGGGCTGCCGAGGTCGCCCATCGAGCCATAGCCGTGACCGAAGCCTCCGCCGGGCAGGCCGATCTGCCCGAGCAGCGCGGCGAGTGACAGCGCGGCCCAGAGCGGTTGCTCGCCGTGCTGCGCGCGCTGCAGCGAGTACGAGACCGTGACGAGCGTGCGCGATGCCGCCATCTGCCGCGCGAGCAGGCGCAGGTCGTTCGCTGCGATTCCCGACTTCTGCTCGGCCCACTCGGGGGTCTTCGCGACACCGTCGCGTTCGCCGAGCACGTACGCGATGAACTGCTTCCCGCCCTCGCAATAGCGCTCGAGGAACACCGGGTCGTGTAGCCCCTCCGTCACGAGCACGTGCGCGAGGCCCAGCATCACGGCGACGTCGGAGAGCGGCACGAGCGGATACCAACGCGCCTCGGCTTCGGGCACGACGTCGTCGCGCAGCGGGCTGAAGTGAGCGATCCGCATGCCGCGCTTGCGCGCGGCCTCGAGGTGCCCGCGCAAGCCGTGCCGCGCCATCCCGCCCGGCGCGACGAAGGTGTTCTTCAGCGGCAGCCCGCCGAACGCGACGAGTAAGTCGGTGTGCTTGGCGATCACCGTCCACGGGGTCGCGCGGCGGAACACCGCGGCCGAGCTGCCGAGCACGTGCGGCAGCAGCACGAGCGAGGCTCCGATGCTGTAGCTGTTGCGGTGCGACGTGAAGCCGCCGATGCAGTTCAGGAAGCGGTGCAGCTGCGACTGACTCTGGTGGAACATCCCGGCGCTCGCCCAGCCGTACGAGCCGCCGTAGATCGCCGAGTTCCCGTGCTCGGCGATGACTCGCCGGAGCTCCGCGGCGGCGCGGTCGAGCGCCTCGTCCCACGAGAGCTCGACGAACGAGTCACTCCCGCGATCGCGGCTTGGGCCGGGCCCGCGCTCGAGCCAGCCGCGCCGCGCGACCGGACGCGCGACCCGCGTCGCGTGGCGCAGGCTGCCGGGCAGGTTGCCGAGCAGCGGCGACGGATCGGGATCGTGGAGCGGCTGAACGGCGTCGATCTCACCGTCGCGGACGCGCACCGTGAACCCGCCCCAGTGCGAGCTGTGCGTGAGCTCGTCGCGCATCCCGGACCTCCGGACGGCGATGTTACACTGCGGCGAGGCTGCGGCTCTGAGTTGGCCCCGAGAAGCCAAACGACGAAGTGGCGTGCGAAAATCGCGGCATGTCGGATCGCGAGCCCACTGGCCGCTACTCCACCGCCCGCGTCCTCGACGGCTGGTACGCCGCCTGCCGGAGCGACGATCTGCACGAGCGCCCGATCGCGCGCGCGATCTTCGACGTGCCGCTCGTGCTCTTTCGCGGCGCAGCGGACCGCGCGTCGGCGCTGCTCGACCGCTGCGCGCACCGCAACTCGCCGCTGTCACTGGGCGCGGTCGACGCGGCGGGTCACCTCGCCTGCCCGTATCACGGCTGGCGCTTCGACGGCACCGGCGCTTGTCGCGAGGTTCCGGGACTGATCGAGCGCGACACGGAGACGGGTCGCAAGGTTCCCTCGTTCGCGACCTGTGAGCAGGACGGCTTCGTGTGGGTCTGGGCGCGCGCGGACTCGGAGCCGGTGGGCGCGCCGCTGCGCATCCCGCGCAGCGACGACCCGGCGTACATCACGGTGATTCGCGAGTACGACGTCGAGTGCACGCTTCACGCCGCGCTCGAGAACGCGCTCGACGTGCCGCACACCGCGTTCGTGCACCGCGGTGACTTCCGCGGCAAGGGCGCGCGCGAGATCGAGGCCGTGCGCCGGCGCATCCCCGGCGGGATCGAAGTCGAGTACATCGGCGAGCCACCGCTCTCGGGCGCGACTCACACGCCCGACGGGAAGCCGATCGTGTCCGAGCACTGGGATCGCTTCTTCCTGCCGTCGCTCGCGCAGGTCGAGTACAAGACCTCGACCGGCCGCCACCTGATCAACACCCTGCCGCACACGCCGGTGAGTGACTTCCGCACGCGCTTCTGGCTGGTCTCGTGCTGGAACGTCCCGCCCGAGAAGCGCGCCGAGATGCGCCCGATCATCGAGAAGCAGCTCGACACGATCCTGGGTCAGGACGTCGAGATACTCCGCGCGCAGACCCGCCGCATCCGCGAGCTCGGCGGCGAATCCTTCCGCTCGACGCCCCTCGACCTGATGGGCCCCGAGATCCTGCGCATGCTGCGCCAGGCCGAGCAGGGCCTGCCGGCGGACATGGCGCCGATCGACCAGAGTGTGAAGCTGCGGGTGTTCTGAGCGCGCTTCGAGCTACTGACTCGACGGCGCCGCCGACTCGCGCAGCAGCCGCTGGATCTCCGCGTACATCGCGTCGGCCACGTCCGGCCTGCCCGGAGACATCGAGCGGACCTCTTCGCGCGTCAGCCAGCCGACGGCTTCTCGGTGGGCGTACTTCAGGGCGTTGCTGCGCGCAAAGCTCGCGAGCAAGTCCTCGACGGACGAGGTCACGAGCGCGCGCACACTCCATCCTTGCACTCGCCGCGCAGCCATCCGCTCTTCGTGCCGTCGCAGCAGTAACTCCGTCGGCGTTCTGCGGTGGTGATACTCACACTGGATCTGCGGCGGCAACTCGATCAGCGCGCCTCTCAGCGCGTTGCTGGTCGCAATCGTGGTTCCGTCTTCGAACTCCGTCGCGAAGCCGAGGAGGGTACCAGTCACCGTGCGGCGGAAGAACTTCCGCGGCGCGGCGACCCAGCCGAGACTCAGCAGGCCCTGGGCGAAGCTCCGCAGGTTGCGCCTCCGGAGCCGGCGGACCTGGTAGAGACCTGCGACGATCGTCCCATCCGGGGACGTGAACGCGCGGGTGAACGTCGGGGCGATCACCCGGCTCGGGGCGGTCGAGACGTGCATGTTCTCGAGATCCACGAGATGCCGGAAGCCGAGGGCGGCGAGCTCTGCTCCGATCTTCTCGTAGGCTCGGAGGTCCAGCTGCGGGAACTCACTCGGGTCCGCGCGGCGGTAGGTCACTTGCGGCTGGAAGAGGTGCTTCATTTGCGTGAGCATGCGCTCGGCTACCGGCCGGTACAGGTCGCTCATGCCGACTCATCGGCACCCCCGGATTCCGGTTTGATTGACTCCGCCTCGATCATCCCCGCCACCACCCGCCGCATGTGCAGCCTCGCGCCGTCGGCCTTCAGGTTCACGAGCCCGTCCTCGCCGAGCTCCGCGAGTCGCTCCTGCTGCAGCTCCACGATCGCCTTGTCCTGCGCGAACGCGGCCGAGATCTCGGCGAAGAGCTGCTCGGTCGCGGCGGGCTCGTCCTGCCGGTAGCCGTTTGCGGCGGACCAGAAGTAGAAGCAGCTCGAGTCGGTTTCGGGAGTGACTGCATGGAACAGGCGCAGGTGGAAGCCGCCGTCGCGGTGGCCGCGCTCGTAGGCGCCGAGGCCCGCGTCGACGGCGCCGCTCCACTGCAGGACGGCGCCGGGCGCGACGTACTCGAACTCCTGCCAGCGGTCGACCTTGCCGGCGAACTGAACCGCCTTCGTGTAGGTCGGCGGTGGCCGTGAGTCGAGCATCCAGCGCGTGAACTTGAGGCCGCGCTCGGTGGGCGTGGACTCCATCTTCGCCTCGACGTGTGTCTTCGGATCGCCGCCGATCGTGCCGCCGTGCACGTAGCCCAGGTGAGTCAGGTCCATGAGGTTGTCGATCAGCAGCATGTAGTTCGCGCGGATCGCGTACACGTCGTGCTTGTGCGGCCAGCGCGCGCGGTCGGCGTGATACGGGTAGTCGACGACCTGCTCGGGGTCCGCGGCGGCGGTATCGCCGGGCCAGATCCAGACGAGGCCGTCCTTCTCGACCAGCGGGTAGCTGCGCACGCGCGCGGTCTTCGGCGGGCGATCCTGCCCGGGCACGCGCACGCACTCGCCGTCGCGCGCGAACACCAGGCCGTGGTAGCCGCACTCGAGGCCTTCGCCGGTCACCCGGCCCGCGCTGAGCGGCGCGCCGCGGTGACAGCAGCGATCGACGAGCGCGGATGCGCGGCCCTGCGAATCGCGATACAGAACGATCGGTTCGTTGCAGATGCGGCGCGCGATCGGTTGAGCGCAGAGGTCGTCGGCCCAGCTCGCGACGTACCACGCGTTCATGGGGAACATCGCTTGCAATGATACGCTCCGAACAATCGCTGGGAGATCTCCATGCCGACTGCTCGCCCGCTCCGCTTCGCAATCATCGGCGCCGGAATGTCCGGCGTGCTCGCCGCGATCAAGCTCCACGAGGCGGGCTACACCGACGTGGTGTTGTACGAGAAGGCCGATCGGCTCGGCGGCACGTGGCGCGAGAACACATACCCGGGAATCGCGTGTGACGTGCCGTCTCATCTGTACAGCTACTCGTTCGAGCCGAACCCGAAGTGGAGTCACCACTACTCGCCGGGCAACGAGATACAGGCGTACTTCGAGGGCGTGGCGCGCAAGCACGGCGTCGACAGGCAGATTCGCTTCGGGCAGGAGATCGCGCGCGCGGAGTGGAAGGACGGCCGCTGGCGGCTCGAGACGAACAAGGGCGTCAGTGACTCCGCCGACGTCGTGATCGCCGCGACCGGCGTGCTGCATCACCCGAACGTGCCGGACATCCCGGGGCTCGCCTCGTTCGCGGGCGCGTGCTTCCACAGCGCGCGCTGGAATCACTCGGCGGTGCTCGACGGAAAGCGCGTCGCCGTCGTGGGGACGGGCTCGACCGCGGTGCAGATCGTCTCGGCGCTCGTCCCCCGAGTCGCCAAGCTCTCGCTGTTCCAGCGCACCGCGCAGTGGGTGCTCGCGCAGGTGAATCTCGCCTACACCAGAGAGGAACAGACGGCGTTCGAGCGAGACCCGCGCGCGCTCGTCGAGATGCGCCGGAACATGTCGCAGCTGTTCAGTGACACGTTCGCGAACGCGGTGGTCGACGCGAGCTCGCCGCAGATGAAGGCGATCGAGGAGCAGTGCCGGCTGAACCTCGAGACGAACGTGCGCGACCCGGAGCTGCGGGAGAAGCTGCGCCCGAACTATCGCGCGGCGTGCAAGCGGCTCGTGATCTCGCCCGACTTCTACGAGGCGATCCAGAAGCCGAACGCGGAGCTCGTGACTTCCGGCATCGAGCGGGTCGAGCCGAAGGGGGTGCGCACGAAGGACGGCCGGCTGCACGAGCTCGACGTGTTGGTGCTCGCCACCGGTTTCCGCGCGGACCGCTTCATGCGCCCGACGCGAGTCATTGGGCGCGATGGAGTGAGTCTGGACGACGTGTGGGCGAAGCGGCCGAGCGCGTATCTCTCGGTCTCGATCCCGGGCTTTCCGAACCTGTTCATGCTGAACGGCCCGAACGGTCCCGTCGGGAACTTCTCGCTGATCGAGGTCGCAGAGCTGCAGACCGCGTACATCCTGCAGCTCGTCGAGTTACTCCGCGACGGCAAGTGCCGCGAGATCGGGGCGAGCGCGCGCGCCAGCGCCGAGTTCGAGAATGCGCGCACCGAAGCCGCGAAGGGCGCGATCTGGAGCACCGGCTGCAAGAGCTGGTATCTCGACGACCGCGGCATTCCCGCGAGCTGGCCCTGGACCTTCGACCGCTTCCGCGCGGAGATGGCGAGGCCCAAGCTCGACGCGTTCGAGCTGGCGAGCTGAGCGTCGAGACAGCGAGCTCACCACGGCATGAACGTGAAGAGCGGCGCGCCTCTCACCTTGCGCTCCCGCGGCGTGTTCGCGAGCTCGACGAACGCGCTCGCCCAGTCGTCCATCGCTTCGTAGGCGTTCCCGTACCAAGTGAGTGAGCGCAGGTCGACGATGCGCATCTTGCCCGTCTCGCGATCGGCGAACATCGCGACGACCATTCCCGAGTCCGCGGCCCGCACGCGCGCCTCCACGGCGATCGAGCCGTGCGCAAGAAACGCGGTGGCCGTTGCGACGGGAATGCCGATCTCGAGCGGCGCTCCCCAAGCGGCGAGCCCGATCGCGCCGAGCACCGCCTTGTTCGGCACGAGCTCGACGAGCGCGAGCTCGAGGATCGCCGTGTCTGCGTCGATCTCGCCCGGCTGCTCGACGACTTCGAAGTGGGACACCGGATCGCCGAGAATCGCGTCGACGAAGCGCTCGCGAAGCTCGCCCGCGAGGCGCGGGACGTCGAGCTTCACCTCGCCCTGTCGGAGGTTCAGCTTCTCCCAGAGGTTCTCTTCGAGCACGTGGTCCGTGTCGACGGGCGCGACGTAGAGCTTCGAGAAGCTGCGCCAGTCGCGTGTGCGCGAGGTCCAGATGCGGTCGAACGGCGCGCGCTCGAAGCCCGAAGCGAGGCGCTCCGGGCGCGCGAGGAAGCCGGCGTCCGGGGCGGGCTCCGCGGCGAGCACCTTCTCCTCGACGGCGTTCATCGTCGCGCATCCGAGCGTGCCAAGGACGAGCAACGACCCGAGCGTCAGCGCTCCGAGAGCTTTCCTCGTCAAGATGCTTCATTCGGTGCCGCAACGACTCACTCGTGTCAGTGAACCAGTTCACCAGACCGCGAAGCGTGCGAGAATGCGCGCATGTCGGTGCTCTCGAACCTGGCGATCCTGCGCGCGCTCGACGCCGGGCGGCTGCGGATCGAGCCGCGGCCGACGCCGGGACCCGACGCGCCCGGCTCCCCGTTCAACGCCTCGTCGGTGGACCTGCGCCTGGCGAGCGAGCTGCGCGTGCCCAAGCGGAACATGAGCCTGACGTTCGACCTGCGGCAGGGGAACATCGCCGAGACACTCGACAGCATCTGCGAGCCCTACGAGATGGGCGCATCGGGGTTCCTGCTCGAGCCACACCAATTTGTGTTGGGTCGAACGATCGAGCTCGTGGCGCTTCCCGCCGGCGGCGGGCTCGCGGCGCGCATCGAGGGGCGCAGCTCGTTCGCGCGCACGGGACTCCTGATTCACTTCACCGCGCCGACGATTCACGCGGGATTCGAAGGCACGATCACGCTCGAGATCATGAATCTCGGCCCGATCCCGCTGACGCTCACGCCCGCGCTGCCCATCTGTCAGCTCGTGCTCGAGCGAGTCGAGGGGCCGGTGCTCGAGTCGCCCTCTCAGTTTCACGGACAGTCGACCGCGAGCGGCCAGCGCAGGTCCTGACCGGGGCGCCGCACCGAGCGGATTGGACAAACCGAGGTTCGGTGCTACACACCTCCGTGACGACGCGTCTCGGCTCGAGTTGCTCAGCCGACGACGTAGCGCTCATGAGCCAGCGTGTTCGCGAATGACGTGAACGAGCTCCGGGGCGCCGAACAAGATCCGGGCGATTTGCCCCTGTTCGCGGAGTCGCCCCGAGGATCGCAAGCGCAGAGCTACCCGTTTGCCGGGAAGCTGCGCATTTCACCTGGAGTTTCATGAGTTCCGTCTCTGTTTCCGAGCCTTCCGTTCCTTCCGTCTCCCAATTCTCCGACCTCGGCCTGTTGCCCGCGCTGGAACGCGCGGTGCACGACGCCGGCTATTCGATTCCGACACCGATCCAAGCGCAGGCGATTCCCGTGCTGCTCGAGGGTCGGGACTTGCTGGGCTGCGCGCTCACCGGCACCGGCAAGACGGCGGCGTTCGCGCTGCCCATCCTGCAGCACCTGGCGGGTGCGAAGCGACGGGCGCCGGCCAACACCGTTCGGTGTCTGGTGCTGGTGCCCACCCGCGAGCTCGCCGCGCAGGTGGCCGAGAGCTTCCGCACGTATGGTGCGGGCCTCGACCTCTCCGTCGCGCTGGTGCACGGCGGAGTCGGGCAAGAGCCACAGTGCCGCGCGCTGGCGCGCGGTGTCGACGTGCTGGTCGCCTGCCCGGGTCGACTCGTCGATCTGATGGGTCAGCGGCGCGCGAATCTCTCGCGCGTCGAGGTGCTCGTGCTCGACGAGGCCGACCACATGCTCGACCTCGGGTTCATCCCCGACGTGCGCAAGATCGTCGCGCAGATCCCGAAGCGCCGGCAGACACTTCTGTTCTCGGCAACGATGCCCGCGCCGATTCTCGGACTGGCGGAGAGCCTGCTCGTGAATCCCGCGAAGGTGTATGTGACTCCGAAGCAGACCACGGTCGAAGCGATCGACCAGCGGGTTCACTTCGTGGAGAGCGGGCGCAAGGGTGACCTGCTCGCACAGGTCCTGGGCGAGCGCGACGTGGAGCGCGCGCTGGTCTTCACGCGCACGAAGCGCGGCGCGAACCGGGTCGCCGAGAAGCTCGCCAAGGGCGGCATCCCCGCCGAGGCGATTCACGGCAACAAGTCACAGAACGCGCGCACGCGCGCGCTCGACGGCTTCAAGCGCGGCAAGCCGCGCGTGCTGGTCGCCACCGACGTGGCGGCGCGCGGCATCGACGTGGACGGCATCTCGCACGTCATCAACTACGAGCTGCCCGAGGTGCCCGAGACCTACGTGCACCGCATCGGCCGCACCGCGCGAGCGGGCGCGACCGGGATCGCGATCTCGTTCTGCGCCAGCGACGAGCGCGATCAGCTGCGCGGCATCGAGCGGCTGATTCGCCGCAGCGTGCCGGTGGTGGGCGGCGGCTCTCTCGGTCCCGCGCCGGCGAGTCGCTCGGAAGAGCCGCGATCGCAGGGCTATCGCCCGCAGGGGCGGAGCTCGCAGTCACAGCGCTCGGGCTCGAGTTACTCGGGCTCCCGCAGCAGTGGCGGCGGGCGCGGCGGGCGGGCGTTCCGAGGGCGCCGCTAGCTCGCGCGCGTCGCGACTTCCTTCGCCCAGCGGTAGTCCGGCTTCCCCGACGGCGAGCGCTCCACCTTTTCGACGAGGTGGAGTTCGCGCGGGATCTTGTAGCCGGCGACCTTCGTCCGGCAGTGACTCTGGATCGCGTCGAGCGTCGGCGTGCGCCCGGGGCGCGGCTCGACAACCGCGGCGACGCGCGAGCCGAAGCGCTCATCGGGCACGCCCACGACCACCGCGTCGAAGCAGTCGGGGTGTGACTTGATGGCGGCCTCGACTTCTTCCGGGTAGATCTTCTCGCCGCCCGAGTTGATCGAGACGGAGCCTCGGCCGAGCAAGGTCAACGTGCCGTCCGCCTCCAGCGTCGCGAAGTCACCGGGGATCGACCAGCGCTTGCCGCGCTTGTCGGTCACGAAGACCTCGGCCGACTTCACGGGGTCCTTGTAGTAGCCGAGCGGCACGTTTCCGCCGCGCGCGACCTTGCCGATGACTCCGCTGCCCGGAGTGACTGGCTCGAGATTCTCGTCGAGCACCGTCGTGTCCGCGCCGGCGCGCACGGTCGGGCCGCCGCCCTTCATCGCGGTCTTGCCCTTCTGCACGAACGCGACGCCGTTCGCGCCGCCCTCCGACGAGCCGATCGCATCGGTCATGATCAGATTCTGGAAGTGAGCGAAGAACTCGTCCTTCACGCTGGGCGAGAACACGGCGGCGGTGCTCGACACCGACACGAGAGACGACAGGTCGTAGCTCGCGCCGGGGCGCTGCAGCTCTTCGATCAGCGGCCGGCCCATGGCGTCGCCGGTGATCATCATCGACATGACTCGCTCTTTCTCGACGAGCCGCCACACGTTTGCGGGCTCGAACTTCGCGACCAGCACGGTCTTGCGGCCCACAAACGCGCCGCCCATGACTCCCCACTGAGTCGCGCCGTGCATCAGCGGCGCGATCGGGAACATCGTCTGCGCGGCGGCGCGGCCGCGCTCGGCCATGTCCTCGGGCTTCTGCGCGCGCTGGCCGCTCAGCACGTCGATGCCGCCGCCGAGCGTCATCAACACATCTTCGTGTCGCCAGACGACGCCCTTCGGCATGCCGGTCGTGCCGCCCGTGTACAGGATGTAGCGGTCGTCGGGGGAACGCTTGCCGAAATCGCGCTCAGGCAAGCCCGAGGCGAGCGCCTGCTCGTAGTCGAACGAGCCGAGCTTGGAAGTGTCTGCTCCGCTGCCGTCGTCGATCACGAGCGAGAAGCGCAGCCCCGGCAGCGCGTCGCGCGCGCCGAGGATGCGCGGCGCGAACTCGCGCTGGTAGATCAACCCGACGAGGTCCGAGTTGCCGAACAGGTAGCGCAGCTCGTCCTCGACGTAGCGGAAGTTGATGTTGATCCAGACCGCGCGGATCTTGAAGATCGCCCAGAGCGCTTCAACCCACTCGACGGAGTTGTACGCGTAGATGCCGACGTGCTCGCCCGGCCGCACGCCTTGGGCGAGCAGAAAGTGCGCGAGTCGGTTCGCGCGCTGCTCCATTTCGGTGTAGGTGCGGCGCGCGCCCTCGACGACCAGGCACTCGCGCTCGGGGAATACGTCCGCCGCGCGCTCGAACAGATCCGCGAGATTGAACTCCATCGGTGCAGGATACCGCGAGCAGCCGCCGGGTGTTTGCTGCGTTGACGGCCTGCGGTGTCGGAGCCAGGCTCCATGTCGCGCGAGGCATGACGCCCGCGCGTGAACCCCGCGGGGCGCGATTGCCCCCGCGAGGAGGAGTTGGAAGATGCGACACCATCACTGGTCTTCCCGGCGCCGCGGTGGCTGCTGGGATTTCTCGCCTGCGTACGCGTGGGCATCCGCGGGAAGCGAGTCGGACTCGGAACCGCGCGGCGCCGAGTTCTATTTCTCGGTGGGCCGCGACGACGACGGCTTCGGCTCGTCCGGGCTCGGCGTGCGCCGGCCACTGCGCTTCCTGACCTGGAAGCTCGACCTCACGAGTGATCAGGTCGCCGCGGTCGCGCGCATTCTCGAGCGGTTGAAGATCGAGCGCGCGCAGGCGGAAGTGGAGCAACGCAGAAGTGCGTCGGCCCTCGCCGACGCGATGGCGGCCGACACGTTCGACTCGGCCGCGGCTTCCGTCGCGACCGAGCACCGAGCCACGTCGGCGGGCGCGGTGCAGGCCGCCGTCGCCCGCTCGCTGGGCGAGCTGCACGCGACGCTCGAGCCCGATCAGCGCCGCAGACTCGCGATGCTGATCCGCACGCGAGCGATCACGTTCTGAGCCGAGTGTCTCCGCATCCCGGGCCCGGGCGGTGATTCCACCGCCCGGGCCTTTCTCGTCGCGGTAGCATGCGGCGATGAAGACGTACAAGATGATCTTCGGTGCAAAGCGCCGCCCCGGAATGACGCGCGAGGAGTTCGGTCGCTACTGGACCACCACGCACGCGGAGAAGGCGAAGCGCGTGCCCGGCATCCAGCGCTACGTGATCAACCTGGCGCCCGATCTCGCGAACACGGGCGCGGAGATGCCCTACGACGGCTTCGCCGAGGTCTGGTTCGCGAGCGAAGCGGCGATGCGCGCGTCCGCGAACTCGCCCGAAGTCCGAGTCGTGCTCGAGGACGAGAAGAACCTCTTCGATCTCGCGACGCGCTTCACGGTCATCGTCACAGAACACGTGATGATCGAGTGAAACTATTTCCGGGCTTCGACGTACCATCTTTCTGATGAGTCTCCCCGGACGTGGAGACATGGAGGAAGTGAATGACGCGTTCAGTGCTCGGGATCTTGGCGGCGACTGCGGTTGCGAGTTTGGTGGGGTCGACCGCGCTCGCGGCCGAGGGCTCGATGGGCGATGCGAAGGCCTGCTACCGCACCCACTGCGGAAAGAGCGTCGAGGGCCACAAGGGGAAGTGCGGCGGCACGAAGGTGGACGACATCTCCACCGAGAAGGCGTGCACCGACGCTGGCGGCGCGTGGACGACCGCGGCCGAGGCCAAGAAGTTCGAGAAGAACAAGGACTGACTTCCGCGGAGACCGTCCCGCCGCGGGCTTGCTTCCGCGGCGGGGCGGTTCCGCTCTCGCGATGACTCCCCCCCGCTTCGGCGCCGGCTTCCGCACGCCTCACTTCGCGGAGATCGCCCGCGCGGAGCGCCGCGTCGACTGGCTCGAGATCCTGTCCGAGAACTTCCTCGGGGTCGGCGGGACGCAGCGCGCGATGCTCGAGCACATCCGCGCCGACACGCCTCTCCTGATGCACGGAGTGAGTCTCTCGATCGCCGGCACGGAGCCGCTGTCGAGTCACTATCTGGCTGGACTGCGCGCGCTCGCGGCTGCACTCGAGCCCGAGCTGGTGAGCGATCACCTCGCCTGGACAGCCCTGCGCGGACACGAGACACACGACCTCCTGCCCGTCGCGTTCACCCGCGCCGTGCTGGACCACGTCGCGGCGCGAGTCGCGCACGTGCAGGAGCGGCTCGGCCGCGCGATCCTGCTCGAGAATGCGACCGTCTACGTCGCCTTCCGCGCGAACGAGATGTCGGAGGCCGAGTTTCTCGCTGAGCTGTGCCGGCGCACCGGCTGCGGCCTCTTGCTCGACGTCAACAACCTGTACGTGAACGCGGAGAACCTGGGCATCGACCCGCACGCGCACCTCGCCGCGCTGCCGCGCGACGGCGTCGGATACTTGCATCTCGCAGGTCACGCCCAGCTCGCCGACGTGCGCATCGACACGCACGACGCCGAGGTGCCGGACCCCGTCTGGTCGCTGTTCGAGCACGCGGTCGCGCACTTCCCCGAGGCGGGCGTCATCGTCGAGCGCGACGACTGTCTGCCGTCGTTCGCGGCGCTCTGCGACGAGGTCGACGAGGCGCGCGCAAGGCACGACCGCGCGAGCCGGGGCGCACCACCCGCACCGACTCAGTCGGCGAGCGCTCCCGGCGAGTCACTCCGATCCTCCGCTCCGTGGCCCCGGCTGCAGCGAGCGCTCTGGCAGAGGATCATCGACAAGCCGCTGGGCTTCGCTCACGGCGCGGATGCCGAGATCGCGGAGATCTTCGCCGACGACCGACCCGTCCGCGCGCGCCGCGGCCTGCGGGTGTACAGCGACGCCTACGGCGAGAACCTGCGCCGTGCACTGGCGACGAACTTTCCGGCGCTCGCCTGCGTTCTGCGCCGCGACGACTTCGCGGCTCTGGCGGCGGACTACGTGAAGACTCATCCGCCCCGCAGTCACGACTACCGCACGCTCGGCGCGCAGCTCGCGGCGTTTCTCGAGACCTACGCGCTGCGCGCGGACTACGGTGTCGAGGCGGCCGCGCTCGCGGACCTCGCCGCCCTCGAGCAGGCGCAGCTCGAGGTGCAGGAGGAAGTCGACGACGCAGGGCTCGTCACTCCCGCCGCGCTCGCGGAGATTCCGCCCGAGAAGTGGAGCGACGCGCGCTTCGCGTTCGCGCGCTCGCTGCGCCTGGTCCGCGCGAGTCACGACGTGCTGCCCGCGATCGAAGCCGTCGCCCGCGCCGCGCCACCGCCGCGGCCCGAGCGCCGCGACTGCCTCTATCTGGTGCGACGCGCGAGTGGCGCCGTGGTGACGGAGCCCCTGGCCGCGCTCGACGCAACGCTCCTCGAGTCACTCCTCGCCGGCCAGACCTTCGCCGAAGCCTGCGACGCGGCGCACCGACGCCTGGGCGCCGATCTGCCCGACGCGGCCCAGTCCACCGCGAAGCTCCTCGTCGGCACCAGCGCCCGCGGGCTGCTCGCGAGCGTCTCGCTCTAGCGGGTCTCCAGCTCCCACACGTTGAACGCCGCGTCGAGCCTTCCCGCGCGGCGCTTCAGTATCTCGCGCTGCTCGGGGTGAGTCAGGATGTAGAGCTCGCGGCGCTCGATCGCGCGCACCACGCGGCGCGCCAGCTCCTCGGGCTGGATCGTGCCGCCCACCATCGGCGGCGCGCCGCCGCCGGTCTGCGGCAGGTCGGTGCCCGGCGGGTTGCGCAGCTCCGCGGGCCGCATGCGCAGCGAGTTCTCGTTGATGTTCGTCTGCACGATCATCGGGCACAGCACCGACGCACCGATGCCCTGGTCGCGCAGCTCGACGAAGAGTGACTCGGTGAGTCCCACGACGGCGAACTTCGACGCGCAGTACACGCCCAGCCAGCGCATGCCGACGAGCCCGGCCATCGACGCGGTGTTCACGACGTGTCCGCCCTGCCCCTGTGCAATGAGTCGCGGCACGAAGGACTGCACGCCGTTCACCACGCCCCAGAAGTTCACGTTCATCGTGAACTCCCAGTCTTTGCGCGTGGACTTCGCGATCGGCCCGAAGGTCGCGACGCCGGCGTTGTTGCAGACGATGTGCACCGCTCCGAAGCGGCGCAGAGTCGCCTCCGCGAGCGCCTCCACGCTCTCCGGCTTCGAGACGTCGGTTCGGACGCCGAGAACCTGCGCGCCCGACTTCTCGACGTCGCGCACGACGCCCGCGAGCGCTTTCTCGTCGAGATCCGCGAGCACGAGCTTCGCGCCGCGCGCCGCGAACGCCTTGCCCAGCGCCGAGCCGATTCCGCCCGCGCCGCCGGTCACCACCGCCACTCTGTCTTTGAACGGATCCATGCGCGCATCATAGACTGCGCCGCCATGCAGGAGCCGATCGCGATCGCCGTCCCGCCCGCGCGCCTGCGCACGTTCGCCGCGCTCTCGGTGCGCGACTTCCGCGTGCTGTGGGCGGGCACGTGGGCGTCGTACATCCCGTTCTTCATGGCGAACGTGGTGAACGGCGTGGTCGCGTTCCATCTCGCGCACGTGAATCGCGCAGTCGGCACGGTGGTGTTCGCACAGGGCGTCGCGATGGCGGTGCTCGCGCCGATCGGCGGCGCGGGCGCGGACCGCTGGCCGAAGCGCCGCTTGCTCGCGCTGTCTCAGTCCACGGCCGCGGTGGTGTTCGGCGTCTTCGCGCTCTTGCTCGCGCTCGATCGACTCACGATCGCGGCGCTCGCGGGCGGCGCATTCGTGCTCGGCGTCGCGATCTCGTTCCTCGGTCCCGCGCGTCAGGCGTTCGCCGCCGAGCTCGTCGGGCCGGAGCTGCGCGGCAACGCCGTCGCGCTGAACCAGGTGCCACTCACCGGCTCACAGGTGCTGGGCCCGGCGATCGCGGGGCTGATGCTCGCCTCGCCCTTGGGCGCCACCGGCGCGTACGCGCTGATGAGCGCGCTCTACGCCACTGCGGCGCTGTCACTCCTCGCGCTGCCTCACTCACGCGCGCGCGGGAACGCGGCCGAGACTCACGTGCTCGAGGACCTCCTCGTCGGGCTTCGCTACGTCGTCTCGCACCGGCGGCTGCGCCTGCTCGTGGCCTTCTTCGTGTGCGTGATCATGATGGGCTTCTCGTACGTCACGGTGCTGCCCGGACTGGTCGAGCACGCGCTCGGTCGCTCGGCCGACGCCGTGCCGCCGCTCTTCTTCACGAGCGCGCTCGGAGGCTTGCTCGTCACGTTCGTGACCACGCGCGTCGCCGACTCACACCGCGCGCTGCCGCTGTTCGTCGCGATGCCGTTCGTGCTGGCGTGCGGCCTGCTCGGCTTGTATCTCGCACCGAGCTACGAGCTCGCGATTGCCGCGATGTTCCTCGTGGGCATCGGCTTCGGCGGCTTCCAGACGCTCAACGCCGCGGTGATCGTGCAAGTCACCGAGCCCGAGTACTTCGGACGGGTCTTCTCGCTCTCGATGCTCGCCTTCGCGGGCGTCTCGCTCATGAGCTTGCCCGTCGGCATCCTCGCCGACGCGATCGGCGAGCGCGCGACCCTGGCGACACTCTCTGGTGTCGTGGTCGCGATCGCGCTCGGATTCGGGTCCAGGCTGCTGTCGAGCCGATCGGCGGTTCGGGAATAGAGGCCGGGCGCAGTCACCGGAAGCGCAGCACGGAGCCGCCGTCGCCGCGAAGCGTCAGGATACCCTCGCTGAGCTCCCAGCTCGAGACACCGGAGAGCGCCTCGAGATAGGCGTCCTCGACCTGCTGGCTCGACTCACAGAACATCTTGGTCGACATCGTCGGGCCGAAGCTGAGCTTGCCGCCGCCGAGCTGATACGAGCCGCTGAATTGGTTGCAGCCCGCGAAGCCACTCGCTCGGGAAATGGCGGAGTCGAGATGCAGCGTGAGTGGCTTCCCGCCCGTGCCGACCGGATCGGACTGGTCGCCCAGGGCGACCAGCGCCCAGTCGCGGTCGGCCATCGCGGGCTTGCCCGCGCCGCTGCACGCGAGCAGCGCGATCGCCGCGAATGCCAGTCTTGGCTTCATCGTCATCTCCTCGCCGCGAGCTCGCGGCCGTTCCAATGGAGAGTCACGTCGTCCGCGCGCGTACGCGACCAGTCGAAGGTCGCGAGCAGCGCGCGCGGCGTCGTCTCGCGCGCATCTTCGGCCAACCCCGCGAGCTCGGCGAGCCGGCCGCACAGCGCCGCGGGCGAGTAGGCGCGCGCGAGCTCGGCCCAACCGACCGCGCCGTGCAGCTTCGCGAGCTTCCCACCCGACTCCTCGAGCAGCAGGAAGTGGTGCCGGTACGCCGGGGTCACGAGGCCCAGCATCCGCTGCAGGACCACGTGAGTCGCGGTCGAGGTCGCGAGGTCGCGGCCGCGCACGATGCGGGTGACTCCCGCGCGCCCGTCGTCCACGACCGCGGCCAGGTGGTAGGCGAGCGCCCCGTCGCGCCGGCGGAGCACGGGATCGCCCATCTCCGCGAGCACGTCCTGCGACAGATCGAGCCCGCTCTCGTCGCGCAGCTCGATCCGTCCCTCGGGAACCCGCAGGCGCAGCGCGGCGTCCGCGGCTCGCCAGCCCTTCTTCGGCAGCGCCTTCTTGCGACACCGACCGGTGTAGCGCCAGCCGCCGTCGACTGCGCGCGTCCCTCCGCGCGAGATCTCGCTGCGGCTGCACGCGCACGGGTACAGCATGCCGAGCTCCGCGAGTCGATCGAGAGCGGCTTCGTGCGCGGCGCGGCTCTGGCTTTGCAGCTCCTCCGCGTCCCAGTCGAGG
>Ga0326731_1000104_pt1 | contig 20592 bp, 21 predicted proteins | sample MHFSIPfraction_FD_207645 | JGI IMG/M metagenome (GOLD analysis project Ga0326731, IMG submission 207645) | Lab enriched peat soil microbial communities from Michigan Hollow, Ithaca, NY, United States - MHF9FY SIP fraction | ecosystem: Environmental > Terrestrial > Soil > Wetlands > Peat | place...
GAATCAATCTCTCGGCGCAGACGCTCGGCGACGACGACTTTCTCGAGTTCGTCGTCGACGTGCTCGATCACACGGGCGTCGACCCGCAGAAGATCTGCTTCGAGATCCGCGAGTCCGCAGTCGTGAGCCAGCTCGATCAGGCGCAGCGCTTCATCAACGTGCTGCACGGAATCGGCTGCCGCTTCGCGCTCGACAATTTCGGCAGCGGCATCGGCTCGTTCGCGAACTTGAAGAACCTGTCGCTCGACTACCTCAAGATCGACGGCGTCTACACGCACGACGTCGAGAACGACAGCGTGAACCGCGAGATGGTGTCCGCGATGGTGAAGCTCGCGCGCACGCTGGACTTCCGCGTCGTGGCGGAGCAGGTCGAGGATCAGGCGTCCTTCGAGGCGCTGCGCGGTCTCGGCGTCGACTTCGTTCAAGGCTACGTCGTCGAGAGGCCTCGCCCGCTTCAGTCCGTGCACTAGTCACGCCCCGCGTCGAACTAGGTAGAACTCCTTATCCAGCCGCTGGCCGAGCGTGTCTACGCTAGGCGTGTTGATGGCTTGTCGGTGAGGTACGCGTGCGAAACGGGCTCTTTCTTCGTCGAGCGGCAATCGGCGCGGTTGCGCTCGTGGGCGTCGCGCTCGCGGCCGAGGCGGGACCCGGCGATGGCCCGGGTTGGACCGGCATCACGAATCCGAAGGACGTGATCGCGGCGCGCGGCGAGCTCATGGAGGAAATCGAGCATTTGATGCAGCCGATCGACACGTTCGAGGTCGTGGATACGGACGACCTCAACGGGCTCAGGCTCGCGGCGAACACGGTGCACGTGATGCTGCTCGCTCTTCCGCATCTGTTCCCGCCGACGACCAATCTCTACGACCCGAAGGCCGACACGCCCGCGACGCTCGCGCTGCCGGCGATCTGGAAGGACTTCGATACGTTCTACCGGCTAGCCGCCGCCGCGTCGAAAGCCGCGGAGACCATGGCGGACACGCCTGCCGGCAAGCAGCAGCTGCGCACCGAGGGGCTCGCGCTGCGCGCGAGCTGCGACGCATGCCACGCGCTGTTCCTGCGTCCGTACCACGAGTCCAAGGTCACGGATGCGGACATCAACTTCGACTTCGATTCGGTGCTGAAGAGCCTGAAGACCCAGTAGCGAGCGCTGCGGTGCCCGCTGTCGCACCGCGACGGCTTTCAGTCAGGGCGCGATGAGCAGCAGCGCGACGCCCGCGATCACGAGCGCCATTCCGGCCGCTTCACGCGCCGACACGCGCTGACCGAATACGCGCCGCGATACGGCCTAGGCGAACAGCACCTCGACGAGCGCGAGCGTCCGCACGTTGGCGGCCGCGGTGAGCGAAAGGCCGAGGAACCAAGAATTGCGATGCGAACGCGCCCATGAAGCCGGCGAACAACGACTGCCGCCAGACGGCAAGGCTGCGCGCGAGCGCGGCGCGGTCGAACGCCAAGAGCCACGCGCCGAGCAGGAAGGCCTGAATGCCGAGCGACCAGACGAGCGTCGTCGTCGCGCGCAGGAAGTAGGGTCCGTCGCCGAGCGCGAGGATGCCGCCGCGAAAGCCGACGGCCGCGAGCGCGAAAAGTCCGCCCGACGCGACTCCGAACAGCGTAGATCTAGCGCTGCGCGCGCTCCAGTCCGTCGGGCTTCTACGCCGGGATGCGGCCCACGTAGGCGCTCTGCGGCCGGATCAGCCGGCCGAGCGCGCGCTGCTCGAAGCAGTGCGCCGTCCAGCCCGCGACCCGGCCGATCGCGAACGTCGGCGCGAAGAACGCGGTGTCGAGCTCGAGGCCGCAGAGCAGCAGCGCCGTGTAGAACTCGACGTTTGTCTTGATCCGCCGCCCGGGCTTGTACTCCTCGAGGAGTTCGAGCGCCTTCGTCTCGACCGCGCGCGCGAGCTCGTAGAGTCGCACGTCGCCCGCGCGCGAGAACATCCTCGCCGCGGCGGCCGCGAGCACGTCGGCGCGCGGATCGCGAACCTTGTAGATCCGGTGGCCGAAGCCCATGAGCCGCTCGCCGCTCTCGAGCTTGCGGCGCAGCACGGCTTCGGCGCGCGACGCGTCGCCGATCTCGAACACCATGTCGAGCGCGGGACCCGGCGCGCCGCCGTGCAGCGGCCCCTTGAGCGCGCCGATCGCGCCGGTCACCGCCGACACGAAGTCGGAGCCCGTGGACACAATCACGCGCGCGGCGAACGTCGACGCGTTGAAGCCGTGATCGGCGACGGTCGAGAGATAGGTCTCGAGCCCACGCACGAGCTCGGTGTGCGGTTCCGAGCCGCTCGACATGTGGAGGTAGTTCGCTGCGAGCCCGAGCGATTCGCGCGGCGCGAGCGGCTCCTCGCCGCGGAGCAGGCGTGCGTACGCCGCGACGATCGTCGGGAACGAGCCGACGAGCAGGTGCGCGGCCGCGGCGTCGTCCGCAGCGCTCAGAGTGCCGGCGGCCATCCGCAGCGCGTCCATCGGTTCGACGCGGCGCGCGGCCGCGTCGCGCAGCAGCGCGAGCGTCGCCGCCGGCAGCGCAGCCGCGCGCACGCGCGCACCGCGGTAGCCGGCCGCGTCCCAGAGCAGCGCGACGACGTCCTCGAACGTGCGGCCCGCGAGCTGCTCGAGACGGTGGCCCGCGACGATCAGCTCGCCGCGCTCGCCGTCCACCATGCTGAGTCGGGTCTCGGCGGCGATCACGCCCTCGAGCCCGCCGTTCGCTCGAATTGCCGTTTGCGTTTCCATGGCGCGGCAAGGTAAGTTGTCGCAACTATCTCGTCAATATTGATCGGATAATCAACATGACAGAAAAAAGGGCCGCCTGGATCGACGCGAACGACGCCACGGCGCTGCTCGGCGTGAGCCGCGCGACGCTCTACGCTTACGTGAGCCGCGGCCGGATACGCTCGGAGTCGGCGCCGGGCGCCGTGCGCCGCAGCCGGTACTCGCGCGACGACGTCGAGCGCCTGCGCGCGCGCACGCGCGAGCGTCGCAACCCGGAGCGCGCTGCCGAGCAGGCGCTGCACTGGGGCCTGCCGATCCTCGAGTCGTCGATCACGTTGATCGGCGACGGTCGCATCTACTACCGCGGCCGAGACGCGGCGGAGCTCGCGCGAACGAGCTCGCTCGCCGACGTCGCCGCGTTGATCTGGACCGGCAAGGCTGACGCCGCGCTGCTCGGCGAGGCGCCGCGAGTGACGGTCCCCGCCGGCGCGAGGGGCGGAACGGACGTGCCGTTCGTCGCGTGCGCACAGGCCGCGCTCGCGCTCGCGGCGCCGGCCGATCCGCTCGCGTACGACTTGCGTCCGCATTCGGTCGCGCGCGCGGGCTGGCGGATCCTGCATCTGCTCGCGCAGGTCGCGGCCGGCCCGTCGAGCGAGCCGACGATCGACGCGGCGCTCGCGGCGTCGTGGCGCGTGTCTCGTCACGTCGACTTGATCCGCGCCGCGTTGATCCTGTGCGCCGACCACGAGCTCAACGTGTCGGCGTTCACCGCGCGCTGCGTCGCGTCCGCCGGCTCGTCGCCATACGGCGTCGTGCTCGCGGGCCTTGCCGCGCTCGAGGGCACGAAGCACGGCGGCACGACGGTGCGAATGGAAGCGTTTTGGGACGCGCTGCGGCGCAGCGCGCGTCTGCGCGGCGGCTTCGCCGAGCGTTTGCGGCGCGGCGAATCGATCGAGGGCTTCGGCCATCCGCTGTATCCGGGCGGCGATCCTCGCGCGGCCGTGCTGCTCGCGCGCCTACCGAAGACCAAAGGCGCGAAGTACGCACGCGATCTCGTCGCGGCAGCGCACGACGTGCTCGGCGAGGCGCCGAACGTCGACTTCGCGCTCGTCGCGCTCGCCCGTGCTCTCGGCTTGCCGGACGGCGCTGCGCTCACGCTGTTCGCGATCGGCCGCACGATCGGCTGGATCGGCCATGCGATCGAGCAGTACGAGCAGAACGCGATCATCCGGCCGCGCGCGAAGTACGTCGGCGAGAATCCGCCGGCCTGACGGAAAGCCGGGCGACGAGCCGGCGCAACGTGTAGTCTGGCCTGGGCACCAGGGCTTCGGGGGAGGCGATGGTGTTCCGAAGCGCGTACGCCGACGTCGATATCCCGAATCGATCGCTTGCCGACTTCGTCCTCGGAGCGGCCAGCGCGCATTCAGGCAAGCCCGCGCTCGTCGACAACGCGACCGGCCTCGTGCTCACCTACGGCCAACTGCTCGAGCGAGTGCGGCGCGCGGCCGCGGGGCTCGTCGCGCTCGGCGTCCGCAAAGGCGACGTGGTCGCTCTCAGCGCGCCGAACTCGCCCGACTTCGCCGTCGCGTTCCACGCGATCGTGCGGCTCGGCGCGGTCGTGACGCCGGCCAATCCCGCGAACACGAGTCACGAGATCGCGCAGCAGCTCAAGGACTCCGGCGCGAAGCTGCTGATCGCGGCGGCCGCACTCGCGGACAAGGCGCGTGCTGCGATCCGCGAGACCGCGCGGCCGATCGATCTCGTCACGATCGATGGCACCGCCGACGGCGTGCGCTCGCTCGACTCCATCGCTGTCGATGGCGAGCCGCCGGCAGTAGAGATCGATCCCGCAACGGACGTCGTCGTGTTGCCGTATTCCTCGGGCACGACGGGCCTGCCGAAGGGCGTGATGCTCACGCATCGCAACATCGTGGCGAACCTCACGCAGCTCGCGGCCATCGAGGATCGGAACTTGAGCACGCTCGTCGCGGTGCTGCCGTTCTTCCATATCTACGCCATGGTCGTGATCCTGAACTTCGGTCTCATGCGCGGGCTCACGGTCGTCACGATGCCGAGGTTCGAGTTCGAGCCGTTCTTGAAGGTGCTACAAGATTGGCGGATCGAGCTCGCGCACATCGTGCCGCCCGTCGCCATCGCGCTCGCGAAGCACCCGGTCGTCGACAACTACGACCTGAGCCACTTGCGGTGGTTGCTCTCCGCCGCCGCCCCGCTCGGAAGCGAGGTCACGAACGCGATCGAGGCGCGCCTCGGCGTGCAAATGCGGCAAGGTTACGGCATGACCGAGGCGAGCCCCGCCTCGCATTACACGGGACCGGACGAGCGCCGTTCCGGCAAGGCCGGCACGTTGATACCGAATACGGAATGCCGAATCGTCTGCACGGAGACGGGCCGGGACCTCGGCGCGAACGAGACCGGCGAAGTCTGGGTTCGCGGCCCGCAAGTCATGAAGGGCTATCTCAACAACCCCGAGGCGACGGCGCGCACCGTCGACGCGGACGGCTGGCTGCACACGGGCGACATCGGCGTGGTCGATGACGACGGCTATCTGCTCGTCGTCGATCGACTCAAAGAGCTCATCAAGGTGAAGGGTTTCCAGGTCGCGCCCGCCGAGCTCGAGTCGTTGCTGCTCAAGCATCCACGCGTCGCGGACGCGGCCGTGATCGGAGTGCCGGACGACGAGGCCGGCGAAGTCCCGAAGGCGATCGTCGTCGCGCGTGAGCCGCTCACGGCCGACGAGGTGATCGCGTACGTGCACTCTGAAGTCGCTCACTACAAGCGAGTTCGCCACGTCGAGTTCGTCGACGCGATTCCAAAGTCCGCTTCGGGCAAGATCCTACGGCGAGTGCTGGTCGAGCGGGAGCGCGCCCGTCGATAGGCAACGCAAGGAGTTGCGCGATGAGGCAGACCGCGCCGCACACGCCGCGAGGCTGCGCGTCCCGGCGCAGATCGGTTGTACCGCCAGCGCGGTTCGCCCGGCTACGACTCGAGGCCGCGGGCTCGAGCGCGAAATCGACGCGCGGAGGCTCAGTTAGGAATACAGTCGCAGTCCCGTCGCCGAAGTAGCTCGCACCTTATGACCGACTCCGTTCAGCTCACGCCCGACTGGCGAAGCAGGCAAATGGTGGTGACGCCCGAGCAGCTCGGGCTGCGCAGCGTCGGCGATTGCCGTGACCGCGCCGCGCGGCTCGGGCTCACGGCGTTGCCCGGGCTGCCCCATAAGCAAGAGTACTGGCGGCTCGACGAGCTGCTCGCCTGGGCTCGCGGCAACGGTCTCGAGTATCTGCCGACGCTCGGTATCGGCTTCGCCCGCAAGTAACGCGATCGCACACGTCGCGTGCGCGTCCGCGGCCGGATCGAACCTCAGCGGCCGTCGACGATCGGCTGAAGACGCGCGATCTCGCAGACGGCGATCGAGTGTGCGATGTGCAACGCGGCGCGCTCCGAATCGGAGTGCTCGTGCACTTTTCCGTAGCCGCCCTCGCGCATCTCCAGCTTGGTTACGCACCATGCGGCGGCGTGTTGCGCGGCGGCTTGCAAAGGCTTGGCTTGCTCTGACTTCATGAGGGGACTCCGGAAGGCTTTCGCGGCTGATGTTCCGGAGCATCGTTGCATCGCCCGCCGGGAATTGCGCGGGGCGCCATCACGTTTTCGGCATCGCTCCAAAGCGCGCGCCAGCCCGCGAGCCCGAGGGCGCGCAGCGTCGCCGCGTTTCGCGCGCCGATTTCCGTCGCGTCGGGGAACGCCGCCACCGCGCGCGTCACGCTCGCTTCGCGGAGTAGATGAAGCATCGGATAAGGCGAGCGGTTGGTGTAGTTGTCGACGTCGTCCGGCGCCGCGCCTGCAAATCGGTAGTGGGGATGAAAGCTCGCGATCTGCAGCTCGCCGCTCAAGCCGAGCGCGAGCAAGGTGGCGTCGGCTTCGTCGAGGAACTGATTGTAGTCGTTGAAGTCGCCGAGCACCCACGGGTGGATCAAGAGCGTCGTCTCACAGAGTCGCGGATCCGTGGCACGCAGATGGAGCAACTCTTCGCCGAGGTCGTCTAGGAGCCCGGCGGTCGAATCTTGCGGGCTGACGCGGTAGCGGATCAGCTTGCGCCGATGAACGCGCTCGGCGAACGGGCACAAACCGAGCCCGATGACCGCTTTTTCGAGCCAGCGCTCGGTCGCGGCGATGACTTGCTCCGCCGAGTCGTGCGCGTCCGTCACGCGGCCCCCGGTCCGGAATGGCAGGCCGGCAACCGGCGGCGCGCCGACGCTAAAGCAGCGGCACGCAGAGCAACGCGACGATGTTGATGATCTTGATCAGCGGGTTGATTGCGGGGCCGGCCGTGTCCTTGTACGGATCGCCGACCGTGTCGCCCGTGACCGCGGCCTTGTGCGCGTCCGAGCCCTTGCCGCCGAAGTGGCCGTCCTCGATGTACTTCTTCGCGTTGTCCCATGCGCCGCCGCCGGTCGTCATCGAGATCGCGACGAAGAGCCCCGTCACGATCGTGCCGACGAGTAGGCCTCCGAGCGCCTCCGGGCCGAGCAGCTTGCCGACGATCACCGGCACGAGCAGCGGCAGGAGCGACGGCACGATCATCTCCTTGATCGCGGCCTTGGTCAGCAGATCGACCGCGGTCGAGTAGTCGGGCCGCGTCGTGCCTTCCATGATCCCCTTGATGTCGCGGAACTGGCGGCGCACCTCGTTCACGACCGAGCCCGCCGCGCGGCCGACGGCCTCCATCGCCATCGCGCCGAAGAGATAAGGAATCAGGCCGCCGATGAAGAGGCCGATGATCACGCGGTGGTCGGAGAGGTCGAACTTGAGGTCGCCCAAGCCCGCCTCGCTCAAGCTGTGCGTGTAGTCGGCGAACAGCACGAGCGCCGCGAGGCCGGCGGAGCCGATCGCATAACCCTTCGTCACGGCCTTCGTCGTGTTGCCGACCGCATCGAGCGCGTCGGTCACGTGGCGAACTTCCTTCGGCAGCTTCGACATCTCGGCGATGCCGCCGGCGTTGTCGGTGATCGGGCCGAACGCGTCGAGCGCGACGATCATGCCGGTCATCGACAGCATGCTCGTGGCCGCGACCGCGATGCCGTAGAGGCCCGCGAGCTCGTATGCGCCCCAGATCGCGATGCAGACCGCGATCACGGGCAGCGCCGTGGCCTTCATCGACACGCCGAGGCCCGCGATGATGTTCGTCGCGTGACCCGTCTGCGACGCGGCCGCGATTTTCTGCACCGGGCTGAAGTTCGTGCCCGTGTAGTACTCGGTGATCACGACCATCGCGGCCGTCAGCGCGAGGCCGATCAGCGCGGCGCCATAGAGGTTCATCGCGTTCGCGCCCATCATCGTCGTCGTGATCGGATAGAACGCGATCGCTGCGAGCACGCCCGAGACGACTACGCCCTTGTAGAGCGCGGGCATGATCTTGCCGGTCTTCGTGCCGACGAAGAACGTGCCGAGGATCGACGCGATGATCGACACCGCACCGAGCACGATCGGGTAGAGCGCCGCGTTCTCGCCGAGCGAGGTCGCGGTCAAGCCGCCGAGCAGCATAGTCGCGATCAGCGTGACCGCGTAGGTCTCGAACAGGTCCGCGGCCATGCCGGCGCAGTCGCCGACGTTGTCGCCGACGTTGTCCGCGATCACTGCGGGGTTGCGCGGATCGTCCTCGGGGATCCCGGCCTCGACCTTGCCGACGAGGTCCGCGCCGACGTCGGCGCCCTTCGTGAAGATGCCGCCGCCGAGACGCGCGAAGATCGAGATCAGCGAGCCGCCGAACGCGACGCCCACGAGCGACTTCAAGATCGCGTCCTGCGCGTAGCCGAGCGAGTGCAGCACGGCGTAGTAGCCCGCGACGCCGAGCAGGCCCAAGCCGACGACGAGGAGCCCGGTCACCGCGCCGCTCCGAAACGCGACGGTGAGCGCCGCGTTCAAGCCTTTGGTCGCGGCTTCCGCCGTGCGCACGTTCGCGCGCACCGACACGAACATGCCGATGTAGCCCGCGAGGCCCGAGAGCACCGCACCGACGGCGAAGCCGGCGGCTATCGGCAAGCTATGCAGCGCGAAAAACAGGATCACGAACAGCACGGCGCCCGCGATCGCGATCGTCGTGTACTGCCGATTCATGTACGCCTTCGCGCCTTCCTGAATGGCTCCGGCGATCTCTTGCATGCGGGCGTTGCCGGGCGAGAGCTTGAGCACCCAGCTCACTGTGACGAGACCGTAGAGCACCGCGATCACCGCGGCGCCGAGGGACAACCAAAGCGCGATATTCGGATTCACCGTATTCCTCTCCCAATGAGCTTTGAGACCGGGCGCGCCGCATCGGCGCAGCCTCGTGAGGCTGGATCAACCCTGTCTGGAAACGCGCCGGCGGGGTGCCTGCGGATCGAACGGGTTCGACCTTGTTCTTCTGGCTTCGCCGCCCCCCGGCGAAAGCGGCGGCTACTTTAGCACAAACTCCGTCTTGAGCCGTCGCGTAACCCGCTGATTACGTAGGCTGACATAACTCGGCAGCCCGTTCTTGTACGGCGGGTAGTCCTCGCCGACGATGAGCGGCGCAAGGTACTTTCGGCACGCGGCGGTGATCGCGAACCCGTCCGGGCTGATGAAATTCCGCGGCATCATTTTCTCTTTGTTCGCGACGTCCGCGAGCGACACGCTGCCGACCTTCCAGCGGTACGGCTTGTCCGAGGTGCGGACGATCGTCGGCATCACCGCGTTCTGTCCCTTGAGCGCGAGCTCGACCGCGGCCTTGCCCATTGCGTACGCCTGCGCGACGTCGACCTTCGAGGCGATGTGTCGCGCCGCGCGCTGCAGGTAGTCCGCAATAGCGTAGTGGTACTTGAAGCCGAGCTTCGACTTGACGAGCTGCGCGATCGTCGCGGCCACGCCGCCGAGCTGCGCGTGGCCGAACGCGTCCTTGCCGCCGGCCTCGGACAGGAACCGGCCGTCGGCGTAGTGGGCGCCCTCGGACACGACGACGACGCAGTACTCGTACTTCGCGACGCTGTCCTTCACGCGCGCGAGGAACGCGGCTTCGTCGAATGGGATCTCGGGGAACAGGATCACGTGCGGCGCGTCGCCTTCCTTCTCGCCCGCGAGCCCGGCCGCCGCGGCTATCCAGCCCGCGTGCCGGCCCATGACCTCGAGCACGAACACGCGCGTCGACGTGCGCGCCATCGACGCGACGTCGAGCGCGGCCTCGCGCGTCGACACCGCGACGTACTTCGCGACGGAGCCGAAGCCGGGGCACGTATCCGTAATCGGTAGATCGTTGTCGACGGTCTTCGGCACGCCGATGCAGACGACCGGGTGGCCGAGCTGTGCCCCAAGTTGCGACACCTTGTACGCGGTGTCCATCGAGTCGCCGCCGCCGTTGTAGAAGAAGTAGCCGATGTCGTGCGCCTTGAACACTTCGATCAGGCGCTCGTACTCGGCGCGGTTCTGCTCTAGGCCTTTGAGCTTGTAGCGCGCCGAGCCGAACGCGCCGCCCGGCGTGTAGCGCAATCCGGCGATGGTCTTGGCGCTCTCGGCCGTCGTGTCGATCATGTCCTCGGTCAGCGCGCCGAGGATGCCGTTCACGCCTGCGTAAACCTTGCCGAGCTTGCTCTTGTTCTTGCGCGCGGTCTCGATTACGCCGCACGCGCTTGCATTGATGACCGCGGTGACTCCGCCCGATTGGGCGTAGAAGACGTTCTTCTTCTTCATGCGCTCTCCCGACTTCCCGCATCGACGCGGCGCTAGAGGATAGCAAACCGCCTATTTCGATGGGGGATCGCGGGCGAGCGGACTCTTCGCGCCCCCGAGGGCGCGACGCATTTACCTCAAGGCTTCGAGGATGTCGGTCGGACTGTCGTCCGCGATGTCTTGCGAGCACGCGCTGCGGTTCTTTCTGTAGGCCTCGTGCGGCCGCAGGATGCGCACCTCGACGGTGTCTTCGTCACCGTCCCCGTGCAGCACGCCCATGACGTAGGTCGAGTGGGTTTGTCGTTCCATTTTTCGTCGTAGCCCGGCCCTGCTCCGTTCGGATCGCGGCTCGGCACTCCTTCGCCAACCGATGGCGCACACCTTACGCCTTGCCCCCTGGCCGGCAACGTGTATGCGAACCGATGCGTCGGTGTTCGACGACACGCGGGCGCCGCATCGGCCGGCGGTGCGACCTCGCATCTCACGAGGGCACGCGCGCCACGCATTACGTCGAATCGGTGGGCTGCGCTCGCGCGCCGCGGCTCGCGCGAACCGGCCACGGGCGTGCGGACGGCTTAGCCACGCTCACCTCCGCACCCGCCGCGCGTTCGGCCCAGTCTCGTTGCGTCGCCCCGCGTTTGCCCGCAGTATCCCGAGCACCGCGACGAGCCCGCGCTCGACGGGCCGCGGTCGGGGGGAACGAGTGACGATACCGGCTGCGCGCGCGCGCATCGACATTTCTCGCGTCGTCGACGAGAGCCGCGTCGGCGGATTCCAGCTCGGCGTCTATGTGCTCTGCGGCGCCGCGCTGATCATGGATGGCTTCGACGTGCAGTCCTGGGGCTACGTCGCGCCGTCGGTGTTCGCCGAGTGGCAGATGCCGAGCGCCGCGGGGCGTGTCGGAAGCACCGCGCTGTTCGGTCTGCTGCTCGGGCTCATCTGCTTCAGCATGCTCGCCGACCGGATCGGGCGGCGGCCCGTGCTGATCGGCACGACGATCTATTTCGGCGTGCTCACGCTGCTCACGGCGCAGGTGCACTCGCTCGAGCAGCTGCTCGTCGCGCGCTTCCTCGCCGGGTTCGGCCTCGGCGCGACGATGCCGAATGCGATGGCGCTCGTGAGCGAGTACAGCCCGAAGCGCTCGCGCGTGACCGCGATGCTGATCGTCTCGAGCGCGTTCACGATCGGCGCCGCGGTAGCGGGTTTCGTCGCCGCCTGGCTGATCCCTCAGTTCGGTTGGCGCGCCGTGTTCTACGTCGGCGGCACGGTTCCGCTCGTGATCGGCGTCGCGATGTGGCTAGCCTTGCCGGAGTCGATGCAGTTCCTGACGCTGCGGCGCAAGCGGCTCGACGACGTCGGCCGTTGGCTCGCGCGAATCTCGCCCAACGTCGCGCCGCCGGCCGAGGCCGACTACGTCGTCGCCGAGGAGCAGGGCCGCGGAGTGCCGATCGTGCAGCTCTTCCATGGCGGCCGCGCGCCCGCGACCGCGCTGCTCTGGATCGTGATGTTCATGAACCTGCTGAACATCTACTTCCTCGCGACGTGGCTGCCGACCATCGCGCGCGAGATGGGCTTCGGCACGTCGGCCGCTGTGCTCGTCGGCACGACGCTGCAAGTCGGCGGCACGATCGGCGCGTTCGTGCTCGGCCCGCCCATCAGACGGTTCGGATTCTTCGTCGTGCTCGCGCTGACCTTCGTCGCGGCCGCCGCTTCGATCGCGGCGATCGGGCGGTCGCCGGCGGCCGCGCTCCTCTTCGGCGTCGTGTTCGTCGCGGGCTTCGGCGTGCTCGGCGGGCAGGCGGCGTTGAACGCGCTCGCGGCGAGCTTCTATCCGACGTCGCTGCGCGCGACGGGTGTCGGCGCCGCATCGGGCGTCGGCCGGACCGGATCGGTGCTCGGCCCGCTGCTCGCCGAGATCATGCGTTCTCGTTGGAGCACGGAGCAGCTCTTCCTTGCGGCCGCGGTGCCGGCGCTGATCTCTGCGGTTGCGATCGCGTCCATGCGGCCCGCGATGAGGCGCACGCAGAATGAGGCGCTGCATAATGCGCAGCCATGGCGCGCCGATCCCGCAGACACGAAGATCCGAACGTAGAGCTCGGCCCCGCGCCGCGCGGCGCCGATACGCCGCCCGAGGACGGGCCGTCGCGGAGCGCGCGCAAGCGCGCGAGCGACGAGCTGCAGGTGCTCGGCGAGCAGCTCGCCGCGTTGCGCGCCGACACGATCGCGAGCCTGCCGCTGCCCGAGCGTGTCGCGGACGCGCTCGCAGAGGCGAAGCGCCTCAAGAGCTTCGGCGCCCGCCGGCGGCAAGCACAGTACCTCGGCAAGCTCATGCGACGCCTGGATGCGGACGCGCTCGTGGCGGTGCGCGCCGCGGTGGAAGCCGCGCACGCGCCGTCGGCGGAGCTGTCCGCGCGGCTGCACCGAGCCGAGCGCATAAGAGACGCGCTGCTCGAGAGCGACGCGGAGCTCGAGCGCTGGGTCGCGGAGTCTCCGGAGCTCGCGGACACCGACCTAACGCGGCTGCGCGCGCTGATCCACGAGGCCCGGAGCGACGCGCTGGCGGCACGGCCGGGCGAGGCTCCGCGCCGCGGCCGGGCGTACCGCGAGATCTTCGCGATCGTGCGGGCGCTGCTCGGGCGCGTTTGACGCCGGCCGCGGCGCGAAGCTAGCGTAACGCCCTTCGCGAACGTGCTCGGAGAATAAAAAGTATGCGGATCGTGATGCTCGGCGCGCCGGGCTCGGGCAAGGGCACACAGGCGCAGCGGCTCCAAAAGGACTTCGGCCTGCCGCAGGTGTCGACCGGCGATCTCTTGCGCCGCGCGGTGGCCGCTAAGACCGCGCTCGGTCTCAAGGCGAAGGCCGTGATGGACGCGGGCGATCTCGTCTCCGACGATATCGTGCTCGGCATGATCGAGGAGCGGATCGCGAAGCCCGACGCCGCGCACGGCTTCATCCTCGACGGCTACCCGCGCAACGGCAAGCAGGCGCAAGACCTCGAGGCCGTGCTCGAGAGGCGCGGGCTGAACATCGACGCGGCCGTGCTGATGGACGTCGGCTTCGACATATTGATGAAGCGGCTCACGGGCCGGCGCACGTGCTCGAAGACCGGCGCGGTGCTCAACATCTATTTCTCGCCGCCCGCGGAGCTCGAGGCGTGCAAGAAGGCCGGCGGCGAGCTCTTGCAGCGCGACGATGACCAGGAGGAGACGATTCGCAACCGCCTCCAGGTCTACCAGCGCCAGACCGCGCCGCTGATCGAGCACTACGAGCTGCGCGGTTTGCTCAAGACGATCCCGGCTACCGGCGAGGTCGACGCGGTCTACCAGCGGCTCACGACGGCGCTCGGCCTGCGACGTTGATTCGCTGTTCGTAGGCGCAGCGTCCGCGCTCCGCGAACGCCTACAGACCCTAGTCGGCAGCAAGGGCGCTTCTAAAGCCGATGCTCTACGACGATCCGGGACTTTATGACGCACTGCTGACCGCTTCGGAGGCTCAAGTGAGCTTCTACGTGGCGCTCGCGCTGCGGCAGGCCGGGGAAGTGCTCGCTCTTGCTTGCGGCAGCGGCCAAGTCCTGGTTCCGATTGCCTCGAGAGGTGTGTCCGCAACGGGGTTGGACCGATCCTCCGCGATGCTGTCCGCTGCCAGCCGTCGCGCGCTTGCGGCGGGCGCATCGGTCGAGCTCGTCGAGGGAGACATGCGCGACTTCGATCTCGGCCGGAAGTTCTCACTGATTTTCGTCGCTCGCAACTCGCTTCTGCATTTGAGTGAGCAGAGCGACTTCGCAGGATTCTTTTCGTCCGTGCGGCGCCACTTGAAGCCGAACGGCGTGCTCGCGTTCGACGTCTTCAATCCGAGTCTGCAGCTCCTGGCTCGGCCTCGCGGAGAGCGATTCCAGGTGATGCGCGTGGACTCGCCGTCGCACGGCCCGCTCACCGTCGAAGCGACGATGGACTACGACCGCGACTCGCAGGTCAATCGTGCGACTTGGTTCATCTCCACGCGGGACAAGCGGGATGCCTGGGTCGTTCCGTTACACCTGAGATCGATCTTTCCGCAGGAGTTGCTCGCTCTTCTCGCTGCGCACGGGTTTCGCCTAGCGCGTCGCGACGGCGACTTCGCCGGCGCCCCGTTCACGAGCGCGAGCATGAACCAGGTCTGCGAATGTCTGATCGCCTGACGAACCTCGCGTGCGGCCGCCGACGGCCGGAGGTCGGAGCTCTAGACGCCGCCTGCGGCCGTAGGCTCTAACCCCAGCGCGCCGGCGCGCCAACCGTCGCGCAGATGCGCCGGCGGATTCCCGGCCGCGAGCGCGACGAGGTCGCGTTTAGTCGCGAGGATCTCGGGCTCGATCCCGAGCCCGGCCGCGCGTTTGCGTGCGTCCTCTTGCAGCGCTTTGACCTTCGTTCTGTCGGGAGCTTGTTGCGCGCCGCTCGCGCGCACGATCGCTTGCACTTCGGGCTCGTCGCGCCGCGCAACGGCTGCGATGATCTCGTCGCCGTTGCGCGCGACGAACTTCGGCGGCATCAATTGGCCGATCGCGTCCGGCGTCGCGGGCAGCGCGGCCGCGAGCGCGAGCAGCTTGTCGTCCTCGAGCAGCCAGCGGCGCGGGCGGTCGGCGCGCTGCGCCGCGCGCTCGCGCCAGCGCACGAGCTCCAACGCGGCGCATTGCGCCGGGAACGGCAGCGCTTGCACGCCCTTGAGCCGCGCCCAGATCACGGCCGCATCCGCGACCGGTGGCTCGGCGAGCGCACGCGCGCAGTCCTCATTCAGCCAGTCGAGCCGGCCGAGCTCCGCGAGCCGCCGCTCGAGCACGTCCCACGCCGGCAGCAAATGCCGGACGTCCTCGAGCGCATAGTTCAGCGCGGCGGGCGGCAGCGGACGACGGCTCCAGTCCGTGCGCGCGAAGCTCTCGCCGAGCACGACGTGAACCGTGCGCTCGAGCAGAGCCTCGAGGCCGAGCTGCGGCGGCCAGCCGACGAGCGCCGCGCCAATCTGCGTGTCGATGAGCCGCGGCGGCGCTCGCGACGCGCGTTGCCAGATCACTTCGAGATCCTGTCGCGCGCTGTGCAGCACCCACGTGCAGTCCGGGCGGAACAGCCGCTCGAAGAGCGGCGCGAGTTCGAGCGGCGCGAGACAGTCGATGCACGCGGTGTGCTCGCGGGTCGCGACTTGGATCAGGCACAGCTGCGGGTAGTAGGTCTTCTCCCGGACGAACTCCGTATCGATCGCGACGAGCGGTACGCCGTCGAGCGCCGCGCAGAGCGACGCGAGCGCCGCGTCACCGTCGATCCATTCGCTCACCGAGCCCGTCACCGTTCGTCCTCTGCTTCCGCCGCCCTGCGCTATTATCGCGGTTCATGCCCGCGGAGCCAGCTCAGTGCTGCGACTGATCATCGCGTTCGTCGAGATCGCCTTCCACCGCCGCAGTCCCGCCGACTTGCCGGCGTCGCGCGCATTCTTCGGCGCGGTGCTCGTCGTCTACCTCGTTCTCGGGCTCGCCACGACGCGCTATTTGCAGGTCGGCCAGTACCCCGAGCTCATGGTCGCGTTCGATACGGCGCTCGAGTTCGCGTTTCTTTGGGCCGTCCTTCGTGCATTCGAGCGCGAGCGTCGTTTTCGTCAGACGGCGGTCGCCGTCTTCGGCGTCGACACGCTGCTGAATCTCTTGAACGTGCCGCTGCTGCTGTGGCACCGCTCGCTGCACGCGCCGAAAGACGAAGCGACGATACCGTACATGTTGTCCTTGCTCGTGGTGATTTGGTCGATCGACGTTTCGGCGTTCGTGCTGTCGCGCGCGCTCGAGCGGCCGTATGTCTTGGCCCTGGCGATCATGCTAGGTTACGTGCTGCTTTCGGTCAGCGTCGACGCCACTTTCTTCTCGACCGCCCCCTAATGCGCGTTCACATTCTCGGCATCTGCGGCACGTTCATGGGCGGCGTCGCGGCGATCGCGAAGGCCGCCGGCCACGAAGTCTCGGGCTCCGATCAAAACGTCTATCCGCCGATGAGCACGCAGCTCGAGCAGCTCGGCATCGAGCTCGAGCAGGGCTACGACCAGCGGCACGTCGATCCCGACCTCGACTGCGTCGTCGTCGGCAACGCTCTCTCTCGAGGGCTACCGGTCGTCGAGGCGTTGTTGGACTCGGGGCTGCCGTACTACTCGGGACCGCAGTGGCTCGCGGAGAACGTGCTTCGCGACAAGTGGGTGCTCGCGGTCTCGGGCACCCACGGCAAAACGACGACGACGAGCATGCTCGCGTGGATCCTCGAGTACGCGGGCCTCGATCCGGGCTTCCTGATCGGCGGGATCCCGCGCAACTTCGACATCTCCGCGCGGCTCGGCGGCTCGAAGTATTTCGTCGTCGAGGCCGACGAGTACGACACGGCGTTCTTCGACAAGCGCGCGAAGTTCGTTCACTACCGGCCCCGGACGCTCGTGATCAACAACATCGAGTACGACCACGCGGACATCTATCCGGACGTCGACGCGATCCTCTGGCAGTTCCATCAGCTCGTGCGCACGGTTCCGGGCAACGGACTGATCGTCGCGAACGGCCGTGACGCGAACGTCGACAAGCTCCGAGCGCGGGGCGTCTGGACGCCGGTCGAAACGTTCAGCGCGAACGGCGAAGCAGACTGGACGGCCGCGTACGAGTCGATCGGCGAGCGGTCGAGCTTCGGCGTCAAACGCCGCGGCGAACGGCTCGGCAGCGTGCTCTGGCCGCTGCTCGGCGATCACAACCTCGAGAACGGGCTCGCGGCGCTCGCGGCTGCGCTGCACGTCGGCGTGCCGGCCGACGTTGCGCTCGCGGCCCTCGGCGAGTTCAGCGGCGTGAAGCGCAGGCTCGAGAAGCGCGGAGAGTTCGGAGGTGTAGCGCTCTATGAAGACTTCGCTCACCACCCGACCGCGATCGCGACCACGCTCGCGGGTTTGAGGAGCCGCGGCACGGCGAAACGAATCGTCGCGGTGATGGAGCCGCGCTCGAACACGATGCGCATGGGGGTGCACCGCGACACGCTCGCCGCCTCGTTCGCGGGCGCGGACCGTCTGTTCGTGCTCGGCACGGACGACATGCGCTGGGACGTCGCGGCCGCCTTCGCGCCGCTCGGCGCGAAGGCGAGTGTCGCGGCGAACGTCGACGAGCTGCTCGCCGCTCTGCTCGCGGAGCTGCGCGCCGGCGACCACGTCGTGCTGATGTCGAACGGCGGCTTCCAAGGCCTGCCGCTGAAGCTGCAGCGTGCGCTCGAGCAGCGTGCGCAACACGGGCCGGCGTGACGCAAGAGCTGCCGCTCTTTCCGCTCCAGACCGTATTGTTTCCGGGCGGGCCACTGAGCCTGCGAATCTTCGAGGCTCGCTATCTCGACATGATCGCGAGCGTGCTGCGCGGCGACAACCGCTTCGGCGTCGTCGCGATTCGCGCGGGCTCCGAGGTCGGCGAGGCGGAGACCTTCACGGTAGGCACGACGGCCGAGATCGTCGATTGGCAAGACGTCGGCGGGCTGCTCGCGATCACGGCCGTCGGCCGCGACAGTTTCACGATCGAGGAGTCGAGCCGCCGTCCCGACGGGCTCTACGTCGGTCGCGTCGCGTTCCTCGAGGAGCCGCCCGCGACGCCGTTGCCGCCGGAGCATTCGCAGCTCAAGAGCCTGCTCAAGACCCTGCTCGCAGAGCTGCCGAGCTACGCGCGTGTTGCGACCGGGTACGACGACGCGGCGTGGGTCGGCGCGCGGCTCGCCGAGACACTGCCGTTCACGCTCGTGCTCAAGCAGTCGTTGCTCGAGACGCGCGACGCGCGCGCGCGGCTCGACAAGATCGCGGCGGGATTGCGCGCCGATTCGTCTCTAGCCTGACGGCGCACGCGCCGTGCTACGCTTCGCACCCGCGCGCGGAACCACGCGTGAGATGGGTGAACGGGAAGTGAAGACTTATATGTGTCTCATCTGCGGCTTCATTTACAGCGAAGCCGCGGGCCGGCCGGACGAAGGGCTCCCGCCGGGAACGAAATGGGAAGACGTGCCGCTCTCGTGGCGTTGCCCGGATTGCGGCTCCGGCAAGGAAGACTTCGAGCTGGTCGAGGTGTAGCGCCCGCTACGCCGCCGTTCCGCCGCTCAGTGCGCCGCGCCGACCCGCTCGACGCGATGGCCGCGCGCGCCAAGCCTCTCGATTACGCTGTCGTGCCCCACGAGATGGAGCGCGCCGACCACGACGAGGTAGCGGTGTCCATCCTTCAGCAGCTTTTCGAGCGCGTCGGTCCACGCCGCGTTGCGCTTCGTCACGAGCTCCGGGTAGAGCTCGGGGAAATCGTCGAAGTCGCCGAGCAGCTTGTCGGTCATCGTCTCGACGTGGCCGTCGCGCCAGGCGGTCTCGAGCTCGCTCATCGTCGTGTCGGCGGAGTCGAGCTCGTCGAGCGTCTGGGAGAGCATCGCCTGCTGACTCTTTCGCGGCAGCGCCGCGAAGATGCCGAGCTGCTGACCGAGCGTCTCGAGCCCGACGATCTCCTTGCGGTCGCCCTTCGCCTTGCCCACCAAGTAGCGCTCGAGGCCGTGCTCCGCGTCGAAACCGAGCTTCTGAAGACCGATGTCGAGCAGCGTGATCGCGACCAGCCAAGGCTGCACGTGGTCCAAGAGCGAGAGGTCGACGCCGAGCCCGCGCGCGCGCTGCTGCGCGAGGTCGTAGACCTTCTTGTCGAGCACGGTCGCGAGCGTTTGGCCCGCGGGCAGCGCGGCGACGGAAAGCACGGCGGCTTGCTCGGTCGCCGGATCGAGATCGTCGAGGTCGATCTCCATCACGATGATCTCGGCGCGGCCATAGAGGTTGTCGACGAGCGGGGGCAGCGGATAGTCGCGCGCGCGCAGCGCGTGCATCGAACCGAGCAACGCGACCTCGCCGCCGCGCTCGCCAGAGATGCGCCACGCCGCGGGATCGGCCGCGGCGCCTTGCGCGAGCAGCGCGGCAGCGAGCGCCGCGAGCGCGCCGGTCAGCCGCGCGAGCCGCGCGCCCAAGTCACTTCCGTCTCGATTCGCCCGTCGGGATGCAGCTCGAGCCAGCGCGCCCCGGGCGGGCGTTCGTCGAGCGCGAAGAACTCGCTCTTTGGTAAGAACTGCGCGCAAGTCGACGGCGTGCTCAAGAACAGCACGCCGTTGTGCAGCCGTTCGCTCTGTTGATGCACGTGGCCGCAGACGACCGCGCGCACGTTCTTGTGCTCGTCGATGATGTCCCAGAACGCGGACGCGTCGCGCAGCGCGACTCCGTCGAGCCAAGTGCTGCCCATCGGCAGCGGATGGTGGTGCATCGCGACGAGCACGTGCTGGCCCGTGTGCGCGCCGAGCGCCTTGCGTAGGCCATTCAAGCGCGCGCGACCGAGCCCGCCCGCGTCCTCACCCGCGAGGAACGTGCTGAGACACACCAGCGACCAGGGGCCGCGGCGCTCCTCGCCGCCGAACTGGAACCAGCCGCCGGACAGGATCTCGGCCATCAGATTCGGGTCGTCGTGGTTCCCGGGGATCGAGATCACTGGGACGCCGAACGGCTCGAGCGTCGAGCGGAAGCGCTCGTAGCCGGCGCGGCTCTCGTCTTGAACGATGTCGCCGGTCGCGATCACGAGGTCTGGAGGCCAACGCCGGTCGCGTTGCGTGTGCTCGAGGACCTGCTTGAGGGTGGCGTACGTCGTCACGCCGCGCATCCGGCTGTCTGCGGTGGCGTGCAGATGAGTGTCGCTGATCTGCAGGACTCGGAGCGTGTGGTGTTCGGAGCTGGCTGCCATCCTTGAGCGGGCTCGAATGGGAAGCTTCCCGCCGATCATACTTAATTCTCCGCCCTCGAGGCGGGGGTACTCCGTCACAAAACGGCCGTACGCGGTGTCGATCGTAATTCAATTCGCGGCCGCGGAACCAAAAGGGATCAGCTCCTGCTACGGCGGTGAGCCCGCCAGACGCCTTATTGCGCCGCCAGTCGGCTGTGCGCGACAATTTCCCCCCGTTTCCGCTCCACGCCGCCGCGCAAACGGGCCGAGCAACAGGTCCGAGCCGGCGAAGTCTTGAGCCCGATTCGAGCAACCCGTCAATGGCAGTGAGCAGGAATCAAGATCCCGCGAGCGGGAGGCCGCCGCGCCGCCGGCTCGCGAACGCGATCCGGGCGCTCGCGATGGACGCCGTCGAGGCCGCCAATTCGGGTCACCCCGGC
>Ga0326731_1000105_pt1 | contig 20558 bp, 17 predicted proteins | sample MHFSIPfraction_FD_207645 | JGI IMG/M metagenome (GOLD analysis project Ga0326731, IMG submission 207645) | Lab enriched peat soil microbial communities from Michigan Hollow, Ithaca, NY, United States - MHF9FY SIP fraction | ecosystem: Environmental > Terrestrial > Soil > Wetlands > Peat | place...
GACGACGACGTCTTCTGCGCGTCCTTCCAGTACTCGAAGCGGCCGCGCGCCGGCGCGTGAAACCAAACGGTGCCCACCGTGCCGCGCGGCACGGCGCGGCCGGAGTCATCGCGGATCTCGAGCGTTCCGGCATCGGCCGGCCTGCCGACGCTGCCGGGCTTGCGCAGCCACTCGTCGGCGAAGATGAAGGTGCCGCCGCCTTCGGTCGCGGCGTAGTACTCGTGCAGGATCGGGCCGAGCCAATCCATCATCGCCTTCTTCACGTGCGGCGGCGTCGGCGCGGCGCCGTGCAGGATCACGCGCAGAGACGAGAGGTCGTACTTCCTCTTCACGTCGTCCGGCAGCGCGAGCAAACGGTGGAACATGGTCGCGACCATGTGCGTATGAGTCGCGCGCGACTGCTCGATCGCCCGCAGTGTCTCCTCGGCGTCGAACTTCTCCATCAGCACGACGCCGAGCCCCGCCGCGAGCGGCCCCGCCAGATTGAAGGCCAGCGGCGCCGCGTGATACAGCGGCCCGGTGCACAGCGAGCGATCGGTCTCGGGCCGATATGCGCACGCCTGCGCGGTGAGCTTCGCGACACCGCTCGGCGCGGGCGTCTCTTTTCGGTGTACCCCCTTCGGGCGACCCGTCGTACCCGAGGTGTAGAGCATCGTGCCGCCGGGAACGGGGTCCTCGAGATCCGCGCCCGACTCACTCGCCAGGGCGGAGTCGAGCGGCTCGAAGCCCGGGATCTCGCCGCCGATCGAGAGCCGCACGGAGGCCTTCGGGGTCGCCGCTGCCGTCGCGGCCGCCACGGCCGCGAAGCGCGCGTCTGCGAGGAATGCGCGCGCCTCGCAGTTGTCGACCACGTAGGTCGCCTCGTCGAGCTGCAGATGCCAGTTCAGCGGAGTGAGTCGCAGGCCGCTGCGCAGCGCCGCAGCGTACGCGATCGCGAACTCCGGGCGGTTCGAGCAGAAGAGCGCAACGGAGTCACCTCGCCCGAGCCCGCGCTCGCGCAGCGCGCGCGCGAGTCGGTTCGCGCCGGCGTTCAGCTCGCCGTAGGTCAGGTTCCCGGCCGGTGACAGGATCGCGAGTCGCTCGGGCGCCTCGCGCGCATGGAGCGCGATGGACATCCCGTTCGCGCGCAGTCGCTCCGCCTCCGCCGCTTCGATGCTTCTCATGGCCCGCGATTCTACCGGGAATGCGGACTCCGTAGGGAGCGATGCCGGCCGAGCATTGACCGACGCGCGCATCACCGCGCAGACTTGCCGAACCATGCGCGCCGTCATCGGCAAGCTCTTGCCGGCCTTTCTCGCGGTCGCGCTCCTCGGCCTGGCGTTCCTCACCACGCCGCTGATCGAGATCAACCAGGGCTTCGACGCGGACGGCAGGATGTACGGGGCAATGGCCGGGAGTGACCAGTTCCCCGCGTCGTTCGCGCGCCAGGCGCCTTGGAGCTACCGGATCCTGACCCCGTACCTCGCGAGTCTTCTTCCGTGGAGCACGCTCCAGAACTTTCGGGTCGTCGCCTACGCGTCCGAGGCGCTGTCTCTCCTCTTGCTGTCTCAGATTCTGCGGAAGCTCGGGTTCTCGACGGGGTTCTGCCTGCTGGGGATGCTGTTCTACGCGGGCGACTTCTGGACGCTCAAGTTCGCGGCCTACTCGCCCGCGTACGTCGACCATCAGACGGGGACGTTCCTGCTGTCGATCGTCTATCTGACGCTCGCGCGCCAGTATCTCGCGCTGGTCCCGGTTCTGGCGCTGGCGGCGCTTCAGAAGGAGTCACTGGCGGTCTTCGCGCTGTTCCCGGCCTTCCAATTGCTTCGCGAACGTCAGTTCCGCGGCGACGCGCGCACACTGTCTCTGGTCGCCGCGCTCGTGGCGGCCCCCCTCGCCAGCGCCGTTCTGGTTCGCGTGCTCGTGCCGGTCGACAACGCGTACGACGCCGGGAGCGTCGTGCTGCACGAGCTGTCGCGCTGGATGAATCCGCGCTTCTGGGTCGGCATCGCGCAGGCGACGCTCACGGGTCTCGGAGTTCTCCCGGTCGTGCTGCTCGTGCGCTACCGAGAGTGGCTGCGTTTCCTGCGCGCGAACCCCGAGTGGACGTTGTATCTCGCGATCTCGCTGATCTTGCTCTTCGGGGGCACCGACAAGTCGCGCCTCTACGGCTACGCCCTGCCGCTCGTCATCGTGCTCGGCCTGCACGCGCTCGCGAGCCTGCAGGCAGCGGCCGAGCCGCGCCGCTTCGCCGTCTGGCTCTGCGCGGTTCTCCTGGTCCATGCGTTCGTCGGCGATTGGCTCACCCCGATGGGCTCCTACGACGACTATCTGGCGCGCATGGTCCCCGAGGTCGCGGGAGCTCGGTCGATCCCCTTCGTGATCCGGAACTGTGTCATCGCGGTCGGACTCTTCGCACTCACTCCGTGGGTCCTTCTGGGCGAGTGGCGCTTCGAGCGCGCCTCGGGCTTCGCGGCCTCGCCGCCGTGAGGAGCGCAGCCGCGAGGCCACCGAGGAGCGACGCGCTCGGCTCGGGCACGAGCTGTCGAGACGACTCCGGCGCGCTGACGGAGAGAGTCGCGCCGACCTGTTTGTCGCTGAGCTGTCCGGGGAAGCCCGGCCGACTCGGAAACACGAACGAGAATGGCAGCGATCCCGAGAAGACCGCCCGCACGGAGGTCGGTCCAGCGGGAATGCCGGCTGCGCCACAGCCAGATCCCGCACAGCTGAGAACCGAAATAGGCGATCGTATGACTCGTCCCGCCGAAATCGATCGCATTGCCAGTGAGCAACCCGCCGCTGCCGCCAGCCAGCACGCCGCTCACCGATCCAGTGACCGTCGCGGGGCCGGGCGCGAGCTCCATGTTCAAAGCTCCGCTGAAGGAGAACGTCACGATGTCGACGGTTCCATCGACGATGTTCCCCAGCGGGTCACTCGAGTAGAGCACGGCGATCTGGCCGGTGGAGACCGTGCCCACTGAGCCCGAAGGGCCCAGAAGAGTCGCGTCCAGCGAGTTGAGGTCGTAGGTCACGAGGACAGTGGCATCGGCGGTCCGAGACCAGGCGAAGAGACTCAAGCAACACACAGCCGCAGCCACGCCGAGTCGAATCATGTGGGACTCCCTGCTCGGTATGTACCACAGGGGCTCGTTTCGAGTCGCGGAAATCTGCCTGACTCGCGAAGACGGGAGCTCAGCGAGACGAAGGCTTGACGCAAGTCACCGACTGTTCGATCCGGTGACTCCTCCGTAGCTCACGCGGTACACTGCGCCGGTGAAGTCGTCCGAGACGTACAGCGCGCCGTCGGGCCCGTCGGTCACGTCGACCGGCCGGCCGATCACCTCGTCGTCGCGCTCGAAGCCCGCTGCGAAGTCTGACTCGGCGATCGAGCCGTCCGCGCGCCACTCGAGCAGCACGACCTTGTAGCCGCTCTTCTTGGTGCGGTTCCAAGAGCCGTGCAGCGCGACGAACGCCTGCCCGCGGTAGCGCTCGGGAAACGACTGACCGCGGTAGAAGCGCATCCCCAGCGGCGCGGTGTGTGCGCCGAAAGCGTGAGCCGGCGGAACGGCCGCCGCGACTTGCTCTCCGCCTTGCGCGCCGAAGTCCGGATCGAGCTCGCCCGAGCCGAGCACGAACGGCCAGCCGTAGAACTTTCCGGGCTCGATCTTGTTCAGCTCGCACGGCGGGACGTCGTCGCCGAGCAAGTCGCGCCCGTTGTCCGTCGCGTACAGCGCGCCGTCCGCGGGCCGCCAGTCGAACCCGACGGAGTTGCGCAATCCCGTCGCGAGTGTCTCGTAGCCCGAGCCGTCCAGGTGGAAGCGCGCGATCGTCGCGCGGCGAGGCTCGGTCTCGATGCACACGTTGCAGGTCGAGCCCATCGACAGATACATCCAGCCGTCGGGGCCGAGGCCGATCGTCTTCGTCCAGTGATTCCCGCCGGTGGGCAGGCCGGCGAGCACGGTCTCGACCTCGCCCTGAGTCACTCGGCCGGCCGAATCGAAGCGCACCCGCTTCACGGCTCCGGACTCCGCGACGTAGAGCCAGTCACCGGTGATCTCGAGGCCGTGGGGCTTGTTGAGCCCCGTGAGCAGCTTGCGCACGCCGTCACTCCGGCCGTCGCCGTTCGCGTCGCGTTCCAGGAGAAACACCGTGCCCTCGCGCGGCGAAGTCACGAGTAAGTCGCCGGCAGAGGTAAAGCGCAGCATGCGGGCGTTGGAGATGCCGTCCGCGAAGACCTCGATCGCGAAGCCCGCCGGCAGCTGGATGCGCCGCTCGAGCTCGGTCTTCGGCGGGGGCGCAGCCCCGAGCAACGTGCCGAGGACCGGCGCATTCACCGCGAAGCGCTGCGGCAAGAAGATGCGGCAGGCGCCGATCGCAGCGACGACGAGAAGCGCGATGACGACGAGCGCGCGGCGCATCCGTGTACTCCTTTCGGGCCGCAACTATACTCGGCGCGCTGGAGGTGGACGGAGGATCGCTGCCCGCGGCTCTGGCCGTGGGGAGAGGAAAGTCCGGGCTCCACAGGGCAGGGAGGTGGCTAACGGCCACCGAGGGTGACCTCAGGGAAAGTGCAACAGAAATGACACCGCCAACCTGAGCGCTTCGGCGCTCAGCGGCAAGGTTGAAATCGTGAGGTAAGAGCTCACGCGCGACGGCCGGGTGACCGGCGGCGAGGCAAACCCCTCCCGGAGCAAGCTCGAATAGGGACACTGTCGAAGACGGCCCGTCTGAATCGCTGCGCGCAAGCGCGTGGGAGTGTCCGGGTCAGAGTGCTCGAGCCCGTCGGCAACGGCGGGCCTAGACGAATGATCCTCACCACTGACTTCGCAAGGAGTCAGTGGAACAGGACCCGGCTTACAGTCCACCTCCAGTCTTAGGGGTCCCGGGCGGCGGGCGGCCGCCGCCCACCCCCGGCTTCGCTCGGCTGCGCCTCGCTGCGCGCTCGTGCGCTTCGCGGACTCGCTTGCGTTTCCTGGTTGCGGACGTCGTGAGTCGGGCGATGATGCAGGGCATGCGGCAGGTGCTCCAGAACTTGATTGGGTTGCTCGACCTCGAGCCGATCGAGGTGAACTTGTTCCGCGGGCGGAGCCCGAAGGACGGGTGGCAGCGGGTGTTCGGCGGCCAGGTCGTCGGGCAGGCGCTGGTCGCAGCGGGGCGCACCGTCGAGGGACGCTTCGCTCACTCGTTCCACTCGTATTTTCTGCGGCCCGGCGATCCCGAGGTGCCGATCCTGTATGACGTCGACCGCATCCGCGACGGCACCAGCTTCACGACGCGGCGCGTGGTCGCGATCCAGCACGGGCGCGCGATCTTCAACATGCAGGCTTCGTTTCAGATCGACGAGCCGGGGCTCGAGCACCAGCTCTCGATGCCGGACGTCCCGCCGCCCGAGTCACTCGCGAACGAGATCGAGCTGCGGCGTCGCGTGGCGGACCGCTTGCCGGAGAAGATGCGGCCGTACTTTCTGCGCGATCGCCCGATCGAGGTGCGGCCGGTCGATCCGGTCGACGAGTTCGACCCCGAGCCTCGCGCGCCGGCGCAGAACGTCTGGTTCCGCGCGGTCGACACCCTGCCCGACGACCGCGCCCTACACCAATGCGTGTTGGCCTATGCGTCGGATCTGACCCTGCTCGACACGAGCACCCTGCCCCACGCGATCTCCTGGTGGAGCGAGAAGCTGCAGACCGCGAGCCTCGACCACGCGATGTGGTTCCACCGCCCGTTCCGCGCCGATGAGTGGCTTCTGTACGCGCAGGACAGTCCGCGCGCTGCAGGCGCGCGCGGCTTCAACCGCGGCAGCGTATTCACGCGCGAGGGAGACTTGGTCGCGTCCGTGACTCAGGAAGGTCTGATCCGGCCGCGGAAGTGATCTCCCGCGTCCCCGCGCGCCGGAACTGAGGGTGACCGGCGGGCTGGTAAGTCAGCACGAACGCGCGGCGACTCGAGCTCGAGCGATTCACTCGCGAGCCGTGCACGACGTCGCCGTGGAAGAAGATCGCCGAGCCCGCGGGCGCCGTGATCGGCACGCGCGGCGCCTCCGACAGCACCCGATCCACATCGGTGTAGAGGCGGCCGAGCGTGCCGCGCTCCGTGAGTCCCGGCAGCACGCCGCGGCGGTGTGACCCGGGGATCATCCACAGACAGCCGTTCTCTTCGGACGCGTCGTCGAGATACACCTGCACCGACACCAGCCGATCGACGTGCGGGCACTCGAACGCGAAATATGGGCTGTCCTGGTGCCACGGGAACGGCGCACCGCCTGGGCGCTTGAAGTTCAGCTTGTCCGTGAACAGCGCGAGCCCCGCCACCCCACACAGCTCGGCGACGGGCGCCCACAGGCGCGGGTCGTCGGCGAGACGATCGAGCTCCGGGTCGAGGTGCAGGAACGGCTCCATCGAGCGCACGTCGGCGCGCGCGTCGTCCCACTCCCACTTCACGCACGCTCCGAGCAAGTCCTGATAGCGCTTGCCGTCGATGCGCTCGACTGCCGCGGCGCCCGGCGCGCGTGACTCGAGGAGTACACGCGCGTGCACGCGCTCGACCGCGGCGCGCAGCCGCTCGAGCTCGCCGGCGGCGAAGACGCGCTCGCGCACGAAGTAGCCGTCCGCGCGAAAGGCGCCGAGCTCCTGGGGCGTGGCGGCGAGCGTCACGGCGCGGCAGCTTGACGGCCGAGTCCGGTGCGGTCAAGCGCCGGACGCCCTGGGGAGAAGACTTTGATCGTCGTCACCGGCGCCGCGGGCTTCATCGGCAGCAACCTCGTGCGCGCGCTCAACGCGCGCGGGCGCGCCGACTTGTTGCTCGTCGACGATCTCACCAACGGGCGGAAGTTCGCGAATCTCGTCGACTGCGATTTCGAGGACTACGTCGACAAGGAAGTCTTCTTCGCGGGCATCGCCGCGGGCAAGCTCGAAGGCCAGGTCGAAGCCGTGCTGCACCAGGGCGCGTGCTCCGACACCACCGAGTGGAATGGTCGCGTGATGCTCGGCGACAACTACGAGGCGTCGAAGGCGCTGTGCAGCTATGCGACCGAGCGCGGCATTCCGTTCGTGTACGCGTCGTCGGCCGCGGTGTACGGAATGGGCCCGGAGTTCCGCGAGGACCCGGAGTGCGAGCGGCCACTCAACCTGTACGGCTGGTCGAAGCTCCTGTTCGACCGCTGGGTGCGGCACCGCTCGCGCGAGCTGCGCAGCCAGGTCGTGGGCCTGCGCTACTTCAACGTCTACGGCCCGCGCGAGTCACACAAGGGAGACATGGCGAGCGTCGCGTGGAAGCACCACCTGCAGCTGCGCGCGGGCGACGTCGTGCGGCTCTTCGAGGGCTCGGAGGGCTTCGCGCCCGGCGAGCAGCGACGCGATTTTGTGTACGTCGGCGACGTCGTGGCCGCGAATCTCTGGTTCCTCGACCACCCGAAGGTCTCGGGCATCTACAACGTCGGCACGGGGCGCGCCCAGACCTTCAACGACGTCGCGCGCGCGGTCATCGCGCACCACGGCCGGGGTCGGATCGAGTATGTCCCCTTCCCCGAAGTGCTGCGCGGCACTTACCAGAGCTTCACCGAGGCGAACCTCGCGAAGCTGCGCGAGGCGGGCTGCGACACGCCCTTCCTCACGGTCGAGGCGGGCGTGTCGCGCTATCTGAAGGAGATCGAACGCAGCTAGCTAGCTGACTTCGATCTTCCGCGGCTTCGCGGCCTCGACTTTCGGCAGCGCCAGCTCGAGCACGCCGTTGCGCAGCTTCGCCTCAATGCGGTCGCCGTCGATCGCATTCGAGAGGCGGAAGCGCGCGTCGAAGTCCCCTACACCGTACTCTGTATAGAGGGGCTCGAGGTTCTCGTACGCCTCGGTCGCGACGCGCCCGCGAATCGCGAGCACGCCGTCGACGAGCTCGACTTCAATCGAGCCTTCGTCGACGCCAGGCAGATCCGCCCAGAGTCGCAGGCCCGTCTCCGTCTCGACAATGTCGACCTTCGGCGCGTGACTGCGCCCGGGTCGGGTGTTCTGTTCGGTCGTCGTCGTCATTTCGGTTTCCTCCTCTCGCCGAGTCACGAAGCCGTGACGGCGATCTGGCGGGGCTTTACCTCGGCCCGCGCCGGCACGCGCAGCGTGAGCACGCCGTGCTTGCAGCTCGCCGACGCCTGCGAGGGATCGACGTCGCGCGGCAGCTGGAGCGAGCGCGAGAACTCGCCGGCGAAGCGCTCGCGGCGATGATACGCGCCCTCTGCGGCCGGCTCCTCGGAGCACTTGCCGCTGATCGAGAGTGTCTGTCCGCGACTCTCGATCGAGAGATTCTCGGGCGCGAAGCCCGGAACCTCGATGCGGATGACGACGTCGTCGCCCGAGCGAAACACGTTGACGGGCGGATGCACGCCGCGACCGGAAGGACCCAGGTCCAGGCCACGGGGATTCTGGAACACGCGCTCCAACTCTTCTTGCAGGCGGAAGAGCGCGTTCACCGGGTCGAGCTCTCGACGGAAAGTGAGTAGCGCCATGATTTCTCCTCTGTTTTTTCGGCCCGCGTCCTCCGGGCCGTGCCAATCGCTAGAGCCGGCTGCGCCGCGGTCAAGCGCCGGGAGCTGGCCTAGAATCCGCGCCTCGGAGGTGCGGAATGGCGGGCAGACGAGAGAGCGCTTCCGTCCGCTACACGCGCGACTACGTGCGCATCCCGTCCGTGAATCCGATGCGCCGCACGGACCTCGACCCCGCCATCACCGGCGAGCGCCGCTACGCCGAGCACCTGCGCGAGCAGTTGCGCGGGCTCGGGCTCGACGCCCAGATCATTGGCGATCCCGAGCGCCCGTCGCTGGTGGCGGAGGCGCGCGTCGCCGACGCGGCCGAGACGATTCTGGTCGCGTCGCATCTCGACACGGTTCCCGTCGACGGCATCGAGACCGACCCCTTCGATCCGCGCGTCGCCGACGGGCGCATTCACGGGCGCGGCTCGTGTGACACCAAAAGCGGTATGGGAGCGCTGGTGGCGGCGCTCGAGCGCGTGCTCGCGCACAAGCGCCTGCGCCGCAACGTGATCGTGGTCGGCGAAGCCGACGAAGAGCTCGGCTCGAGCGGCGTGCGCGACGTGCTGGCGCACCTGGGCACGACGCATCCCGACTGGGTGATCGCGACCGAGCCGACAGAGCTGCGCTGTGTGACTCGGCACAAGGGCATCGTGCACGCGCAGCTGCGCGCGAGCGGCGTCGCGTGTCACAGCTCGGATCCGTCGCGCGGAAAGAGCGCAGTGACTGCGCTGGCGCGGGCCCTGCTCGCGCTGGACGAGCTCGCGGCCGAGCTGGGCACGCGCGTCGATCCGCATCTCGGCGCGGCGACTCTTTCCGTCGGCCGCATCGGCGGCGGCAGCGCGACGAACATCGTGCCCGACGACGCCTGGCTGCTGCTCGATCGCCGCTGCATCCCCGGCGAGGACGACGTCTCGGTGCGCGCGGAGCTCGAGGGCGCGCTGGCGAAGCACGATCTCACCGACGTGCGCGTCGAGTGGTGCACGCTCGAGAAGGCGTCGCTCGCCACGCCGGCGGACGATCCCTCGGTGCGGGCGCTGCAGGCGGCGCTCGCCGAAGCCGGGCTCGAGACCGCCCCGTCGGGCGTCGCGTTCGGCACCGATGCGGGCGAGTTCAGCGCGCGCGGCTGGCCCGGCGTCGTCTTCGGCCCCGGCTCGATCGCGCAGGCGCACACGCACGACGAGTGGGTCGCGATCGAACAGGTCGAGGCCGCCAGCGCGATCTTCGAGCGCCTGCTGTCCACGCGCGAATGAACGCGGAGGTCAGGCGCTCGCGAGGCGAGGGCCGTCCCGAGCCGAGCAGGCAAGCGGCGAAGCCGCGCGCAGTGAGCCGCAGGCGAACGTAGTCAATGAGGCGGCGCCAGCGTGTCGATGTCGGCCAGCACGAGGTCCGCGTCGAGAAACCCGGCTGCGTAGACGTTGCGCACGCGCAGTGAGTCGTCGACGAGATACACCTTCATGACGTGCCGCTTCGCGCCGCCCTCGAGCTCGACCACGTCCTGCCCGAAGTCGCGCAGCACGTTCGCGAGCGCCTTGCGGCCGTCCGGGACGAGGAAGCGCCAGTCACTCTGCGGCGCCATCAAGTCGCGCAGCTCCGCCATGCGTGCGGGCGTGTCGCTCTTCGGATCGAAGCTCACGCACGCGAGGCGCACGCGCGCGGCGCGGGCCGGATCGGCGGCCACGCGTCGGTCGAGCTCGCGCAGCAGCGCCAGCGACGCCGGGCATCCCGTCGCCTCGTGACAGCCGCGGTAGATGAACGCGACCACGGCCACCTGCCCCGGCGCCAGGCCCGGGAAGCCCACGCGCGCGCCGCTCGCGTCGACGAGCTCGCGCTCCTGCACCTGCGCGATCGGCGGCAGCTCGTAGGTGCCGGGCTTCGGCGCCTGGAAGAGCGCGAGCAGGAGCGCGAGCGCGAGAGTCATTCGCCCTCGCCCACGGTCGGGCTCGAGGTGCCCGCCCAGAAGCCCTCCTGCCCGAAGCGCATGATGTGCGGGCGCCCGAGCTTCTCGGCTTTGAAGTCCACGGCGAACAGCGGCTCGAGTGTCTTCCCGTCCCAGGAGAACGCCTTCACGAACTGCTCGTCGTCGGCGCCGCTCTTGTCCCAGTTGGAGAGCAGTGAGCTCGAGAAGTACACGCGCTTTCCGTCCCAGCTCTGACTCACCATGTTGACCTGCGCGCCGATCTTCTTCTCGTGAACCACCACCGGCTTGCGCGGGTCCGACACGTCGAACACGCGCACGGTGCCGTCGACGAAGCTGTCCACGAACAAGAACTTGTCGTCGGACGAGAGCGAGATGTCGACCGGCAGCGGCGGCTTCGCGGGATCGCCGATCGGCGCGAGGTCCACCGCCTCGAACGACCCGTCGTCCTTGCGGAAGATCCCCCAGAGTCGCCCGGTCAGCGCGCTCGAGGTGAACGCATAGTAGTGTCGCGGGTCGAGCGCGAAGCGGATCTCGAGCGGCGCGCCCGGCACCGCGAGAGTCTGCAGCGGCTTCCGCGCATGGAAGTCCCAGACCACCATCGTGTTCCCGAACTTCTTCATCGCCTCCGCGTCGCCCATCAAGTCACCGAGCGGCCGCATGTAGTTCTTCTTGCCCGTGAACGACGACGTGAGCATGCGGTTCAGGTCCGGCTTCACGCGCGCGTCGTAGCCGTACTCCGCGCCGGTCGGCATCCAGATCGTGCGGATGAACTCACCGGCGTTGCTGTACTCGACCATGCCCGTCTTCCCGCCGCCGTCCTTCGCGTTCGAGAGACCCGTGATCAGCATGCGGCCGGGCAGCGCGTAGAAAGTGTGTGGCCCGACGACGCCGCCGGACTTCGCGACGAAGTTCGAGATGCGCTTGGCGAGCTTCGGCTTGCCGGGATTCGTCGCGACGTCGAACACGAAGATCTCGCTCGTGTCGAGGCCACCCAGCCAGAGGAAGCGGCGGTCGTCGGTGAAGTCGCCGTGGTGCGCTTCGTGTCGACCGGGCATCGAGACCTGACTCACGACCTTCCCGTAGCCGGGGCGGTTCGGGTTCGCGCCCAAAGTCACGAGCTTGTCGTTGCCGTCGCCGAGCCCTGCGACGCCGAGCGTGTACACGTAGACGTAGTCTTCCTGGCCCGTGATCTTGGGCATGAAGGGCGAGAGACAGGTCTCGTCTGCGCGCGCGGCGTGGGCCAACATCGCGGCGCAGAAAATTCCGAGCAAACCAAGCGCGTGTCGTCCTGGGGTCATGGTGTCCTCCGCTGGTTCCAGTATAGGAGGGGAGAAACATGAACGGTGTGCTCCACTTCATACCTCGCCCGCGCGAGCTCGCGCTCACCCCGGGAACCTGCGAGCTCCGGGGCGCGCCCGCCCTAGCGCTCCGCGGCGCGCGAGATGTGGTCGCAGACCGCGCCCGCGAGCGAGTTTCGGGGCTGCGCTCGCGGATCGCGCTGCGAGTCGACGAGACGCTCGATCTTCCCGCAGAGGGGTTCGAGCTCGCGATCGCGAGTGACGGGATCGAGATCACGGCGCGCGATTCGCGCGGGCTGAACTGGGGCGCCAGCGCGCTGCTGCAGATCGCGCTGCAGCGCGACGCGAGCCTGCCTTGTCTGCGCATGCGCGACTGGCCGGAGCTCGCCGAGCGCGGCTACATGCTCGACGTCTCGCGCGACCGCGTGCCGACCCTGGCGATGGTCGCCGAGCTCGTCGACCTGCTCGAGCTCTTGCGCGTGAATCAGTTCCAGCTCTACACGGAACACACTTTTGCGTACCTCGACCACGCCGAGGTGTGGCGGGACGCGTCGCCCTTCACGGCGGAGGAGATCCGCACGGTCGACGGCTGGTGCGCCGCCCGCGGGATCGAGCTCGTGCCGAACCAGAACGGCTTCGGTCACATGGAGCGCTGGTTGAAGCACGCGCGCTACGCGCCGCTCGCCGAGCTCGGCGAAGCGAGCGAGGGGCCGGGCACCACGCTCGTGCCGACACCAGAGAGTGTCGCCTTCGTGCGCTCGCTGTACGCCGAGCTACTGCCGAATTTCTCCAGCCGAAAGGTGAACATCGGCTGCGACGAGCCGTTCGAGCTGGGCCGAGGCCGGTCGCGCCAGCGCTGCCTCGACCTCGGCAAGGGGCGCGTGTATCTCGACTATCTGCTCGAGCTCGTCCGGCCGCTGCAGGCCGAGGGCCGCACCGTCCAGTTCTGGGGCGACATCATCGGCCAGCATCCCGAGCTGATTCCCGAGCTGCCGCGCGAGAAGCTCGTCGCGCTCGCCTGGGGCTACGAGGCGCCGCTCGAGCTCGCGGAGATCCCGCCGCAGATCGTGACCGCGATGTCGAACGCCGGCGCCGACGTCGAGGCGCTGCGCGGCTTCGAAGTTCAAGCCAAGCGCTACGCGCTGGCGGACGTGCCCTTCACCGTGTGCCCGGGCACTTCGTCTTGGCTGTCCCTGGTCGGCCGCGTGCCGAACGCGCTCGGGAACGTGCGCGACGCGGCGCGGGCCGCCGCCGCGTTCGGCGCGCGCGGCATGCTCGTGACGGACTGGGGCGACCAAGGTCACTTGCAGCCGCCGGTCGTGTCACTCCCGGGTCTCTGCTACGGCGCAGCGCTGGCGTGGGCGAGTGACTGCCAGGGCGAGCTCGACTTGTTCCCGGCCATCGACGCGCTGGTCGTGCGCGACGCGACCGGCACGATCGGTCCCGCGCTCGCGCGCCTGGGGGAGCTCTACGCGCGCACCGGCATTCGCGCGCTCAACTCGAGCCCGCTCGCAAACGCGCTCTTGCGGCCGTTCAAGCGCTACGAGCCGACCTGGGGCCGCACGGACCGCGCGAAGCTCGACGCGATCGTCGCGGAGATCGACGGCACGCGCGCGGCGCTGGCGCGCGCGACACCGCTCGGCTTCGGCGGCTCACTCGTCGCGCGCGAGCTGTCGCAGGCCGCCGGGCTCGCGCGCCACGGCGCGTTCCGGCTGATGCACGCCTGCCTCGGTGAGGGGCCGGGCCCGGAGCTCTTGCGCGACGAGCTCGACGTGCTGATCGCGGAGCAGCGCGCTTGTTGGCTCGCGCGCAGCCGCCCCGGCGGGCTCGATGACTCACTTCGCCGCCTCGAGCGCGCGCGCGCGGAGTACGACGCGTGAAGCGACACACCCTGGAGCGGCGCATCGTGCCGAGCGTCGAGCCCTCGCCACTGACTCCCGCCGAGCTGCGCCGCGAGTTCCTGGAGTTGACCGACGGCGGCGCGCGCGTGCTGTGCGTGGGCGAGGCGCGGCGCAGGCCGCAGCGGCTGCTCTCGCTCGGCTACGCGCCGCGCTACAAGGTCGAGCTCTTCAACGTCACCTACTATCTCTCCGACGTGCGCCAGAACGCGGACGTGCGCTTCTTCGTCGCGTATCTCGCGCTGCAGGAGAGCGCGCGCGGACGCCCGTCGGTGTACGCGCGGCTCCTCTACAAGGACGGCTCGCTGCTCTGGCGCACTGCCTCTCACTTCGCGAGGTCGGCCACCGAGAACTGGATCGGCAAGGGCGATCTGAAGCTCGTGAAGGAGGAAGGCGGGGAATACTGGTACTCCGCCGAGCACACCACCGACCTGCCGCTCGAGCTGCAGATGGCGGTCGAGTCACTGACTCGGCGCGCGGCGCGGGTGCGCACGGACCGCCGCGCGCTCGCGCTCGTCGTGCGCCGCTGCAGCGACACGCGCCTGATCGCGTACCGCGACTTCACCGACCCGCGCCGGCGCGCCGCCGCGAACCCGCGGAACCTCGTGAACGGCGGCCGGCCGATCGCGCGCTTCACGCGCGCGAACGTGCCCGAGTCTCTCGTCTTCGTGCCGGGCTTCGAGCCGGACTTCTCGCCGGCGGGCCGCATCGACCTGACTCACTCGCACAGCCGCTTGTACGAAGGGCCGGTCGATCGCTACCGCATTCTCTCGCGCAACCGGCGCGTGCAGTATCTGTTCTTCGCCGCGCCGCGCCTCGCGTGGCTGGGCTACCCGCAGCCGCTCACGACCGAGCTCTCGCGCTTCGGCGTGCGCACCGTCGACGTCACGGTCCCCGACGACCTGGTCGTCCCCGCGATGGAGTACCACTACCTCGAGACCGACGACCCGCCGGTCTGGATGAGTCAGATCCCGCCGGGCTTCGCCGGCCCCGTGAGCCCCGACGACGCGTTTCGCGCGGACGCATCCGCGTGGCTCGAGCGCTTGTCGGTGATTCGCGAGTTCCGCGAGCGCGTGCTCAGCCGCGCGCGTGGAACGGACGCGCGAGGTCGGCGGGCGCGCGCGAGCGGCCGGCGAACAGCGCCAGCACGAGCAGAGTGAGCACGTAGGGCGTCATCAACAGAAGTGTGTAGGGCAGCGCGGATCCCGCGGCCTGCAGGCGGAACTGCAGCGCGCTCGCCGCGCCGAACAGCACGGCGCCGGCCAAGATCCGCCACTCGCGGTAACCGCCGAAGAGGACGAGCGCGAGCGCGATGAAGCCGCGGCCGCTGGTCATTCCCTCGACGAATGCGTCCGACAGCCAGAGCACCAGCGCCGCGCCGGCCACGCCCGCGCAGGCGCCACCGAACAGTGTCGCCGCGAAGCGCACGCGCACGACCGAGATGCCCTGGGCGTCGGCCGCCTCGGCGCGCTCACCCACAGCGCGCAGCGCGAGCCCGAAGCGCGTGCGCCCGAGAAACAGCGCGACCGCGACCGCGAGACACAGCGCGAGCGCCGTGAAGCCGTTCACGCCGGGCGCGACTTCGCCGAGCTGCGGGGCGCGGCCGAGCGCCGTGCCCGCCGGATGCAGCAGCCGGAACACGCTGCCGGTCGCGCCGAGCGCCAGGATATTCACTGCCGTGCCCGAGACGATCGGATCGGCCTGGCGGTACAGCGCGAACGCCGCGAACAACAGCGCGAGCGCGCACGCCGCGGCGACCGCAGCCGCGAGCGCGAGAGTGACTGAGCCGGTCGCGCAGCCGACCTCGAACGCCGCCAGCGCTCCCGCGAGCATCATCCCCTCGATGCCCACGTTCAGCACCCCGGCGCGCTCGCCGACGAGCTCGCCCAGCGCCGCGAGCGCGAGCGGCGTCGCGAAGCGGATCGTCGAGGCCACGAGCAAGAGCGTCGGCGCGTCGATCATCCGCCGCCTCGCCGCGGCAGCGCGAAGCCGACCGAGAAGAAGATCACGAGCGCCTCGATCACCTGCACCACGACCGACGGCACCGCGGCCGCGCGCTGCATCGCTCCGCTGCCCGCCGCCAGCGCGGCGAAGACGACCGCGGCCGGCAGCACGCCGATCGGGTGAAGGCGCGCGAGGAGCGCGACCGCGATCGCGGTGAAGCCGTAGCCACTGCCGAGATTCTCGAACAGCCGGCCGGTCACCCCAGTCACTTCGAGCGCGCCCGCCAGGCCCGCGAGCGCGCCCGAGATCACGAGCACCCGCAGTGTCTCGCGCTCGGGCGACACCGCGGCGTAGCGGGCCGCGTCGGGCGAGAAGCCGACCGCGCGCAGGCGCAGGCCCGCGGCGGAGCGGAACAAGAAGACCCAGAGCGCGAACGGCAGCGCGGCCGCGAGCACGAGTCCCACGTGCGCGCGCGACATCCCCGGCAAGAGGGCGAGGCGCGCCGCGTCGGGGAACGCGTCGCTCTGCGGGTACGCGCCGCTCGCCTCTTGAAGCGGCCCGTGCACCGCCCAGGCGACCAGCAGCGCCGCGATGAAGTTCAGGAGGATCGTCGACAGCACCTCCGACACTCCTCGGTGTATGCGGAGCAGTGCGGCCAGCGCCGCCCACGCCGCGCCGGCGAGCGCGCCGGCCAGGAGCGCGAGCGGAAGCGCGACGACGCCCGGCTCCGGGCCCAGGCCGCGCGTGACGAGCGCGGTTGCCGCGAGCGCGCCGCCGTTCAGTTGCCCCTCACCGCCGATGTTCCAGATGCCGCAGCGGAACGAGAGCGCGACGCCGAGCCCGACGAGCAGGAGCGGCCCGGCGCGCACCGCCGTGGTCTCGAGCGCGAGTGAGTCGCCGAACGCTCCGCCGACCAGAGCGCCCAGCGCGCGGAGCGGATCGGCGCCGAGCAGCGCCAGCGCCACACCCGCGACTGCGATGGCGACGGCAGCCGCCGCGACCGACTGAAGCAGCTGGCGCGGCCACGTCATGCGCACGCAGCTCTCGCCGGAACGCGCGCCCGCGCGCGCGGCGACGCACTTCGGTGTAGTGCGAAGCGTGACGGCAGCCACAAATCTGCGACGCAAGTCGGCCGTATTCTCAGGGTGCAGGGCTTCGCGCGGCGCGCGCTCCGCGCGGCGCAGCGAGTGCGGGGTGGGACCGAGTGGCCGATTCGGGGCGAAATGTGATGCGGCGCCGCAGCGCGCGGCTGCCGGGAGTGCTCGCGCTCGTCGCGCTCGGGCTCTGCGTCTCGATCGACCTCGGTCTGGCTGCGCACGCAGCGACCGATCCGCCGAAGTTCGATCATGCGCGCACGCGCTTCCCGCTCACCGGTGCCCATGCTCGCGTGAGTTGTGAGAGCTGTCACGTCGCGGGAGAGATGGCGGGCACGCCGCGAACCTGCGTCTCCTGCCACGGAGGCAGCGGCTCGCGCGCGGTCAGCGCCCGGCCCGCGAACCACATCCCGACCAGCAACGCGTGCGAGGACTGCCATACGACCGCGACCTGGAGCGCCGCGCACTTCGACCACGCCGACACGACGGCCTCTTGCGCCACCTGTCACAACGGAATCCGCGTCGCGGGCAAGCCGACCGGGCACATCGCGTCCTCGAACCAGTGCGAGGAGTGCCACACCACGGCGAGCTGGGCGAGCGCCCGCTTCGACCACGCGGGAGTCACTGCCGCCTGCGCGACCTGCCACAACGGCACGCGCGCGGCGGGCAAGCCGGCAAACCACATCCCGAGCGCCAACACCTGCGAAGACTGCCACATCACGACCGCCTGGACCCCCGCGCGCTTCGATCACTCCGGAGTCAGCGCCGCGTGCAGCACGTGCCACAACGGAGCCACCGCGACCGGCAAGCCGGCGAACCACATCCCCACCGCCAACACCTGCGAAGACTGCCACACCACCACGGCCTGGACCCCCGCGCGCTTCGACCACTCCGCGGTGACGGCGAGCTGCGCGACCTGCCACAACGGCTCGCGGGCCACCGGCAAGCCGAGCAACCACGTGCAGACGACCGCGGCTTGCGGCGACTGCCACACGACCACCGCCTGGACCCCCGCGCGCTTCGACCACGCGGGAGTCACCGCCGCCTGCGCCACCTGTCACAACGGCACGACCGCGACGGGCAAGCCGGCGAATCACATCCCGAGCGCGAACACCTGCGCCGACTGCCACTCGACCACCGCCTGGACGCCCGCACGCTTCGACCACGCGAGCATCACCGGGAGCTGCGGGAGCTGCCACAACGGCACGCGCGCGACCGGCAAGCCGACCACTCACTTCATCACGTCCCGCGACTGCGTCGAGTGTCACTCGACCACCGTCTGGACGCCCTCGACGTTCGTCCACACCTCGCCCGCGTACCCCGCGGGTCACCGCAACGCGATGACGTGCACCAGCTGTCACATCGGAAACGCGGAGGCCAACGCCTGGCGCACGGCGAGCTACAAGCCGGACTGCGCCGGCTGCCACGCTTCGGACTTCCGCGCCGGCGAGCACACCAAGGTCGAATCGCCGCGGATCCAGTACACGGTGAGTGAGCTGCGCGACTGCACCGGCGCGTGTCACACGTACACCGACTCCACGCTGACGCGCATCGCGACGTCGCGCACCGGCCACCACCGAGTCTCCTCGGGCGGCTGGTGATGCCGGCCCGGCCGGCACCCTGGCGCGCGCAGCTCGCCCTCGCGTTCACGATCCTGGGGCTCGCGCTCTCCGCGCGCGCAGAGACGAGCCTGCCGCGCCTGCTCGAGGCGCTCGAGCTGCGCGAGCACGACGACGCCTTCGACGTGAGCATCCGCTTCACGACGCCGATCCGATACTTGAGACACGCGCCGAGCGAGAGCGGCGACACGATCCAGGTCCAGGTCGCGCCCGTGTCACTCGACCCCGGCAGCGCGTCGTTTCTCGCGCGGCGCGAGAGTCTGCCCGCGCCGCCGGGCTGGCCGGTGCCGCTGGTCGATGTGGTCTACGAAGGCGATCGCTCCGACGGTCGCTACGTGATCGTCCGCTTCTCGCGGGAGGTCTCCTTCACGGTGCGGCCGGGCCGCGACTTCCGCAGCCTGGTGGTGAGCGTGACTCCGAGCAAGAAGTCACTGAGTCAAGGCGCTCCGGCTCCGCTGCCTGCGGACGAAGGCACCGCCCTCTCGCACAGCGACGAGCTCATGGCCAAGGGCCGCCGCGCGCTGTCCGAAGGCGACCTCGACGAGGCGATCCGGATCTTCACCAAGATCACCGGCCTGCCCGAGCACGGGAACTCGCCGGAGGCCAAGGAGCTGCTCGGCGTCGCGCGCGAGCGACACGGCCAGATCGCGCACGCGAAGGCGGAGTACGAGGAGTATCTCCAGTGGTATCCCGGCGGTGAAGGCGCGGAACGCGTGCGCCAGCGCCTCGACGCGCTGCTCACCGCCCGCAGCAAGCCCGCCGAGAAGGCCGAGGCGCAGCCCAAGACTCCGTACATGGACGTCGACCTGTTCGGCAGCGTCGGGACTCAGTACCGCCACGAGGAGCTGGACGACACCGTGAACGGCAACACCAAGCTCGACTCCTCGGTGCTCTCGGACCTCACGTTCTCCGCGCGCGCGCGCACCGACTCGTGGGTGCTGCGCAGCTTGACCACGGGCTCGTATCGCTACGACTTTCTGCCGGACAGCACCGGCAACCAGGCGCGAGTCACCTCGCTGTTCGTCGACGCCGCGCAGCGCTCCGGTCCGTGGTCGGGCACGATCGGCCGTCAGCCGGGAAACACCGCAGGCATCCCGAGCCGCATCGACGGTCTGCGCATCTCGCGCCAGGTGTGGGACGTGTGGCGCGTCTCGCTGCGCGGGGGGCTGCCGGTCGAGCTCTCGACCTCGGACCGCATCATGACGAACCGCTACCTGTACGGGGCGAGCCTCGACTACAGCCGCGCCTTCGAGCAGGGGAGTCACGCGGGTCAGGTGGACGCGCAGATCTTCGCCATGCAGCAGCGCGCCGAGTCACTCGTCGACCGCACCGGAGTGGGCGGCGAGCTGCGCTACGTGAACGACCAGCTCTTCCTCGCGAGCTACGCCGACTACGACGTGCAGTTCAAGCGGCTCAACACGGCGCTCCTGACGAGCAACTGGCAGCTCTCGCCCGAAACCAGCTTGAACCTCTTCGTCGACTATCGCTTCAGCCCGCTGCTGGTGACTTCGAACGCGCTCCAAGGTCAGCCGGTGAGTCGGCTCTCCGACCTCACGGAGCTGTACTCCCCTTCCCAGGTCCGCGCCCTCGCGCTCGACCGCACGCCGCGCTCGCTCGCCGGCAGCGTCGGGGGCTCGCACCAGCTCACGAAGGACACGCAGCTCGCGCTCGACGTCTCCACCGCGAAGCTCGGCGGAACCCCGACTTCGGGCGGCGTCGACGGGACACCGTCGACGGGCTGGGAGACGTCCTACTTCCCGCAGCTGATCAGCTCGAGCTTCCTCACCGAGGGCGACGTCGCGACGATCGGCGTGCGCTACTTCGACGGGTCGGCGTCGGACACCATCTCGCTGATCACGACCGAGCGCTACCCGGTCACTCCGACGTTCCGCCTGCTGCCGCGCCTGCGGATCGACTGGCGCAACCGCCGCGGGCGCGACGAGTTCGCGCCGACGCCCGACCAGATCCAGAACGACCCGATCGCGGCCGCGGCCGCGGCGCGCGCGCGCAACGGCTCGCTGACCGTGCGACCGTTCTTGGGCTTCGACTGGCGCATCTGGAAGCTCACCGTCGACGGAGAGGCCGGAATCGAGTGGACCACCGCGTCGTTCGATCCGGCTGCGGGCAATCAGTTCGATTGGTCCTTCGCGCTGGGGCTGCGCTATGACTTCTGAAGTGACTCGGCTCGCGGGAGTCTCGTCGGAGGCCTGGGGCCTCTTGTATCTCGTGCCGCTCTCGCTTGCCATGTACTTCTGGTCGCGCTCGCGGCGAGTCACGGAGGTGCGCAACGTCGAGG
>Ga0326731_1000106_pt1 | contig 20542 bp, 21 predicted proteins | sample MHFSIPfraction_FD_207645 | JGI IMG/M metagenome (GOLD analysis project Ga0326731, IMG submission 207645) | Lab enriched peat soil microbial communities from Michigan Hollow, Ithaca, NY, United States - MHF9FY SIP fraction | ecosystem: Environmental > Terrestrial > Soil > Wetlands > Peat | place...
CCGACGTGCTGCGCGGTGCGGACCTGTTCCTGCTCCCCTCGGAGACGGAGTCGTTCGGTCTGGCCGCGCTGGAGGCGATGGCCTGCGGCGTGCCGGTGATCGCGAGCCGGGTCGGGGGGCTGCCGGAAGTCATGGAGGACGGCGTGTCGGGATATCTGACGCCCGTCGGGGATGTGGCGGCGATGACCGAGCGCGCCATCGACATCCTCAAGGACACGGCGCGGCGTGAAGCGATGCAACGCGCCGCGGTCGCGCGCGCCGGAGACTTCGCGGCCGAGCGGATCGTCCCGCAGTACGAGCGGCTGTACGAGGACGTCCTGCGTGACTGATCTCTGGCGCCTCACGCGGGCCCACAATCTGGCGATCGCAGCGGCCGGCGTGGTGGCGGGCGGCTGGATCGCGCTCGGTGCCGTCGCCCTGCCGAAGCTGCTGGCGTTCGCCGCGCTCTCCGCCGTCGGTCTCGGCGCGGCGGGAAACGTGGCCAACGATCTCGCCGACGTCTCCGCCGATCGTTTGAATCGACCCGCCGCTGAGCGGCCGCTGGCCGCGGGACGGATCCGACCCGAGACGGCGCACCTGCTCGTGTGGTTGGGATCGCTCGTGGGATTGGGCGCCGCGGCGCTCGTTTCGGGACGGCAGATCCTGATCGGGGCGATCGCGCTGATCGTCATGCTCGGGTATTCCCCGTGGCTCAAGCGCCACGGGCTTCCGGGCAATCTCGCCGTGGCGGCGATTGCGGGACTGCCGTTGTTCTATGGCGCGCTGGCCGTGGGACGGGCGAAAGCGGGCCTCGTCCCGTGGGTGCTCGCGGGGTGGATCCATCTCGGGCGCGAGCTGGCGAAGGACCTCCAGGACGAGCCCGGTGACCGGGCCGTGGGGCGCCGCACCCTGCCGGTCCGGCTGGGCCGGAGTGGGGCGGCCGGAGTCGCCTGGTGGTGGTGTCTCGCGTTCGTGCCGCTGTCGGTGCTCCTGCCGCTCGCGGCGGGTTTTTCCTGGATGTACTTCGCCGTGGCCGTGGCGGCGCAGCTGCTGGTGCTGACCGCCGGTTTCGGACTGCGGCGCGAGCGGTTCGCCCGGGCGAGCCTGCTGCTCAAGGCGGCGATGGTGGTCGGTCTCGTGGCGCTCGTCCTCGGCGGGATCGCGTGACGGGTGTGACGTTCGATGGTCTGCCCGGTGCCGCGCTGGTGCGGCGCTGGGGAGTCCCCTCCTGTCTCGTGGCGCGCGAAGTCGGCTCGGCACTCGACGCGGTGCACACCCTGGGGCAGGAGGGCGCCCCGGGGGGCGCTCTCGTGCTGGCCGAATCCCAGACGGCCGGGCGGGGGCGCGACGGCCGGACCTGGCACTCGCCGCCCGGCGGCGTCTGGCTGGCGCTGCTGCTGCGTCCGCAGCGTGCGGCGCTGAGCATCGTATCGATCCGCGCGGGGCTGGTGATTGCGGACGTCGTCGACGATCTGCTGCGGGCGCCGCAGGCGCGGCTGAAGTGGCCCAACGACGTGCTGCTCCACGACCGCAAGCTCGCCGGTGTGTTGTGCGAGGGACGCTGGCAGGGTGATGAGATGCAGTGGCTCGCGGTGGGGATCGGGATCAACGTCGTGAATCCGATCCCGCCGGTGCTGCGGGACACCGCGATCGCCCTCGCTGAGGCGGTGCCCGGCGTGCGCCGTCTCGACGTGCTGGACCGGCTGGTGCCGCCCCTCATGCGGCTCGGGATCTCCGCCGACCGGCTCACCGAGCGTGAAGTGGCGGCGTTCGCCGCGCGCGATTGGCTGCGCGACCGCCCCCTGCGTGGGCCCGTGGCCGGGCGGGCGGCCGGCGTCCTGGCGGACGGCGCGTTGCTGGTGGAGCGCCCGGGCGGGACGACCGCCGTGCGGGAAGGACATGTCGAGACCGCCTGAGTCCGCCTTAGCGCCTCCGCACAGCGACCCCTAAGTTTCCAGCGTGCTCCTCGCGCTCGACGTCGGCAACACCGAGACGACGGTCGGCCTGTTCCAGGCCGATCGCCTGGTGGGCCACTGGCGGCTCACGACCACCACCGCCCGCACCCCGGACGAATGGGCCGCGCCCCTCTCCGCCTACCTCACGAACGCCGGCCACTCGCCGTCGGGGGTTCGCGCCGCGGTCGTCGCGTCGGTGGCCCCGCTCGTGACCCAGAGTGTGTGCGAAGGGGTCACCGCCGTCACGGGCGTGACCCCCGTGTTGGTGGACGCGCGCTCCCAGCTCCCGATCTCGCTCGACGTCGATGAGCCGCTGACGGTCGGCGCTGACCGTGTCGTCAATACGCTCGCCGCGATGCGCCTCTTCGAGCGGGACACGATCGTGGTGGATTTCGGGACCGCGACCACCTTCGATTGCATCACGGCCGACGGGCGCTTCATCGGCGGGGTCATCATGCCGGGGATCCGCACCGCCTCCGACGAGCTGGTGCGCAGGACCGCCAAGCTGCCGGCGACGGAGCTCACCCCGCCGGAGCGCGTCATCGGACGGCGCACGGAGGACTGCATCCGCTCGGGCGTCCTGTGGGGGACGGCGGACGCCGTGGACGGCCTCATCCGGCGCATCCGGGAGGAGTGGCCGGCGCCCGGTGGGGTCCGTCCCTTCGTGGTCGCGACCGGCGGGCTCGCCCCGCTGGTGGCGCCGCTCACCCAGGAAATCGAGACGGTCCAACCCGACTTGACGCTCGTGGGCCTCCGCCTGGCCGCGGAGGCGTTGGGGCTTGGCTGGTAGGGCGGGGGCGCTAAATTAGGCGCCATCAACCGGATACCGGAAAGAGCCAACCTATGACCAGCAGTGCCGTGGCGACCACCGACCGCTCCGAGTTCCGCCATGTCCTTGCAAGCGGCACTGTGGTCGGGGCCATTACCGGTGTCAGCGTCGTGGCGTTCATCGCGATCTCGCGCATCCTCCCGGCGGGTCTCTCCCGCGATCTGCTGGAGAGCGCGCTCGTGCTCGCAGCGGGTTCAGCGGTGAGCCTGCTCCCGGGTGTTCGGGCGGTGGCCCGGACCGCCGAGGGAATCGCCGGGGCGGCCGCGATCGGGCTGTGGGGGACCGTGGTGTTCATGGCGATCGACATCGTGCTGCTGCGTCCGTTCAAGGCGTATCCCTGGACATGGGATGCGATCGGGGGTGGCAGCAGCTGGTGGTATCTGCCGATCTGGTGGATGCTCGGGACGTTTCTGGCGTGGATGGGTGGCATGCTCATCGCTGGGCGGAGTGCCCGAGGGGAAGTCTCGATGCTGCAGTTGGCCGTGCCGGTCGTCGCCGGCGCCGTGGTAGTGACGGTCGCCAGCAAGCTGCTGGGGTGTCCCGCGCCGCTCCCGGCCCAGGCCGGTGCCGCCTATACGGCCATCCTCGCCGCCTTGGCGCTCTTCGCCAATGCACGGAAGGGGTAACGCGTGAGCGATGCGGGGGGCGGGCTGCCCCGCTGGCTGGCGCACGCGCTGGTCGTCGTCGGTTGGCTCCTCACGCCGCTTTGGGCCTGGGGAGCCTCGTTTTTCGGCCTCTGGGCCGGGGCCCACGTCACCGTGCGATCCACCCGCCCGTTGGCCATGCTGGCGCCGGCCGTGCTCGGCGCCGCCCTCCTCGGGTTCGTCACGCTGTGGGCCTGGGTGCGGTTCATGCGCCGCGTACCCCACCTGCTGGCGCATCACATGGCTGCGCGCCCCTCCGCGGAGTCCCCGCCCGATGCGACTTCCTGAGGCCGCGCTGATCGCCGGCCTGGGCGCGGTGTGCGGCGGCACACCGCTCGCGGCCCAGCGCGAGGTCGGCCTGCTGTACGGCCGCCGGCTCACCGGCGTCGGGGGCCTCACGACCTACGAGGCGCGACTCGACCGCCCGCTGGGATCGTGGCTGCGACACGGACCGGCGCTCAATGTGCTGATCGAAAACGGAGACGTCGGCCGGGGATTCTATGGGGTCGGCTACGAGGTGGGGTCGCCGCGCCCACACGGCACGCTGACGCCGTACGCGGTGCTGGGGGGCGCGCTCGGCATGGCCTCCGACACCGCCGGTCAGCGCTTGGCTGCCCTGTGGTCCGCCGGAGCCGGCCTCGAGTGGCGGCCGTTCCAGTTCGTCGGGCTGAGCGTCGAGGAGCGCTATCGCGTGATCGATCGCGGCCCGCACGGATTCTGGAACCCGGGCACGCCCCGGAAGGGCTGGGGAACGCTGCTCGGTCTCTCGTTCGCGTTGGGGCGGGAGACGGGGCGAGCGCCCCGGCAGCCGGCGGCCGGCGCGACGGTGCCTCAGCCGACCCCCGGGGGGCCCCCGGAGCCGCCGCTGATGATCGTGGGCCGCGCCGCCGACGTGGTGCAGACGGCGCTCGACGTGCTGGGCAGCCCCTATCAGTGGGGCGGAACCGCGGAGAACGGCTTCGACTGCTCCGGGCTGGTGCAGTACGCCTATGCCCGTCACGGCATCCGGCTGCCGCGCACCAGCCGTGCCCAATCCGAATCCGGAACGCCGGTCCCCGTGGATCTCGATTCGTTGCGGGCGGGTGATATCCTGGCCTTCGCCGCGCAGCGGGGCGGGGGCGTCACCCATGTGGGGATGTACGTCGGAGACGGCAAGTTCATCCACAGCTCGTCACGTGGCGTGAAGTTGTCCCGGCTCGATGCGCGCGATCCCGACGGAGCGTACTGGATCCCCCGCTGGGTGGGAGTGCGCAGGCTGCTCCCGTGACCCGCCGGGTGGTCCTGCTGGGCTTGTGCGCCGCGCTGTTCGCCTGCGCCGCGCCACGTTACCACATGCCGTCGGGGCTGCACAGCTACCGGTACTTCGTCGTCGGATCCGATTCGCTCAGCCTGGCGCTCGGGACCGCGCTGCGGCAACGGGGTCTCGAGGTCGTGCCCCGGCTGCGGGGCGGCGCCGGTCCGACGGCGGCAGTGATTCACTTCCTCTTCCGTGACCCCGGGGACTCCCTGGGAACCGTCCTGCATCTCCAGCTGGCCGACACCCGGACCGGCGTCGTGATCGGCGCCGGGATGGCGGTGCTCGCCGGGCTGCCGGGCCCGGTGGACGCCCGCGCGGCCGCGTTGCTCGATTCGCTGGGCCTCAAGCGCACCCCTTGACAGCGGTCGGAGGCGAGGAGAGATTGCGCCGCGACCGCTATTGGCACTCAATGCACTAGAGTGCTAACGTTCATATTGTACAATGACTTACGTTGTTCTACTTCAGGTGGAGGCGGAGCGTTTATGGCGACTGCGACGAAGACGAAGCTGAAGGTCTTCCCGCTGGCCGATCGTGTGGCGATCCGGCCGATGGAGGAGACAGAGCAGATGAAGGGCGGGCTCTACATCCCCGACACGGCGAAGGAAAAGCCGATCCAGGGAGAGGTGATCGCCGTCGGGCCCGGCCGCACGGAGAAGGGCGAGAAGGTCCCCATGGAGCTGAAGGTGGGCGACCGCGTGGTCTACGGGAAGTACAGCGGCACGCAGGTCGAGTTGGATGGGGAAGAGATCATCCTCATCAAAGAAGCCGACGTCATCGCGAAGCTGAGCTAACTAGGACCTTGGAGGATTAGATGGCAGCCAAGCATCTCGAATTCAACACCGAGGCCCGGGCGCGCCTGAAGCGGGGCGTGGACCAGCTGGCCGAAGCGGTGAAGGTGACGCTCGGCCCCCGGGGCCGCAATGTCGTCATCGACAAGAAGTTCGGTAATCCCACGGTCACCAAGGACGGCGTCACCGTCGCCAAGGAGATCGAGCTCGAGGACGAGATCGAGAACATGGGCGCCCAGATGGTGAAGGAAGTGGCGACCAAGACCTCGGATCTCGCCGGCGACGGCACCACCACGGCGACCGTGCTCGCCCAGGCGATCTTCCGCGAGGGGCTGAAGTCGGTCACCGCGGGCGTGAACCCGATGGCCCTGAAGCGGGGCATCGACAAGGCGGTCGAGATCGTGGTGGAGGACCTGAAGCGGATCTCCGTGCCCACCAAGGGCCGCAAGGAGATCGCGCAGGTCGGCTCCATTTCGGCCAACGGCGACAAGGAGATCGGCGACAAGATCGCCGACGCCATGGACAAGGTCGGCAAGGACGGCGTGATCACGGTCGAAGAGGCGAAGGGCCTCGAGACCACGCTGGAGACGGTGGACGGGATGCAGTTCGATCGCGGCTACCTCTCGCCCTACTTCATTACCGATCCCGAGAAGATGGAAGCCGTGCTCGAGGATGCCTACATCCTGGTGCACGACAAGAAGATCTCGGCGATGAAGGACCTGCTCCCGCTGCTCGAGAAGGTGGCGCAGTCGGGCAAGCCCCTGCTGCTCATCGCCGAGGACGTCGAGGGCGAGGCGCTCGCCACGCTCGTGGTCAACAAGCTGCGCGGCACGTTGAAGGTGTGCGGCGTGAAGGCTCCGGGCTTCGGTGACCGGCGCAAGGAGATGCTCACCGACATCGCCGTGCTCACCTCGGCGAAGGTGATTTCCGAAGAGCTGGGCTTCAAGCTCGAGAACACGGTGCTGGGCGATCTGGGCCAGGCCAAGCGGATCGTGGTGGACAAGGACAACACCACCATCATCGGCGGCAAGGGCAAGCAGACCGACATCCAGGGCCGCATCGCGCAGATCAAGTCCGCCATCGAGAAGTCGACGTCGGACTACGACAAGGAGAAGCTGCAGGAGCGGCTCGCGAAGCTCGCAGGCGGAGTCGCCGTGATCAACGTCGGCGCGGCCACCGAGACCGAGATGAAGGAGAAGAAGGCCCGGGTGGAGGATGCGCTGCACGCCACCCGCGCCGCGGTCGAGGAAGGCATCGTGCCGGGCGGCGGCGTCGCGCTGCTGTGGACCCAGAAGGCGCTGGACAAGATCAAGGGTGTCGACGAGGACGAGAAGATCGGTATCGACATCGTCCGACGTGCGCTCGAGGAGCCGATCCGCATGATCACGCAGAATGCGGGTGCGGAGGGCTCGATCATCGTCGGCAAGGTGCGGGAGTCGGCCAAGCTGAACTACGGCTACAACGCCCAGACCGACGAATATGAAGATCTGGTGCTGGCGGGCGTCATCGACCCCACGAAGGTCACCCGGACGGCGCTGCAGAACGCCGCCTCGATCGCTGGGCTGCTCCTCACGACCGAATGCGTCGTGGTGGAGAAGAAGGAGAAGGAGAAGGCTCCGCCGATGCCCGGTGGCGGCGGCGGCATGGGCGGGATGTACTAAACGACTAGACGGATAGGCGTTTAGGCGGACAGGAAAGGCACTCCCGGACGAGTTCCGGGGGTGCCTTTTCGCACTGTCCTATCCCCGAAACCATTGCCGTTTACTATCTTAGAGGGTGACCTCGCCCTCCGGACGCGCGCCCGCTGCTCCCGGTGCACCCGTCGAGCGCGCCGCGTTATCGCGCGAGCTGAGTGAGTTCCTGATCGAGCTCTCGATCGCGCTCCACAAACACGCGATGTATCCGCAGGGCCACCCGTCGCTCGAGCCCGCCGTCAACCGGCTGGTGCGCCGCGGGGAAGCGCTGCTCCGGGACCGCGCCTCCATTTCCCTCGGTGTCGCCCGCAGTCAGCTCGTGATCGAAGGCGTCGCCACCGATCCCAGACACCCGGTGCTGGCCGAGCTCTCGGGCCGGCTGCACCGCCATCATCTCGGGGCCGTCACGTTCAACCGCGGCATCGAGCCGGGCGAAGTGGCCGACGTGCTGCGCACGCTGGCGGTCGAGGCGGACCGCACGGGACAGCCCCTCGGCATGGGCGACGCCGCGAAGCTCTCCGCCTGGCCGCACATCCGGCTGCACCCGATGTCATACGAGCGCCTCGAGCTGCTGGATCGTGCCGAGCCCGGCGCGCCGGTCGGTGCCGGACCAGCGGGTGGCGGCTCAAAGGACGATGAAGGCGGGGTGCGCGATGCCCGGGTACGCGGGGCCCAGCTGTGGATCGGCCTGGCGCGCGCGGCGCTCGCGGGACAGATCAGCGAGGACGAAGCCCCGCCGACCAAACCGGCCGTCATCGCCAAGGCGATCGACGAGCATGCCCGGGGCGAAGCCTACGACCAGGTGATCGTCGGGTACCTGCTGCAGATCGCGCAGGAGCTGAAGACGGCGGGCGGGCAGGAAGCGGTGGAGCTGCGGCGGCGCACCTCGAAGCTGATCGGCGAGATGCGGCCCGACACGCTGCGCCGCCTGATCGAGATGGGCGGGGACGCGGCGCAGCGCCGCCAGTTCGTGCTGGACGCGTCACACGGCATGGCGGTGGATGCCGTGCTCGAAGTCGTCATGGCGGCAGCCGACGCGTCCCAGCACGCGGTGTCCGGATCGCTGATGCGGATGCTCTCGAAACTCGCCGCGCATGCGGAGCAGGGCTCCCCGCGCGCGCGCCCGCTGGCCGATCACGCCCTGCGCGACCAGGTGCGGGCGTTGCTGACCGGCTGGGACCTCGCGGATCCCAACCCGGAGGCCTACGGGCTCGCGCTGCAGCGCATGTCGCAGGTGGCGCCGCAGCCCGCCCCGGCGGGGCAGCGGCTGCACGCGACGGAACCGGAGCGGCTCATCCAGATGAGCCTCGAGGTGGATGCGGTGGGGCCGAACGTGTACCGGGCCTGCGCGGCGCTGGTGGACATGGGGCGGTTGGTGGAGCTGCTCGACCTGTTGGAGCAGGCGCCGGAGACAGCCGCGGCCGAGGAGTTGTGGTCGCGCGCCGTCAGCCCCGACACCGTGCGCTGGCTGCTCGAAACCGAACCGGTGGACTTCGCGACGGTGGACCGGCTGCTGCCGCGACTCGCCGAGCGAGCGGCCGATCCGCTGCTCGACGTGCTCGCGACCGCGGAGGTCCGGGCCACCCGGCGCGCCATTCTCGAGCGACTGATCCGGCTCGGGCCGTCGCTGGGGCCGAGCATCTCCGCCCGGTTGAGCGACCAGCGTTGGTACGTCAAGCGCAATCTCCTGACGCTGCTCGACCTCCTGCCCGAGCCACCGGTCGGGTTCTCGGCCGCGCAGCTCTCGTCGGACCCCGATCCCCGCGTGCGGTTGGAGGCGTTCAAGATCGGCTTGAAATCGCGGGACGACCGCGATCAGGTCATCACCCTGGGGCTCGCAGATTCCGAGCCGCGCGTCGTCCGGCTGGCCTTGATCGCCGCGCTGCACGGTGTGCCCGCCGACGCGGTGCCCCGCCTGATCGCGCTCCTGGCCAACCGGCAGACGGCGCCCGACGTGCGGATTCAGGCCATCCGCGTGCTCGGCGTGTCCCAGGCGCCGGAAGCGCTGGATCAGCTGCTCACGCTGGTCGACGGCGGGCGGACGATCTTCGGGCGTCGCAAACTCCTCTCCAAGTCGCGGGAGTTCCTGACGGCGCTGACCGCACTCGCCACCGGCTGGGGGCGCGAGCCCCGCGCGACCGAGCTGCTGGCCCTCGCGGCGCTGTCCGCCGACCCGCAGACCCGGGCGGCCACCGATCCGGAAGGCGCGAGGGCGTGAGCGAGCCCGCGCGCTTCCTGGGAGCGTTCGCGCAGGCGCTCTCCGGCATGACACTCTATGCCGACGGACATCCCGCCCGGGCGCGCGCCATCGACGCGGCCTACCAGGAGCTGCTCGACCTGCAGCGCGATACCCCGCGGCCGCTGTTCACCTTCCTCGGCGACGAAGTGATCTTCGGGCGCTTGCCGCTGCGGGACATGCGCAACTGGGACTGGTCCAACCGCCTCGCCGAGGCGGGCATTCAGCGGCTCGAATTCGAGGAGCAGGTCTCGCGCGAGGAATTCGAGGTGTTCCTCGAGGATGTGCTGGCCCGCCTCACCATGGACGCGATCGACACGGCGGAGGCGCGCCAGCTCCGGCCCACCGCCATCAAGTTCGGTGCGGTCGGGGTCCGTGGCGGCGGCGAGCTCTCCGGGGAAGAGTCGCTGCAGACGGCGACCATCACATTCTCCCTGGGTGAGGAGGCGGAGACGATCCGCTGGCTCCACACCGAGGTGCAGCAGAACGAAGCCCTGCCGCTGGCCGAGGCGGAGGCGGTGGTGCGCTCGCTGTCGGTCGCGATGCACGGCGACCAGCAGATGATGCTGCCGCTGCTCCAGCTCAAGCAGTTCGATCAGTACACGACCACGCACTCCCTCAACGTCGCGGTGCTCAGCATGGCCCTGGCGGAGTTCCTCGGCCTGAGCGCGACCGACGTGCGGGCGTTCGGCGTCGCGGGGCTGCTGCACGACCTCGGCAAGGTGCGGATTCCGATCGACGTGCTCACCAAAGCGGGAAAGCTCACCCCCGACGAGCGGGTCATGATGAACCGTCATCCGGTGGAGGGCGCCCGGATCATTCTCGAGAGCGAGCAGGACCTCGACCTGGCGGCGGTGGTCGCCTACGAGCACCACATCATGTTGAACGGCCTCGGCTACCCGCAGGTGCGGTTCCGGCGCGCCTGCCACGAAGCGAGCAACCTGGTCCACGTGTGCGACGTGTACGATGCCTTGCGCACCAAGCGGCCGTATCGCGACGCGTGGCCGGTGGAGCAGGTGCTGCCCTACATCGAAGGCCGTGCCGGTCTCGAATTCGACCCCGAATACGTGCGCGCCTTCATCGCGATGATGCGCAAATGGGAGTCGCAGGTGGCCGTCATCGCCGACGAGCGCGCCCCCCTCCCGGCGAGCGCCCCGTCCGCGCCCGAGGTCGAAGCGCCCGCCGCCGCGTCCTCACCACCGGTCCCCGGTTCGATCGATTAGATTTTGGACGCGATGACGTCCTGGCGATCACGGCTCACCCGTTTCGCTCTTCTGGCGGCCTGCGGGACCGCCGCGCCGGCGCTCTCCGCTCAGGCGCGGGGGTCGGCGCGGCTGGAAGGCAAGTGGGAAGCCCACACCGACGACGGGCCGCGCCTCATCATGGTGCGGCCCGACAGCTCCGCCCAATTCGGCGATCAGGTGGCCCGCTGGCGCGTGGTCGGGGACAGCGTGTGGTTCACGCTGGGTGATGGCGTATGGAACGTGTACGGCTTGAAGGTCGCGGGAGACAAGCTCACGATTTCAGGCGGGGATCTCGACAAGCCGGTGACCTTGCGGCGCGTCGGTCCCGCCACGATCCGGCCCGACACGCTCAAGGTGCCCGATCCACCCCCGGCCAGCGCGCGGGCGTGGTGAGCCGTCTGGCTATTTAGTCGTCCAATCGTAGATCCGACCCAGCACCGCCCGCATCTCCGCCGTCAGCTCCACGTCGCGCCGCGGCAGCACCCGCTCGGCGATTCTCAGAAACCCATCCCGCGTCATGCGTTCGCGCGAGATCCCGCCGCCCCAGGCGAACGGGGCGACGTACTTGGGCGGCCGCACCGCATCGAACACATTGGCGCCCGCCCCGACCACGGTCCCGGTGCCGAGCATCGTGCCGATCGCGGTCTTGGCGTGGTCGCCGAGCAGCGTGCCCAGGAACTGCTGGCCCGTGTCCACGCGGGCGCCGGCGATCTCGAGGCGCACCGGCCCGTAGGTGTTCTTGAGGTTCGACGTGATGCTGCCGGCGCCGAAATTGACCCAGCGGCCCACCACGCTGTGGCCCACGAATCCGTCGTGCGACTTGTTGGCGTAGCCCAGGAACACGGTCGAGGCCATCTCGCCGCGGACGGTGCAGCGCGGGCCGATCGCCGAGCCGCGGATCTCCCCGCCGAGCACGCGGGCGTTCGCTCCCACCCAGAGCGGCCCTTCGAGCCGGGTGCCGCAGCGGATCTCGACGCCGCTCTCGATCACCACGGGGCCGTGGGACACGTCGAACACCACACCGGACTCCACCTGCGCCTCGTGCAGCGCCAGGGCCGCGGGATCGCCGATGACGGTGGTGCCGGCGGGAACGGGATCGCTGTCGCCCAGCATGGCGCGCAGGTCGTCGGGCAGGAGGCGCGCCAGGGCGGGGATGAGGTCGAAGCACCCGTGCAGCACCATACCCGGAACCTCGACAGCCTGGGCCTGTGGTTGCGGCCCCTCCCAGACGGCGCCCGCCGGCACGCCCCACCCGACCGTGATGCCGCGCGACACCAGCCGCACCGGCACGGACGGCAGCTCCGGCGCGACTCCCTGCGGCGCGAAGGTGGAAGAGCCGATCACCGCCGGACCCGTGACCGAGCGCCGCGCCGCGACCGGCGGCATCCCGGGCTCGGCGAATCCCGCGAGGTGCGGCAACGCGAAGACCGCCGTCGCCTCGGCGCCGACGAACGTCTCCCAGCGCTCGCGAATCAGGTGGGCCCCGGCCCGCAGCTCCGAGAGTGGTCGCACGCCGGCGAACGGCGCCCAGACGGGCGCCGGATCGGGGTCGAGGAGATAGAGGCCGAGGCTCACAGCCGTTGCACCAGCGCCTTGAGGCGATCGGCACGGCCGGTGGGCATCACCAGCGTGTGCCCGTTGGCGCGCACCACGACGAGATCGGTGATGCCGCTGACCGCGAGGTGCTCACTCTCGGACCAGAGCACGCAGCGCTTCACGTCGTCCCCGATGGTGATGTTGCCGACCGCGACGTTGCCCTGCGAGTCGGGCGTGCGGATCCGGAACAGCGCGTCCCAGGAGCCGATGTCGTCCCAGGTGAACGTGCCGGCCACGACCGCGAGCCGTTTGGTGCGCTCGAGCACGGCGACGTCCACCGCTACAGGCGTGACGGCCGCGAAGAACCCGGCGACGTCGCCGGAGCTCAGGGCGGCGAGGCCCTTCCGCAACTCGCGCGCATGGGCGCCCACCTCGGTCAGGAAACGCTCCACGTTCCAGGCGAACAGTCCCGTATTCCAGAGCGCCTTGCGGCGGCGCAGCTCCACCGCGCGCCGCGCGGTCGGCTTCTCGACGAAGCGCAGCACGCGCCGGGCCTGGCGACCCAGCGGGCGTCCCGGGACGATGTACCCGTACGCCGACTCCGGCCGCGTGGGCTTCACCCCCACGGTCACCAGGACATCATGCTCCTGCGCGACGGCCAGCGCGCGCGCCGCCGTCGTCCGGAAGGCGGCTTCGTCGCCGATCGCCCAGTCGGCGTGGAGCGAGAGCATCTGGGCGTCCGGATCGCGGCGCGCGATCCAATGCGCGCCCCATACCAGAGCCGGGGCGGTGGACGCGGCCCGCGGCTCCGCCAGCACCTGTGCGGCGGGAACCTCGGGCACGAGCGCCGTCACCCGCTCGACCAGGAAGGGACCGGTGAGGATCAGAATCCGGTCCGGGGGCACGAGACCGCCGAGCCGTCGCACCGCCTGCGCCAGGAGCGGCCGGTCGCCGGCGAGCGGCAGCAGCTGCTTGGGACGTTCGGCGGTCGAGAGCGGCCAGAAGCGGGTGCCGGCGCCGCCCGCCAGGATCACGGCCCAGGTGCTCACGCGTCGTCCTCGGGCGAGGCGTCGCCGAGCAGCACGGCCACCTGGGTGCGCAGCTTGGACGGGCTGAACGGCTTGGTGATGGTGCGCGCGCCCAGACTGCGCGCCTCGGCCAGCACGCGCTCCTCGCCTTCGGCCGTCAGGATCAACACCGGAATTTTGGCGGTCGCGGGCCGCTCCCGCAGCTCGCGCAGCAGATCCACGCCCGAGCCGTCGGGCAGGTGGATATCGAGCAGGATGGCGTCGACCGGTTCGCCCTTCAGGGCCCCGCGCGCCTCGAACAACGAGCGGGCGAGCTGCAGCTCGTAGCCGCGCGATTCCAGCTGGAGGCGGAGCAGCAAGCCGATATGCGGCTCGTCGTCGACGACGAGGATGCGTCGCGGCGGAGTGGCGGCGGGATGGACCACGGTGCCGTCGACCGGCTCAGAGCAGACCGGCGATGGCCGTGCGGTGGCGGCGGAGGTCGAACAGGAGCGTGCCGACGTTGGTCTCGGGGCGCACCAGCACCACCAGCATGGCGTCGGCGTGGAGCACCGCGACCACGGCCAGCCCGGCGCCGAACTCCAGGACGGCGGTCGCGAACTCCCCTCGGCCCCCGGCCGTTCCGAGCTCACCCATGCCCCGGATCACCGAGGGCAACAGCGCGGCGACGCTCTCCGAGTCCACCCCGTCACCGGTGGCGGAGTCGATCGGCAGACCATCGCGGCCGACTACCACGACCGCGTCGACGCCGTCGCGGCGGGCGATCGCCTGCACCAGCTCCCGGATCGTCGGCATACGGGCGCGAAGCTAGGACGCGCCGCGAGGGAAGTCAAGCAGTGATAGTCGGTTAAGGGTTGACCCCTTTCGCGGCGATGGGGTATCTTCACGCCACTCCATGCGCCACCGCCGACTGTCGTTGGGACTCGCGCTCTTCGGGCTGCTCGTCGCCTGCGACAACAGCACCGGTTTGCTCCCCCCGACCGACGCGAACGTCGTGGATACGATCTCGCTGTTCGCGCTGGACGGCACGCCCGTGGCCGCTCCCTCCGGGTACCGGATCAGGGACACCGCGGTGGTGCGCACCGACCAGAACATCGACATCGACTTTGCGTTCAACATCACCCCTGCTGGTCAGGCCGTCCTCTTGCCGACCGGGGCGTTGGGGTTGGGCAAGCTCTCGGGCATTCAGGTGCAGCACGTCCCCTTCGATGCGATTACCACCGCCCCCAACGGCGAGTACGCCGACACCATCCCGGTCAACATCGACAGCGGCTCGGTCGTGGTCGTGCACTCGCGGCCCATCGGCACGTGTGTCGTCGGGATCGTGTTCCTGTACGGCAAGTTCGAAGTGCTCGCCATCGATACGACCGCGCGGCGCGTGGACCTGCGCGTCCTGGTCGATCAGAACTGCGGCTATCGAAGTCTCGAGCCCGGCCTCCCCAGCCGGTAGTCCCATGATCGACATGCGGCTTCTGCGCAGCGCCCCCGCTGAGGTGCGGGCGGCCCTCGCGCGTCGTGGCGACGCGAGCGTGGCGCCGCTGCTCGACGCGTTGCAGGAGCTGGACGAGCGGCGTCGCGTCCTCACCACCGCCCTCGACGGCCTCAAGGCGGAGCGCAACGAGGCCGCGCGCGCCGACGCGCAACGGATCAAACAGCAGGGCGCGCTGCCACCCGAGACGGTAGCCGAGCGTCGCGCACTGGGCGAGCGCATCACCACGGCCGAGCGTGAAGTGCGTGAAGTCGAGGCCGCACTGGACGCGAAGGCGCTCTACATCCCGAACCTCCCCCTGGCCGACGTGCCGGATGGCGACGCCACGGCGAACCGCGTGGTTCGCAGCTGGGGAACGCCCCGGCCGGCCGGTCCCGAGGTCAAGCCGCACTGGGAGATCGGTGAGCGACTCGGACTGCTGGACCTGCCGCGCGGCGCCAAACTCGCCGGCTCGGGATTCCCCGTGCTGATGGGTGCCGGGGCCCGGCTGGCCCGGTCCCTCGTGCAATTCATGCTCGATCTGCACACGCGCGAGCACGGCTACGTGGAGGTGGAGCCCCCATTCCTGGTCCGGCGCGAAATCATGCAGGGCACCGGCCAGCTGCCGAAATTCGAGGAGGACGCCTACCGCACGACCGGGGACGACCTGTTTCTGGTGCCGACCGCCGAAGTGCCGCTGACGAATCTCTACCGCGACGAGATCCTGGACGGCGCCCGTCTCCCGTTGGGGCACACGGCCTACACGCCGTGCTTCCGGCGCGAGGCCGGTGCGGCCGGGAAGGACACCCGCGGCCTGCTGCGCGTGCACCAGTTCGACAAGGTCGAGCTGGTGCGCTTCGTCCGGCCGGCGGACTCGGTCGCCGAGCACGAGCGACTCACCGCGCACGCGGAAGCGGTGCTGCAGCGCCTCGAGCTGCCGTATCGCGTCGTGCTGCTCGCGGCCGGCGACACCGGGTTCGCGGCGGCCAAGACCTACGACCTCGAGGCGTGGGCGCCCGGTGTCGGGGCCTGGCTCGAGGTGTCGAGCGCGTCGAGCTTCACCGATTTTCAGGCACGGCGGGCCAGCATCCGCTTTCGGGCGGCGAAGGGCGAGAAGCCGGAGTTCGTCCACACCCTGAACGCGTCGGGTCTGGCTTTGCCGCGCACCATCGCAGCCCTGCTCGAGACGCGCCAGGCTCCCGACGGCAGCGTGACGCTTCCGCCCGCGCTCGTGCCGTATTTCGGCGCCGAGCGGCTCGTTCCGCCCGGTGCGTAGCGGCGTGCTGCGCCGGTCCGGGCCACCGGTGGTGGCCGGCCTGGCGTTGCTGTTCGGCGCGTTGTCGGTCGGCTCGGCCTGGGTCGTGGCGCGCCATCTGCGCGAAGACGCGCGCCAGACGAGCCGGTTGTTCGGGCGGGTGTTCGAGGGCTTGAACGACCCGCGCCCCGATGCGGCGACCGAAGCGCTGTTCGATCTGGCCGCCCAGGTTCGCGCACTCGGCATCCCGATCGCCGTCACCGACAGTGCGGGACGGGTGACCGCGATGGAGAACGCGCCCGCCGGCGCGGCGCGCGACAGCGCGCACTTGCGGGCCTGGGTCGCCGCCCTCGATGCGGTGAATCCCCCGATCTCGGGCCCCGGAATCGGCACGCTGCACTACGGCACCCTCGCCGTCACGCGCCGCCTCGCGCTGCTCGCGGTGCTGCAGGGTGGCGTCCTCCTGGCGCTCGTGCTCCTCGCCGTGTGGGCCTACCGCGAGCGGATGGGTGCCGTCCGCGACCGCTTGTGGGTCGCGATGGCCCGTGAATCGGCGCACCAGCTGGGCACGCCCCTCATGAGCCTCACCGGCTGGATCGCCCAGCTGCGCGAGCATCCCGACATGTCGGCGACGGAGATCGGCCCGCATCTGGAAGCCGACGTGGAGCGCCTCGAGCGCGTGGCGCGCCGCTTCGAGCGGATCGGACGGCCGCCGCGCCGCGAGCCGGTAGGCCTCGGCGCCACGGCGGAGCGGGTGGTGGCCTACTTCAGGCCGCGGCTCCCGACACGGGCCCACGCCGTGAGCCTCACGCTCACGGCCGCCGGGCCCGGTCCCACCATTCAGGGTGACCCCGTCCTCGTCGAGTGGGCGCTCGAGGCGATCGTAAAGAACGCCGTCGACGCGTTGTCCGGCCGCGGGGGCCAGGTCGTCGTGCTGGTCGAAAGCGCACGGGATCTGGCGCGCGTGAGCGTGCGGGACGACGGGCCGGGGATCGCGCCCGGGCGCCGCAGCCGGGTCTTCGAGCCGGGCGAGACGACCAAGCCCGGCGGGTGGGGGCTCGGGCTCCCGCTCGCGCGCCGCATTGTCGAGCAACAGCACGGCGGCCGGTTGAGCTATCATCCCGGGAACCCCGGCAGCCTGTTCATTCTGGAATTCCCGCTCGGGTCCGGAGACCGCGCCTGACGCTCGATCTGAATCCCGCCCAACGCCGCGCCGTGGAGCACCCCGGCGGGCCACTGCTCGTCCTCGCCGGTGCCGGCTCGGGGAAGACGCGCGTGCTCACCGCCCGGATCGCGCACCTCATCCAGGCGAGCGGCGTGCGCCCCGATCGGATCTTCGCGGTGACGTTCACGAACAAGGCCGCGGGGGAGATGCGCGAGCGGGTCGCGGCCCTGCTCGGCACCGATCCGCGCGGACTATGGATTGGGACCTTCCATTCGCTGTCCGCCCGCCTGCTGCGGCGTGAGGCGCCGCTCCTGGGCTTCGGTCCCAACTTCACGATCTACGATGAAGATGATTCCCAGGCGATGCTCAAGCGCATGCTCGAGCAGCGCGAGCTGTCGCCCAAGGCCTACCCGCCGCGCGCGCTGCACGCGCTGATCTCGGGCGCCAAGAACCGGCTGGTGGACCCCGACGAGTTCGCCGCCGGCGCCGAAACACCGCTCGCCCGGGTGGCCGCCGAGTGCTATCGCGATCTGGGCGGGGCGCTGCTGCGCGCCAACGCGATGGATTTCGACGATCTGCTACTGTTTCCGCTGCGGCTGTTCCGCGAGCACCCGGAGCGGCTCGCCTGGTGGCAGGGGCGCTTCGAGCACGTACTGGTGGACGAATTCCAGGACACGAACGCCGCGCAGTACCGGCTGGTGCGCGCGCTGGCGCAGCGGCACGGCAACCTGTGCGTCGTGGGCGACGACGATCAGGCGATCTACGGCTGGCGCGGCGCCGACGTGCGGCACATGCTGGCGTTTCAGAACGACTTCCCGGGCACGACGCTGATCAAGCTGGAGCAGAACTACCGCTCCACGCAGATCATCCTCGACGCGGCCAACGGCGTCATCGCCGAAAACCGCGATCGGCTCGGGAAGACTCTGTTCACCGCCATCCCGGGCGGGTCGCCGGTGGTGCTGTTGACCGCCGCCGACGAGCGCGACGAAGCCGAATGGATCGCGGGTGAGCTCGCCGGCCAGGCCGAGCGGTCCGATCTGGCCTACGAGGCGATGGCGGTGCTGTACCGGACCAACGCGCAGTCACGCCCGCTCGAGGAGGCGTTCCGGATGCGCGGCGTGCCCTACCGCCTCGTCGGCGCGGTGAGCTTCTACGAGCGCCGTGAGGTGAAGGACCTGCTCGCCTATCTGCGCCTGATCGCCAACCCCGCCGACGACCAGGCGTTCAGCCGCATCGCCAACGTGCCGCGGCGTGGCATCGGGGACGCCTCCCTCACGCTGTTGGCCGAAACGGCGCGGCACTGGGGCAAGCCGATGCTGGAGGCGGCCCGCGCCGCAGACCGGGTGGAGGGGCTGCGGCCGGGCTTGCGGGATGTGCTGCGCAACTTCGCGTCTCTGGTGGATCGGCTGCGTGAGGCCGTCGGAACGGCCGATCCCGCCACGGCGCTCGAGACCGCGATCCTGCGGACCGGCTACGAGGCCTGGCTCGCCGAAGAGGGCGTGGAAGGGATCGAGCGTCTCGAGAACGTCCGCGAGCTCGTGGCCGGCGCCGCAGCGTGGGCCGAGGTCGCCGAGGCGACGACCGACGGCGACGACGCCGTCGGCACACTCATCGAGCGCTACCTCACCCAGTCGGCCCTCGTGACCCCGACCGACGAGTTCGGCGGCGCCGGGGCCTCGGGCGTCACGCTGATGACCGTGCACATGGCCAAGGGCCTCGAGTGGCCGATCGTTGCGTTGACGGGTCTCGAAGACGGGCTCTTCCCGCTGGCGCGCACGGCGGGCGAGCCCGGCGGCCTCGAAGAGGAGCGTCGCTTGTGCTACGTGGGTCTCACCCGCGCCCGCGAGCGGTTGTATCTCTCCTGGGCGCGGACCCGCTATCGCAACGGCCGGCTGGAGCAATCGGAGTCGTCCCGCTTCCTCGAAGCGGTGCCGCCGGCGGTGATCGAGGAGCGCAGCACGACGCCGGCCTGGAACCGCTCATCCTACGAGCGGCGCGGATGGTCGGGAGGGTATCGCGCGGGAGGGCGCCGGCCTCCCCCCGAGGTGGCGGAGGCGGAGCCCGTGTTCGACGTGGAGGAATCGCAGGACGCACCCCGGTACGTGAAGGGGGAGCGGGTACGGCATCGGAAGTTCGGCGGCGGGGTGGTGCGGGCCGTGACGGGGGTGGGCCGCAATCTCAAGGTCACGATCGAGTTCGACGACACCGAGATCGGGAGCAAGCAATTGCTCGTCGCGTACGCCGCGCTCGAGCGGGAGTGGGACGGAGAGGGGTCATGAGCATTTCCCGGGAGGAGGTCGAGAAGATCGCGCGGCTGGCCGAGCTGCAGGTGGACGAGGCGGCGCTGCCGGGCCTCGTGGACCAGCTGTCGCGCATCCTGGAGTACGTAGCGCAGATCGCCGCGCTCGCTGCCACCGAGTCGGCCCAGCCGTTTCACCCCGGGCCGGCCGCGATCCGGTTTCGCCCCGACGAGGTGCGACCCGCGCCGCTGGCCTTCGGCCCCGAGCGGATGGCCCCCGCGTTCCGCGACGGCTTTTTCCTCGTACCGCGCCTGGGCGCGTTCGAGGCCGGCCGCGACGACGCAGCGGAGGAGGACGCGTGACGGCGACGGACCCGGTCGTCGATCGGCTCGCCGCCGCCGCCCCGCTGCACGCGTTGCTCACGCCGACCGCCGAGGTGCGCAGCGCGCTCGCCGCGCAGGCTGCGGCAGCGCCCCCGAGTGGCCCGCTCGCCGGCATGCCGGTGGTCGTGAAGGACAACATCTGCACCCTCGAATACACGACGACCTGCGGCTCCCGCATCCTCGAGGGATATCGCTCGCCGTTCGAAGCCACCGCCATCACCCGGCTCAAGGCGGCCGGCGCGCTCATCGCGGGGAAGACGAACTGCGACGAGTTCGCCATGGGCTCCTCCACCGAGCACTCGGCGTACGGGCGCAGCTTTCACCCGATCGATCGCGAGCGGGTGCCCGGGGGCTCCTCGGGTGGGTCGGCGGCGCTGGTGGGGGCCGGAGCCGTGCCGGCCGCGCTGGGCTCGGAAACCGGCGGCTCGGTGCGCCAGCCCGCCGCCTTCTGCGGCGTCGTCGGCATCAAGCCCACCTACGGTCGGGTGTCCCGCTACGGGCTGGTGGCCTTCGGCAGCTCGCTCGATCAGATCGGCGTGTTCGGACGAACCGTGTCGGACGCGGGACGGGTGCTGGCGGCGATCAGCGGCCGCGACCCGCTCGACGCAACGTGCGAGGATCGCGATCCGCTGCCGCTGCCCGCGGTGCCGGAGAACCTGCAGGGCTTCGTCATCGGCATCCCGAAGGAGTATTTCCCGTCCGATCTCGATCCCGGCGTGCGTCGCGCCTGCGACCGGACCATCAGGCTGTTGAAGGATCTGGGGGCGGCGGTGCGCGACGTTTCGCTGCCGCACACGCCCT
>Ga0326731_1000108_pt1 | contig 20518 bp, 20 predicted proteins | sample MHFSIPfraction_FD_207645 | JGI IMG/M metagenome (GOLD analysis project Ga0326731, IMG submission 207645) | Lab enriched peat soil microbial communities from Michigan Hollow, Ithaca, NY, United States - MHF9FY SIP fraction | ecosystem: Environmental > Terrestrial > Soil > Wetlands > Peat | place...
CGGACGACGCCTACACGACGGCCGAGCCCGGCAATCCGCTCGGCCTGCTCCAGCAGGCACTCGTGCTCGCCGAAGAGGTCAAACCGATCGAGCGGCGCGTGTTCGACGCGCGGCGGGCGGGCGAGATAAAGCACGATGACACGCCGGGTCAGATCGACGAGGCCGAAGCCAAGGGCATCGTGACTGCGGAGGAAGCCGAGACGCTGCGGGCATTCGACCGCAAGGTGCTCGAGCTCACGGGCGTCGACGACTTCGCGGTCAGCGACCTCGTGCGCCACCCGGGGCCCTGACGACCGGCGCGGCGCGGGCCGTGTGCTAGAGTTCAGCGGCGCGAGAACCCGCGCGTGACCGGGCCCAAAGCGACAGCGAGCGACAGAGAGCCGGCAGCGTGTATACCGAGTTCTTCGGACTCAACGAGAAGCCCTTCGCGATAACGCCGGACCCGCGTTATCTCTACATGAGCGCTCGGCACGCCGACGCGCTCGCGCACCTGATCTACGGCATCTCGGAGAGCGGTGGGTTCATTCAGCTCACGGGCGAGGTCGGCACCGGCAAGACGACGCTGATCCGCAGCCTGCTCGAGCAGCTGCCCGCGAAGGCCGAAATCGCGCTGATCTTGAACCCGCAGCTTTCGACGCTCGAGTTCCTGCAAGTCATCTGCCAAGAGCTCCGGATACCGGCCACCGCCGATGACTCGGTCCGCGCTCGCGTCGACGCGTTGAACGGTTACTTGCTGCGCGCTTACGCCGAGGCGCGGCGCATCGTTTTGATCGTCGACGAGGCGCAGGCGCTCACGCCCGAGCTGCTCGAGCAGATCCGGCTGCTCACGAATCTCGAGACGCCGAAGAAGAAGCTGCTGCAAATCATCTTGATCGGCCAGCCCGAGCTGCGCGATCTCTTGGATCGGCCAGAGATGCGCCAAGTCGCGCAGCGGATCACGGGCCGCTATCACCTCGAACCGCTCGGCAAGGAAGACACGACGCTCTACGTGCGCCACCGAATGAACGTCGCGGGCGCGCAGCGCGACGTGTTCACGCCGGCGGCGATCCGCACGCTGTACCGGCGCTCGCGCGGCATCCCGCGGCTGATCAACGTCGTCGCAGACCGCGCGCTGCTCGCCGCCTATGCGCGCGATCAGCGCGTCGTCGACCGAGGGATCGTCGTGAGCGCGGCGGCCGAGGTGTTCGGCGTGCGCAGGGCGAGCTGGCGCTGGTGGCCGGCGGCCGCGGTCGCAGCCGGGCTCGCAGCCTTCGTGCTCGCGACGACCAATCTTTTTCAAACGCCCGGGCAGCAGCTCCCGACGCCGAGCGCGACCGCGCTGCCCACGCCGGTCGCGGCGGCCGCCGGCGCGCCGGCGCAGCGCTCGGACGCGCCGAACGAGATCACGGTCGCGGAAGCCTCGGCGCCGGCGCCGGCACCTGCGCCCGAATCGCCGGAGCCCGTGACGCTCGCGTCCTTGAGCGCCGAGCCCGGATTCGTGATGGATCGTGATCACGCCGTCGCGCAGCTGCTGGCGCTCTGGGGCGGCACGTACGAGCGCGACCGCGGCGACGCATGCGACCAGGCCGCGCGCGAAGGCTTGCAATGCCTCGTCCAGCAGAACGGCTCGCTCGGCGAGCTTCGCCGGCTCAACTGGCCCGCGATCGTGACGCTGATCGACGAGAACGACGCGGCGCATTTCGTCGTGATCGCGTCGCTCGATCAGAGCGCGGCGCACGTGCTCGCGAACGGCAAATCGTTCGACCTGCCGCTCGCGGAGCTGACCTATCACTGGTTCGGCGAGCATCTCTTGCTCTGGCGTCCCGGCATCCCGCAGCCGAAGGATCTCATTCCCGGCATGCGCGACGCGGGAGTGCTCTGGCTCCGCGAGACGCTCGCGCGGCTCGGCGGCGAAAAGCCGTCCGCCAATCCGTCGCCGCTCTACGACTCGGCACTCGAGAGCCGGGTGCGCGAGTTTCAGCGCGCGCACATGTTGACGGTCGACGGAATCGTCGGCGCTCGGACCCAGGTTGCGATGATCGCGGACCTCAACGTTCCGGGGACGCCGCTGCTCGCGGCGGGGCACTGAGATGTCGTTCATCCTCGACGCGTTGCGCAAGTCCGAGCACGAGCGGCAGCGCACCGCGACGCCCGGGATCGCGAACGTGCCGTTCGGCGCTCCGCGCAAGGTGCTCCCGGTTTGGGCCGTCGCGCTGATCGGCGTGCTCGCGCTCGCGGTGCTCGGGCTCGGCGGCGCTTGGCTGCGCAGCGAGTGGTCGGCCGGCGCGCGCCAGGCGCGCGTCACGAGTCACACGGATACACCCGTTGCGCCGTCCGCGAGCGCGCGCGCCGGCCAGACGGCGGAGCGCCCCGGGCCGGCCTCGGAGCGCCCCGCGCAGGTCACCGAACGCTCGCTCGCTCGCGATAGCGGCCGCTCCATTGCGCCGCCGTCACAGAGCTCGCGCGGCGCGTCCGCGAGCCCGTCCTCGACGCTCGCCGCACCCGCCCCCGCCGAACGCACGGACGAGCCGCGAGTCGCGCGCGCCGAGCGGGCGGCCGAGCCTACCGGTAAGGGCGGCCCCGTCCTGCCGAGCGCGGCCTCGCTCGAGGCCGAAGGCGTCGCGGTACCGAAGCTCGAGCTCCAGCTCGTCGCGTTCTACGACTCGCCGGCCGAGCGCTACGTGTTCATCAACAACGCGAGATACAAAGAAGGCGCGACCCTCGCGGAAGGGCCAAGAGTCGTCTCGATCACGACGAACGGCGCGGTGCTGTCCTATCTCGGCCGCGAGTTCATGCTCACGCAGTAACCCGCGGCGCGGGCCCGAGCGTCAGAACAACGCAGTCTTCGGCGCGATCACGCGCTCGTCGTCGTTGCGCGGGTCGTTCACGGCGGTGCCGACCGGCCACGTCTCGAGCTCGGGACCGCGAGCCGCGAGATCGGCGATCGTCGCGACCTCGCTTCGCGGGTCCAGCCAAACGTCTTGCGCGGCGCGTGTGAGCACGACCGGCATCCGGTCGTGGATCGGCGCGAGCGTCGCGTTGGCCTCCGTCGTCACGATCACGCAGGTCTCGAGCGGCTCGCCGCTCGGCGCGCGCCACCGTTCCCATAAGGCCGCGAGCGCGAGCAACGGCTCGCCGCGCGGCCGAACGAAGAACGGCTGCTTCTTGCCGGCGGGGTCGACGCCCCATTCGTAGAAGCCGCTCGCGGGGATCAGGCAGCGGCGGCGCGTGAGCGCCTCGCGGAACGCGGGCTTGACCGCGAGACTATCGAGCCGCGCGTTGATCAGGCGGCGGCCGAGCGCAGCGTCCTTCGCCCAGAAAGGCACGAGGCCCCACCGCAGTGCGCTTAAGCGGCGCACGCCGTCGCGGTCGACGCGCACCGCCGCGATGTCCTGGCCCGGCGTGAGGTTGTAGTGCGGCGCGAGGGCCGGCGGCTCGGCGAGCGCGAAGTACTCCGCGACCAGCTCGGGCGACGCGAACAGCGCGAAGCGCCCGCACACTTCTTAAGCCCTGACCCCGCTGCCGCGGTGCAACATCACGAGCACCGCGGCGAACAGCGCAACCGCGAACCCCACCATCAACGCGTACGCGGACAGAATCGGGATGTCCGAGGAGCCGAGCATGCCGTAACGGAACGCGTTGATCATGTAGAGAATCGGATTCGCGAGCGCGACCTTCTGCCAGAACGGCGGCAGCAGCGAGATCGAGAAGAACACGCCGCCTAGATACGTGAGCGGCGTGAGGACGAACGTTGGGATGATCGAGATGTCGTCGAAGCTCTTCGCGAAGATCGCGTTCAGCAAGCCGGCCGTCGAGAACACCACTGCGGTCAGAAGGATCGTCGTGAACGTGATGAACGGATGCGCGACGTGCAAGCTCGTGAAGAACAGCGCGACGACGGTGACGAGGGCCGCGACGAGCATGCCGCGCACCACGCCGCCGACCACGAAGCCGAGCACGATCGTCGAGTACGCGAGCGGCGCGACGAGCATCTCCTCGAGATGCAGCATCAACTTGCTCGAGAAGAACGACGACACGACGTTCGCGAACGAGTTCGTGATCACCGACATCATGATCAAGCCCGGTGCTATGAACGACATGTACGACACGCCGTCCATCTGCCCGATCCGATTGCCGACGAGCCGGCCGAAGATGACGAAGTAGAGCGTCATCGTGATCGCGGGCGGCACGATCGTCTGCACCCAGATCCGCACGACGCGGCGCGACTCCTTGCGCACGATCGTCGCGAGCCCGATCGCGTTGACCTTGAGCAGGTTCGGCCGACCCCAAGTCTCGGTACCGAACCGCTCGGCGCGCGCCGCTTCGTTCATCGCCCTACTCCCGCTTGCTGGTCCTTGTCCTCGACGAGCCGAATGAATAGCTCCTCGAGCCGATTCGTCTTGGTCCGCATGCTCGACACGTGCAGCGACTGGGCCGACAGCGCCTCGAACACGCGGTTCAGGCCTTGGCCCTTCGCGACATCGACCTCGATCTCGTGCTCGTTGCGCAGCCGCACCGCGTAGCCATCGAGGAGCGGCGGCTGCTGGATCGGTTCCTGGAGGGAGAGCACGAACGACTCGAGCTGCAGCTTGCCGATCACGTTCTTCATGCTGTCGTTCTCGATGATCCGGCCCTCGTCGATGATCGCGATGTTGCGGCAGAGGCTCTCGGCCTCCTCGAGATAGTGCGTGGTCAGGATGATCGTGACGCCCGACGCGTTGATCTCGCGCATGAAGTCCCACATCGAGCGGCGGATCTCGATGTCGACGCCGGCCGTCGGCTCGTCGAGGATCAGGAGGCGCGGCTCGTGGACGAGCGCACGCGCGATCATGAGCCGGCGCTTCATGCCGCCCGACAGCGTGCGAGCGACGTCGAAACGCCGGTCCCAGAGATGCAGCGCCCGGAGGTACTTCTCCGCGCGCTCCTTCGCGACAACCGCCGGAACGCCGTAATAGCCGGCCTGGTTGACGAGCGTGTTGTCGTTGCGCTCGAACATGTTGAGGTTGATCTCTTGCGGCACGACGCCGATGCAGGATTTGGCCGCCTCGCGATCGCGCTCGATGTCGTAGCCGAACACGCTCGCCGAGCCGCCCGATTTGCGGATCAGCGATGTGACGATCCCGATCGCCGTCGTCTTACCGGCGCCGTTCGGCCCGAGCAGCGCGAAGAAGTCGCCCTCGCGGACGACGAGATCGATGCCCTTCAGCGCCTCGATGCCGTTCTTGTAGACCTTGCGGAGATTCTTGAGAACCAGTGCGTCCATGACCCGTTCACCCGCCGGCCGAAATCCGGCGGCTGGTTATTGTAAGGGCACGGCAGCCGCGGCGCGCGGCTCGGACGCGGGAACGCCGCTAGATGCGCGAGGCGCGACGCGCGGGCCAGTCGCGCGGTAGCCCCGGCTGCAACGCGATCAGCGCGAGCTGCTGGCGCATCTCGGGACGCGGGTCGGTCAGGAGCTCGCTCCAGAGCCAGTCGCGGCCCGCGAACGCGCAATGCACGACCTCGCGTCCGTGCGCGACCAGTTGCAGGTCGCAGAGCTGCATCGCGCGCAGGCGTTGAATCGTGCGCGGCTCGAGCGCGAGCAACAGTCGAGCCTGATAGACGCTCTGCCGGCTCAAAGTCCATGCGCAGAGCAAAATCGTGAGATACAACGCGTGCCGCGCGGCGTCGTCGCGGCTGCGCAGCGGATCGCGCAACTGCATCGCGCGCTCGTCGAGCTTCAAGTCGAACAGCGCGCGCGGGAACTCCGCCACGGCGGCGAGCCAATCGCCGCTCGCGCGGCGCAGGATCGGGCGCGCGAGCTCGGGCAGGCCGAGGCATTCGGCGTCGGCGCGGACGCGCGTTTGGAGGTACGTGAGGAACAGCCGATTGAGCTCGTGGACTTGCTGGAGCTGGTCGAGACTCGGGGGCGTCGGGGGCATTGGAGGGGCCTTTTTTAGGGTGTTTTTGCCATATATGGTCCTAAAATACCACTAATGGTAAACGTAGGATAAGCTCCCAAATGTTGCCGATCTGGGAGGAAAGGCAGCGATGAGGGCAACCGACGACCGCTATCGGGGTGAGCAGGCGCGGTTCGAGCTCGCCATGCGCATGATCAAGCACGAAGCGCGAACCGGGACGATTCGTTTCTGGACGGGCGTCAACGACGATCGCATTCGCAAGCTCTACTCGACGTACTTCAAGTTCGGCGAGATCCCGGTTCGCCGGCGACGCGGCCGCTCGCCGACGCGTATCGGACCGCTCGTGCGGACGCCGACGCGCGCGCTCGAGTCGGGCTTGTTCGCGAATCTGTTGCTCGCGAACGGACTCTTCTCGGTCGATGCGCCGCCGGGCCCGAGCTTGAAAGGCAACATCGATCTCGGCCATCGCTTCTGCGAGTGCTTCGAGACGTACGACATGCTCGTGCCGCGCGGCGTGTTGTCCTTCGAGTGGGGTTGGAATCTCTTGATGAGCATCCGGCGCGGCGACGAGCTCGGCATCGCGCGTTGCGAAGACTGCTCGGTGTGCTACGTGTTCGACCTGTTGTCGCTGCCGCGGTCCGCGTGCCCCGCGTGCCGGGTCGTCGAAGACCGCGCCGAAGTCGCGCTCTCTAACGCCCTCGCGCAGGCGTAAGCTCGCGCGATGTGTCTCGTCGTCGCCGCGCTCGGCGTGTCCGCCCGCCATGAGCTGCTGTTCGCCGCCAATCGCGACGAGCGCCATGCGCGCCCGAGCGAGCCGGCGCATTGGTGGCCGGATGCGCCCGACGTGCTCGGCGGCCGCGACCTCCTCGCGCACGGCACCTGGCTCGCGGTCGATCGGTCGGGCCGGCTCGCGGCGGTGACGAACTTTCGCGACACCCACTTGGCGGCCGCACCGCTGTCCCGCGGCGCGCTCGTCGCGGGCTACCTGCGCGACACACAACCGCTCGACGAGTTCGCGGCCGCGCTCGGCGCACGCCGCGACGACTATGGGCCTTTCAGCCTGCTGCTGCGCGAGCACGGCGCTCTGCGCGTCGTGAGCAACCGCGCGCCGCCGGCCGAGCTCGGCGCGGGCGTGCATGCGATCAGCAACGCGGCATACGGCGTCGAATGGCCGAAGGTGCGCAGCGCGCGCGAAGGCATGCGGCGTGTGCTCGAGACGCCCGATCCCGTCGACGCGCTGTTCGCGCTGCTCGCGGAGCGCTCGGCCGGCGCAACTCCCGAGGAGCGCTACACGACCTCGCACTTCGTCGAAGGCCCGGTTTACGGCACTCGCTCCTCGACCGTCATCGCGATCGGCCGGGACAGGCAATTGACGTTCGCGGAGCGTTCGTTCGATGCGAGCGCGCGGATCACGAACGAGGTCCGGACCTCGTTCGCGCTCGAGCAGCTCGCGAGCCGCTCAGCCGCCGAGCCCGTCTAGCCACGCCCCGATCGCGGCGATCTCGGGCGCGCAGACCGCGTGGGGCATCGGATAGACGTGCCAATCGACCGCGTAGCCCTCGCGCTCGAGGATCCGGCGCGAGGTTTCGGCTTGCGCGACCGGGATCACCGGGTCGTACTCGCCGTGCGCCATGAAGATCGGCAGCCCGGCGCTCGCCGCGGACTTCTCGCGCGCGAGCGTCGCGGCGAGCGGCAGGTAGGTCGATAACGCGAGCACGCCCGCGAGCCGTCGCGGCTCTCGCAAGCCGAGCTGCAGCGCGATCGCGCCGCCCTGCGAGAAACCCGCGAGCACGATCCGCTCGGCCGCGACCCCGCGCTCGACCTCGCGGTCGACGAGCCGCGCGACCGCGGAGGCGCTCGCGCGGATCCCCGCGTCGTCCTCCGCGCTGGCGTCGAAGCCGACGATGTCGTACCACGCGCGCATCTCGAGGCCGTTGTTGATCGTCACGGGCCTGATCGGCGCGTGCGGGAACACGAAACGCACGGCGCGCCGCAGCCGGAGCTCGGGCACGATCGGCTCGAAGTCGTGGCCGTCGGCGCCGAGGCCGTGCAGCCAGATCACCGCAAGCTCGGCCGCGCCGCGCGGCGCGATTTCGACGGTCTCGAGCGAGTCGCCACTCACCGCACGCTCCTAAGTCGCAACGAGGCACTTGCAGACTTGCGCATATGCCGTATTATATGCGCAATTTTATTCATCGCCTTTTCCCATGCCGAGCGCAACCCTCGATCAACACGAGCGGCGTCAAGCCATTACGCGCCTGCTCGAGGCCCACGCGATCCAGCGCCAAGCCGAGCTCGTGGAGCTGCTGCGCCAGGAAGGTTTTCCGGCGACGCAGTCGAGCGTGAGCAGGGATCTCAGGGATCTCGGCGCGGCCAAGATGAAGAACGGCTACAGCTTGCCGAAACCGACCGAGGTTGACAACGCGCAGGCGCTGCAAGTCGTCGCCGAGTTCGTCCGCGAGATCCGCACGGCCGGACCGAATCTGCTCGTGATCATGACGCAGGTCGGCGCCGCCCAGCGCGTCGCGGTCACGCTCGACCGCATCGCGTGGCCCGAGATCGTCGGCACGCTGTCGGGCGACGACACGATCTTCGTCGCGACGGTGAGCTCGACCCAGCAGCGCCGGCTCCGCGGCCGGCTCAGACAACACTTGAAGAAGGCAACGCCATGACCGCCTCCGCAACCTCATCGTCGCAGAAACCGATCGTGCTCGCGTTCTCGGGCGGGCTCGACACGTCGTTCTGCATTCCGTGGCTCAAGGAAACGTACAAGCGCCCCGTCGTCACGGTCACCGTGAACTGCGGCGGCCTGGACGCGCCAGCGGCGCGGCAGCTCGACGAGCGCGCGCGCGCGCTCGGCGCGAGCGACCACCGTCTCATCGAGGCGCGGCCCGAGTTCTTCGACAAGGTGCTCAAGTTCCTGATCATGGGGAACGTGAAGCGCGGCAACATGTATCCGCTTTGCGTGGGCGCGGAGCGCGGCTTGCAGGCGAAGTACCTCGCGCAGCTCGCGAAGGAGCTCGGCTCGGACACCGTCGCGCACGGCTGCACGGCCGCCGGCAACGATCAGGTTCGCTTCGAGATCGTGCTCAAGGCCGTCGCGCCCGAGCTGAACATCTTGGCGCCCGTGCGCGACCATGCGTGGCAGCGGCCCGCGCAGGTGAAGTTCCTCGAGGAGCGCAAGCTGCCCGTGCCGACTCGCGGCTCGGCGTATTCCACCAACCGCGGCCTCTGGGGCGTCACGATCGGCGGCACCGAGACGCTCGATTCGAAGGGCAGCATCCCTGAGTCCGCGTGGGTGCTCTCGGCGGGCGCGCTCGAGGACCCTGAAGCTCCGAGCGAGATCGAGATCGAGTTCGCGCGCGGCGTGCCGGCGGGGCTCGACGGCCAGAAGCTCGACCCCGTTGCGCTGATCGAGAAGCTAGAGGGCGTGGGCGCGAGATACGGCATCGGCCGCGGCATTCATCTGGGCGACACCATCATCGGCACGAAGGGCCGCGTCGCGTTCGAGGCGCCGGCCGCCGAGATCCTGATCGCGTCGCACCGCGAGCTCGAGAAGCTCACGCTCACGCTCACGCAGTCGCGAGTGAAGGAGATGGTGAGCCAGGACTACGGCCAGCTGATCCACGAGGGCAAGCAGCTCGATCCCGCGTGCCGCGACATCGAGGCACTGCTCACGTCGTCCCAGCAGCGCGTGACCGGTAAGGTCCGCGTGCAGCTGCGGCCCGGCAGCCTGTTCGTGCTCGGAGTGACGTCGCCGCATTCGTTGATGGCCGCGAGCCGCGGCAAGTACGGCGAGGCGGCCGGCGAGTGGACGGCCGCAGACGCGCTCGGCTTCTCGAAGATCATGGCTTTGCCCGGGATGTTCCACACCCGGGCCGGAGGGCAGTGAGATGCGCTCGGTCGTCGTCGACAAGATCGCGTCGGTCGCGCTCGCGGCGGATCTCGGCCAAGAGATCCGCGTGAGCGAAGAGATTCCGTGCGAGGAAGGCGTGCTCATCGCGGTCGAGGTCCAGAACAACAAGTCGCGCTACAACACGATCGAGCTCACGAGCGGCCGGATGGCCGAGGTGAAGAAGGGCGACGTCGTGGTCGGCGCGCTCGGCCATCGCAAAGCGCTGTTCGGCTACTCGGGCCATTTGCCGACCGCGCTCAAGCCCGGCGACACGGTCCAGCTGCTGAATCTCGGCGGCGTGATCGGCATCTGCGACTCGATCAACCCTTCGCACGGCGAGCCGTTCAGCTGCAAGGTGCTCGGGTGCGTGCTCGACTTCCCGTACCTCGGGCAGCGCGTCGGCGTGCCCGCGCGCGTGTCGAACGAGCCTCTGAACCTCGACGTGCCGCTCGAGACGCACGGCGTGCCGGTCGTCGCGATCGCGGGCACTTGCATGAACTCCGGCAAGACCGCGGCCGCGTGCGCGATCGTGAGCCGTTTCAGGCACAACGGCGTCGTCGTCGACGCGTTCAAGTCGACCGGGGTCGCGCTGCGCCGCGACATCCTCGCGATGGAGGATTCGGGCGCGCGCCACGTCGCGATGTTCTCGGACTTCGGGATCTGCGCGACGACCTCGAAGAACGCGCCGGCGCTCACGCGCAGCCTGCTCAACGAGCTCGCGGACGAGAAGCCCGACGCGATCGTGTTCGAGCTCGGCGACGGCCTGCTCGGCGCGTACGGCGTCGAGGCGATCCTGCGCGACAAGGACATCGTCGGCGCGATCACATCTTTGGTGCTCTGCGCGAACGACCCGGTCGGCGCCTGGGGCGGCGCGAAGCTGCTGCGTGAGGAGTTCGGCATCGAGCCGACCGTGATCTCCGGACCCGCAACCGACAACCAGGTCGGCATCGACATCATCCGAGAGCGCTCGAACGTCGCCGCGATCAATGCGATGACCCATTCGGCCGAGCTCGGCGACTTGCTCCAGGCGAGCATCGGCCTCGGTAGCCGGCTCGCGAAGGCGGCCGGATGAGCACCGCAGAGCCGACGTATCCCGCGATCGTGCTCGGCGGGTCGGGCTACGTTGCCGGCGAATTCCTGCGTCTCATCGACGCGCACCCTCGGCTCAGGCTCGGCGCGGTCGTCTCGTCGAGCCAGGCCGGGGAGCCGGTCGCGAAGACGTTCGCGCACTTGACGCCCGCGTACACGCACGAGCTGTTCGTGTCGATCGACGCCGCGATCGAGCGGTTGCGCTCGGCACCTCACTGGCTCGTGCTCTCTGGCGCGCCGCACGGCGCGTCGGCGCAGCTCGTCGACCAGTTGCTCGGCGCGGCCGCCGCCGCGGGCGTCGCGATGACGGTAGTGGACGCGTCGGCCGACTTCCGGTTCACCGACGCGGGCCGGTGGGCTGAGGTCTATGGGCACGAGCACGCGACGCCGGCGCTGATCGAGCAGTTCACGTGCGCCGTGCCGGAGCAGCTCGCGCGGATCGACACGCCGCACGCGGCGCATCCGGGCTGCTTCGCGACCACGATGCTGCTTGCGGTAGTGCCGCTCGCGGCGGCCGGGCTCGCCGACGAGTTCCAAGTCAGCGCTGTGACCGGCAGCACCGGCGCGGGCCGCACGCCGCGCGAGACGACGCACCACCCGGTGCGCCAGAGCAACCTGTTCGCGTATCAGGCGCTCAAGCACCGGCACGCTCCCGAGGTACGCGCGCTCACGAAAGCCGCGACGGGGCGCGACATCGACCTCAAGTTCGTGCCGCACTCGGGGCCGTTCGCACGCGGCATCCACGCGACGATCTTCGCGCGTGCGAAGGAGCGCGTGACGAGCGCACAGGTAACGGAGGCGCTCGCCGAGTACTACCGCGGCTCGCGCTTCGTGCGCGTCGAGGCCGCGCCACCGCGCATGAAGGACATTGCGGCGACGAACTATTCGGTGCTGCACGCGGTCGCGGACGGCGAGACGATCGTCGTCTGCTCGGTGCTCGACAATCTGCTCAAGGGTGCGGCGGGCGGCAGCATCCAGTGGGCCAATCGCTTGCTCGGGCTGCCCGAAGACTTAGGCTTGACCGCGCCAGCGGCAGGATGGCTCTGATGGACGTCGCGACGAACGAAGTAGCCGCGGTGCACGCGCATCTCAACGAGGTCTACACGATGCTGCCGTTCGCGCCGGTGAGGGGCGCCGGCGTGTGGCTCGAGGACGCGATGGGCCGGCGCGTGCTCGACCTCTACGGCGGGCATGCGGTCGCGGCGCTCGGCTACGGCCATCCGCGCCTGTCCGACACGATCGCGCGAGCGGCGCGCGATCTCGTGTTCCAGACGAACGCGTTGCCGCTCAAGGTCCGTGACGAGGCGGCCGACGCGCTCGCGGCCTTCGCGCCACAGGGCGTCGGGCGCGTGTTCTTCGTGAACAGCGGCGCCGAGGCGAACGAGAACGCGCTGCGGATCGCGCTCAAGGTGACCGGCCGCTCGAAGATCGTCGCTATCGAGCAGAGCTTCCACGGCCGCACCGCGGCCGCGGCGGCCGTGACCTGGGGCGCCGACAAGACCTGGTACGGATTCCCGCGCACGCCGTTCGACGTGCAGTTCGTGCCGCGCGAGGACATCGCGGCGCTGCAAGCTGCCGTGGACTCGTCGACCGCGGCCGTGATCGTCGAGCCCGTGCAAGGCCTCGCGGGCGCGTTCGACTTCACGACCGAGTTCCTGCGCGCCGCGCGCGACGCGTGCGACCGCGCACGCGCGCTGCTGATCCTCGACGAGGTGCAAACCGGTATTGGGCGGCTCGGCGAGCCGTTCGGCGCGCAGCTGCATCGCGTGCGGCCCGATCTCCTCACCACCGCGAAGGGTCTCGGCGGCGGCTTCCCGTGCGGCGCGCTGCTGCTGCCTCACGAGATCGCGCGCGATCTCAAGCCCGGCTCGCTCGGCACCACGTTCGGCGGCGGCCCGGTCGCGTGCGCGGCGATCAAGACCGTGCTCGACGTGATCCGCGACGAAAAGCTGCTGGCGAACGTGCGCGAGGTGAGCGCCGCGATCCGCTCGACCTGCGTGGTCGGACCCGTCGTCGGCGTGCAGGGTCGCGGCTTTTTGCTCGGCTTGAAGACCAAGCCGAAGGCGGCCGCGGTGCGCGACGCCTTGCTCGCGCGCGACATCCTGGCCGGCACGAGCGCCGACCCGCACGTGCTGCGACTCTTGCCGCCCTTGATCTTGAACGCCGAGCACGTGCAGCGCTTGGCCGCCGTCCTGGAGGACTTGAACGATGCGACGCTTTAACGATCTCGCCGACTTCTCGCGCGAGGAGATCCAAGACCTGATCGCGCTCGCGGACCGGCTCGACCGGAACCCCGAGCCGCGCGCGCTCGCCGGCAAGGTGCTGTCGCTCCTGTTCCTGAGCCCGTCGCTGCGGACGCTGTCGTCGTTCCAGGCCGCGATGATCAGGCTCGGCGGCGGCGCGTTCGTGATCTCGCCCGAGATGTCGATCCACGGGCTCGAGTCGCGGCAGGGCGTCGTGATGGACGGCGAGGCGGCCGAGCACGTGCGCGAAGCAATCCCGGTGATCGCCTCGTACGGCGACGCGATGGGCGTGCGCGCGTTCGCGGGCCAGCGCGACCTCGCGCGCGACATCGCGGACACCGACTTCAAAGCGCTGACCGACTTGATCGACAAGCCCTGGATCAACATGGAGTCTGCGATCGATCACCCGTGCCAGAGCCTCGCGGATTGGAAGACGATGGACGAGCTCGGCATCCCCGCGAACGGCGGCAAGTTCGTGCTCACGTGGGCGTATCACCCGAAGCCGCTGCCGCTCGCGGTGCCGTCCGCGACGCTGCACATGGCCGCGATGCGCGGGATGAACGTCGTGCACCTCAGGCCGCCGGGCTTCGAGCTGCCGCCCGCGATCCTCGAGAGGTCGCGCCGCGCCGCCGAGAAGTCGGGCGGCAGCGTCACCGAGACGAGCGACCGGCGCGAGGCGATGCGCGGCGCGCACGTCGTCTATGCGAAGTCGTATTCCTCGACACGGTTCTACGGCGACAAGCTCGGCGACCAATCGCTACGCGAAGAGCTCGTCGGCACCTGGTGCGTCGACGAGCCGTGGTTCGCCGACGCGCGCCCGGACTGCCGGTTCATGCACTGTCTACCGGTGCGTCGCGGCGTCGTGGTCGCGGACCGGATTCTCGACGGTCCGCGCAGCGTCGTGATCCAAGAGGCGCGCAACCGGATGGTCGTGCAGATGGCCGTCGTCTATCGAATGCTGAAGGGCTAAAAGGATGAGCGCGATGACCCGACTCACGACCAACGAGCGCGCAATCGTCGTCACGGCACTGCGTCACGCGGTGCCTTATCTGCGCGTGTACAAGCACAAGGTATTCGTGCTGAAGGCCGGCGGCGACGCGTTCGTCTCGGACGAGACCACGCGCGCGCTGATGGAGCAGATCGGCATCCTGCACCAGGTCGGCATCCGCGTCGTGCTCGTGCACGGCGGCGGCCCGCAGTCGACCGCACTGTCGAAACGGCTCGGGCTCGAGACGAGGATGGTCGAGGGCCGGCGCGTAACCGACGCGCAGACGCTCGAGGTCTCGACGATGGTGCTGAACGGCGAGATCAACACGCGGATCGTCGCGATGTGCCGCGCATTGGGCGTGCCCGCGATCGGGGTCAGCGGCGTCGACGGCGGCCTGATCAAGGCGACCAAGCGGCCGCCCGTGAAACAGCCGTCCGGCGAGACGGTGGACTACGGCTTCGTCGGCGACATCTTGGGGATAGACTCGAGCATCATCTCGAAGCAGCTCGAGAACGACCTCGTGCCGATCGTGAGCCCGCTGTCGTCGGACGATCACGGCGTGCTGCTCAACATCAATGCGGACACGGTCGCGGCCGCGATCGCGACCGAGCTCAAGGCCGAGAAGTTCATCCTCGCGACCGGTGCGCCGGGCATCCTCGAGTCGCTCGAAGACCCGCGCTCGCTGATCTCGTACCTCGACCGCCAAGGCCTAAAGCGCCTGCGCGACGAAGGCAAGATCTCGGGCGGCATGCTGCCGAAGGTCGCCGCGATCGAGCGCGCGCTCGCGGGCGGAGTACCGCGAGTCCACGTGATCTCGTTCTCGCAGCCGGATAGCCTCTTGCTCGAGGTGTTCACGAACGAGGGCACGGGCACGCTCGTCGTGAACGATACCGAGCGGCTGCGACCCGAAGAAAAGACGAGCTAGCGCGATGCCGCGACTCTGGGACAAGGGCCTGCCGCTCGACGAGCGGATCCTGCGCTTCACCGCGGGCGAGGACCACGTGCTCGACGAGCGCCTCGTCGCGTACGACGTGCGCGGATCGATCGCGCACGCGCGCATGCTCGCGGCGCAGGGCTTGCTCGCGGCGGACGACTGCAATGCGATCTGCGCGGGGCTCGAAGCGCTCGGTGCCGCGCACGCAGCCGGCGAATGGTCGATCGAGCTCGCCGACGAGGACGCGCACGGCGCGCTCGAGCGCCGGCTGATCGAGCGGATCGGCGCGGCCGGAGGGCGCGTGCATCTCGGCCGCTCGCGCAACGATCAGGTGCTCGTCGCGCTGCGGCTCTATCTGCTCGACGCCATCGGCGAGCTCGCGTCCGCGACGGACGGCGTGGTGGTGGCGCTCGAGCGGCTCGCGGCAAGCCAAGGATCGATCGCGTTACCCGGCTACACGCACATGCAGCCCGCGATGCCGAGCACGGTCGCGCTCTGGGCGCGCGGCTTCGCGGCCGAGCTCGTGGACGACCGCTTAGGGCTAGAGCGCGTGCGCGCGCGAGCGGATCAAAACCCGCTCGGCTCGGCCGCGGGTTACGGCGTGCCGAATCTGCCCATCGACCGTGGTGCGACGAGCGCGGCGCTCGGCTTCGCGCGAACGCACGAGCCCGTGACCGCGGTGCAGCTATCGCGCGGCAAGGCGGAAGCCTCGCTGATCTTCGAGATCGCGCTCACGCTCGGCGACGTCGGCAGGCTCGCGTCGGATCTGCTCCTCTTCTATACGAGCGAGTTCGCATACGTGTCGCTGCCGGCAGAGATGACGACCGGCTCGTCGATCATGCCGCAGAAGCGCAACCCCGACGTGTTCGAGCTCGTGCGCGGATCCCAAGCGACCGCGCTCGGCGCGCTCCAAGAAACGCTCGCGCTGACCGCGAAGCTCACGTCGGGCTATCACCGTGACCTGCAGCGCCTCAAGAGCCCGCTGTTCCGCAGCATCGATCTCGCAAGCGCCGTGCTCGCGATCATGGCGCACGCGCTGCCGGGCGTGCGCTTCCGCGCCGACCGGATCGTTCTCGGACCCGAGCTTTATGCCGCCGCGCGCGCGAACGACCTCGTCGTGAAGGAAGGCCTGCCGTTCCGCGAGGCGTATCGGCGCGTCGCGGCCGAGCTCGCGGCGGCGAAAAAGAAATGAGTCGCCGCACGCGCACTTCGTTCAGCGTCGCGGCCGCGCTCGCGGCGTTCGCGTTGCTCGCGGGCTGCGGCCAGCGCGGGCCGCTGACGCTGCCCGAATCCGAGCGTCCGATCCAGCGCCTCGGCAAGGGCGCCGCTGCGCCGCCGACGTCGCCGCCGGCGGCGGGGGTACCCGGGTCCGGCGCGCCGGCCGAAACGGCGCCGCAGGGCGCCACGCCGCGTCCGGAGGACGACGAGCGCCCCAAAAGATGAGCGCCCAGAAATGAGCGCCAAACCGCTCGTTCTCGTCGACGGCTCCTCCTATCTCTATCGCGCGTTCCATGCGCTGCCACCGCTCTCGACCGCCGCGGGCCAACCGACGAACGCCGTGCTCGGCGTCGTGAACATGCTCTACAAGCTGCTCGACGACTACGCGCCGAGCGAGATGGCCGTCGTGTTCGACGCGCCGGGCAAGACGTTCCGCAGCGACCTCTACGCCGAGTACAAGGCACATCGCCCGCCGATGCCCGACGAGCTGCGCGCGCAGGTGCCGCCGCTGCTCGAGTCGATCGAGGCGATGGGCATCCCGCTGCTCCGGATCGAGGGCGTCGAGGCCGACGACGTGATCGGCACGCTCGCGCGCGCCGCGTCGCGCGCGGGCCGCGACACCGTGATCTCGACCGGCGACAAGGACCTCGCGCAGCTCGTCGACGAGCATGTGACGCTCGTCAACACGATGGACAACGCGAAGCTCGATCGCGCGGGCGTGGTCGCGAAGTTCGGCGTGACGCCGGAGCAGATCGCGGACTACCTCGCGTTGATCGGCGATCCGATCGATAACATCCCGGGCATCGAGGGCGTCGGCCCAAAGACCGCGGCGAAGTGGCTTGAGCAATATCCCGACGTCGCGACGCTCAAGGCGAACGCCGCGCAGGTGACCGGGAAGATCGGCGATCGGTTACGAGGAGCGCTGGACACGCTCGATCTGTCGAAGGAGCTCGCGACGATCCGTTGCGACGTCGAGCTGCCGCTCACGCTCGACGAGCTGCATCTGCGCGCGCCCGACGTTGCGCGGCTTACGAGCGTCTTCGAGCGCCTCGAGTTCGGGCGCTTGCTGCGCCGCGTCAGAGGCGACAGCGGCGCGACGGCGCCGCAGAGCGCCCGCCCCGCGGCGGCGGAGCCGGCCGCGGCCGCCGCGACTGGCGAGGCGGTCGCAGGGCGCTATGTGACCGTGACCAGCGTCGTCGAGCTCGATCACTGGATCGCGAAGCTCGAGTCCGCGCCGCTCGCATCGCTCGGCGTCGAGACCACGGGCGACGGGTACGTGCGCGCCGAGCTTTGCGGGCTCGCGCTAGCCGTCGCGCCCGGCGAAGCGGCGTACGTGCCGCTCGCGCACCGTTATCCCGGCGCGCCGGAGCAGCTCGGGCGCGACGCGGCGCTCGCACGGTTGCGGGCTTGGCTCTCCGGCGGCGCGCCGAAAGTCGGGCACGACCTCAAGTACGCCGCGCACGTGCTCGCGAACCACGGTCTAACTCTCGGCGGCATCGCGCACGACACCATGCTCGAGTCGTACGTGCTGAACTCGACCGCGATCAATCACGAGCTCGCCGCGTGCGCGGCGCACTACGTCGCGCTGGCCGCGCCGAAGTACGAGGACATCGCGGGCAAGGGCGCGAAGCAGCTCGCGTTCGATCAAATCGACGTCGCGGCCGCGACGACGTTCGCGGGGGCGAAGGCCGACCTCGTGCTGCGGCTCCACCGGGAGCTCTCGGCGCGACTCGGCGCGCTGCCGGATCTCGCGCGTGTCTACACCGACATCGAGATGCCGCTACTGCTCGTGCTCGAGCGGATGGAACGCGCGGGCGTGATGGTCGACGCGCAGCGGCTGCGTCAGCAGAGCCAGGAGCTCGCGACGAGCATCGCCTCGACCGAGCGCGCCGCTTACGACGCGGGCGGAGGCCCGTTCAACCTCGGCTCGCCGAAGCAGCTGCAAGAGATCCTGTACGACCGTTTGCATCTGCCCGTGCTCGGAAAGACTCCAAAAGGGCAGCCGTCGACGGCCGAGAACGTGCTCGAGCAGCTCGCGGAATCCTTCGACCTGCCGCGGCTCGTGCTCGAGTATCGAGCGCTCACGAAATTGAAGTCGACGTACACCGACAAGTTGCCGGCCGAGATCGACGGTCGCACCGGCCGCATCCATACCTCGTATCGGCAAGCCGTGGCCGCGACCGGCCGCTTGTCGTCTTCGGATCCGAATCTGCAGAACATTCCGATCCGCACTCCCGAAGGGCGGCGGATTCGACAAGCATTCGTCGCGGCGCCCGGCACGCAGCTCATCGCGGCCGACTATTCGCAGATCGAGCTGCGGATCATGGCCCACTTGTCGGGCGACGCGGGCTTGCTCGCCGCGTTCGCAACCGAGACCGACATCCACCGCGCGACGGCCGCGGAGGTGTTCGCGACGCCGCTCGAGTCCGTCTCGGTGGATCAGCGCCGCTCGGCGAAGGCGATCAACTTCGGCCTGATCTACGGCATGTCCGCGTTCGGGCTCGCGAAACAACTCGGGATCGAGCGCGGCCAGGCGCAGACCTACGTCGACCTCTACTTCGAGCGCTACCCGGGCGTGAAGCGCTACATGGACGCGACGCGACAAAGCGCGCGCGAGGTCGGGTACGTGAGCACGGTGTTCGGCCGTCGTCTGTATTTGCCCGACATCAATGCGCGCAACGCGGCGCTACGGCAGTACGCGGAACGCAGCGCGATCAACGCGCCGATGCAAGGCACCGCGGCGGACATCATCAAGCGCGCGATGCTCGCGCTCGACACGTGGCTCGCGCGCGAAGGTAACGGCGCGCGTCTGTTGCTCCAAGTGCACGACGAGCTCGTCGTCGAAGCGCCGCTCGCGCGCGTCGACGAGATCCGCGCGGCAATCATAAGAATTATGGAGTCCGCCGCGGAGCTCGCCGTGCCGCTGCGTGTCGACAGCGGCGTCGGCGCGAACTGGGACGAAGCACACTAGGGAACTTCTCAGTGCAGCACGCGGACTAACGTCCCGACACTCAGGAAGAGTGTTCCCGCTATCCTCCCTAAGCGGGTCTCTCGTCCCGGCCCACCCCGCCGGGATTCCCACCCCGGGTGCGTCCCCTGAATCCCGCACCCGGGGTGTTTTATTTCTAGAGCACGCGATCCGGTCGCTTCGGACTTCTACGGCGCGGCGCTCGCCGCGTCGCGTTGCATCCAACGGTCGATCCAACCGCGGCCCACGTCGACGCCCGTGCGGTTCAGAGCCGAGAAGCGAGTGAGCTCGACGCCGCGTCCGACACGCTCCGCGATCTCGCGCTCGCGAGCGACTGCTGCTCCATGCGCGAGCTTGTCGGCCTTCGTGAGCAGCAGGCCCACGCTCAAGCCCAGCGGCTCGAGCCAGTGCAGCAGCGCGTCGTCGAGGTCCGTGATCCCGCGCCGGATGTCGATCGTCACGATCACTCCGACGAGCGAGCGACGTGTCGTGAGATACGCCTCGATCAGCACTCGCCAGTGGTCCTTCGTCTCGTCGGGCACGCGCGCAAATCCATAGCCCGGCAAGTCGACGAGGCGTCGCTGCTCGCCGATCGCAAAGAAGTTCACGAGCTGCGTGCGTCCCGGCGTCTTGCTCACGCGCGCGAGCTTGCGCACGCCCGCGAGCAGATTCAACGCGGTGGACTTGCCGGAGTTCGAGCGGCCGACGAACGCCACCTCGCGCCCGTCATCCGACGGAAAATCGGCGGGCGCTGCGGCGCTCTTAATGAAGATTGGTGTGGACACGTAGGGAGCTCGACTCGCGTTCGGAGCCGGGTCTTAGTGTACAATCGGCCGCCGGTTTTCGAGTCAAATCAATAGGAATCGTCCAGCGTGAACGGGCATCCGACGAGAGCGAGATCTGCCTTTCGAGTGTTCGCCGCCGCACTCGCGACGACGGCTTTCGGCGCCGCATACGTGTCGACCGCGTGCGCCCAAGACGCGGCGCCCGCCCAGCAAGCGGCGCCGGCGGAAGTCGCGGCGAAACCGTCGGCGCAAGGCTCGGTCGACGCGGGCCGCGCGAAGTCGGCTACGTGTGCCGCGTGCCACGGCGTCGACGGCAACAGCGTGACGCCCGATTGGCCGAGCCTCGCGGGCCAGCATCCCGAGTACATCGCGAAACAGCTCAAGGCGTTCAAAAGCGGCGACCGCAAGAACGTCACGATGCTGCCGTTCGCGCAGATGCTTTCCGACGCGGACGTGCTCGACGTCGCAGCGTACTTCGCGGCGCAGAAGCCGACGCCGAAGGGCGCAGACCCCGCACTG